>Ga0207675_100000687_pt1 | contig 33353 bp, 31 predicted proteins | sample KBSSwiS42_FD_184305 | JGI IMG/M metagenome (GOLD analysis project Ga0207675, IMG submission 184305) | Switchgrass rhizosphere microbial communities from Kellogg Biological Station, Michigan, USA - KBS Switchgrass S4-2 (SPAdes) (version 2) | ecosystem: Host-associated > Plants > Roots >...
GTCCCGACCGTCAGCAGGACGTCCCCGGCCTCGACATCGATCTGCTCGCTCATGCGGAAACCCTACCCCGCGGCTCCGACACACGGGAGGGCTGTCGGTGAGGTCCTCGACTCAGAGGTCCTCGAGGACCGCGTCGGCGGTGCGGCGACCCGAGGCGAGGGCGCCGTTGATGGAGGCGTTGTCGCGGTGGTCGCCGCAGATGTACAGGCCAGGGCGGAGACGGACGGGTCGTTCGGGGGGTTCGAGGGTGCCGGGGGGCTGGGCGGGCTGGGCGTGGGGGATGTGGTAGGTCTTGAGGTGGCGCCAGGCGACCACGCCCGACCCGAACCAGTCGGCGAGCTGGCCGAGGACGGCGGCTTCGAGGTCGGGGCCCTTGGGGAGGCCGGGGCGGTCGAGGACGGTGGCGGAGATGAGGGCGGCGCCGGGTGGGGCGTAGGTGGGGGCGACCGCGCTGGGGACGCAGAGGTTGTTGACCGGGCCCTCGCCGTCGCCGTCGAGGACGATCACCGGCTCGTCGACCGGGGCGCGGTCGGCGGCGAAGTACAGGCAGGTGGCCGCGACCGACCCTGGTGCCGCCGGCTCGCCGCCGAGCAGCGCTGAGGCGGCCGGGCCGTCGGTGGCGACCACGACCGCCCTGGCCGGCAGCTTCTCGCCGTCGGCGAGGGTGACGCCGTCGTCGCCGACGGCCATGACGCGCTGGCCGAGGCGGACGCAGCCGGGCGGGAGGCCGCCGGCGAGCTGCTCGGGGATCGCGCCCATGCCGCGGGTCGGAAGGGCGACGTCGCCGAGGGCGAACATCCGGTAGACGAACTCGAACATGCGGCTGGAGGTGCCCAGCTCGTGGTCGAGGAGGACCCCGCCGAACAGCGGCCGGAAGAAGCGGTCGACCATCACCTCGGAGAAGCCGTCGGCGGCCAGGGCCTCGCGGGTGGTGGTCTCGGGCCGGGCGAACAGCTCCTCAAGCGACCCGGCGGTGACCCGCCGCCGCAGCTTGGCCACGTTCAGCTTGTCGCCGAGGCCGCCCACCGGGGCCAGGGCGGTGCGGAGCCCGTCCCAGCGGCGGCGGAACGGGTCGGCGACGGTCACGAGCTTGCCGCCGGTATAGATCATCGCCCCCGGGTAGAACGGGTGCAGTTCCAGCTCGCGGTAGTCGAGCGCGTCGCTGGCCTCGGGGTAGGCGGTCAGCAGGGCCTGGAAGCCCCGGTCGAGCAGGAAGTCCTCGACCCGGTCGGTGCGGACCCGGCCGCCGACCCCGTCGGACGCCTCCAGCACGGTGGCGGCGACGCCCTTCTCGTGGAGGCGGCGGGCGCAGCGGAGCCCGGCCAGCCCGGCCCCGACGACGTAGACGCCGCCGTCCTTCGAGGCCATCTAGCTTCCTGGCCGCACGGCCCGGACCGCCTCAGCGTCGCGGCGTAGTGTCCCCGGGAGGGCGAAGTGGACATTCTCGGGGATGACCTCGACCTCGCGGACCTCGGTCGCGCCCCGTTCGCGCAGGGCCTCGATCAGCTCGTCGACCAGCCACTCGGGGGCGGAGGCACCAGAGCTGATCCCGACGGTGTCGACACCCTCGAACCAGGCCGGCTCGATCGCCGAGGCCTCCGAGACCAGGTGGGCCTGGGAGCCGGCGGCCCTTGCGACCTCGACCAGACGGACCGAGTTGGAGGAGTTGGTGGCCCCGATGACCAGCACCAGCTGACAGTCGCGGGCCAGGGTCTTGACCGCGGCCTGGCGGTTCTGGGTGGCGTAGCAGATGTCGTCGGAGCGGGGGCCGGCCAGCACCGGGAACCGCTCGCGCAGGGTGCCGATCACCCCGGACGTCTCGTCCACCGACAGGGTGGTCTGGGTGAGGTAGGCGACCCGCTCGGGGTCGGCGACCTCGACGCGGGCCGCCTCGTCCTCGTCGCCGACCAGGTGGACGGCCCGGGGCGCGTGGCCCATGGTGCCGACGACCTCCTCGTGGCCCTGGTGGCCGATGAGGACGATGTCGTAGCCCTTGGCGGCGAACTTGCGCGCCTCCTGGTGGACCTTGGTGACCAGCGGGCAGGTGGCGTCGATCACCCGCAGGCCGCGCTCCCTGGCCTCGGCGTGGACCGACGGGGCGACCCCGTGGGCCGAGAACACCACCGTCGCCCCCTCGGGCACCTCGTCGAGCTCGTCGACGAACACCGCGCCCCTGGTCTCCAGATCCTTGACCACGTGCAGGTTGTGGACGATCTGCTTGCGCACGTAGACCGGGGGGCCGTAGGCGGCCAGGGCGACCTCGACGATGTCGATGGCCCGCTCGACGCCGGCGCAGTAGCCGCGGGGGGCGGCCAGCAGCACCTGACGTGGGGCGGCGAACGCTGGGATGGGGAGGCTGCTCATGCCCCCATTCTATCGGCGCCAGCCGCTCGCGCCCGCCGGGCGGGCGTACCTTGTGGACAACCGTGGGAGAGGAGGGCGATGCGCGTGGAGCTGGAGGCGCTCGACCACGTCGGGCTGGTGGTCTCCGACATGACCCGGTCGGTTCGCTGGTACCAGGAGGTGCTGGGCCTGCGCCGCGCCCACCAGGAGGCCTGGGGCGAGTTCCCGGCCGTGCTGGAGGCCAACGGCAGCGGGGTGGCGCTGTTCCCCAACGATGGCGACGGGCCGGTCCCGGCCGACGACCCGATGCGGCATGTCGGCTTCCGGACCTCCCGCCAGGGGCTGGAGACGGCCAAGGAGGAGCTGGCGGCGCGCGGCATCGAGTTCGAGGAGGGCGACTACGGCGTCGCCTGGTCGGTCTACCTGCCCGACCCGGACGGCTACCAGGTCGAGATCACCACCTACGAGCCGGCGCCGGCTTGACCGCTCGGCCGGCCGGCTCCGGATAGGCTGTCCCGGAGATGACCGAGGCAACCGAGAGCTGGGTCGCTGCCAGGGAGCTCGACCCTCGCGTCGTGACCGTCTGGACCCTGCAGGAGGCGATCGGCTACGGGGTGCTCGCCCTGCTGGCGCTGGCCGTCGACATCGGGGCGAGGCTGGCCGGGTTGGACGTGCCCGGCCCGCCTGGGCTGGTCGCCGGGCTGCTGGCGGTCGCCGGAGGGCTGGCCGCCTGGTGGGTGCCCCGGGCCAACTACCGGCACTGGCGCTACCACGTTGCCGAGGACGCCCTCGAGCTGCGCCACGGCGTTGTCCGGCGGATCCACTCGGCGATCCCGTATTTCCGGGTCCAGCACATCGACGTGTCCCAGGGGCCGGTCGAGCGGGCCGTCGGCCTGGCCCGGCTGGTCGTCCACACCGCCTCTGCCGGCACCGACGCCACCATCCCGGGCATCGCCGTCGGCGACGCCGAGGGCCTGCGCCGCCTGATCCTGGCCAGGGCCGGCGACGGCGATGCGGTCTGAGGACCCGGGCCCGGGGCCGGTCGGCGACCCGGGAGGGGTGGTGGGCCCCGGGGCTCCTGGAGGGTCGCTCGAGGGCGGGGGTGGGGGGCCGCGGCGGCTGCACGTGCTCAGCCCGGTGTTCTTCGCGGTCGGGCACGCCTGGCGGCTGTGGCCGCTCGCCCTGCTGGTGGTGGCCCGGCGACAGCTCTGGCTGCTCGTCCTGGGGGCGCTGGTGCTGCTGGCCTGGAGCACGATCGAGTGGCTGCGCCGGACCTACGAGCTGGAGGGCGGGGCGCTGCGGCTCGAGGAAGGAGTGCTGGCCCGCAAGCTCCGGGCGGTCCCGTTCGACCGGATCCAGCAGGTCGACCTGGTCCGCAAGCCCCTGCACCGCCTGCTCGGCGTGGCCACGCTCCGGGTCGAGACGGCCGGGGGCGGGTCGGCCGCCGAGGTCGACCTGGACGTTGTCACCCTCGACGAGGCCCGGGCCCTGCGGGCCAGCCTGCTCCAGGCCAAGGCCCGGCTCGCGGGCATCCCGGTGGGCCAGGCGCCCGCCTCGGGCGGCGACACGACCGCGGGGAGGGCGCCCGGGCCTCGGGCGGCCGGGAGCCAGGTGGACACCTCGGTCGACCTCACCGCCCCGAGGGCCGAGCGGGTGCTGCTCCGGCTCGGGCTCGGAGAGGTGATGCTGGCCGGGATCACCGGGTCGCGGGCGGCGGCCGCGCTGGTCGTGCTCGGCCCCATCAGCCAGGCCAGCGACTGGTTCCCGGGGCTGTCCGACTGGCTGTTCTCGCGGTTCGACCCGGAGGCGGTCACGCCCACCACCCCGGCCGCCTTCGCCGCGGTGGCCGTGCTCGGCGCAATCGTGTGGCTGGGCCTGGCCGCCGCCTCGAGCATCGTGACCGACTACGGCTTCACCCTGGCCCGCACCGGGAACGACCTGGTCGTGCGGCGAGGGCTGCTGGAGCGGCGGGAGGCGGTCCTGCCCCTGGCCCGGCTCCAGGTGGTCCGGATCGAGGAGTCGCTGCTACGGCGGGCCCTCGGCCTGGCCTCGATCCGCATCCAGAGCGCCGGGCGGGCCGGACGCTCGGACCAGACGGCCAGCCGCCTGGCCATCCCGGTCCTCCAGCGCGCGCAGGTCAACCGCGTACTGGAGGAGCTGCTCCCCGGGGCCGCCCCGGTCCCGCGACTGCTCCTCCCTCCCCCGGCGGCCCGCCGCCGCGCGGTGACCCGCAGCGTCGTCGTCGCCACCCTCGTCATGGCCGCGATCGCTCTCCTCTTGTGGTGGCTGAGCGCACTGGACGTCCTGACCGTCCCGGTAGCCTTCGGGCTTGTCGCCCTGCCCGTGCTCGCTCTGGCCATGACCCTCGGCCTGGCCGCCTACCGGCATCTGGGCCACGCAACCCGTGAGGGCTTCCTCTACGCCCGGGTCGGGGTCGCCATCCGGGTCACCACCGCCGTCCCCGTCGCCAAGGCCCAGAGCGGCAGCGTCCGCTCCTCCCCGTTCCAGCGCCGCGCCGGCCTCGCCACCCTCCACGTCGACATCGCCGGCGGCGGCCCCACCCCCCGCGTCCACGACGAGTCCGAGGCCACCGCCGAGCGCCTGCTCCACGTGGTGCTCGGCCGGGTCGGGGTGTGACCCGCGCTGCCGACGGGGGTGTGGACAACCAAGGGCACCGCAACGCCGCGCTCGGGTAGCCTCCCCCACCGGGGGACCCGGCGCAGGACCGGGAGGTTCGAGCACGGGTCGAGCGCGGGTCGAGCTCCGGTCGAGCTCCGGTCGAGTCAGCGCTGCCAGGGGGCGCGGGTTTGAGCGCGAACCGGCTAGCCCTGCTCGAGGGCGGTGATCGCGCGGTCGAGGGCGGCGGGAACGTCGCCGACGAGGAGGTGGTGGCCGTCGCGGACGACCTGGCGGCCGGAGACCACGACCGAGGTGACGTCGGCGGCGGTGGCGGCGAACACCAGGTGGTCGGCGGCGTCGGCGGGCCGGGTGCCGGCCAGGCGGACCGAGCGCAGGTCGACCGTGACCAGGTCGGCCAGGCGGCCGGGGGCCAGGCGGCCGGCGTCCCAGCCGAGGGCGGTCATGCCGGCCTCGGTGGCGGCGGTCAGAAGGTCGGCCGGCTGGTGGTGGCCGCGGCGTTCGGTGGCCAGGCGTTCGTCGAGCTCGACCGCTCTGGCTTCCTCGAACAGGTCGATCATGGCGTGGCTGTCCGAGCCCAGGCAGAGGGGGCTGCCGGCGTCGGCCAGTGACCGGGCCGGGCCGATCCCGTCGGCCAGGTCGCGCTCAGTGGTCGGGCAGAGGCAGGCGGCGGTCCGGGTGGCGCCGAGGAGGGCGACGTCCTCCTCGGTGAGGTGGGTGGCGTGGACGGCGGTGGTTCGCGGACCGAGGACCCCGGCCGACTCGGCCAGGGCGGCCGGGGTGCGGCCGGTGGCGGCGACGCAGGCCTGGTTCTCGGCCCGCTGCTCCGACAGGTGGAGATGGAGGGGGGCTTGGCGGCCGTCGGCCCAGGCGGCCACCGTGGCCATGGCCGCCCGGTCGACCGCTCTGACGCTGTGGATGCCGGCCGCCACCCGGACCCCGGGCCGGTCGCGGAGGGCCCCGGCGCGCTCGGCCCAGGCGTCGGCGTCGCCGTCACCGAAGCGGACCTGAGCGCCGGCCAGCGCCTGCCCGTCGAACCCGGCCCGCAGGTAGCAGGTGTCGATCAGCGTGAGCCGGACCCCGGCCCGGCCGGCCGCCTCGATCAGCACCTCCCCCATCTGGTTGGGATCGGCGTACGGCCGGCCGGCCGGGTCGTGGTGCAGGTAATGGAACTCGCCCACGGTGGTGATCCCGGCCAGGGCCATCTCGGCGTAGGTGGCCGATGCCAGCTCCAGGTACCGGTCCGGGTCGAGGACCCCCGCGACCTGGTACATCAGCTCCCGCCAGGTCCAGAAGTCCCCGCCGCCCCGGTGGGTGCGTCCCCGCAGCGCCCGGTGGAAGGCGTGCGAGTGCCCGTTGGCCAGCCCGGGGATGGTCACGCCGGCAAGCCGGGTCGCCCCCGCCGGCGGGTCGACCCCCTCGGTCACCGCCGTGATGCGCCCGGTGTCGACCTCGATCAGCACCTGCTCGGCCACCCCTCGCCCCGGCCCGAGCCAGGCCAGCTCCGCGTGCCAGGCGCTCACGGCCGCCGGGCCCCCCGGGTCCGCTCAGGACTCAGCGGCACGCGAGCTCCTCGATCACTGTGGCGAGTGCCCGAACCCCGGTGAGGCAGTCGTCGAGGGGGGCGGACTCGGACGGGCTGTGGCTGGTGCCGGTGGGGTTGCGGACGAACAGCATGGCGGTCGGGACGGCGGCGGCGAGGGCGCCGGCGTCGTGGCCGGCGGCGGTGGGCAGGGCCGCCGGCTCCAGGCCGGTGCCGCGCAGGCAGGCGTACAGGCGGGCGGTCAGGTCGGGGTCGAAGGCGACCCCGGGGCTGCGGGACTCGGGGGTGAGCTCGGCGGTCAGGCTGTTGCGGCCGGCGGCCTCCTCGACCGCGGTCTGGAAGGCGGTCACCAGCCAGTCGAGGGTCTGGTCCTGCTCGGCGCGGGCGTCCAGCCAGGCTGCGACCTGGCCGGGGACCGAGTTGGAGGAGTTGGGGTCGACCTCGACCCGGCCGATGGTGGCGACCGCGTCCAGCTCGGTGGCGGCCGCCCGGGCGGCCAGGACGGCCGCGGCCAGGCCGAGCATCGGGTCGTGGCGGTCGGCGAGCCGGGTTGTGCCCGCGTGGTTGGCCTCACCGGTCAGGGTGAGCCGCCAGCGGCCGTGGGGCCACATGCCGGTGGCCAGGCCGACCGGCTGGCCGAGGTCGACCAGCCCCTTTCCCTGCTCGACGTGCAGCTCGACGAACGCGGCCAGCCGGCCCATCCGGGCCGGGTCGGGCCCGAAGCCGGCCGGGTCGATCCCGGCGGCGGCGAGCGCCTCCGACACGCTGATGCCGTCCTCGTCCACCCGCTCCAGCAGGTCCGCCGGGTCGAGCGCCCCGGCCAGGACCCGGCTCCCGAACGTCGGCACCCCGAACCGCCCGCCCTCCTCGTCGGCGAACGCCACCACCGCGACCGGCCGGCGCGGCTCGACCCCCCGCGCGATCAGCTCCCCCACCGCGACCAGCCCGCTGACCACCCCGAGGGCGCCGTCGTAGGCCCCGCCCCGCCGGACCGTGTCCAGGTGGCTGCCGACCGCGACCACCTCCCCCGCGTCCGCCTCCCCCGGCCCGGGCCACCAGGCCCAGAGGTTCCCGGCCGGGTCCTGCTCGACGGCAAGGCCTCGGGCGCTGGCCTCGGACTCGAACCAGGACCTGGCCGCGCGGTCCTCGTCGGTCCAGGCGAGCCGGGTCCAGCCGCCGGCCGGGTCCTGGCCGATGGCGGCCAGCCCGCCGAAGCACGCCTCGAACTCGTCCCGCAGCCGATCCCCGCTCCCGCTCATGACGCTCCCGCCGCTCGACGCTCTTGCCCTGGTCGCCTGGAGGATGCTACGTCACGCTGGCACGGGTCCGACCGGGACGGGGAACGGGAGCAGAGGATGCGGATCGCACTGGCCAGTGACCACGCCGGCTTCTCGCTGAAGAAGGAGATCGAGGCCGTCCTCCAGGGACAGGGGCTGGAGACCAGGGACTTCGGGACCCACGACGAGGAAGCCTGCGACCTGTCCGACTTCGTCTACCCGGCCGCCCTGGCGGTGGGCCGGGGCGAGGTGGACCGGGGCATCTTCGTCGACGGGGTCGGCTACGGCAGCGCCCTGATCGCCAACCGGGTCCACGGGGTGGACGCCGCCGTCTGCCAGGACCCGTTCTGCGCCGGCCTGGCCAGGTCGCACTCGAACACCAACGTCCTGTGCATCGGCGGCAAGATCATCGGCTCGGCGCTGGCCCTCGAGGTGGTGCGCGCCTGGATGACCACCGAGTTCCTCGGCGACGTCGACAGGTACCGGCGGCGGGTCGACAAGGTGCGGGAGATCTCCGAGCGGCACCTCAGGCCGTTGCCGCCCGCGTGACCGGGCGCCCGTCGGCCGCCGGCGACGCCGGGGCCCGGCCGAACTGGGTGTTGTACAGGTCGGCGTAGAGACCGCCGGAGGCCAGCAGCTGGGCGTGGGTGCCCTGCTGGACCACCCGGCCGCCGTCGACGACCAGGATCCGGTCGGCGTTGACGATGGTCGACAGCCGGTGGGCGATGACCAGGCTGGTCCGGCCCTGGAGGGCGGCGGCCAGGGCCTCCTGGATGCGGACCTCGGCGTCGGAGTCGAGGTGGGCGGTGGCCTCGTCGAGGATCACGATCGCCGGGTCGGCCAGCAGCAGCCGGGCGATGGCCAGGCGCTGCTTCTCCCCGCCCGACAGCCGGTAGCCGCGCTCGCCGACCACCGTCTCCCAGCGCTCGGGCAGGCTCTCGACCAGGTCGAGGATCCTGGCCGCGCGGCAGGCGGCCTCGATCTCCTCAAGCGTCGCGTCCGGCTTGGCGTAGCGCAGGTTGGCCAGGATGGTCTCATGGAACAGGTGGGAGTCCTGGGCGACCAGGCCGATCGCGGCCCGGAGGCTCTCCAGCTCCAGGTCGCGCACGTCGACCCCGTCGACCCGGACGGCCCCCTCGCTGACGTCGTAGACGCGGGCCACCAGCATGGCGGTGGTGGTCTTGCCGGCCCCGGACGGGCCGACCAGGGCGATCAGCTCCCCGGGCCGGACGGTGAAGCTGACGTCGTGCAGGACCGGCTCGCCGGCGACCGCCCCGATGGCCGCCGCCCCGCCGGTGAGGCTGGCGATGGTCGACTCCTCGGCCGTCGGGTAGCGGAACCCGACGTGGTCGAACTCGACCCGCCCGGCCGGGTGGTCGAGGGGGACGGCCCCGGGCCGGTCGCGGATCGGGCTCTCGAAGTCGAGCACCTCGAAGACCCGCTCGAAGGACACGAACGCGGTCATCACGTCCACCCGGGCGTTGGTCAGGGCGGTCAGGGGGCCGTAGACCTGGGTGACGAGGGCGGCCAGGGCGACGACGTCCCCGGCCCGCAGCTGGCCCTGGAGGACCAGCCGGGAGCCGAACCAGTAGACGGCGGCCGTGCCAACGGCCCCGACCAGGCCGAGGACCACGAAGAAGGTCTGGCCGTAGAGGGCCGAGCGGATCCCGATGTCACGGACCCCGGCGGCCTTGTCGGAGAACCCGGCCAGCTCGCGGTCGCGGCGCCCGAACAGCATCACCAGCAGCGCCCCGGCGACGTTGAAGCGCTCGTTCATGGTCGTGGTCATGGCCGCGTTGAGCTGCATCGACTCGCGGGTGATGGCCTGGAGCCGGCGGCCCACCCTCCGGGCCGGGAGCAGGAACAGCGGCAGCACGGCCACCGCGATCAGGGTGATCCGCCAGTTCAGCAGGAACATGGCGACCAGGGTCGTGACCAGGCTGATGATGTTGGAGAAGACCGACCCGAGGGTCCCGGTGAGGGCCCGCTGGGCGCCGATCACGTCGTTGTTGAGCCGGCTGGTGAGGGCGCCGGTCTGGGTGTGGGTGAAGAAGGCCAGCGGCTGGCGCTGCACGTGGTCGAACAGTCGGGTGCGGAGCTGGTAGATCAGCCCTTCGCCGATGCGCGACGACAGGAACCGCTGGCCGAGGGCGAGGCCGGCGTTGGCCAGGGCGACCCCCACGGCGGCCAGGCCGATCAGGTTGACCAGGCTGAAGCTGTGCTGGGGGATGGCGGTGTTGAGCAGCTCGCGCACGAGCAGTGCCGGGACCACCGCGGCCAGCGACGACAGGGCGAGCAGGAACAGGTAGGCGGCGATCTGCCAGCGGAACTCGCGGGCGAACCCCCAGACACGCCGGACCAGCGCGCGCGACAGCTTGGTGCCGGGCGGGAGCGGGTCTCGGCGGGCATGCCAGTAGTAGCTCATCATCCTGTACGCCCCAACCCCTGGGGGGTCTCCCGCATTCCGGCCGGGGCGCCGGCCAGGGCGGGGCGGCGCACGCGGCCCAGGAGGGCGGCGGCGGCCACGCCTCCGGCGGCGACCAGGAACGCCCCGTCGGTGCCGACCCCGTGGACCAGGCTGCCGCCGAGGGCGTTGCCGGCGGCGAACCCGGTCGCGAAGGCGGTCGTGACCCAGGTGAAGGCCTCGGTGACGGTGCCGGCGGGCGCGAGCCGGTCGACCAGCAGGTACAGGCAGGCGATGGCCGGGGCGATGCCGAGCCCGGCCAGGATCATGCCCGCGGCCAGCTGGACCACCCCGGAGGCAACCGCGAGCAGGGCGATCCCGGCGACCACGAGCAGGAGCAGGCCGACCATGCGCCGCTCGGGCCCGCGGTCGGACGCGCGGCTGCCGAAGGCCAGGCCGCCGACCATGCTGCCGAGCGCCCACAGGGCGAGCAGCGGGCCGGCCAGGGTGCGCGAGCCGAGCTGCTCGGCGCCGGCCACCACCGTCACCTCGACCGTGCCGAAGGCACCGGCCAGCAGCACGATGGTGGCCAGCACGGCCCGGATGCCGGGGCTGCGCAGCGCCCCGGCCCAGTCGCCGGCGCGGCGCCGGGGGCGCCAGGCCCGCGACGCCGGGGTCGAGGCGAAGACCGCGACGCCGGTCAGCAGCAGGACGGCGGTGCCGAGCACGGCCACGCCCGGTGAGAAGGCGGCGGCCAGCAGGGCGACCAGCGGCGGCCCGACGACGAAGATCAGCTCCTGCACCGTCGACTCGACCGCGAACGCGGCCTGGAGCTGGTCGTGGTGGCCGAGCAGGTCGGACCAGAGGGCGCGCATGCACGGCCCCACCGGCGGGATCGACGCCCCGGCCAGGGCGGCCAGCCCGGCCAGCACGAGCGACGACGCGCCTCGGCCGGCGACGGCCAGGGCGCCGAAGCTGACGGCGCTGGCCACCGCGCACCCGCCCAGGACCCGGGTCTGGCCGACCCGGTCGACCAGCCGGCCCAGCAGCGGCGAGGTCACGGCCAGGGCGGCCGAGTAGGTCCCGGCGACCATGCCGGCCACGGCGTAGGAGCCCCCGGCCTCCCGGACCAGCAGCACGAGGGCCAGCCCGGCCATGCCCGTCGGCATCCGCCCCAGCACCGCCGAGGAGAGCAGCCGGGTCACAGACGGCGTGCGAAGCACGTCAAGGTAGATCCGAAGGCGCATCCCCCGATGGTGCCAGAGCACCCCGACGCCGCCGGGCCGGCGGCTAGCCCCAGCGGCGGAGGAGGTGCTCGGCGCCGGTGGCGAGCTCGTCGACGACCTGGGCGGCGGGAACGACCTGGCGGGTGGCGCCGACGCCCTGGCCGGCGTAGTGGACCATGGCGGCGATCTCGCCGGTGGTCTCGCGGTTGGGGCAGGGCACGCCGAAGCGGGGGACCGCCAGGGTGGTGGCGCCCATGCGGGTCTCGCCGACGACCTCGCCACCGAACGCCTCGGCCGCCTCGAGGGCCGAGCGGAGGGTGCGGTGGGGCTCGGGGCCTGGCGGCCACATGACCGAGAAGGCGTCGGTGAGCACGGCGTCCTCGGCCCCCGCGGCCAGCAGGGCGGCGACGTAGGCCGGGTGGCCGCCGGACTCCTCGGTGGCCAGGAACCGGGTGCCGACCCGGGCCGCCGAGGCGCCGGCGGCCAGGCAGGCCGCGACCCCGCGGGCGGTGGCGATCCCGCCGGCGGCGACCACCGGGACCTCGACCACGTCCAGGACCTCGGCCAGCAGCGGCAGGAGCGCGACCCGGCCCCGGATCCGCCCGCCGCCCTCCATGCCCTGGACACAGACCAGGTCGCAGCCGGCGTCGGCGGCCGCCCTGGCCTCGGCGACCGACCCGGCCTGCCAGGAGGCGAGGGCGCCGCCGCCGTGGACCCGCGCGACCAGCGCCGGGTCGGGGTCGCCGTAGTAGAAGTCGACCAGCCGCGCCCCCGCCGCCGCCACCTCGACACACGCCGGGTCGGCCCCGAACGGCAGCAGGAAGGTCACCCCGACCACTCCGTCGGTCCGGCCGGCGAGGTCGTCCAGCAGCCGGGCCAGGGCGTCCGCCGGGAGCATCTGGGCCGGGACCATGCCGACCGCGCCCGCCCCGGCCACGGCCGCGACCAGCTCGGGGGTGGTGACCCCGCCCATCGGGGCCTGCTGGAGCGGCACCCTGGCCCCAAGCAGCTCGGTGAACGGCGTGGACAGCATGGAGCCCCCTAGGGTCGGGTCAGCGGGGCGTAGCGCAGCAGCAGGCGCTTGCGGCCCAGGCCGGGGAAGTCGACCTCGGCCATGGCCCGCTCGCCCTGGCCGGAGACGGTGGCCACGACCCCCTTCCCCCACTGACGGTGGACGACCTCGTCCCCGGGCCCGAGCCCCAGGTCGAGGGCGCCGCGCTGGCGGTCGGCGAGCCGCTCGGCCGGGGTCGGCTGGCGGTCGAAGGAGACCGGCGGGTGGGGCCGGGCGTTGAAGCTGCTCCGCCCGGCCCCGAACGCCGGGCTGGAGTCGCCCCAGCTGGTCGAGCCGGACCGGGCGGCGCCGGCCTTGCGCTGGCCGGGGGCGACCGTGACCAGCTCCTCGGGCACCTCCTTGAGGAAGCGCGAGGGCAGGTTGTAGCTGGTCGAGCCGAACAGGGTCCGGCTCCAGGCGTTGGTCAGGTACAGGCGCTCCCGGGCCCTGGTGATGCCGACGTAGGCCAGGCGCCGCTCCTCCTCGAGCTCGCGCGGCTCGCCGATGGAGCGGACATGGGGGAACACGTTCTCCTCCAGCCCGACGATGAACACCACCGGGTACTCGAGCCCCTTGGCCGTGTGCAGGGTCATCAGGGTGACGGCCTGGCTGCCCGACTCGACCTGGTCGGCGTCCGACACCAGGGCGATCGACTCGAGGAACCCGGGGAGGGTCGGCTCGGCCTCCTGGCCCTCGCGCAGCTCGTACTCCTCGGCCGCCGACTGGAGCTCGCGGACGTTCTCGACCCGGCCCTGGCCCTCGATCGAGGTGTCGGCCTCCAGCTCCCGCATCAGGCCCGACAGGGTCCAGGCGTCCTGGACGAGCACGCTCGGGGAGCGGCCCTCGGACACCCCGGCGGCCAGCTCGTCGAGCACGGCCACGAAGTCGGCCACCGCCCGGGCCTGCCGGGCCCCGAGGCCGGGGATCTCGCCGGCCCGGCGCAGGGCGTCCCCGAACGGGAGGCCCTCCTCGATGGCGAACCGGTCGATGGCCCGCTCCGAGGTGTCGCCGATGCCGCGCCGGGGCACGTTCAGGACCCGGCGCAGGCTGACCGTGTCCAGCGGGTTGACGGTCGCCTTGAGGTAGGCCAGCAGGTCCTTGACCTCGCGCCGGTCGTAGAACTTGACCCCGCCGACGATCTTGTAGGGCAGGCCGGCCTTGACGAACACCTCTTCAAGGGTCCGCGACTGGGCGTTGGTCCGGTAGAAGACGACCACCTTGCCGTAGCCGAGGCCCTGCTCGTGGATGCGCTCCACCTCCTCGACCACATACGCGGCCTCGTCGTGCTCGTTCTCGGCCTGGTAGCGCACGATCGGGTTGCCCGGACCGAACGCGGTCCACAGGTTCTTGGGCTTGCGCTCCAGGTTGTTGGCGATCACCGCGTTGGCCGCCGACAGGATGGTCTGGGTCGAGCGGTAGTTCTGCTCGAGCAGGATGACGTTGGCCTCCGGGTAGTCGGCCTCGAAGTCGAGGATGTTGCGGACCGTCGCCCCCCGGAAGGCGTAGATCGACTGGTCGCCGTCGCCCACCACCGACAGGTTGCGGTGCTCGGCGGCCAGCAGCTTGAGCAGCTCGTACTGGGCCACGTTGGTGTCCTGGAACTCGTCCACCAGCACGTAGCGGAACCGCTGCTGGTACTCGGCGAGCACGTCCGGGTGCTCCTGGAACAGCCGGACCGTCTGCAGGATCAGGTCGTCGAAGTCCATCGCGTTCGACTCGGCCAGCCGCCGCTGGTACAGCCGGTAGGCCTCGGCCGCCTTCTTCTCGAACCAGCCCATGGCCCGGTCGGCCGCGACCTCGGGGTCGATCAGCTGGTCCTTCCAGCCGCTCACGGCGTTGCGCATGGAGCGGGCCGACAGCCGCTTGGGGTCGTAGTCGAGCTGGCGGCACACCTGGGTCATCAGCCGCTCGGCGTCGCCCTCGTCGTAGATCGAGAAGGTCGAGGTGTAGCCCAGATGCGAGCCGCTGCGGCGCAGGATCCGCACACAGGCCGAGTGGAAGGTCGACACCCACATCGCCTTCACCACCGGCCCGACCAGGTGCCGAAGCCGCTCCTGCATCTCCCGGGCCGCCTTGTTGGTGAAGGTGATGGCCAGCACCGAGGTCGGCGGCACCCGCTTGTCCTTGATGAGGTGCGCGATCCGGTGGGTCAGGACCCGGGTCTTGCCCGACCCGGCCCCGGCCACGATCAGCGTCGGCCCCTCGGTGGCCAGCACGGCCAGCCGCTGAGCGTCGTTCAGCCCGTCCAGCAGATCAGGGGACGCGCCCGGAACATCCGGCGCCGGCGAAGGGTCCACGCCGGCAGTATACGAGCGGGACGGGATAGGCTTGGCCGTGTGAGCGCAGGGGAACCGGCTTCGAGCCCGACGGTTGCACGCTCGCCGGCCGCGTTGTCGGTGCGGGGGCTGCGCAAGTCGTTCGGGGCCAAGGTGGCGGTGGGCGGGATCGATCTCGACATCCCGCACGGGTGCTTCTTCGGACTGGTCGGGCCGAACGGGGCCGGCAAGACGACCACCCTGGGGATGGTGACCGGGCTGTTGCGGCCCGACGCCGGGCTGGTGCTGATCGACGGGGTCGAGGTGTGGCGCGACCCGGTCGCGGCCAAGCGGCGGATCGGGGTGCTGCCCGAAGATCTCAGATTGTTCGACCGGCTGTCCGGGGCCGAGCTGCTCACCTACAACGGGCTGCTGCGGGGGATGCCGGCGGCGGTGGTGGAGGCGCGGGCCTCCGAGCTGCTGGAGGTGCTGGGGCTGGCCGATGCCGCCGGGACCCTGGTGGTCGACTACTCGCACGGGATGCGCAAGAAGATCGCCCTGGCCGCGGCCCTGCTGCACGCGCCCCGGGTGCTGTTCCTCGACGAGCCGTTCGAGGCCATCGACCCGGTGTCGGCCCGGACCATCCGCGGGCTGCTGGAGCGCTACACGGCCGGCGGGGCGACGGTGATCTTCTCCAGCCACGTCATGGAGCTGGTCCAGCGGCTGTGCGACCGGGTCGGGATCATGCACCTGGGCCGCCTGATCGCCGAGGGCCCGACCGACCAGGTCCGGGCCGGCCGGAGCCTGGAGGACGCCTTCGTCGAGCTGGTCGGGGCGAGCCACGCCGGTGACGAGGAGCTGGGTTGGCTGGGCACCTGGTCGGCCTGAAGCTGGCCCTGCTCCGCAACGGGCTGCGCCGCAGCAACTGGCCGCAGCAGGTCGCGCTGGCCCTCGGGGCCCTGGCCGGGCTGCCCCTGGCCTTCGGCGGGTTCCTGCTGCTGGCCCTGGTCCCGCGGGCCGAGCCCCGGGCCGGGCTGCTGCTGGTCGAGATCGTGTTCCTGCTCCTGTTTCTCGGCTGGGGGCTGTTCCCGCTGCTCAGCTTCGCCGGCGACGCCAGCCTGGACCCGTCCCGGCTGGCCCTGCTGCCGCTGCGGCCCCGGGAGCTGGTCACCGGGCTGTCGCTGGCCGCCTGCGTCGGGGTGGCCCCGCTGTGCACCCTGGTCGCCCTCGGCGGGGCCGTGGTCGGGTTCGGCACCCTCGGCCCCGGGGTGGTGCTGGTGGTGGCGGCGGTGCTGGTGCAGTTCGCCCTCTGCATCGTCGGGTCGCGGGCCCTGCTGACCGCCCTGTCGCGCCAGCTCCGCTCGCGCAAGGCCCGCGACCTGGTCATCGTGCTCATCGCGGTGACCGCGCTCGGCCTCAACCTGGCCCTCCAGGTCGGGGCCCGGCTGGCCGAGCGACTGGAGCGGGCGGACCTGGAGGCGCTGCGGCCGCTGGCCAGGGTGCTCGGCTGGCTGCCCACCGGCCTGGCCGCCCGGGCGCTGGTCGACGCCGGTGCCGGGCGGCTGCTGCCCGCCGTGGTCGAGCTGGCCGGGGCCGCCCTGGCCGTGGCCCTGCTCGGCTGGTGGTGGTGGCGCAGCCTGGACCGGGTGCTGACCACCGCCGAGCCGGCGGCCAGGCAGCGGTCCCGGCAGTCGCCCGGGCTGTTCCCGCGCCCGCTGCGGCGGCTGCTCCCGGCCGACCAGCGGGGCGCGGTCGCCGCCAAGGAGCTGCGGTACCTGGCCAGGCACCCGCGGCTGCGGGTCGCCTGGGTGGTCAGCTGCCTGCTGGGGCTGGCCCTGGTCGTGTTCGTGGCCGCCACCGAGGGGCTGCACCAGCCCTGGGTGGTCCTCGGGTCGCTGACCATGGCCTTCCTGGCCAGCCAGAACAGCCTCAACCAGTTCGGGTTCGACGGCGCCGCCTACTGGACCCACGTGGTCGCCGGGGCCGACCCGCGGGGCGACCTGGCCGGCCGGAACCTGGCCTCGATGGTGACCGGCATGGTGACCACGACCGTCCTGGCCCTGGTCCTGGCCGTGGTCACCGGCGGCTGGCTGTACGTGCCGGTGGCGCTCTGCCTCAGCCTGGGGGTGCTGGCCCTGTCGCTGGGCGTGGCCGACGTGGTCTCGGTGCGCTTCGCCTACCCGCTGCCCGAGGACGCCAGCAACCTGTGGGCGGTCCAGGGGACCGGGCAGGGCTGCCTGGTCGGGATCGTGCAGATGCTCGCCTTCGCCGCCCAGGGCATGCTCCTGCTGCCGCTGCTCGCCCTGGTGGTGGTCGGCCTGGTCCTGTGGACGCCGGCGCTGGTCCTGGTCTGCCCGCTGGCCGTCGTCTACGGCTGGTTCCTGTGGCGGGTCGGGCTCGGCCTCGGGACCGCCTGGCTCACCGGCCACCAGCCCGAGCTGCTGGCCGCGCTCAGCATCCGCCGCGCCGCCTGACCCCTACCCGGCCAGCCCCACCGCGGGAGATACTGCTCGAACTGTGCTATCTCCGGCAGGAGGGAGATCGGCGATGCCGCCAGCGTCCCCGTCCACCGCCCCGCGCGAGTCCGCGCGACCCGCCAGCGGCCCCACCGGCTTCGACGCGACCTACGACATCGTGGTCGTCGGCGGAGGTGGCGCCGGGCTGCCCACGGCGCTGTTCGCCCGCTGGCTGGGCAACCGCGTGCTGGTCCTGGAGAAGGCGCCGCGGCTCGGCGGGACCGCCGCCAAGGCCGCCTTCTGGTACTGGGTGCCCAACAACCGGCCGATGCGCGAGCTCGGGCTGGAGGACCCCAGGGACGACTGCCTGCGCTACATGGCCCGCCTGGCCAGGCCGCAGCGCTACCACCCGGACGCGCCCCGCTTCGGCCTCACCGAGTGGGAGTACGCGATGTGCGAGGCCATCTACGACGGCGCCTCGGCCGCGACCGAACTGCTGGCCGAGCGCGGCGCCCTCCCCTACCGGCACTGCGCGGCCGTGCCCGACTACTGGGCCGAGCTACCCGAGGACAAGGCCCCGACCGGGCGGGTGCTGCTGCCCGAGGCGGCCAGCGAGACCATGTCGGACGGGGGCGCGGTGGCCGTCAGGACCCTGAGCGCGGCCGCCGAGAGGGACGGGGTCGAGGTCAGGACCGGGCACCGGGTGCAGCGGGTCGTCCGCGACCAGGGCGGCCGGGTGATAGGGGTCGAGGCGACCACCGCCGACGGCGCCACTGTCCGGGTCGGCGCGGCCAAGGCGGTCGTGTTCGCCACCGGCGGCTTCACCCACGACCCGGAGCTGCGCCAGAACTTCCTCAGCGTGCCCGTGTACGGCGGCTGCGCGGCCGCCACCAACGAGGGCGACTTCGTCTACATCGCCGGTGCCCTCGGCGCCCAGCTGCGCAACATGAACTACGCCTGGATGTGCCCGGTCTCGCTGGAGAAGGCGGTGGCCCGCGACCCGGCCATGTCGGGGATGTTCTCGGTGGCCGGCGACTCGATGCTCTGGGTCGACAAGCGGGGCCGGCGGGTGGTCAACGAGAAGCTGGCCTACAACGAGCTCGCCCAGACGTTCTTCCGCTGGGACCCGGCCGCGGCCGAGTACCCCAACCTGGTCCTGATGGCCATCTGGGACCAGCGCAGCCAGGACCACTCGGCCAGCGACGAGTACGGCCGGCTGATCGTCCCTCCCGGCACCGACGACGCCCACGTGATCCGGGGCGCCGACCTCGCCCAGCTGGCCGCGGCCATCGACGAGCGCCTCGGCCGCTACGCCGGCGTCACCGGCGGGCTGCGCCTGGCCGGCGACTTCACGGTCAACCTTGAGGCGAGCATCGCCCGCTTCAACGAGCTGGCCGCCACCGGCAGGGACACCGACTTCGGCCGGGGCGAGCGGGCCGTGGCGCAGCTGTTCAACGGCGGCGTCAAGGAGGAGCCGGGCCGGGCCAACCCGACCATGTGGCCGCTGTCGGCGACCGGCCCCTACTACGCCGCCCTGGTCACCGGCGGGACCCTCGACACCAAGGGCGGGCCCAAGGCCACCCCCGACGGCCAGGTCCTCGACGACCAGGACCGCCCGATCCCCGGCCTGTACGGGGTCGGCAACTGCGTCGCCTCGGCCTCGGGCCGGGCCTACTGGGCGGGCGGGGCCACCCTCGGCCCGATCCTGGCCCTGGCCCACCGGGCGGCCCGGGCCGCCCACGCCGAGCGGGTCGCCGAGCCGCAACCCGTCAGCTAGCCCGCCACATCGGAAAGGAGCCCGTCATGACCGACGACGACCGCAAGGCGCTGGTCGTGCAGTACCTGAAGGCGTTCGACCGGGCGGGGGTGACCGAGGACGGGGGCAGCATCCTCGACCTGTTCGCCGACGACGCCCAGGTCTACTTCCCCAAGTGGGGGGTGGCCAAGGGCCGAGAGCAGATCGGCCAGATGTTCGGCGACGTCGGCGGCACCCTCAAGGCCATCGAGCACCACTACGACGAGTTCAACTGGGTGTTCACCGGCGGCGACATGCTGGCCGTGGAGGGGACCAGCCACGGCGAGCACCAGGACGGCCCCTGGCGGGCCGGCGACCCCGAGCACGGGGCCGGCCGCTGGTGCGACGTGTTCGAGATCCGCGACGGGAAGATCCAGCGCTGCTTCATCTACCTCGACCCCGACTACGCCGGCCAGGACACCGGCCGCTACCCCTGGCTCGCCGGATCGTGACGGAGGGGTCCGGGGAACCCCAGGGGGTGCCCCGGTGAATCGGGAGGGGTCCGGGGAACCCCAGGGGGTGCCCCGGTGAATCGGGAGGGGTCCGGGGAACCCCAGGGGGTGCCCCGGTGAATCGGGTGCCCCTGCCGCCGGCCCGGGTGGCGGTGCTCGGGCCGGGCGGGGTCGGGGGGCTGCTCGCCGCCCTCCTGGCCCGGCGGGGCGACCAGGTCACCTGCCTGGCCCCGCCGGCCACCGCCGCCCGCCTGGCCGAGCACGGCCTGGAGCTGCGCAGCCCGGCCCTGGGCGACGCCCGGGTGGCGGTCGAGGCCGCCAGCCGGCTCGAGCACCCGGTGGACGTGCTCTTCGTCACCGTCAAGGCGGCCCAGCTGGAGGCGGCGGTCGAGGCCGTCCCGGCCGGGACGCTCGGCCACGGCCTGGTGGTGCCGTTCCTCAACGGCATCGACCACGTGGCCTGGCTGCGCGGCCGCTACCCGCCCGACCAGGTGGTGGCCGGCACGATCCGGGTCGAGTCGACCCGGGTCGCCCCCGGCGTGATCGAGCACGCCTCGCCGTTCGCGGTGGTGGAGCTGGCCGCCGGCAAGGCGCCCCGGCGGCGGGTCGAGGAGCTGGCCGACCGGCTGGCCGAGACCGGGCTGGACGTGACCGTCCGCGACGACGAGGCCACCACCCTCTGGTCCAAGCTGGCCGTGCTGGCCCCGATCGCCCTGCTCACGACCTGGACGGCCACCCCCATCGGGGAGGCCCGGGCTGGCCACTGGGACGAGCTGGCCGCCGTGGCCCACGAGATCGTCCTGGCCGCCAGGGCCGACGGCGTCGAGCTGGACGAGGCGGCGACCGTGGCCCTGCTGGAGCGGGTCCCCGACGCGATGCGCTCCTCCATGCAGAAGGACGCCGCCGCCGGCCGCCCGATCGAGCTGGACGCCATCGGCGGGACCATCCTGCGCGCCGCCGACCGCGCCGGGACCGACGCCCCCGTCACCGCCCGCCTGGTCGCCGACCTCCGCGAACGCTACGGGTAGCCGAGCGGCGCAGCTGCCGGTCGGAACCTGCCGGTCGTCGGCCGAAGGCCGACTCGGACCGGCTCACTCCCACTCGATCGTGCCCGGGGGCTTGGAGGTGACGTCGTAGGCGACCCGGTTGACGCCGGGGACCTCGCCGACGACCCGGGTGGAGATGCGCTCCAGCACCTCCCAGGGGAGGCGGGCGAAGTCGGCCGTCATGGCGTCCTGGCTGGTCACCGCCCGGAGCACGATCGGGTAGGCGTAGGTGCGGCCGTCGCCCATGACCCCGACGGTCCGCACGGCCGGCAGCACCGCGAACCACTGCCACAGCTCGCGGTCCAGCCCGGCCCGGCGGATCTCCTCGAGCACGATCCGGTCGGCCGCCGCCACGGTCTCGAGCCGCTCGGCGGTGACCTCGCCGACGATCCGCACGGCCAGGCCGGGGCCGGGGAAGGGCTGGCGCTGGACAACGTCCTCGGGCAGGCCGAGCTCGATGCCGACCCGGCGGACCTCGTCCTTGAACAGCAGCCGCAGCGGCTCGATCAGCTCGAGGTTCATGACCTCGGGCAGCCCACCGACGTTGTGGTGGCTCTTGATGGTGGCGTTGCGCTGGCCGCCGGACTCGACCACGTCCGGGTACAGGGTGCCCTGGACCAGGTAGCGGACGTCGCCGTGCTCCTTGGCGACCTCCTCGAAGACGCGGATGAACTCGTTGCCGATGGCCTTGCGCTTGGCCTCGGGGTCGGTCACCCCGGCCAGGCGCTCCAGGAACCGGTCGGCCGCCTTGACGTGGACCAGGTTGACCTTGAAGTCGCGGCGGAAGGTCTCCTCGACCTGGGTGGCCTCGCCGTGGCGCAGCAGCCCGGTGTCGACGAACACACAGGTCAGCCTGTCCCCGACGGCCCGGTGGACGAGCAGGGCGGCCACCGAGGAGTCGACCCCGCCTGACAGGGCGCAGAGCACGTGGTCGTCGCCGACCCGGGCCCGGACGGCCGCCTCCTGCTCCTCGATGATCGAGACGCTGGTCCAGTTGGGCCGGCAGCCGGCCGCCTCGTAGAGGAAGTTCTTGAACAGGTCCATGCCCCGCTCGGTGTGGGCGACCTCGGGGTGGAACTGGACCCCGTACAGGCCCCGCTCGGGGTCCTCGAACGCGGCCACCGGGGAGGCGCCGGTGCTGGCCACGACCCTGGAGCCGGGCGGGGCGGCGGTGACCGTGTCGCCGTGGCTCATCCACACGACCTGGTCCTCGGGCAGGTCGCCGAACAGGACGCTGCCCTCGGGCTGGGCCCGCAGGCTGGTCCGCCCGTACTCGCTGACCCCGGTCCGCTCGACCCGGCCGCCAAGGGCCCTGGCCATGGCCTGCTGGCCGTAGCAGAGCCCGAGCACCGGGATGCCCAGCTCGAGCAGGCGCGGGTCGAGGGCGGGCGCCCCCGGCTCGTAGACCGACCTGGGGCCGCCGGAGAGGATCAGGGCCTTGGCGTCATGGGCCCGGACCGTCGCCGGGTCGACGTCGCAGGCGACGACCTCGGAGAAGACGTGGCACTCGCGGATGCGGCGGGCGATGAGCTGGGCGTACTGGGCGCCGAAGTCGAGCACCAGGACGGTGTCGTGGCCGGGCGCCGGAGTCGTCATGGGCGCAGGATAACGAACTCCCGGAACCGATTGCTCGCTCGGCTTGCGCAGGAGTACCGTGGCGCCGAAAGGGGCAGCGCCGCCCCTTGGTGCCTAGACCTCGCACCACACACCGAATGCCTGGTGTGTGGTGCTTTTTGTTTCTCTGGTCAAGGAGGGCAGGGTGACAGAGCCGGAGGAGACCGCCGCCCCCGCCCCGACCCGCCGGCGGGCGCCGGGGGCCGACCCGGCGGTGCGGTCGTTCGGGTCGGCCCGGACCTGTGCCGCCGACGACTGCCAGACCCGGCTGTCACGCTACAACCCGGACAGCTTCTGCTCGCTCCACCGGGGCTGGGACCGCCAGGTGGTCACCCGCCGCCGCCGCGGCGAGGACGACGAGGCCGGATCCCCCTAGCCCATCCCGACGTGCTGGGAGCGCTGGAGCAGCTTGCCCTCGGTCTGGAGCGCCGGGGCGACCATGACCTCGGCCTTCTGGAACTCCTTGACCGTCTGGTAGCCGGTGGTGGCCATCGAGGTCCGCAGGCCCCCGAACAGGTTCATGCTGCCGTCGTTGACCGGGGCCGGCCCGAGCAGGATCTCCTTGAGGGTGCCGAGCGGGGTGGTCCGGACCCGGGTCCCGCGGGGCAGGTCGGGGTGGAAGGTGGCCATCCCCCAGTGGTTGCCCCGCCCGGGCGCCTCGACCGCCCTGGCCAGGGGCGAGCCGATCATCACGGCGTCGGCCCCGCAGGCGATCGCCTTGGCCACGTCCCCGCCGGTGCGCATGCCGCCGTCGGCGATCACCTGGACGTAGCGGCCCGTCTCCTCCAGGTGGCGGATGCGGGCCCCGGCCGCGTCGGCCAGGGCGGTGGCCATGGGCACGCCGATGCCCAGCACGCCGCGGGTGGTGCAGGCCGCGCCCGGCCCGACCCCGACCAGGACCCCGGCGGCCCCGGTGCGCATCAGGTGCAGGGCGGTGGCGTAGGAGGCGCAGCCGCCCACGATCACCGGCAGGTCGTAGTGGGCGATGAAGGTCTTGAGGTTGAGCGGCTCGCTGCTGGAGGAGACGTGCTCGGCCGAGACCACCGTGCCCTGGATGACGAGGATGTCGAGCCCGGCCTCGAGGGCGAACTGGTGGTAGCGGGCGACCCGCTGGGGAGTGAGGGAGGCGGCCGCGACCACCCCGGCGTCCTTGATCTCCGAGACCCGCTGGCCGATCAGCTCCGGCCTGATCGGCTCGGCGTAGATCTCCTGCATCCGCTTGGTCGCCTCGGCGTCGGGGAGGCTGGCGATCTCGGCGTAGACCGGGTCGGGGTCCTCGTAGCGGGTCCAGAGGCCCTCCAGGTTGAGCACGCCCAGCCCGCCGAGGCGGCCGAGCTCGACCGCGATCCGGGGCGAGACGACCCCGTCCATGGCCGAGGCCAGCAGCGGCAGCTCGAAGTGGTAGGCGTCCAGGTCCCAGGAGATGTCGATGTCGTCGGGGTCGCGCGTCCGCCGGCTGGGCACGATCGCGATGTCGTCGAACCCGTAGGCCCGGCGGCCGCTCTTGCCGATGCCGATCTCGACCTCAGCCACCTTGGTTCCTCCCGGTAGGAGCTACCGTTTCGGGGTGCAGATAGACGAACGGACCCGTCCGCAAACGCGGAGGGCCCGGGGAAGGTGCATGCCCGAAGCTAGCAGCGGGGTTCTGTGGAGGTCAAGGACAGCCCGATCTCCCATCCGCGCTACCATGCCAGGGAGAGTTTTCGCATCAACCTGAACTTCCGAGGTGCCCGTGCCCGACCCCCTCGACCCGTTCGAGCCGCAAGACGACTCGCCCCCCGAGCCCATCGACGAAGAGGAGCGTGCCGCGCTCCTGGACGACCTGGCCGACCTGGCCGAGTTCCGATCGGTCCTGGAGCAGCGCGGCTTCCTCGGGGTGGTCATCTCCTGCCCCGACTGCGAGGAGGACCACTTCTTCGGCTGGAGCCTCCTGCGCGAGAACCTGGAGCACATCCTCCAGCACGGCGAGCCTCGGGTGCACGAGCCGGCCTTCGAGCCGGCGGTCGACCACTACGTGACCTGGGACTACGCCAAGGGGTTCGTCGACGGCCTGCTCGAGGGCGAGCACGAGCAGGTCCCCCTGCGCGACGGCTGGACCTCGCCGGCCGAGGCGGCCCGGCGCCTACGCCGGGCCCTGGCCACCCGCGGCCTGTCCGAGGACGAGGTCGCGGCCGTGCTCAGCGAGGGCGGCCTCCCACCGGGCGACACGGCCGAGCGGTAGGCGCGCCCCCCGCAGGGGCTCGGGCGCCAGGCCCTCTCAGCGCCGCTTGCGCCGGGCCAGGCGCCGGCCGGTGACCGCGGCCATGGCGGTGGTGACGCCGGCGGCCATCCCGGCGGGCAGCCAGACCAGCCACAGCCGGCGGCGCCGGCGGAAGTCCTCCACCGGCCACCCCCGCTCGGCGGCCAGGTCGCGCAGGTGCCGGTCGGGGTTGACGGCCACCGGCCGGCCAACCCCCTCGAGCAGCGGCCGGTCGTTCACCGAGTCCGAGTAGGCGCTGCTGGCCCGCAGGTCGAACCCCTGCTCGCCGGCCAGCCGGACGACCGCGTCGAGCTTGGCCGGTCCGTGCAGCACCGGCCCGACCAGCCGGCCGGTGTAGACGCCGTCGACCAGTTCGCCCTCGGTCCCGAGCCCACCGTCCATGCCAAGGTAGGCGGCGATCCCCTGGGCGAGCTCCTTGGGTGCGGCGGTGACCAGGTAGGTCTTGTCGCCGTCGGCGTGGTGGGCGTCGATCACCTTGCGCATGCCCGGGTAGATGCGGGGGCCGATCACCTCGACCACGATGTCGTGGCCGATCTGGGTCAGGTCGTCGCGCCGCTTGCCCTCGATGAAGGCCAGGGCCTGTTCGCGGGCCGCCTCCATCCCCCGCTTGCCCTCGGCCCCGGTGAGCCGGAACACCAGCTGCCCGAACGCGAACCCGGCGATGTCGCGCATGGTGTAGAACCCGTGCCGGTACAGCCCCCTGGCGAACAGGTACATGCTCGAGCCGGGCAGCAGCGTCTTGTCCACGTCGAAGAACGCCGCCCTGGCCGTGCCCACCTCGGTGTCGCTGCCCTGGCCCGTCCTGGTCAGGGTCATGTTCCTGCGTCCTCCAGCGCCCGCCGGAACCAGGGCACCGTCCGCTGGACCCCTTCCTCGAGACTGACCTGCGGCTTCCACCCCAGCTCGGTCACCGCCCTGGTGATGTCGGGCCGCCGCACCTCCGGGTCGTCCACCGGCCGCGGCCGCAGCTCGATCCTCGGCTCCACCCCCGCCGCCCGGGCCACCGTCCGGGCCAGCTCGAGGATCGTCACCTCCTCCGGGTTCCCCAGGTTCACCGGCCCCACCAGGTCGCTCCCGAGCAGCCGCCAGATCCCCTCGATCAGGTCGTCCACATAGCACAACGACCGGGTCTGGCTCCCGTCCCCATCCACCGTCAGCGGTTCCCCCCGCAACGCCTGCACAGCAAAGGTGCAAAAGGCGCGTCCGTCGTCAATCCTCATGGAAGGTCCGTACGTGTTGAAGATGCGCACAATCCGAACCTGGACGTCGTGGGTGCGGTGGTAGGCCATGGCCAGGGCCTCGGCGAAGCGCTTGGCCTCGTCGTAGACGCCGCGGGGGCCGATGGGGTTGACGTGGCCCCAGTAGGTCTCGGGCTGGGGGTGGACCTGGGGGTCGCCGTAGACCTCGCTGGTGGAGGCGAGCAGGAACCGGGCCTGCTTCTCCTTGGCCAGGCCGAGAGCGTGGTGGGTGCCGAGGGCGCCGACCTTGAGGGTCTGGATCGGGTATTTGAGGTAGTCGATCGGGCTGGCCGGCGAGGCGAAGTGGAGCACGGCGTCCAGCGGGCCGGGCACGTGGATGAAATCGGTCACGTTCACGCTGAGCAGCCGGAACCGGTCGCCGACGAGGTCGTCGACGTTGCTGGCCCGGCCGGTGAGGAAGTTGTCCATGCAGACGACGTCCCAGCCCTCGGCCAGCAGCCGCCGGCACAGGTGGGACCCGAGAAAGCCGGCGCCGCCGGTGATCAGGGCTCTGGGCACGTCAGCGGCTCCCGTCGCCTGGGGCGCGGACCGGGCGGCCGACCCCGGCGACGGTGAAGCCGGCGGCCGCGAACGCCTCGGCGTCCAGGGCGTTGCGGGCGTCGACCAGGATCGGGTAGGCCATCCGGGACCGGAGGTCGGCCGGGTCGAGGTCGCTGAACTCGGCCCACTCGGTCATCAGGACCAGGGCGTGGGCGCCGTCGGCGACCTCGACCGCCTTGTCGGCCAGCTCCAGGCCGGGCACCTGGCGGACGGCCAGGTCGCCGGCCACCGGGTCGAAGGCGACCACCTGGGCGCCGTCGGCCAGCAGGTCGTGGGCGACGTCGATCGAGGGCGCCTCGCGCAGGTCGTCGGTGTCGGGCTTGAAGGACAGGCCCAGCATCCCGATCCGCTTGCCGTCCAGGTGCCAGAGGGCGTCGCGGACCTTGTCGACCACGGCCCGCCTGGCGTCGTGGTTGATCTTGGCCACCTCGTTGAGGATGCCGAAGTCGACGCCCAGCTCGCGGGAGCGGTGGGCGAAGGCGGCCACGTCCTTGGGGAAGCAGCTCCCCCCGTAGCCGGCCCCGGCCTTGAGGAAGTGGACGCCGATGCGCGGGTCAAGGCCCATGCCCCTGGCGACCAGCTCGACGTCGGCCCCCGACCGCTCGCAGACCCTGGCCACCGAGTTGATGAAGCTGATCTTGGTGGCCAGGAAGGCGTTGGAGGCGTGCTTGATGAGCTCGGCGGTGGCCCGGTCGGTGGCCAGGAAGGGCGCGCCCGAGCGCTCCAGGATCGGCGTGTAGAGCTCGCGGAGGGCGTCCAGGCCCCGCTCGGAGGTGGTGCCGACGACCACGCGGTCCGGGTCGAGGGTGTCGACCACGGCCGAGCCCTCGCGCAGGAACTCCGGGTTGGAGGCGACCTCCCAGTCGGCCCCTGGCCTGGCCTCGCGGGCGATGACCTGGGCGACCCGTTCGCCGGTCTGCACCGGCACGGTCGACTTCTCGCAGACGAGGCGGAACTCGCCCTCGGGCAGGTGGCGGGCGACCTCCCTGGCCACCGCCTCGACGAAGGCCAGGTTGGGGCTGCCGTCGCCCCGGCTCGGGGTGCCGACGCAGATGAAGATCACGGTCCCGTGGCCGACCGCCTCGGCCTTGTCGCCGGCGATCCGCAGCCGGCCCGCCCGGACCACCTCGCCCAGCAGCTCCTGGAGCCCCGGCTCGAAGAACCAGGAGCGGCCCTCGCGGATCAGGTCCAGCTTGCTGACGTCGTCGTCGTCGACCACCACGTCATGGCCGACGTGGGCGAGGCAGGCGGCGGTGACAAGGCCGACGTGGCCCGCGCCGATCACGGTGACGCGCATGCTGGCTTGCTCCTAAATTCGGGTGACGGAAATAACGCCGGTCGATTCTAGTGGATGCCGGCCATGCATAACCGGAGCGACGTCCTTGTCCGGCTCGTCGCCCGATGGGACACTGCGGCCGCCATGCCGACGCACCCCGCCGTGCCGTCCCGGTTGCTCCGGGCGCTCCTTGTGCTGCTGGTCGCCCTGGTCGTCGCCGCCGGGACGGTCCCGGCCGCAGCGGCCGCGGCGCCCAAGCCGGCCCCGGGGCCGGGGAAGGAGGTTCGGGCCAGGTACGCGATCCTGGTCGACCCGGTGACCGGGGAGGTGCTCTGGGGGCGCCGGAGCCGCACGCCCGCGCCGCCGGCCAGCCTGACCAAGATGCTGACCGCCCTGGCCGTCCGGGCCAGCCTCGGCCTGGACACGGTGACGGTGGCCTCGAAGGCGGCGGCCGCCCAGCCGGCCCGGCGGCTGGCCGTCAGGCGGGGCCAGAAGCTCACCGTCGAGCAGGCCCTCAAGGCCCTGATGATCGTGTCCGCCAACGACGTCGCGGTGATGCTGGCCGAGGCGGCCGGCGGGTCGGTGGCCCGCTTCGCCCGGGCCATGGACGCCGAGTCGGCGCGGCTCGGGCTGCGGGCCTCCTCCTGGCGCAACCCGAACGGCCTCGACGCCCCCGGCCACCGTTCGACCGCCTTCGACCTGGCCATCCTGGCCAGGGCCGTGCTCCAGGACCCCTGGCTGGCCCGGGTCGTCCGAAAGCGCCACGCGGCCTTCGTCTCGCCCAGCGGCCGCCGCCACAGCCTCACCGCCCGCTCCCGGTTCCTGCTCGGCTACCGGGGCGCCGTCGGGGTCAAGACCGGGTTCACCGACGGCGCCGGCCACTGCCTGGCCGCCGCCGCCACCCGGGACGGGCGGACCTTGATCGCGGTGGTCCTGCACAGCCCCGACAACGCCGCCGACGCCGGGAGGATGCTCGACTGGGGCTTCGCCCACGGCCGCTCTGCCGGGACCGGTCTGCGGCTGCCCGACCCGGTGCCGCCGTCCAGCGTCGCCGCCCTCCTCGCCCGCCCGCCCCTGGCCGCCGAGCGCCACCGCCCGGCCGTCCCCGAGGCGCTGGCCTCGGCCGGCCTGGCCAGGGTCGGGGCGGCCCCGGCGGCCAGGCCGGCCGGTTCCCGACTGGCCTGGTCGTGGCAGGACCGCCAGCGGGTTGCCACCGGCGCCGGTGCCGTCGTCGCGCTCCTGACCGCGGTCGCGCTGGCTGTCCACAGACTTCGCCAGCGGGCTTGACTCCCAGGCTTCTCTGTTCGAACATGTGTTCGAACAGAGAAGGTCCCGGAACGCACAGAGGGGAGGAGCCGGCGGATGCTGATGCGAACGAGGATCGGCCTGGACGACGCGGCCACCGTTGGGGAGCTGCTGCGTGAGATCGGCCAGGGCCGAGGCACGCCCGAGGAGCTTCGCGACGCCGCCATCTACTGGTCGGCCGCGATCGACCCGGACATGGAGTGCGCCGACCTCCAGACGATCGCCTGGCTCCTCCGCGACGCCAGCTCCCACCGCCGGGTCCCAGTCCCCGACCGCGATCGCGCCCGCTACTGGGCCGCCTACCTGGAGGGCCGGATGGCCAGCTGACACCCCAGTCAGCCGGAGGCCCCGATCAGCCGGAGGCCCCGGCGCGCCAGGCACCGACCGGTTCCCGCCCTCGAACCGGCGGCGCGCCGGGGCCCCGGCACCCCACTCCACGCCCGCGAACCGGCAGCGCAGCGGGCCCGTCCCCCTCCCCTCCCCACTCGCGCCCGCGAACCGGCGGCGCGGCGGGCCCGGCCTCCCTCCCCTTCCCTTCCCGACGCCTTCTCGCTCTGCCTCAGCTGTTGAGGTGGTGCAGGAGGGTGCGGGTGGCGGTGGCTGGGTCGGGAGAATTGGTGATGGCGCGGACGACCACGACCCGGGTGGCGCCGGCGGCGGTGACCTGGGGCAGGTTGGTGGGGTCGATGCCCCCGATGGCGAACCAGGGCTGGGGCGGGTCGAGGGCGGCGACGGCCTCGATCAGCGGGATGCCGGTGGCGGGGCGGCCGGGTTTGGTGGCGGTCGCCCAGACGGGGCCGGCGACCAGGTAGTCCCAGGGCTCGGTGGCGGCGCGGGCGGCCTGGTCGGGGTCGTGGGTCGAGCGGCCGAGGAGGACGTCGTCGCCGAGGATGTGGCGGGCCCACTCCATCGGCAGGTCGTCCTGGCCGAGGTGGAGCACGTCGGCCTGGGCGGCCAGGGCGACGTCGGCGCGGTCGTTGACCGCGAACAGGGCACCGTGCCGGCCGGCGGTCTCGCGCAGCACGGCCGACGCCTCCAGCAGGGGCCCGGCCTCGGCCTGCTTGTCGCGGAGCTGGATCAGGTCCACGCCCGCGCCCAGGACGGCGTCCGCGAACTCGGCCAGGTCGGGCCGGATGGGCGTGCACACATAGAGCCGGGAAGCCGCCAACCGCTCCCGCCGCTCCGCCCCACCTCTCACTCCCCCGGCCCGGCGGGCTGCCGGGGCTCACCCTCGTTGTCGCGGGTGCCCTCGGCGGGGCGGTCCGAGAGGTCGGGCACGCCCTCGGTTGGGGTGGAGGCTTCGGCGTAGAGGCGGCGGGGGATGCGACCGGCGCGGTGGGCGAGCCGGCCGGCCTCGACGGCCTTGCGCATGGCCTCGGCCATCAGGGCCGGCTCCTGGGCGCGGGTGACGGCGCTGGCCAGCAGGACGGCGTCGCAGCCGAGCTCCATGGCCACGGCCGCGTCCGAGGCGGTGCCGACCCCGGCGTCGAGGATCACCGGAACGGTCGCCTGCTCGATGATGATGCGCAGGTTGTAGGGGTTGGTGATGCCCATCCCGGACCCGATCGGCGACCCCAGCGGCATGACCGCGGCGCAGCCCAGCTCGGCCAGGTGCCGGGCCAGGACCGGGTCGTCGTTGGTGTAGGCGAGCACGGTGAAGCCGTCGTCGACCAGGGTCTCGGCCGCGTCGCGGAGCTCGACCACGTCCGGGAGCAGGGTCCGGTCGTCACCGATGACCTCGAGCTTGACCCAGTCGGTGTCGAAGGCCTCGCGGGCCAGCTTGGCCGTGCGGACGGCGTCGCGGGCGGTGAAGCAGCCGGCGGTGTTGGGCAGCAGCCGGCACCCGACCCGCCGCAGCACGTCCAGGATCGAGCCTCTGGCCTGCGGGCTGGTCCGGCGCAGGGCCACGGTGGTCAGCTCGGTCCCCGAGGCGGCCAGGGCCTGCTCAAGCGCCTCGAGGCTGGCCGCCCCACCGGTCCCCATGACCAGCCGGGAGGTGAGCGCCTGACCGGCGAGCATGAAGGGGTCGTCCATCTCAACCTCCCTGGGAGGCGCCGAGCACCTCGAGGCGGTCGTTGTCGGCGAGGGCGGTGGTGGGCCAGGCGCTGCGGGGAACGACCTCGCCGTTGACGGCGACGGCGATGCCGGGCCCGCCGGGCGGGTGGCCGAGCCGGGTCAGGAGGCCGGCCACGGTCTGGCCGGGGTTCACCTCGGCCGGCTGGCCGTTGACGATGACAGTCACGACATCCTCCTCCCCGGCGCGGTTGGCACGCGGCCGGTGAACCGGCCCGGGGCGAACGGGGCGATCATCTCGGGGGCCCTGCCGGTGGCCAGCAGCTCGGCGATCGCGTCGGCCGTGACCGGGGTGAGCAGGATGCCGTTGCGGTAGTGGCCGGTGGCGACGACCAGCCCGTCCGGCCCGGCCGGGCCGAGCATGGGCGCGTTGTCGGGCGACCCGGGCCGCAGGCCGACCACCGTCTCGGCCAGCTCCAGCTCGGCCACGTCGGGCAGCAGCTCCAGCGCGGCCCGGAGCAGGTCGGCGACGGCACCGGCGGTCACCGTGGTGTCGAACCCCTGCTCCTCGATGGTCGCCCCCACCACGACTCGCCCATCGGTCCGCGGCACAACGTAGACCTCCAGCCCGCGCACGTTCCGCGAGCACAGCGGCTGGTCGGCCCGCCCCCGCAGGTACAGCAGCTGGCCCTTCACCGGCCGCACCGGCGGCAGCGCCTCAGCGGCCAGCCCACGGAGCCCCCCGCTCCAGCACCCGGCGGCCAGCACCACCACCCCGGCGGCGAGGGTCTCCCCGTCGGCCCGGGAAGGGTCGGGCCCACCGCCGGCGAGGAGCACCCCGGTGACCCGGTCGGCCTCGACCGTCAGCTCGGCGACCCGGCCCCTCACCATGCGGACCCCGGCGCGCTGGCAGGCGACCAGGAGGGCCTCGACCAGGGCGCGGTTGTCGACCTGGTGGTCGCCGGCGGCGAGAATGCCGCCGCGGATGCTCGGGGCGAGGCCGGGCTCGAGCTGGCGGCACTCGCGGCTGCGGAGGCGCTCGACCTCCAGGCCGCAGCGGAGCTGGAACTGGTAGAGGTCCTCGAGGGCGGCGTTGTCGTCGGCGTCCCTGGCCACGGCCAGGGTGCCGCCGGGGCGGTAGCCGACCGGGAGGCCGCTGGCCTCCTCGACCTCGGCGGCGAAGGCGGGCCAGCGGGCGGCGGCGGCCAGGTTGAGGCTGAGCAGGGGGCGCTCGCCGTAGTGGACCTCGGTGACCGGGGCCAGCATGCCGGCGGCGGCCCAGGACGCGCCCCGTCCGGGGGCCTCGTCGACGACCGTGACGGCCATCCCGGCCAGCGCCGCCCGCCAGGCGATGCCGAGGCCGATGACCCCGCCCCCGACCACGACGGCGTCGGGAGAAGGCTGGTGGGTCATTGTCCCGATCCCTCCCTCCGCCGGCATTATCCGGTGCAGGTTCCGACGGTCGGCGGCCCCGTAGCCGCCCTCTCAGCCCGGTTGGCCCGGGCTCCCGTGTACGGGTTTCAGCGTACTCTTCGACCCGGTACGCGACAGCGGAGGGAGCGATGGCGGAGGCCGACGACACCCAGCGTCTGCGCGAGCTCCGCCAGGTCGTCTACCGGGAGTTCGTGGAGGAGGGCCGCCCGCCGACCGCGTCCGAGGCCGCCCGCCGTCTCCAGATCGGGATCGAGGAGGTCCTGGCCGGCTGGGGGCGGCTGCACGACGAGCACGTGCTGGTCCTGGACGCCGACCGGGTCGGGATCCGCATGGCCCATCCCTTCTCGGCCCGGCAGATGCATTTCGTGGTCGCCTCGGCCGAGCAGAAGTGGTGGGGCGGGTGCGCCTGGGACTCGTTCGGGATCATGGCCGCGCTCGACCGGCGGGTCCTGGTGGCCACCACCTGCCTCGGCTGCGGGCGTCCGCTGGCCGTGCTGGCCGACCCCGAGGGGCCGCCCGCCGACCCGTACGTCACCCACTTCCTGGTCCCGGCGGCCCGCTGGTGGGACGACGTGGTCGGGACCTGCTCGACCATCCGCCTGGCCTGCGGGCCCGAGCACGTCGAGCGGTGGGCGGCGGGCGAGGGAGCGCGGGTCGGGGCGGTGGTGGACCTACCCACGATGTGGCGGCTGGGCAAGGTCTGGTACGGGGACCGGCTGCACGACGACCACCGTCGGCGCACGCCCGAGGAGGCGGCCGCCGTCTTCGCCGAGCACGGGCTGACGGGCCCGTTCTGGGACCTGGCCGACCCGGGCCCCGCCCCCGGCCCGCCGGCCGGTTAGCCAGGGGCGACCTCGTCGGAGGGACCCAGGCCGGCGGCATGCAGGGCGGCACCCAGGTCGGGGTGGCGGGCGAAGGCGGCCACCCGGCCGTCGCGGACGACCAGCACCGACCCGACCTCCTGGCCCTCGACCACCTCGCCGGTGGCGGCCGTGCGCCACTCGGCCAGCTGGTCGACCACGACAGTGTCGCCTCGGACGAAGTACCGCCTGGCCTCCAGGTGGAGGCCGGCCTGGCCGGCCTGGCCGGCCTGACGGTCCATCCAGGCCCGCAGCAGGTCGGTGCCGCGGCCGACCCCGCGCGGTCCCGCAACCTCGACGTCGTCGT
>Ga0207675_100000688_pt1 | contig 33349 bp, 34 predicted proteins | sample KBSSwiS42_FD_184305 | JGI IMG/M metagenome (GOLD analysis project Ga0207675, IMG submission 184305) | Switchgrass rhizosphere microbial communities from Kellogg Biological Station, Michigan, USA - KBS Switchgrass S4-2 (SPAdes) (version 2) | ecosystem: Host-associated > Plants > Roots >...
TCCTCGAAGGCGACGCGCTGTCCTTCATTCAGCTGGTCGAAGCTGCCCTGAACCGAGCTGCGGTGAAAGAACCACTCCTGCCCGGCGTCGTCGCGAATGAACCCGAATCCCCTGTCCCGAACAAGCCGCTTGATCGTCCCACTCGACATCCGAGTCTCCTTGGGCGGCGCACCCGTGCCCAAGGGTGTAGGGGTATCAAAACTCGTTCCAGAGAATCAGCCGCGAAATGCCGAGGAGTACAGCCGAGTCTGGAAGCTCATCCACTCGGCGAATTTCAAAACGAATACGCGCGTGTACAAAACCTGAGGCTGGACCGCGTCCAGCCTCAGGCAACGGTAGTTACTTCACCGTAACTGTAATTTCCTGGCAGGTCCCGGGCATCGTGTCGTGCAGGTCGTCGCCCAGCTGGAGCGCCAGCTTGTGCTTGCCCGGGGTCAGCTGGGTATCGAACACATCCTTGCCGTCGCCGAAATGCACCCACGACGGCGTGCCCTTGACGATGGTTTTCCCGGCCGGCAGGCAGCTCTGATCGATACCGACGTGGTAGTGCGCGATGCCCTTGCGCACCTGGGCCTTGGTGATTTCGCCCGGCGGTACAGCGGCGATCTCGACGCCTTCGGATCCGAACTTCATGTGGAGCGGGCTGGTGACGGTGGCGCCGTTTTTCGGCTCCACGAAGAACACGCGCGGCTTCTTCGCCGCGGTTTTGGCGGCCGGCTTGGCTGCCTCCTGTGCGGCTGCCGCGAACCCGAATCCAGCCACGAGGATGAGGACCGGCAGCGCGAGCTGCTTTCCGATTTTCATAAGCGATCTCCTTTTGCCACGCGGTGCGTGGCCCGTCAGCGAGACATTCTAGGTCAAAACCATCCGCGGCGCCGTTCCTTCAAGACGCCGGTTGCCGGCTGCAGGGTCAGGATCCGCGTCGCCACCGCGCGCGCAAAGGCATCGTCGGCCGACAGCGCGACGAGCGCCGAGTGGCGCGCCGAGGCCACGGCCGCGATGTCGGCGGCCAGCGCGGCGACGCTGCCGCGCGCGACCGACGCGCTGGCGTGCTCGAGCAGCAGGAGCGCCGGATCGAGCGCCACGGCACGGCCGAGACGCACGCGCACTTTTCCCGCGGCGTCGAGGCGGCTGACCGGCGCGTTCCACGCCGTTTCCGGCAGCGCCACCTCGCGCGCAATCGCTGTCGCGCGTGCGCGAACCTCGTCGGCGGGCGGCTCGATCGCGAGCGTGAACGGCATCGCCAGGTTCTGAATCGCGGTCAGCTCCTCGAGCAGCACCGCCCGATCGCTGACGATACCGACGCGGTCGACGGTGGCGAGCCAGTCGGCGCTGTCGGCGATCGCCGAGGTCGCGCGGCCGAACAGCGCCACCTCGCCGGCGTCCGGCAGCGCGGTGCCGGTGGCCAGGTTGACGAACACTTCAGCGGCTGGCGCATCGAGGCCGAGCAGCGCGACGCGCTCGCCGGCGGCGACGCGCAGCTCCGCGATCCGCAGCGGCCTCAGCCCGCGATAGTCGCGCGAGACGGCGACCAGCTCGAGGACCGGCGTCACGCGCCAATCCGCTGGTTGACCTCGGTAACGATGCGGCTGGAAGCGATGAGCGCCGCGATCTCGATCTTCGCCGCGGCCAGGTTGCAGACGATGGCGCCGTAGGCGAACGCGGCATGGACGGCGGACGGCAGCACGCCGGTGTCGACGCTGGCGCCGAGGATTGCGGTGACCATTGCCGCCGCCATCGCCAGGGTGGCGCTCGAGAAGACCGGCTTGCGCGCCGCGGCGATGCGGCGGTAGTAGTCGCCGGCGACGCTGTGCTCGGCCATCGCGTCCTTCACCGCTTTGCCCTTGCCGATGAGATAAAACATCATCATCGAGTGGGCGAGCAGCGTCACCAGCGTCGAAAAGATGCCATAGGAGATGTGACGCGAGACGTCGGCGCCGCCCAGGCCGAGGACGGTGGTGGTGACGAGACCGATGAGACCGATGAAGACCGCGGTGAGCAGCGCCTGGGCCACGAGGAGGTGGGAGGAATTATGTCACCTTCGCCGTTCATTTTCGAATGGATTGCCCGCTGCGCGGCAGGCCGCTCCACCCGCGGCCGCGCGCTCGACGTCGCGATGGGGCGCGGGCGCCATGCGGTGAGGCTCGCGCAGGCCGGTTTCCGCACCTTCGGCGTCGACATCGCGTTCGACGCGGTGCGGGACGCGGTCGCGGCGGCCGCCGCCGAGGGCGCCGTCGTGAACGGCTGGTGCGCCGACCTGACGCAGCATCCGCTCCCCGCCGAACGCTTCGATCTCGTCGTCGTGTCCCGCTACCTGCAGCGCGATCTGTTCGACGCGCTGCGAGCGGCCTGCGCGCCGGGCGGCGTCGTGCTGTACGAGACGTTCACGACCGCGCAGCGCGCGTTCGGCACGGGCCCCAGGTCGCCCGACCACCTGCTCGAACCCGGCGAACTGCGCGAGCGATTCCGCGGCTTCGATGAGCTGTTCTACGAAGAGACGGCGTCCCCGGAAGCCGTCGCCCGCATCGCCGCTCGACGCCGCTAAGCGCCGATGGGACGGCGGCGGCGCGCGCGGCGCGCGGAGGGGCCAGGGGCTGCTACGCGCGCCGCCGCAATGTCATCTCACCGGCGGCGCGCGGCCGTGCGCGCGGCCAGGCGGTCGAAGTCTTCGCGCGGCAGCGTCACGGCTCCCGGCGACGTCGCGCCGTGCGACGGGTCGCCATGGAAATCGGAGCCGCCCGACGCGAGGAGATTCAGGCGGTCCGCCAGCGCGCGGTAGCGCGCCGTGGCGGCGCGGTCGTGATCGGTGTGGTAGACCTCGATCGCATCGAGCCCCGCTTCGGCAAGCGGCGCGATCCATTCGTCGTGGCCGACGAGGCCGGGATGCGCGATCGAGGCGAGGCCGCCGGCTTCGTGGACGCGCTCGATCACGTCGGCCGGCGGCGCGCTCTCGCGCGGCACGAACGCCGGCCGGCCGCGCGACAGCCAGATCCCGAAGGCGTCGTTGGTCGACTTGACGTGGCCGCCGGCGACCAGCGCGCGCGCGATCCACGGCCGCCCGACCGAGCGGCCCGGGTCGTCGATCGCGGGCTGGACGATCGCGTCGGCGTCGAGGCGGATGCCGAAGATCGCCAGCTTCGCCACCATCTCGCGAATGCGATCGATGCGTTGCTGCCGCTGGGCGGCGAGGAAGCCAAGCAGCGCTGGCGACGCCGGATCGACGAAGTAGCCGAGCATGTGGACGTCGACGTCGTCGCGCACCGCGGTGATCTCGATGCCGGCGACGAACTCGATGCCGGCGGTGGCGCACGCCGCGGCCGCGGCCTCGCAGCCGGCGACGGTATCGTGATCGGTGACGCTCAGCACGGTGACGCCGGCGCCCCCGGCGCGCGCCACCAGCTCCTGCGGCGCGCAGCGTCCGTCCGATGCGGTCGTGTGGGTGTGGAGATCGATCACGAACGTCGCGCGCTGGCCCGGGCCGTCCTCGCCGGCGCGCGGCGCGCGGCGACGCGGCTGACCGGGGGCCGCGCCTTCTTCTGGCGGCCGCACAGCGCACGGTATTCGCGGATCAGGAGGTCGAGGTGGGCGCGCTCCTCGTCGGCGAACTCGAGGAAGATCCGCTTGCCCTCGGAATCCTCGAACCGCTCGCCGTAGCGCTTGAAGAACTTGTGGGAGCCGTGCTCGCAGCGGATGCCGATGAGCAGCGCCTCGCGATCGTTGACCCCTTCCTTCAGCTGCTTCGCCCCTTCGGCGAACAGGCCGCTCGCGGCGCCCTTGAAGAAGAGGAACGTCGGCCGCGACTCGAGCTGCGGGTCGGAGGCCGCCAGCTCGGCATAGCGCTTCTGCAGCGTGCCGAGGTGCTCCTTCTCCTCCTCGGCCAGCTTGTGGAACACCGAGCGGCCGCGGGAGTCCTTGGTCTGCGCGGCGGCGCGGGTGTAGAAGTCGAGCCCGCTGCGCTCGGTCGCAATCGCCATCCGCAGCGCGTCGCGGGCGAACACCAGCTCGGTGGTGACGCCGTCGATCGGCGGCGTCGCGCGGCCGGTCCGGCACTGCTCGCAGGTGCCGTAAATCTGCACCACCGACTGCGCCGCCTCGAAGTTGCGCGCGGCGGCAATCTCTTCCATCAGCGATTCGACGTCGGAGCTGAGGAACTCCGACGACGTATGGCAGGTGTTGCAGATCAGGTGGAAGTGCCGCGGGTGGCGATATGACGGCTCGAACCGGGAACGCCCCTCGCCGAAATCGACCTTGCGGGCGATGCCGGCGTCGACCATCCACTGGAGCGTGCGGTAGACGGTGGCGCGGCCGATGCCGGCGTCCTCCTTGCGCACGCGCTCGAACAGGTCGTCGGCGCTGACGTGCCCCTCCTGGCGGAGGAACACCTGCACGATCCGATCGCGCTTGCTCGAGCGTTTACCGCCGGCTTTGCGAAGCGTGGAGAGGTCGGGAAGTTCGCGTGTCATCTGGGAATCGACAGACCCGGCGAACTGGCGAATCCCTTCACCAATTCACCCAGTCCGCCAACTCGCCAATCCTGAATGTCAGTCGACGGAGAACGATGAGCCGCAGCCGCAGGTGGAGGTGGCGTTCGGATTCTTGATCGTGAACCCGCCGCCGGTGATGGTATCGACGAAGTCCACCTCGGCGCCCGTCAGGTAGCGGATGCTGATCGGATCGACGAACAGTTTCACGCCGTGCGACTCGAACACCTGATCGCCGGAGCCCTGGCCGTTCTCCTCGATCATCAACCCGTACTGAAACCCGGAACAGCCGCCGCCCTGGACGAACACACGCAATCCGCTGTCGGTTTTGTTTTCCTCGGCGAGCAGCTCGTTGATCTTGGCCGCTGCCGTTTCTGACACATTAATCATGTCGGCATTATAGCAAGATCCGCGTTGATATACTGCACAGCCTCAGCATGGCCTACGTCCGAATCGGGGCGATTTCCCGTGAAAATCTGCTGATTTCCGCCGAGGCGCGCTGGCGCGCCATCCTCGCCGCGCGCCCCGATCTCGCGCCGGCGCTGACGCTGCAGCGCGGGCTGCTCACGCTGGTCGTCGACGTCGAGGCGGCGATCGCCGCCACCGGCCTGCCGCGGCTGTCGCTGCCGCCGAAGTATCTCGCCGCCAAGCTCGCGCGCGGCGTCCCGGCGCTCGCCGGCGAGCCGATCCCGGTGCCGGTGCGCGTGATGCTGCCAACGCTGCGGCAGCTGTGCGACACGCTCGGCGCGGGCGGCGCCGGCGACGCGGCGCGGCGCATCCGCGAGGCGATCGACGGCGGCTCGATGGAACCGGCATCGCTCCTGACCGCGTCGCTCACCCGCAACCAGGCGGCGGTGCGCACCGGCGCGTCGCACCGCGGCCTGGCACCGGATCTGGTGTGGCTCGTCGCGGAGCTCGCCGTCAGCCCGTTCGCGCACGCGCTGCAGCAGGCGCTTCTGGGTCAGGCGTCCGCCGGCGAGCTGCGGCAGGCGCTCGACGCCTGGGCCTGCGGCCACTGCGCGGCCTGCGGCTCGTGGCCGGCCGTGGCCGAGGGGGTTGGCGGCCACCGCCTGCTGCGCTGCTCGTTCTGCGCGAGCGCCTGGGAACTGCCGACCTACGCGTGCATTTACTGCGGCGAGAGCGGCGAGAAGTTCGTCACCGCCGCGCCCGACGAGGATCGCAAGGACCGCCGCGTCGAAGCGTGCGCGTCGTGCGGCGGCTACCTGAAGACCATCGATCTGCCCGAGCTGTCGCCGTTTCCGCTGCTGTCGATCTCGGACATCGAGACCACCGATCTCGACGTGTTCGCCATGGAGCATGGGTATGGCCGCCCGCCGCTCCGAGACTTCGCGAAACGGAGCGGGGGCTAGGGAGGAGTGCGGCGGCTCGCGCCGCCGCTCGTCGGGGCTAGGGGCTAGGGGCTGGGGACTGGGGGCTGGCTGTCCGTGATTGCGGCTGGTTGCTGGAGCTGGGGCACGCGGATACAAGCGAAGGCAGCCAGCCCCCAGCAACTAGCCCCCAGCCCCTGCCCCTATCACTTCGAGGTGCTGGCCGGATTCCTGCTCTATGTCCCTGTGCAGCGAGTTGCCGTGCGCGTCCATCGTCACGATCGCGGGAAAGTCCTCGACCCGCAGATGCCACATCGCTTCCGGCGTGCCGAAGTCGAGCAGCGAGACGCCGTCCACTCCCTTGATCGACCGCGCGTAGAACTGCGCCGCGCCGCCGACCGCGTTCAGGTACACCGCGCCGTGCTCCTTCAGCGCCGCCAGCGTCTTCGCCCCCATGCCGCCCTTGCCGATCACGGCGCGGACGCCGTAGCGCTTGATGATCTCGCCCTGATACGGCTCCTCGCGGATGCTGGTCGTCGGCCCGGCGGCGGTGACGCGCCAGCCATCGCCCTCCTTCACGACGACCGGCCCGCAGTGATAGAGCACGGCGCCGCGCAGGTCGACCGGCGGGTCGTGCTTCATCAGGTGCGCGTGCACCGCGTCGCGGCCGGTGAACATCGGGCCCGAGATCATCACCACGTCGCCGACCTTCAGCCCGCGCACCGCGTCTTCGGTGAGCGGCGCGCGCAGCGCGATCTCGCGGCCGGTGCGGACGAAGCCGGCCTGGTCGAGCATCGGGATCACCGGATGCGACGGGTCGCGATAGAGCCAGCGCTCGATCGCGCCGCTGGCGGCGTTCAGCTCGACGCCGAGGCGGCGGAACGCCCAGCAGTCGTAGGCCACCGACACGAAGAAGCTCGCCGGCAGGCGGTTGAGCGCGCCGATCTTGCAGCCGATCAGCGTCACCTTGCCGCCGAAGCCCATGGTGCCGATGTCGAGGTCGTTGACCGTGGCCATCACCTGCGCCTCGACTTCGGCCAGGCGCGGGTCGGGATTGATGTCGTCGAGCGTGCGAAACAGCTGCTCCTTCGCGTGCGTGTACCCCGAGGTGCGATCGCCGCCGACGCAGACGCCGACCGCGCCCGGCGCGCACCCCTTGCCCTGCGCGTTCCACACCGCGTGCAGGATGCACTTCCTGACGCCATCGAGGTTTCTATCTGCGCGCCCCAGATGCGCCAGCTCCACCGGCAGCGAATACTGCGCGTTGGTGTTCTCGCACCCGCCGCCCTTGAGAATCAGCTTGACCTCGATCGCGTCGCGCTCCCACTGATCGAAATGGATGATCGGCGTCCCGGGCCCGAGGTTGTCGCCGGAATTCTTGCCGGTGATGGAATCGACCGAGTTGGGGCGCAGCTTGCCGAGGCGCGTGGCCTCGGCGACCGCTTCGCGAATCTGCTGCCGCATCGCGATCTGATTGGCGCCGACCGGCGTCTTCACCTCGAAGGTGGGCATGCCGGTGTCCTGGCAGATCGCGCCCTCGGTGTCGACCGCGAGGTCGATGTTCTGCGCGATGATCGTCAGCGCCTGCGACGAGCGCGTGCCGGCCGGTTCGGCGACCAGCGAATGCTTCATCGCCGCGCGCACGTCCGGCGGCAGGTCGGTCGAGGTGCGGACGATCAGCTGCAGGACGCTGTCGAAAAAGGATGGCCGCATAACGCCTCAGTATAATGGCTGATGGCTAAACGCTGATGGCTGATGGCTTTCGGGTAGAACGCGATCCGCTGGGCGAGCTTCGGGTTCCAGCCGACGCGTACTACGGCGTCCAGACCGCGCGCGCGGTTGAGAATTTTCCGATCAGCGGGCTGCGCGCGCCGGCGGATCTGGTCGCCGCGACGATCCTGGTGAAGAAGGCCGCGGCCGAGGCGAATGCCTCGCTCGGCCGCCTCGACGCCGGCGCGGCCCGCGCCATCGTCGCCGCCGCCGACGAGATTCTCTCCGGCGCGCTTCGCGACCAGTTCGTCGTCGACGTCTACCAGGCCGGCGCGGGCACCTCGCACAACATGAACGCGAACGAGGTGCTGGCGAACCGCGCCGGCGAGATCCTGGGCGACGCGAAGGGCGCCTACAAGAGCGTTCATCCCAACGACCACGTCAACATGGGGCAGTCGACGAACGACGTCTTCCCCACGGCGACGCGGCTCGCGCTGCTGCTCGGGGCGGCGCCGCTGGTCGGCGCGGCGCATGCGTTGGCGGAAAGCCTGGCGCACAAGGCGGACGAGTTCGCCGGCGTGCTGAAGACGGGGCGGACGCACCTGCAGGACGCAGTGCCAATCACGCTCGGCCAGGAGTTCAGCGGCTACGCCGAGTGCGTGCGCCGCGGCGCCGAAGACGTCGCGCACGGCTCGGAGCAGCTCGAAGAGCTGAACATCGGCGCGACCGCCGTCGGCACGAGCCTCAACGCCGGCGAAGAGTTTCGCCAGCTGGTCGTCAAGAACCTGTCGCGCTATACCGGGCTGCGCCTCGTGCCGGCGGCGAATCTGTTTCGCGTCACCCAGAGCATGGGCGACGTGCTCGCCTACTCGAGCGCGATGCGCCGCCTCGCGGTCGAAGTGGGCAAGGTCGCGAGCGACCTGCGACTCCTGAGCATGGGACCGCGCGCGGGCCTCTCGGAGATCGCGCTGCCCGCGGTGCAGCCGGGCTCGTCGATCATGCCGGGCAAGGTGAACCCGTCGGTGCCCGAGATGGTGAACCAGGTCTGCTTCCAGGTGATGGGCTGCGACACCACGGTGGCGATCGCGTGCGAGGCGGGACAGCTCGAGCTGAACGTGATGATGCCGGTGATCGCGTGGAACGCGCTCCACGCATCGACCATCCTGCGGGAAGCGATGAAGGTGCTGCGCAGCCGGTGCGTCGACGGGATCGCCGCTGACCGCGCGCGCGCGCAGGAGCTGCTCGATCGGAGCACGGCAACCGCCACCGCGTTGAGTCCCTACATCGGCTACGCGGCGACCGCCGAGATCGCCAAGGAGTCGGTGAAGAGCGGCAAGTCGATTCGCGAGCTGGTGCTGCAGCGCGGGCTGCTCGATGCGAAACGGCTGGATGAGATCCTGTCGGTGGAGTCGATGACGCGGGGTGGAATCGTGGGGGCAGGAAGGGCTGGTGGGGCAGGTAGGGCTGGTGAGGCAGGTGGGGAAAGACACAAAGGCTAAGGGCGTGCGACGAGTCAGCACCGTGGTGCTGGTGGCGTTCTTGGCGAGCGCAGGCGTCGCGTCGATCGCGTCCGGTCAGCCGCGACGACCGGGGCAGCCACCGGCGCGAATCGGCCCGCCGGTCCGGCCCGGCCCGACAACCGCACCTGCCCCACCCGCGCTGCCTGCCCCACGCGCGCTTCCTTCCCCGCGCGCGCTACCGGCCCCGCCGGCGCGCCTGTTCCGGCAGCAGGATCTCGGGCTGCTCGAGGCGCCCGATCGCGATCAATGGCAGAAGCCGGATCAGATCATGGACGCGCTCGCGATCGCGGAGGGCTCGGTCGTGGCGGAGCTCGGCGCCGGCGGCGGCTGGTTCACGCTCCGCCTCGCGACGCGCGTCGGGCCGAACGGGCTGGTCTACGCCGAGGACATCCAGCCGGGCATGATCGAAGGGATCGCGCGCCGCATGAAGGCGGAGAATCTTGCCAACGTGAAGCCGATTCTCGGCACCCCGATCGATCCGCGTTTGCCGCCGGGGCTCGACGCCGCGCTGATCGCCGACGCCTACCACGAGATGAACGAGCCCTCCGACCCGTCGGTGATCGTCACGCTGCTGCGCAACATCGGCAGCGCGCTGAAGCCGCAGGGACGCCTCGGGATTGTCGATTGGACGCCGGGGGCAGGAGGGCCGGGGCCGCCGGCGAATCAGCGCGTCGCGCCGGACGCGATCATCGCCGCCGCCGAATCGGCGGGGCTCGTGCTGATCTCCCGCGACGAGATTCCGCCGTTCGTCTACCTGCTGGTCTTCGGACGCGCTAACGCGCGATCGGTCCCGTGATCTTCCAGAGACCCGGCATCACCCCTGCGGCGACGATCAGCTTGAAAATGTCGGGCAGCACGAACGGCACGACGCCGGCCGCGAGCGCGGCGCCGATGCTGCGCGCGGGCTGCGACGCGATCGTCAGCCACGCGACGCCGCCGGCGTAGACGATGGCGAGGCCGAGCGACATGGCGGCGATGGACGTGAGGTAGCGGCGGTCGAAGCCGCGCTCGGCGAGCCAGCCGGTCACGAAGGCGGCCAGCGGATAGCTCAGCAGGTAACCGCCGGTCGGCCCGATGAGCCGGGCGGCGCCTTGTGGCAGCAGCGGCGACGCGGCGAATATCGGCAGGCCGGCGATGCCGAGCGCCAGATAGAGCGCCTGGCTGGCGGCGCCGAGCCGCGACCCCAGCACCATCGCGCCAACCAGCACGACCATCGGCTGGAACGTGAACGGCACCGGCGTGAACGGCAGCGGCAGGCTCACCTGCGCGGCAATCGCCGTCAGCGCGGTGACCAGCACGACCGCCGCGGCCTGCCCGGCTGCGCGAACACGCGCATCGGTGCGGCCGGCGATCGTCGAGAGAAGGGTCAGATACATGACCGCGCATGTTAGCCCATGGCTATAGCGCTGACAATTGCGGGGAGCGATCCGAGCGGCGGCGCCGGCATCCAGGCCGATCTGAAAACGTTTGCGGCGCACGGCGTCTACGGCGCCAGCGCGATCACCGCGATCACGGTTCAGAGCACGCGCGGCGTCGAGTCGGTGACGCCGCTCGAAGCGGATCTGGTGACGGCGCAGATCGAAGCGGTGGCCGCCGACCTGGCCATCGACGCCACCAAGATCGGCATGCTCGCCAACGCCGCGATCGTCGAGGCGGTGGCCGCGGCCATCAAGGAACTGGAGCTGCCGCTCGTCGTCGTCGATCCGGTGCTGGTGTCGTCGAGCGGGGCGCCGCTGCTGGACGAAGACGGCGTGCGGCTGTTGTGCAGCGAGCTCCTGGGCCTTGCGCGGGTCATCACGCCGAATGTCCCCGAAGCCGAGAGGTTGTGCGGCCGGACGCTCACGTCGCCGGCCGCGGCCCGCGATGCGGCGAAACGGCTGCACGACATGGGCGCGTCCGCGGTCATCGTCACCGGCGGCCACGCCGCGTGGAACCGCGACGCAGGCGAGGTCGTGGATCTTCTGTTCGACGGCCACATGTTCCACGAATTTCGCGTGGCGCGCGCCGCCGCCCGCACCGTGCACGGCACCGGCTGCACCTTCGCGTCGGCGGTGGCGGCCGGCCTGGCGCAGGGGCTCGCGCTGCCCGACGCCGCCGCACGCGCTCAGCAGTACGTCGCCGGCGCGATCGCGCACGCCCCCGCGATCGGCCACGGCAAGGCGCCGCTGAATCACTTCTGGCCCTTCGACTCGGCGCGATGACGTCAACGCGCGCCTCGCTCAGGACAGGCCCTCGACTCGCCGCGATAAACGAGACGCGATGACGAGCCCCACCCGCCCGACCTGCCTCGGCTGCCCGTCTCGTATACTGAAAGCGTGGCGCCCCCCCTGCTGGACATCGGTCCTGCCCCGCTCGCGGTCGAGCGGCTGACCTCGGCGTTGTCCGAGGGTGCGCAGCCCGCCGATCCGGGCGCCGACGGCGCCGTCGTCACGTTCCTGGGGCTGGTACGCAACCACAACCTCGGGCGGCGCGTCCGATATCTCGAGTACGAAGCCTACGAGCCGCTCGCGCTCAAGGCCTTCGAGCGCATCGCCAGCGAAATTGCAGGGCGCTGGCCTACGGCCCGGCTGGCGCTGCACCACCGGATCGGCAGGCTCGAGATCGGCGAGGCGAGCATCGCGATTGCGGCGCGCTCGCCGCACCGCGGCGACGCCTATGCCGCCTGCCGCTATGCGATCGAGCGCGTGAAGCAGATCGCGCCGATCTGGAAGCGCGAGTTCTTCGAGGGCGGCGACGTCTGGATCGAAGGGGCGACCGCCGATCCCGACAACGAGGAGGCGCGCGCTGAAGCCGCGCGGGTGGCATGCGCGTAACCGTGCGGCTCTTTGCCCGGCTCCGCGACATCGCCGGCGCAGCCGAGCTGGCGCGCGACCTCGCGCCAGGCGCGACGATCGGCGATGTCTGGCGCCAGCTGGCGCATGAGTTTCCGGAACTCGCCGTCTACGAGCGCTCGATCTCGTCGGCGGTGAACGCCGATTACGCGAGAATGGATCATGTGGTGGGGGACGGCGACGAAGTCGCCTTCCTGCCGCCGGTATCGGGTGGATAGGCCAGCCCCTGGCCCCCAGCTCCGACAGCGTCAGTTATGTTCGATAAGCTTGCGGCGGAAGAACAACGCTACGAAGACCTGATGCGGCTCCTCGGGACGACCGAGGTGCAATCGGACGCGTCCGCGTACCGGAAGAACGCGAAGGCGCTGGCGGAAGTCGAGCCGCTGGTGCAGAAGTTCCGCGAATACAAGACGGTGATGCACGACCTGACCCAGACCGAGGAGCTCGCCGGGGCCGGCGACTCGGACATGCGCGAGCTGGCGCGCGAGGAGCTGAAGTCGCTGGTCGCGCGGCGCGATGCGCTGCTCGCCGAGCTCAAGGTCCTGCTGATCCCGAAAGACCCGAACGACGAGAAGAACGTGATGCTGGAGATCCGCGCCGGCACCGGCGGCGACGAGGCGGCCCTGTTCGCCGCCGAGCTGTTCCGGATGTACACGATGTACGCCGAGCGCCAGGGCTGGCGCATCGAAGTGATGTCGAGCAGCGATACCGGCGTCGGCGGCCTGAAAGAAGTGATCGCGATGATCGAGGGCCGCGGCGTCTACAGCAAGCTGAAGTACGAGAGCGGCGTCCACCGCGTGCAGCGCGTCCCGGCGACCGAGGCGAGCGGCCGCGTCCACACGTCAACGGTGACCGTCGCCGTCCTGCCGGAGGCGGAAGAAGTGGACGTGCAGATCAACGAGAAGGACCTGCGCATCGACACCTTCTGCTCGAGCGGCCCGGGCGGCCAGAGCGTCAACACCACCTACTCCGCCGTCCGCCTCACGCACATCCCGACCGGCGTCGTCGTCTCGCAGCAGGACGAGAAGTCGCAGATCAAGAACAAGGCAAAGGCGATGAAGGTGCTGCGGTCGCGGCTCTACGAGATGGAGCTGCGCAAGCAGCAGGACGCGATCGCCAAGGACCGCCGCAGCCAGGTCGGCACCGGCGAGCGCTCGGAAAAGATCCGCACCTACAACTTCCGCGAGAACCGGATTACGGATCATCGCGTCGGCTTCACGATCCACCGGCTGGTCGACGTGCTCAACGGCGATCTCGCCGAGGTGCTCGATCACGTCATCACCTACTACCAGACCGAGAAGCTGAAGGACGCCACCACGGTCTAAATGAGCATCCACATTCAGGTGAACGCCGCGCGCCAGCGGCTGCGCGACGCGGGGATTTCGCAGACCGAGTCGGATCTCGACGCGCGCCTGCTCGCCCAGCACGTCCTCGGCTGGACCACCGAGCGGTTCCTCACCGACGGCCACGCGCAGGTTCCCGACGGCTTCGTGTCGCACTATCAGCGGCTGGTCGAGCGCCGTGTCACCCGCGAGCCGCTCGCCTACATCGTCGGCGCCCGCGAGTTCTGGGGGCTGGAGCTCGAGGTGACGCCGGATGTGCTCATCCCGCGGCCGGCCACCGAGCTGATCGTCGAGGTGATGCTCGAGCTCTTCCCCGATCGAATGGCGCCGCTGGCGGCGGCCGACATCTGCACCGGCTGCGGCTGCGTCGCCGTCGCGCTCGCGCACGAACGGCCTGCGGCGCGGATCGTCGCGACCGACATCTCGCGCGCGGCGCTCGACGTCGCGCGGCGCAATGCGGCACGGCACGGCGTCGGCGATCGCGTCGTGTTCCGCCATGGCGATCTGATGCACGGCGTCGAGGGGCCGCTCGACGCGGTCGTCGCCAACCCGCCGTACGTCCTCGACGGCGCCAGGCCTGCGCTGCAGCCGGAGGTCCGCGACCACGAGCCGGCGGTGGCGCTGTACGGCGGCCGCGAAGGGCTGGACCTGGTCACGCGCCTGGCCGCCGAGGCGCCGAGGCGGCTGCGGGGCGGCGGCTATCTCGTGTTCGAGTTCGGTCTGGGGCAGGACGTCGAGATCGAGGAGTTGATCTGGGGCTCACCCGACCTCGAGCTGATCGAGCTGCGGCGCGACCTGCAGGGAATTGCCAGGACAGTCGTCGCCCGACGTCGTTAGTCGGTCGCCATACGCCGCGCGCGATCACATCGTCCTCGTTCCTGAGAACAAAGATCTCTGCGGTCTCTGCGGTCTCTGCGGTTAGGCAGGCCTCCCGAAGAGATCTAGAATCCCGCCATGGCCGATTGCCTGTTCTGCAAGATCGCCAACCACGAGGTTCCGGCGTCGATCGTCTACGAGGACGACTCGGTGGTCGCGTTCAACGACATCAATCCCGAGGCGCCGACGCACATCCTGGTGATTCCGCGGCAGCACATCGCCACGCTCAACGATCTCAAGCCGGGCCACGATCAGATCGTCGGAGAGGTCGTGCGGCGGGCGGCGGCGATCGCGGCAGAACGCAAGATTTCAGCGGGCGGCTATCGCGTGGTGTTCAACACCAACCGCGAAGCAGGGCAGTCGGTGTTTCACATCCACCTGCACCTGATTGGCGGCCGCAGCCTCGGCTGGCCACCGGGGTAGAGGCGACCGGGCGCCAGGGCTCGGACACTGTGGGGAAGGCGACAATTCCCGAAACGGTGTGACGACCAGTAATTTGCGCCTGACTCTCGGCTATCTGTCGGGAGAAGTGCCGAGCTTGCATAAGACTGTTCGATTGCTTACAGTTGCCTCGACATCCTCTCCGGGGCGCTCGAAAAGCGAGTCGTCCGCCAGCGGTCTGAATGCCAGTTTTCGGACTCAGGCGGAATGCGCCTCAAAATCCTCATACGCCCCACCGGCGCCATCGACGGCATTTCGCTCGATCAGTTTCGGGTCGGCGAAGTCTACGAACTCGGAACTTACGTCGGCTGTGTGTTTCTGGTCGAACGATGGGCAGAGCTGGTCACCGCTGACGGTGTCGCAGTCTTCGCCGACCCGCCTGCTGTCGCGACCATCATGCCGCTGGTGCTGGTCGTGGATGACGATCCCGACGTGCGGCATCTCACCGAGAACCTCCTGAGTGGCGACGGATACCGCGTGATGCTCGCGGTGCACGGCAGGGACGGGATTGAGCGCCTCCGCGAACGTTGCCCAGACCTCATCGTCCTCGATCTGAACATGCCGGTGATGGATGGATGGGGCTTCCGCGCCGAGCAGCGCTACCTTCCGGAGCCGAGGACTGCCGCCGCGCCCGTGCTGGTATTGTCCGGGGAAGACGACGCCGCGATGCATGCCGGCAGGCTGGGAGCCGTGGGGGTCGTCAAGAAGCCTTTCGATCCGGACGATTTGCTGGCTGCGGTTTCCGCGGCAATCGGCTCGCAGACGTCGGCGCCAGATGGCATCGGTTCGATGCCACGGGCATTCCGAACGCGCCGATAAACGGCAGATCTACAATCCGAGCCGGTCGAACGCCGTCTTGACCGTCGCATAGCACTCGCAGGACATCGCCTCCAGGCCCTTCCGGTTGAGAATCGTGACCTTGGCATGCCTATAGCGGATGAGCCTGGCCGCTTGCAGGCTGCGCGCGACCACGGTCACCGTCGGACGCGTCGAACCGAGCATCATGGCGAGAAATTCGTGGCTGAGGATGAACTGGTCCGATCTGATGCGATCGTGCGTCATCAGCAGCCACCGGCAGCATCGTTGCTGCACCTGGTGGAGCGCGACGCACGCCGTGGACTGCATCATCAACGCGATCGTGCCCTGCGCGTAGCGGTTGACGGCGTCGTAGAGCGCGCTTCTCCTCTCGAGCTCGCGCTGGAACGCTTCAACCGGCATCCGCTCGGCGCTCGAATCGGACACCTGCACCATCGATTCGCCGGGCATCGCCTGGCCGCCGAAAAACGCAGCGATCCCAATCATGCCTTCGTCGCCGACCGTGGCGACTTCGACCGCCATCCCGTTGGTCATCATCGCCGTGACGGAACAGACGCCGCCATTGGGAAAATAGACGTGGCGAATGCGCGCGCCGCGCTTCAGCAGCACTGCTTTGACGGCCAGGGGAACGGTTTGCAGATGAGGGCGGATGCGGGCGAAGTCTTTCTCCGGCAGGCCGGCGAGCAGCCGGTTCTTCGGTCGCCCATCAGGCGGCGGCCGCACGACAGGCGGCGGCCGCACGGGAGCCGAGCGTTTTCTGGACATGGACCGCCCTCCACTGCGATGACGTTGGCTTTGGAGAGGCTGTGGCGAACCGTTTCGCGCGTAAGCGGCGGGCGGCAGGCTCAGGAAAGCAGGGACAGAGGCGCTCAGTCTACCACGGCCGGCGCGCTAACCGGCTTCGCCCGGCAGCCGTCCTACCTGAGGCTGGAATCGGAATCGGGCGGGCGTTCGCGAAGGCGTGTTTTTTCGAGGAGCCGGGTGATGTATCTGGAGTCGTGGTTCGGCGATGTCCGCTTCGCCTGGCGGGCCGTCGCGCGGCGGCCGGCGTTTACGTCGCTGGTCGTGCTGACGCTGGCGCTCGGCATCGGCGTCAACAGCGCGGTGTTCGCGCTGGTCGACGCGGTGCTGCTCCGCCCGCTTCCCTATCGCGATCCTTCCCGGCTGGCGTTCGTCTGGCAGACGCTGCCCGAACACAACGTGTTCGAGCTCGAGGCGACGCCGTGGGACTACGACGCCTGGCACCAGCTGCAGAGCTTTTCGCAGATCGGCCTGGTCGCGACCGATGCTTTCACGCTGACCGGCAGCGACACCCCCGAGCGCGTGCGAGGATCACGCGTCACCGCGTCGGTGATGCCGCTGCTGGGCATCGCCCCGCAGATCGGCCGCGCGTTCACGCCGGCCGAAGACGCCAGCGGCGCCGAGCGCGTGGTCATCCTCAGCGACGGATTGTGGCGGCGGCGATTCGGCGCCGACCCCTCGCTCCTCGGCCGCGCCATTCCGGTCAACGGCGTTCCGCGGACCGTCGTCGGTGTCATGCCGCGCGCCACATCGCTCCCCGGTCCGCTCGCCGGCGACGACGAGCTGTGGCTGCCGGCGGAGATGAGCGGCGAGGAGCGCACCAACGAGGTCAGCCACAACTACACCGTGCTGGCGCGGCTCGCCGACGGCACGACGCCGCAGCGCGCGTCGGCGGAGCTCGAAGCGTTCGCGGCGCGGACGACGGCCGAGCGCCCGGCGACGCATCGCGGCCTCGGCGTACGGCTGGTGCCGCTGTCGGAGCAGGCAGTGGTCACGATCAGGCCGACGCTGCTGGTGATCGCCGGCGGCGTGGCGCTGCTGCTGCTGATCGCGTGCGCCAACGCGTCGACGCTGTTGATCGCGCGCGCCTCGAACCGGAGCCAGGAACTCGCCGTGCGCACCGCGCTCGGCGCAACCCGTTCGCGGTTGTTGTCGCTGGCCGTCACTGAATGCCTGATCCTCACGGCACTCGGCGGCGTGACCGGCCTCGTCGTCGGCGGCTGGGTGCTGCACGGGCTGCTGCCGCTCTTTGCCGGATCGCTCCCGTCGTCGATTCAGGTCGACATCGACGCCCGGGTGGCGCTGTTCACCGCCGCGGTCTCGGCCACACTGGCCCTGGCCTTCGGCGCCATCGTCGCCTCGCATCGTCCGGACGATCACCTGAGCGACGCGCTGAAGACGTCCGGCCGCGCGGCTACAGCGCGGCGTTCGACACGCGCGCGAACGACGCTGGTGGTCGCGCAGGTGGCCCTCGCAGTGGTGCTGCTGTCCGCGGCCGGGCTGATGCTCTCGAGCGTCGTCAAGCTGTCGCGCGTCGGCACCGGCTTCGCGGCCGACCATGTGTTGACGACGCGCATCGCCCTCAGCGGATCGAACTATGCGGCACCGCCATCGCGCATCGCCTTTGTGGACGGCCTGCTCGAGCGCCTGCGTTCGGCGCCTGGCATCGAGGACGCCGCGCTGACGTCGACGATTCCGTTCGGCGGCACCAGGGGCGCCAACGGCATCGACATCGAGGGACGGCCGAAGAATCTCGGGGAGCTTCTGATCGTCGACCAGCGGCACGTGTCGCCCGGCTACTTCCAGGCCATGAAAATTCCGCTCGTCAGCGGCCGGACGTTCACCGCCTCGGATGACAGCCGCGGCGAGCCGGTGGTCGTGATCAACCGCGAGATGGCGAACCGCTTCTGGCCCAACGCCAATCCGATCGACCGGCGCGTGCGGTTGAGTGCCGGCGAAGACGCGGGGCCCTGGATCAGGATCGTCGGCATCGCCGAGGATGTGCGGCATATCTCGTTGAGCCGGGGGCCGGTTCCAGAGATGTATCGGCCTTACACGCAGGCGCCGGTCGCCGGCTTCACCCTCGTCGTGCGCACCGCCGGCGAGGCGGCGTCGATCGCGCCGGTCGTCCGGGCCGGCGTGCAGGCGGTGGATCCCGATCTGCCGGTGTACGACGTGCGGACGATGGAAGACCGCATCGCCGGGTCGTTCGCGCAGACCCGCGGCACGATGCTCCTGCTGCTGGTCACTGCGGCGCTCGCCGCGGCGCTGGCCGGCGTCGCCATCTACGGCTCGATCTGGTATTCGGTGAGCCAGCGCCTGCCCGAGATTGGCATCCGGCTCGCGCTCGGCGCCACCCGGGCGTCGGTGTTCGCGCAGGTCGTCGGCAACGCCGTGTGGCTGACCGCGATCGGCGCGGTCGTCGGAACTGCCGCATCGCTGGCCGCCGGCCGGCTGATTGGCGCGCTGCTGTTCGATACGGCGACCACGGACGTCGGCACGCACGCGATAGTGACCGCAGCGGTACTGGTGCTGGCGGTTGCTGCCAGCGTGGCGCCGGCGCGGCGAGCGATGTCGGTGGATCCGATGACGGCGTTGCGCGCGGAGTAATTCCTAATTTTCCCTGGCGAGCAGGTAGGCCCCGCGCTTTCCCGGCCGGTCGAGGAAGAAATCGACCGCCTTGTAGCCGCGATCGAAGTAGGTGGTGAAGATGGCGCGCGTGCAGATGCGCCAGGCCAGCGCCAGGTCCGGCGCCGTGGCGAGCATCTCGGTAAACCCCGTCGGGATCTCGACCAGCATCCGCCGCGCGTCGAGCGACAGGTCGACATCCACCGCTTCGAGGAATTCGCCGGCCGGCGCCAGCCGGTTGGCGCGCGGCGCGTCGGCGATTTCGCCGGTGCGCAGCGTCAGCGGCCCGGTGCCGGCGATCCGCCGCTCGACATGCGGCTTGCGGATCCACCATTCGGCGACGAAGCGATCGGTCGGGTTGCCCTGATGCAGCGGGCTGTCCGAGGACCCGTAGACATTCTCCAGGTACTCCTCGACGACGACGCCAAGCTTCGCGAAGTTGAGGTGCGCGTTCATCGCCTGCAGCGGGTCGTAGGTCCACTCGATGAGATCGAGGCCCATCGCCAGCGTGCGATCGCGCTGCATCAGCTTCAGCGTCCGCCCCAGCCCCGCGCTGCGGTGGCTGGCGACGACGCCGGCCATGTGCGACCACTGCGTCGCCCTGCCGTCCTTGATCGCCGGAAGCGAATAGACGAAGCCGATCATCGTGCCGCCGTCGAAGGCGCCGATCAGCACGCCGCCGCGGTGGACCGACACCGCCAGGATCGACACCGGCACGACGTCGACGTAGCCGGGGCCCCAGATCTGCCGCTCCAGCTCGACGACCTCCGCAAATTCTTCGAGAGTGGTCAGGTCGCGGAAGGTGAGCTCGCTCACTCGGCCTGTAGATTACCCGATTCTCCGAGCACGAGGCCGGGCAGCTCCGCGAGCGACCGAATCACCGGCACGCCGCGCGCCGCCAGCTCGCGCGCCGACGGATGCTCGCCGCCGCGGTGCAGCAGGACGCCGCGCATGCCGACGCGCATCGCGCCCTCGACGTCGTGCTTCAGGCTGTCGCCGACCATCACCGCCTCGCCGGGCTCGACCTCCAGCAGCTGCAGCACCGCGGAGAAGATGCTCGGATGCGGCTTCAGGAACCCGTGCTCGGACGACGACAGCGCCGCGGCAATCAGCCCATCGAGCTCGAAGTGCGACTGGAACGACGCCATGCAGCGGTGCGAGTTCGAGATCAGGCCGATGCGCAGGCCGGCGCCGGCCAGCGCCCGCAGCGCGCCCGGCACGTCGTCGTACAGCTCGAAATGCTGGCACGCCGCCCACTCGTCGTACATCTCCCTGGCGCAGGCGTCGGCCTGCGGCCCGGAGCCGCCCATCCCCTCGATGATCCGCCGCGTGTAGGCGATGAAAATCTCGGCGGCGTACGGGGCGTCTTCAGGCCCCTCGAGCAGCGGCGCCGCCGCGGCCACGGCCCCGGCGAATTTCGACGCGTCGACCTCCATGCCGTGGCGGGCGCAGAAGGCACGGTAGCCTTCACCGCGGAACGTCGGGCCGGGATGGATCAGCGTGAAGTCGACGTCGAAGCAGACGGCCTTCACAAAGGCTCAGAGGAAACAGAGGCGCGGCGGCGCGGCCGACGTTCACTGGGTCCCTGCATACGGTCCCGCAACCACGAAGGTCGCGCGCGCCGGATCGAGCACCCGCCGGGCCGCGGCATTCGCATCGTCCAGCGTCACCGCGTTCAGCAGCTCCGGCAGCCGCACGTCGTAATCCAGGCCGAGGCCGAAGAACTCTCCGCTCTGCAGGAAATTGGCGATGGCGGCGTTGGTCTCGAGCGCGCGTGGAATCGAGCCGATGAGATAACGCCGCGACTCGTCGAGCTCCTGCGGCGTCAGCCCGTCTCGCACGAGGCGCTCGATTTCCTCGTCGATCGACGCCACCGCGCGGTCGACGTTGGCCGGGCTCACGCCGGCGCGGATGGCCAGCGGCCCCTCGATCACGTTCGCATCGAGGGCGCTCGACACGTAATAGGCCATGCCCTGCCGCTCGCGGATGCTGTCGCCGAGCCGGCCGCCGATCGCGTACTGCCCGAAGGCGTTGTTCATCAGCCAGAAGGCGTAGTACGCGGGATCGCGCCGGGTGATGCTGACGAACCCGTAGGCGACGTCGGCCTGCGCCTTGTTCATCATCGGGATGACGACGCGGCTGCGCGCGGTCGCCCGCGCCGCCGGCGGCAGGCGCAGCGGCGGCGGCGCCGGCTTCGTCCAGCCGCCGAGGACGCGCGCGGCCACCTCGGTGGCGCGACCGGCCTCGACGTCGCCGACCACCACGGCGGTCAGCTCGCTCGGCGCGAAGCGGGCGGCGTGCTGGCGCACGAGATCGTCGCGCGTCAGGCGCTCGACGATGTCGATCGAGCCCTTGGTGCGGCGGCCGTAAGGATGCCCGCCGGGATAGAGCAGCGCCATCAGCGTCTCGGACGCGCGGACGGCCGGGTTGTCATCGTCCTGACGGATCGCGGTGACGACCTCCCGCTTGCGGGTGTCGATCTCGTCCTCGGGAAGCGACGGCGACTGGAGGATGTCGCCGAGAAGCGCGAGCACCGGCTCGAAGTCGTCGGCCAGGCAGGTGCAGACCAGCGTAAACAGGTGCCGGGTGACGCCGATCGACAAAGTGATCCCGCGGCTGTCGAGCTCTTCGGCGATGTCGGCCGCGGTGCGCGTCGCGGTTCCGCGGTCGATCACGCGTGAGAGCAGCCAGGTCGTGCCCGCCAGGCCCTCCGGGTCGGCGGCGGAGCCGGCGCGCATCGACAGGCTGACGGTCACGGCGGGTGTCGTGTGCGTCGCCTTGGTCAGGAGGACGGCGCCGTTGTCCAGCACGGTGCGCGAGGGGTTCAGCGCCGCGCCGCGCGAGGCTGTCAGCAGGACATCCGAGGTATGAGGCGTCGACGACATGCCCGTTCGCTCCAGTTATCTGCTGACCGGCAGCGGGATGAACCACCCGACGGTCCGGTTGGCTGGCGTCAGCGTGGACCGCGCGGCGGCGGCGACCTGATCGAGCGTGACCGCCGCGATCCGGGCCGGCGCGCCGGCAAACAGATCGACGCTGGCGATCGTCTCGTAGTAGCCGAGCTGATGCGCGATGTTGGTCACGCTGTCGCTGTCGAACACCAGGCGCGCGCGCAATTGGGCCTTGGCCTTGGCGAGCTCGGCCTCGGTGATCCCGCCCGTTCGCACCTTGTCGAGCTCCTCGAGCAGCACCGATTCCACCGACGCCTGCGACGCCCCGTCGGCCGCCGTCACGGATACGGTGTAGAGGAACGGCTGCTCGGTGGGCATCAGCGCACCCGAGACGCTCGACCCGAGGCGGCGTTCGACGAGCGCGCGATAGAGCCGCGCGCTGCGCTGCGGCGGGGCGACCCGGAAGCTGGACCAGAGATTCAATCCTTTTGCACCGGTCAGCACGGCGTCCAGGATCAACAGCGGGAAGAACTGCGGGTCGGTCGCCGCCGGCGCGTGGTAGCCGACCTTGAGGTACGCCGTCGTCCCTTCCTTCTCGATTGTGAGACGCCGCTCGCCGCTTTGCTCCGGCTCGATGGTGCGCGGTCGCTCCGGCTCGGGCCCCGGCTGGATCGGCCCGAAGTACCGCTCCGCCTGGCGCAGGGCGTCGTCGGCGACGATGTCGCCGACGATCACGAGCGTGGCGTTGTTGGGGACGTAGTACCGCCGGTAATAGCCGTACAAGTCGTCGCGGGTCATCGTCTGCAGGTCCGGCAGCCAGCCGATCGTCGGATGCCGGTACGGGTGCGCCTTGAACGAGGTCGCGGTCAACTCCTGATCGAGGAGCTGGTCGGGATCGTTCTCGCCGCCCTGGAGCTCCGAGATGATGACGGTGCGCTCCGACTCGCAGTCGTCGGGATGATACAGGCAGCTCGCCATGCGCTCCGATTCGATGAACAGCATCCGATCGAGCGCGTCGCGCGTCGCGGTCTCGAGATAGGTGGTCTGATCGATCCAGGTGTAGCCGTTCCAGCTGCCGCCGAACTTCTCGATGATCCCCTTCACCTGGTCGCGGGGAATGTTGGCGGTGCCTTTGAAGTTCATGTGCTCGCACCAGTGAGAGACGCCGGTGAGGCCGGGCCGCTCGTCCTTCGAGCCGACCTTGTACCAGCACCAGACCGACGCGAGCGGCGCCGTGTGCTCTTCCTGGATGAGGATCTTGAGGCCGTTATCGAGCGTCGTGGCGCGAAGCGCCGCGCCCGGCCGAGCTTCCGCGGGTGTAGCCATCAAACCATTATAAAATCAGTGGATTCCCATGCCTGAGTGGAAAGACACCGTCAATCTGCCGCGAACTGACTTCCCGATGAAGGCCAACCTGCCGACGAGCGAGCCGGAAACGCTGGCGCGCTGGCAGGCGATGGGACTCTACGGGAAGATTCGCGCGCGCCGGAAGGGCGCGCCGAAGTTCGTGCTGCACGACGGCCCGCCGTACGCCAACGGCAACATCCACATGGGCACGGCGCTGAACAAGATCCTCAAGGAGCTGGTGGTCAAGTCGCGCTCGATGGCCGGCTTCGACGCGCCCTACGTCGTCGGCTACGACTGCCACGGCCTGCCGATCGAGCTGAAAGTGGACCGCGAGCTCGGTCCGAAGAAGCGGGATCTGTCGGTGGCCGAATTCTGCCGCGCGTGCCGCGCCTATGCGGAGCGGTTCGTCGGCACGATGAGCGAGCAGTTCCAGCGTCTCGGCATCCTCGCCACGTGGGAGCAGCCGTACCTGACGATGAATTTCAAGTACCAGGCGGCGATCGCGCGCGCGCTGGGCAAGTTCGTCGCGCAGGGGCTGGTGTACAAAGGCAAGAAGCCGGTGCACTGGTGCATCCACTGCCGCACCGCGCTCGCCGAGGCGGAGGTCGAATACGCCGATCACTCGTCGCCCTCGATCTACGTCGAGTTCCAGCTCGCGCCGGAGAGCGGGTCGGAGCTCGCCAGCCGCGTGCCCGCGCTCGCAGGGCGTCCGGTCTCGGTGCTGATCTGGACGACGACTCCCTGGACGATCCCGTCGAACCTGGCGATCGCGTTCCACCCGGAGTTCGACTACGCGGCCTACGAGGTCGACGGCCGCGCGGTGATCGTCGCCGAAGGGCTCGCCGAGCGCGTGGCCGCGGCGATCGGCAAGCCGTTCGGCGCGCCGATCGCGCGGATGAAGGGCGCCGAGCTCGAGCACATCCGGTTCCAGCACCCGCTCTACGCGCGGACGTCGCTCGGTGTGCTCGGGGACTACGTCACGCTCGAAGCCGGCACGGGCGCGGTGCATACCGCGCCGGGGCACGGCGCGGACGACTTCGAAACCGGCATGCGCTACGGCCTCGAGATCTACGCGCCGATCGGCCCGGCCGGCCACTTCCTCGATACCGTGGAGCTCTTCGGCGGCCAGCGTGTCTTCGACGCCAACCCGAAGGTTGCCGAAGCGCTGAAGGAGCGCGGGCGGCTGTGGCATCGCGAGGCGTTCTCGCACCAGTACCCGCACTGCTGGCGCTGCCACAACCCGGTCATCTTCCTCGCGACGTCGCAGTGGTTCATCGATCTCGACGGCAAGCCGGTCGTCGCCGGCAAGTCGATGCGCGACGCCGCGCTCGCGGCGATCGACAACGAGGTGAAGTGGATCCCGGCGTGGGGCCACGACCGCATGTACAACATGGTCGCGCACCGCCCCGACTGGTGCATCTCGCGTCAGCGCGTCTGGGGCGTGCCGATCCCCGCCGTCGACTGCAAGAAATGCGGCGAGGCGATCATCACGACCGAGCTGGTCAACAAGACCGCCGGCGTCTTCGAGCAGTACGGCGCCGACGCCTGGTACGAGCGTCCGACGGAAGACTTCATCCCCGACGGGCTCACCTGCGCGAAGTGCGGCGGCACCGCCTTCGAGCGCGAGATGAACATCCTCGACGTCTGGTTCGACTCGGGATCGAGCCACGAGGCGGTGCTCTCGGTCTGGCCCGAGCTCACCTGGCCCGCCGACGTCTACCTCGAGGGCACCGACCAGCACCGCGGCTGGTTCCAGAGCTCGCTGATGGTCGGCCTCGGCACGCGCGGACGCCCGCCGTTCCGTCAGATCGTGACCAACGGCTTCCTGATCGACGTCGACGGCAAGAAGATGTCGAAGTCGGTCGGCAACGCGATCCAGCCGCAGGACGTCATCAAGGAAAGCGGCGCCGACATCATCCGGCTGTGGGTGGCGATGAGCGACTACCAGGAGGAAATCCGCATCGGCAAGGAGATCCTGGCGCGCGTCGTCGAGGCGTATCGCAAGCTGCGCAACACGCTGCGGTATCTCATCGCCAACCTCTACGATTTCAACCCGGCCACCGACATGGTGCCGGTGGCGAAGCTCGAGGAAGTCGATCGCTACATCCTGGCCCGCTACGCCGATCTGGCCGTGCGCGTGCTCGACGCCTACGACGAGTACAACTACAGCGCGATCTCGCAGGCCGTGAACCAGTTCGCCACCGTGGATCTGAGCGCGTTCTACAACGACATCTCGAAGGATCGCCTCTACACGTTCGCGGCCCGCTCGCCGGAGCGGCGTTCCGGGCAGACGGCCATGTATTTGATGGCCGACGGCCTCACGCGGCTGCTGGCGCCGATTCTCTCGTTCACCGCGGACGAGCTGTGGCGGTTCATGCCGGGCGGCCGCGAGGAGTCGGTGCACCTTGCGCTCTTCCCGACGCGCGAGGAGCTCGAGCCGCTGCGCGACGCGGCGCTGGTCGAGCGCTGGGGGCGCCTCGCCACGGTGCGGGAGACGGTGCTGGGCGAAATCGAGCCGCTGCGCAAGAACAAGCAGATCGGCAGCTCGCTCCAGGCCAAGGTCGTGATCTCGGCCACCAAGGCCGAACTGCCGCTGCTGGAGCAATACGCGAAGCAGCTGCCGATGCTGTTCATCGTCTCGGAGGTCGAGGTGCGGCCGGCGCCAGACGACGTGGAGGCGCATGCCGAGGCGAAGCCGCGCGTCACCATCGAGCGCGCCGGCGGGGTGAAATGCGAGCGGTGCTGGCGCTACGTCCCGAAGGTCTCGACCGATCCGGACCTTGCCGGCCTGTGCGAACGCTGCCAGGACGCGATCGCCGAGACCATCCATGGATAACGCGCTGGACGGCGAACGCGCAATAACGCCGGGCGAGGTCGACGCCGCCGCGTCGCCGCGGCGGCACCTCGAAGTCTGGCTGCCGATGGTGATCGTCACCGTCGACCAGGCCACCAAGGCGATGGTCAAGTCGTCGCTCGCCGAGCACGAGAGCGTGACGATCATCCCCGGGGTGGTGGACTTCACCCACGTGCTCAACAGCGGCGCCGCGTTCGGCATCCTCAACGGCGTCGAGTTCCCGTTCAAGACGGTCGTGATCGCGGTGATCGCGATGGCGGCGCTGATTGGCGTCGGCCTCTACGCGGCCAGCATCTCGCGGCACCAGGTGGTCGCCCGCGTCGGCCTGGCGCTGATCATCGGCGGCGCGGCCGGCAACCTGATCGACCGCGTCCTCTTCGGCTCGGTGGTCGACTTCGTCGACGTCTACTGGCGCAACTACCACTTCTGGGCCTTCAACGTTGCCGATTCGGCAATCTCGGTCGGCGTGGCGATGATGATTCTCGATATGCTCAGCGCAGGCACGCATGTATCCAAGACTGTTTGAGCTCGGCCCGGTCACCGTCTACACCTACGGCGTGCTGCTGGCCGCCGCCTACCTGCTCGGCCTGCGGCTGGCGATGGTGCGCGCGAAGGCGCGCGGCCTCGACGCGAACCGGGTGCTCGACCTCGGCATCTACATCATCATCAGCGCGCTGATCGGCGCGAAGCTGCTGCTGTTCCTCACCGACGCGGAGATGTTCGTCGAGAACCCGCGCGAGCTGCTGACGCTGGCGCGCTCGGGCGGGGTGTTCTACGGCGGCCTGATCCTGGCGGTCGCCGTGGCGCTGGTCTACATCCGGCGCATCGGCCTGCCGCTGTGGACCACCTGCGATGTCTTCGCCCCCGGCATCGCGCTCGGCCATGTCGTCGGGCGATTCGGCTGCCTCTTCGCCGGCTGCTGCTTCGGCAAGCCGACGACGATGCCGTGGGGAATCACCTTCCACGACACCTTTGCGGCCACCAACGTCGGCACGCCGCTCGGGGTACCGCTGCACCCGACGCAGATCTACGAGGCGGGGGCCGAGCTGATCATCCTGATCGTCCTGCTGGTCACCGAGCGCAAGGGGCGGCCGTTCGCCGGGCGCACCTTCTGGCTCTACATGCTGCTCTACTCGATCTCGCGCTTCATCATCGAGTTCTACCGCGGCGACGATCGCGGCAACCCGATTGGCACGCTGTCCACCTCGCAGCTGATCTCGGTGCTGCTCGCTCCGCTCGCGGTGGTGATGCTCGTCTACCTGTCGCGGGCCGTCACCCCGGAACCCAAGCGCGCACGAAAGGCAGCGTAGCGCAGGCCTTCAGGCCTGCACGTTGGCAGCCCTGAAGGGCTGCGCTACGGGCGGCCCTGAAGGGCTGCGCTACGTGCGCGTGAGACAAGCCCATGGCGCCGCACACGATCACGGTCCCCGACGACAGCGACGGCCTGCGGCTGGATCGGTTTCTCGTTTCGCTGCTGCCGGAGCAGTCGCGGTCGCAGATCCAGCGGTTGATCAAGGACGGCCACGTCCTCGTCGGCGGGCGCGAGGCGAAGGCCAACCAGGCCGTCAAGAGCGGACAGGCGATCGTCGTCGACGCGCCGGCGCCGGTCGAGCCGGTGCCCCAGGCCGAGGCGCTGCCGCTGCCAATCCTCTACCAGGACAAGCACCTGATCGTCGTCGACAAGCCGGCCGGCATGGTGGTGCATCCCGCCGCCGGCCACGCCAGCGGCACGCTGGTCAACGCCCTGCTCCATCACGTCGATGATCTCAGCGGCATCGGCGGCGAGAAGCGGCCGGGAATCGTTCACCGTCTCGATCGCGGCACCTCGGGGCTGATGGTGGTCGCCAAGCACGATGCGGCGCACGAGGAACTGGCGCGTCAGTTCGCGGAGCGGGAGGTCGAGAAGGAGTACACGGCGCTCGTCTGGGGCGAGGTGATGGCCGGCCGCCGGATCGACGCGCCGATCGGGCGCGACCCGGGAGACCGGAAGAAGATGGCGTCGGCCGAGTCGAAGCGGATGCGCCGCAGCCGCGAGGCGGTTACCCGCATCGTCCGCGCCGAGCACTTCGGCCGGACGATGACGCTTGCCGGTGTGGCCATTCATACCGGCCGCACGCACCAGATTCGCGTCCACCTGAGCGCCATCGGGCACCCCGTGGTGGGCGATGCGCTCTACGGCGGCGTGCACCGGAGGGTTCCCGGCGACCTGCGCGCGGTCACGCACCTGGAGCGGCCGTTTCTCCACGCGGCGAAGCTGGCGTTCAAGCATCCGGAGGACGGCCGGCGGATGGAATTCCGCAGCGAGCTGCCGGAAGATCTGCAGGGCGTGCTCGACGAGCTGCGCGAGCGGTTCAATCCCGAACTCCACGTCACGTGAGGCTGCGTAGCGCAGCCCTTCAGGGCTGCCTCCTGGGGCAGGCCTGAAGGCCTGCGCTACGACGGAAGGTGCGATGCCGATTGTCTTCAAAGGGCGGGTGTTCTCGGTGGAAGTCGCCGAGGTGAAGCTTCCAAACGACCGAGAGGTGAAGGCCGAGATCGTCCGTCACCCGAAGTCGGTCGTGCTCATCCCGGTGCCAGAGCCGGGTAAGGTGATCCTGATTCGGCAATATCGTTACCCGATCAACCAGTGGCTGTGGGAGCTGCCGGCGGGCAGCGTCGACGAGGGCGAAGAGCCGGAGGCGGCGGCGCGACGCGAATGCCACGAGGAGATCGGCCAGGTTCCGCACGCCGTGATCCGGCTCGGCACGTTTCACCCGACCCCGGGCTACTGCGACGAGGAGATGGTGTTCTTCAAGGTCTCGAGCCTGGAGACGCCAGCCGAGAAAGCGAAGCAGGACGAGGACGAGGACATCGAGGTGAAGACCTTCACCCTCGGCGAGGCGCGGGAGATGATGCGGCGGGGAGAGATCAGCGACATGAAAACGCTCGTGGGCCTCCGGTTGATATAAGTCGAAGGTCGAAGAGTCGACGCCCTCGAACAGACTTCTGTACAAACGCAGACAACCCCCTTAAACTACGGCCCGTGAACGCGTGGGAACGCGCCAATATCCAGGCCGCGGCAAGCTACCTGCGCGAGCGGATGGCGCAGGGGGCGATCGACGCCAAGACCAAGGCGGTTTACGAGGGGCTGCTGGAGGTGCTCGACCCGACGCGCCGCACCACGCGCATCCAGCGCGAGCTGGCATCAGCAGCCAAGGCGGCGGTCGCCGCCCCGGTCAGCCGCGAGCGCCGCGCCGCCGAGCGGCGCCGTGAAGATCGCCGCAAGGCCAATCTCGGAAGCCCTACCGGCATGGAACGGCGGAAGACCGAGCGGCGAAGCGGCCGCGACCGAAGAAACCGCTAGGCTTCGGACTTTCGACTTTCGACTTTCGACTGTTACTCGCCCACCGCGAAGAGCTGGTTGAACCGGGCCTGCGAGGCGCCTGCTTCGACGATCCGCGCGCCGTCGAGGACGACGACGCGATCGGCGCTGCGCGCCAGCTCGAGGCGATGCGTGATCACGATCGTCGTCCGGCCGCGCATCACGCTCTCGTAGCCATCGACGATCCGCCGCTCCGCGTCGGGGTCGAGCGCTGCGGTCGGCTCGTCGAGCACGAGCACCGCCGGATCGGTGAGGAACGCGCGCGCCATCGCCAGCCGCTGCCGCTCGCCGACCGACAGCGCCGAGCCGCGCTCGCCGACAACGGTGTCGAACTTCTGCGGCAGCGAGGCGATGAAGTCGTCGAGCGACGCCAGGCGCGCCGCCTCGGCGACTTCGGCGTCGGTCGCATCCGGCCGGGCGTAGCGGATGTTCTCGGCCACCGAGGCATGCAGGATCACCGGCTGCTGATCGACGAGCGCCACCCACCGGCGCAGATCCTCGAGCTTCAGCGTCCGCACATCGTGGCCGTCGAGGCGGACGGCGCCGCTGTCGGGATCGAGCAGGCGCAGCAGCAGATCGGCAATCGTCGACTTGCCGGAGCCGCTCGCGCCGACAATCGCCAGCACTTCGCCGCGCCGCACCTCGAACGACAGGTGCTCGAGCACCGGCGCGCCGCGGTCGAACGACAGCGTGACGTCCTCGAACGCGATCTCGCCGGCAACCTGCGGCAGCGCGACCGGCGCCGCCGACTCTTCGACCTCCACCGGCACGTCGAGAATCTCGGACACCCGGCGCAGCGACACGCGCGCGGTGGCGAAGTTCGCGTAGAGGCCCATCAGCGCCTGCATCGGCGGCAGGAAGCGCATCTGGCAGGCCATGTAGGCGACGAAGGTGCCGAGCGTCAGCGTGCCGTTGATCACCCGCAGCCCGCCGTAGAGGAACACGGCGCCGGTGCCGGCGGCGAGGATCAGTCCCGGCAGGCCGCCCGACAGATACGTCAGCAGCTGCATCGACATCAGCGCGTCGATGAAGGCGGAGTTCTTCTCGCGGAAGCGCCGCTCCTCGCGCGCCTGCGCGTTGGACGTCACCACCAGCCGCACGCCCTGGATCGTCTCGATCAGGAAGCTGCCGATGTCGGCGCTGCGCTCGCGCAGCGTCTTGATCCGATCCTCGAGCCGGCCGCGGTAGCGGACCAGCGCCCAGACGCCGAACGGCGCGGTCGCCGCGCTCACCAGGAACAGCCGCGCGTCGAGCCAGATCAGCATGCCGATGGTGCCGAACAGGAACAGCACGTTGCCGAACCAGGCCAGTGCCGTCTCCGCCGCGATCTGCTGGATCTCGCCGATGTCGTTGTTGATCCGCGACATGATGTCGCCGAGCCGGCGGTGGGCGTAGAACCGCGGCGACAGGCGGTGCAGGTGGCGGTACATCGCCAGCCGCATGTCGAACAGGATGTCGGCGGAGACCCGCGTATAACGCAGCCCGCTGACGACGTTGAGCGCGAAGCTGACGATCGAGATCAGCGCGAACAGGCCGACCAGGCGAATCAGGCGTGGCGCGTCGCGGGCGAGCAGCGCGCCGTCGAAGACGTCGCGCGAGAGCAGCGGCAGGTAGAGCGAGACCGCGGTGCTGGCGAGGCTCAACAGCATCACCAGCACCAGGCGGCGCCAGTAGGGAATGATGAACGCGAATGCCCGCCGCAGGTCCCGGTCGCCCATGGAGTGAGGGATTAGGGGATAGGGATTAGGGATTAGGGATTAGGCATTCAGAATTCCTAATCCCCCCGATTCCCTGTTTTTCATTTGCCGGCTGAAGGCGTCGCAGACACCGCCGAAGGCGGCTGCGGGAAGACGAACAGCTCCGCGGTCATGTCGCCTTCGAGCGAAATGGTGCGCAGGTACTGATAGGTCTCCGCGTCGTACAGGTCGATGGTTTCGCCGGCGTTGTAGATGTAGAGCACCTTGCCGTTCGAGCTGGTCTTCAGCGACATCCGCGGCCGGCCCTTGAACTCGACGCGGTTCGCCAGTTTGCGGTGCTCGAGGTCGAAGCGCCAGAACTCGTAGCGGCCGATGTCCTGGAACAGCCCGTAGGCGACCTTGCGCCCAGGCGCCATCGCGAAGCTCACCGGCGAAGACGGTCCCATGGTGTAGAAGTCGACGGTCTTGGCGGCGAGGTTGACGCGGCCGATCCCCATGGTGCGGCGGTGCTGAATCGGATCAGAGACGTTGAAGATGGCGGTGTAGAACCCCGGCTCGTCGTTGTAGGCGTCGCTCTGGCCGAACTCGAGCCGGCCGAACCCTTCCTCGATCGGCTTCGACAGCTCCCATTTGTCGACCTGGGCGAAGCTGCCGGTGTCGTAGATCAGCACGTCCTGGTCGCTGAACAGGTACATCAGCTTGCCGTCGGGCGAGAACTGGATCTGCACGTTCTGCCGCTCGTCGTTGTTCGGCCACGGCACCGTGCGCACAACCTTCTTCTCCTTCAGGTCGTACTGCATGATGGTCGGCGCGCCGATCTCGAACCGATCGGTCATCTTGGTCGCCGACGCGGTCAGCAGCATGACGAAGCGGTGCAGCGGGTCGGGCTCGATGCTGCGAATCCTGACGCGCTTGTTCCCCTCGCTGAGCGAGAAGGTGTCGATGGTCGATCGGGTGGCGATGTCGATGATCTCGACCTTCTCCATCCCCGCCTCGATGGTGTAGAAGCGCTTGCGATCGCGCGACAGCGTCGTGCGGCGCGGGATCCCCGACTTGAACGGGATCGTGCCGACGACCTTCTCGGTCGCCTCGTCGATGATGTGGAACTTGTCCGGGTAGGTGCCGATGATCAGCGTGCCGTTGCCCGCCGACAGCCGCGCCTCCTTCCGCTGCTGCGCCGCGACCGGGCCCAGCAGGAACGACGCGGCGATGACAACGGCGGCAATCGCCGCCGGACGTAGACGAATGATGATGGAAGTCATCCGAGCCTCTTACGGGAAGACCAGATCGATCTTGCGCCAGTCCTTCTGCGCCGCGGCGCACTTGGCGGTCCAGTTCGGCGCGTGGTTCAGCTGATCGGGCACCTGCGCGGGCCAGTAGCAGCCGATGTGGCAATCGAACAAGTCGCGCTCCACCGGCTGGCAGAGCCCGGCGGTGCCGCCGGCGCGATCCGCCTCCCACCCTGGCGAGAACACCAGCGAGCACCCGAGGGGGATGTGAGGGCCGCCGCCCGGCTGCTGCGGCGGGTTCCGCTGCAATGCAACCACGTCACCTTCAGTCGCGCGGTCGACGCGCTCGGCCTTGCTGTTCACTGCCTTGAGATGCTTCACGTCGGTTCTCCTTAGCTGACCCGTTCAGCCGCCATCGGCGCGTCGAACTGCGCCAGGAAGGCCGGGTTTCTCTCTGACAGCTCTCCGTACACCTGCAGGCAGACGTCGGTCCACCCGCGGATCCACTCGCAGTAGTGCAGGTTCGGGCGCGACGTCTCGCCGTAGCGCGTGTGCGCCTCGTGATAGCAGCCGCCGGAGCACAGCGGCCGCGCCCAGCAGGTGCTGCAGTCGGTCTTGTTGGCGATGTGATGCTTCTCGAGGAACGCCTGCTGCGCGCCGCGGTCGATGCCGGTGGCGACCGTGCCGAGCTTGTGCGCGTCCGAGCCGGCGAAGCGGTGGCACAACGCCACGTCGCCGTCGGTCGCGACGCCCATCAGCCCGAGGCCGGCGCCGCACGGAAACGCCTTGCTCATCCCCTTGTGGATCTCCTCGAGCGTCTCCTTGACGTTCGAGAAGCCGTGATGCCGGTTCTGCACCGAGGCCTCGAGGAAGTCGAACGCCAGCTCGCGGAACTGGCCGAGCATGTCCTCGTAGCCCTCTTCGGCGATCGCGTGGCCGCGGCCCGGCGACGTGGTCACCGGCGCGAAGCCGACCTCCCAGAAGCCGATCTCCTCGGTGAGATGGCGGTAGATGCGCTTGATGTCGAGCGGCCCGCTGGTCAGCGTCACCCGCGCGCCGATCGGCCGCGACCGGTGCCGCTTCAGCAGCTCCTTGATCTTCGGCTCGACGACGTCGTAGCTGCCGGTGCCGTTGTGAAAGACGCGGAACTTGTTCTGGACCTCGCGCGGGCCGTCGATCGAGATGGTGACGCCGA
>Ga0207675_100000689_pt1 | contig 33348 bp, 24 predicted proteins | sample KBSSwiS42_FD_184305 | JGI IMG/M metagenome (GOLD analysis project Ga0207675, IMG submission 184305) | Switchgrass rhizosphere microbial communities from Kellogg Biological Station, Michigan, USA - KBS Switchgrass S4-2 (SPAdes) (version 2) | ecosystem: Host-associated > Plants > Roots >...
AGCAGGGATCTGCGTGGCTCCCTTCCGCCGTGGAAGCCCCAGCACTATCCAACCATCACGGATCCTCGCGCGGTCGGCCGGCTGCTGCGCGACATTGACCATAGATGAGAACTTTCGCGGCTGCCGGCGCAGCCTGCGCCGCTCGGAGGGCCACCAACCGCGCGTGAGCGATCCTGAGGCACTCGGCGCTTCAGGGCTGGCATGCGGCAAGCCCGTAAGCCGTCGCTCGCCATGTTCCGTGATCGGCCAGTTGCGGACGTAGGCGACCGGCAGCTATCGGGCTCTTAGCGCTTCCGTGAAGCGCAACTGCAAGCCTGTTTCGTGAGGGATGTCCCGCTGCGCCTTGCGCCGAAACTCGTGGAAGTGTCGCTCAGAAGTGATATTCGGCGCGCACCATCGGCGTCTTCGCCGTCGCCCCCGGTCCGGCGCCCTGACCGGGCGGGGTCGTCGGGTTGCCGAACTTGTTGCGCCAGTACTCGTAGCCGATGCCGACCTTGAATGTGTTCTTGCCGATGCCGGTCACGGCACCCACGTCGGCCATCAGCTTCATGTCGAGGTGGGTCTCGGGCGCCGTTGGCCCGCCGAATTCGTTGGCACCCTTGGACGCGATGTGCAGTGCGTAGCCTTCGAACGCCAGCGGCACGGCCGGGACGGGCAGGGGCGTGCTCCAGTCCGCCTCGAACGCCGCGTGGGTCTTGTACGTGTAGCGGTCCACGCCCCTCGGCGCATTGCTCTCGAACAGCGCGAGGAGGCTGAGATTGAGGAAGCCGGGCACGTCGAGCATCAGCGTCGGGCCGAGCACGAGCATGCGCTTCTTCGAGCCGTAGGCGTCGTTCTTGCTGTTCAGGTCGAAGCCGCCGGTCACCCCCCAGCCGCGCACGACGCCGGCCTTGAAGTCGCGCCCGGCGACCTTTCCCGCATCGACGGTGTTGCGATAGAGGACGTAGATCTCCTGCGCGCCGGCCGTGGTGTCGAACCCGGGGTCGCGGCTGTCAGACAGCAACACGTCGGCGTTGAAGAAGTTGCTCCCGTACTTGTAGCCGCTCGCGTGCGTGAGGGAGAGGATGTTCTTGTGGATGTCGGTGGCGCCGAACGGCTCCGCGAACTTGGTGCCGTAGCGCCAGCCGAGAAAGGTGTCGCTCCATTCGGCCGCGTGCGACACAGCCAGTGGCAGCGCGGCAAGCGAGAGCAGGAGCAGGCGATGGACTCGTGGAGTCCACTCGCTCGGTGCCCGCCGTCGCCCCGCGTGCGCTTCGCCGAGGTCGCCGATCGACCTCACCCTGAGGCCAGCAATCGGCGCAGGCGCAGCACGTTGGCGCCGACGCCGCTCGCGCGCTCGGCGTCGACGGGAAGGCCGAGCTCGCGCGCCCTCCGGACCGTCAACCCCGCGCGCTCGAGTTCGAGCGGCGAGTAGCCCTTGGCGAGCGTCGGCGAGGCCTTGCGACCGACGAGGTCGATCGGCCCGAGCGCCAGCATTGCGTGCGTGTCCTTGGTTCTCATGCGCTCAGCTCCTGCAGCGCCTCGGTCACGAGCTTCTGCACCAGCCCGACCTTGTACGCGTTCAGCTCGAGCGGCTCGGCGCCGTGAACTGCCGCGCGCCCGGCTTCGTGGATCACGTCGTCGGTGAGCAGGTTGCCCGCGACCACCTGCTCGGCATCGCGCGCACGGTGCGGCGTCGCCGCCACGGCGCCGAGCGCGATCCGGCAGCGATGCACGCGACGGCCGTCGCGGTCGAGAAACACGCACACGCTCGCGAGCGCGAAGTCGAACGAGTTGCGCATCGCGTACTTGACGAAGACCGACGGGAAGCGCTCCTCGACCGGCAAGGGCGCGACGCTGCCGCGCACGCCGAGGCCGGCCTCGATCGGCTTTCGCTGCTGCTGCGGCTGGCGGACGCGGAACTCGATCGCCGTCAGCACCTCGCCGTCGTCGAGCGTGTGCATGCGCGTGAGGTTCTGGCTCGCCGGGACGAAGAGCTCTTCGGCGTCCATCGTTCGCGGCCCCTTCGGCCCGTGCACGTGCACGATCGCGTTGCCGGCGACGATGACCGGGGCGAGGTCGGACGGCGAGACGACGTAGCAGCGGTCGCCCGAGAAGATCGCGTGCTCTCGGTTGAAGCCATGGCGCGCGTAGCAGTGCATGCCGCCGTGGCGGTAGCAGTGCCACGGACCGCGGTAGTACGGGCAGCGGTTCTCCTGCAGCAGGTTGCCGCCGAGCGTGCCGACGTTGCGAATCTGCGGCGTCGCCACGCGCGAGGCCGCGGCGGCGAGCGCGGGCAGGTAGCGCCGCACGTTCTGGTCCTCGGCGAGCTCGCGCAGCGTCGTCAGGGCGCCGAGCGTCACGCTCGGCTGCGGCGCGTCGATCTTGGCGGTGACGCCGCGCAGGGCCGGGATGCGCTTGAGGTCGAGGACGACGGCAGGTTCGGCGAGATGGCGCTTGACGACGTCGACCAGGTCGCCGCCGCCGGCGAGGTACATCGCCTTGCCGGGGTGGTCGTGCCAGAGCTTGACGGCGTCCTCGACGCTCGCCGGCGAGATCAGCTTGAAGGGTTGCGGCTCGTCGATCTGCAGCTTCATGTCCGCAACTCCCCGACCGCGAGCTTGCCCGCGGCCTTCAGCGCACCGTGGATGCGGTCCCAGGTGAACGGCAGCTCGGAGACGAGCACGCCGGTCGCGTTCAGGATCGCGTTGCCGATCGCCGGCGCGGGTCCCATGACCGGGCTCTCGCCCAGGCCCTTGGCACCGAACGGCCCGCTCTTGGCCGGCGCCTCGATCAGGATCGGAACCATCTCCGGATAGTCGAGCGCGGTCGGCGGCCGGTACTCGTAGTAGCTGGCGTTGACGGGGACCCTCGACTCCTTGTCGAGCACGAGGTCTTCGGTCATCGCGAAGCCGAGCCCCTGCATGGCGCCGCCGTGGATCTGCGCCTCGGCGCCGGCGGGATAGAGCACGCGCCCGATCTCGTGCGCGACGACAAGGCGCAGCACGTCGACCTGCCCGGTCCGCATGTCGACCTCGACCTCGGCGAAGCACGAGCCCCACGCGTTGGTGCCGAGGTCGAAGACGTAGCGTCCGAGGCCGACGATGCCGCCGCCTTCGGCAAGCAGCTTCTTCGCCAGCGCCGCGGTCGATTCGTTGACCTCCATCGGCGGCTTCGGATCCATCTTGCCGGTCGCCTGGTCGAGCGCCGGGTTGCGGTCCTGCGGCTCCCAGAACGGATGGAAGTCGGTGCGCGGCGTCGCCGTGCGGGCGAGCGTCCTGAAGTCGACGCCGCCGCCCTCGCCGCGACGGCCGACGACGCCGTCGCGGACCTCGAGCTGCGACTCGCTCGCCCCGAGCTGTCGTGCGCCGAGCGCGACGAGCTGTCGCACGCAGTCCTTGGCCGCGTTGTAGACCGCCTTGCCGTCGCAATGGCACGAGCGCGAGGCGTCGGTGACGAACGTCCAGGCGTCGCGGTCGGTGTTCGCCCACGTCACGTCGAGCTGGTCGACCGGAATGCCGAGGACCTCCGAGACGATGACCGCCATCCCGGTGTGCGCCAGGTTGCCGAGATTGCCCGTGCCGAGACGGACGTGGACGGTGCCGTTGCGATCGATCCAGACGAGCCCGTCGCTCGGATCGCGGCCACTCGGCATCGGCCCCTGCATCATGCCGAGGCCGCGCCGCACGAGCCCCGTCTTCGCTGCCGGCGGCTGCCAGCGATCCCAGCCGATTCGCTCGGCCGCCTTGCGCACGGTCGCGTCGACGTCGGCGGGACCGTACGGATGGTCGTTGTTGATCAGGTCACCGGGCCGCTTCGTGTTCTTCAACCGGAAGTCGAGCGGGTTGATGCCGAGCTGCTGCGCGACCTTGTCGGCGTGCAGCTCTTGGGCGAAGGTCGCCTGCAGCCCGCCGAAGCCGCGGAACTCGCCGCCGACCTGGTTGTTGGTGTAGACGCCGTACGCCTCGACCGTGTAGTTGGGCGTCCTGTACGTGCCCACGAGCCGCTGGCACGCGATCAGGACGACTGCGGGCCCGGACGATGCGTAGGCGCCGGTGTCTGCGATCACCTTCCAGTACTGCGCGGTGATCGTCCCGTCCCACTTGACGCCCCATTTCGTCTCGAAGATGAACGGGTGGCGACTGTCGCCGGCGCCGATCTCCTCGTTCAGCGTGTACTCGTAGCGGACCGGCTGGCCGGTCTGCTTGGCGAGCATCGACGCGTAGAGCTGGTAGAGATCCTCGTCGGGGTAGTCGAGGCACTTGCCGCCGAAGCCGCCGCCGACGTAGTCGGCGTACACGTGGACCTTCTCCTGCGGCATCTTCAGCGTGTCGGCGAGGATCGTCCGCGCAGCGAAGACGCTTTGCTGCGAATCCCAGAGGTGGAGGTCGTCGCCCTTCCACGTCGCGACGCAGACGTGCGTCTCGATCGGCAGCGTGACCTGCCGGCTCGTCACGTAGCGTCCCTCGACGATCAGGTCGGCCTCGGCGAACCCGGCGTCGAGCTTGCCGACGCGCGCCTCCCAGGTCGGCACGTCGGCCGGCTGCGGCCCGCCGAACCCGCACACGCTGCCTGCGGCGTGGACCTCGCGGTTGTCGCGCCGCAGGTTTTCTTCGACGTCGGGATAGATCGGGCGCACGTCCCACTGGACGTCGATCAGTTCGAGCGCCTGCTGGGCGATGTCCTGGGTGTCGGCGGCGACGACGGCCACGGTCTCGCCGACGAAGCGGCAGCGTCCCGAGATGAACGTCCGGTCGGCGCGCTTGGCCGCCTCGACGTCGCGCGCGGTGACGATGCCGCGCACGCCGGGCAGCGCACGGGCCCTGCGGTCGTCGATGCGGACGACGCTGGCGTGCGCGTGCGGGCAGCGCACCGCCTTCGCAAAGAGGGGCTTTTTCACCGGGTCGTCGGGATGAAAGCCGATGTCGCCGGCGTAGCGTGCGCGCCCGGTCGCCTTCGGGTAGGCGTCGATCGGGCGCGTCGGGCGCTGCAACGCGGCGAGCGTCTGGCTGGACGCATCGCGGTGGATCTCGGCCGCAGGATCGGGCTCGCCTCGGGGATAGGGCTTGTTGCGTCCCGGCGCGAGGGGAAGCGCGACGACGCCGCCAAGCGCCGCGTTGACGCCCGCACCGCCGCCACCCGCTTTGGCCGCGGCGAGGATCGCCTCGACCTCGTGGGGGTAGTTGCCGCAGCGGCAGATGACGCCCGAGATCGCCATCCGCACCTGTTCCGGCGTCGGGTTCGGGTTCTCGTTGAGGAGCGCGGCGCCGCTCATGATCATTCCCGGCGAGCAGAAGCCGCACTGGCTGCCGACGCGATCCATGAACGCCTGCTGCACCGGATGCAGGCGACCGTCCTTCTCGAGGCCCTCGATCGTCGTGATCTGCTTGCCCATCGCGTCCTTGGCGAGCTTCAGGCAGGCGTAGATCGGATGGCCGTCCTCGAGCACCGTGCACGCGCCGCACTCGCCGAGGTTGCAGCCTTTCTTGGTTCCCGTGAGGCCCAGGTCTTCGCGCAGGACCAGGAGCAGGGAGCGATGATCCGGAACGGAGACGTTGATGCTCTTGCCGTTGACCTGCAGCGTGAACTCCGACAGCGAGTTCGCTTCAGGCGCGACCAGATCGTCCGCCGTCGGCTCCTTGCCCATCCCGCGGATGGCGACACCCGCACCTACAAGGCCGACTGCCGTGACGCCGGCACCGGTGACACCCGTCAGGAACGATCGCCGAGAGGGAGACTGCGGCTCGGCGGGGTTCGTCGCGTCGTCATTGTCCATGGTCGACCTTCCCTGCAACGGAGGTGCGCGAGACAACGTGCGGCTTCCAGCGATCCCAATCGTGATTCGAGCTGAACGTGTCGGCCCCGATCGTGCCGGTGACCATCGCCTTCAGCTGAGGAATCTTTTTCAGGAGCTGCCAGAACACATGCGCGACGACGAGGGCCAGAAAACCATAGGTTCCAAAGTCATGCAGCAGACGCTGTTGGCGATGAAAGTTCTGATCGATCGTCGCCCACCCGAGCGTGTCCAGGCTCAGGGCGATTCCCGAAATGACCATGGTCAGCGCGCAGAGGATGAGCGCGACGTGGAACAGCTTGCTCGTCACCCCGTACTTGCCGAGCTTCGGAAGCTCGTACGGCTGGCCGAGGTAGTACCGCACGTTGGCAGCCAGCTCCTGCCCGTCGTGCTTTTCGAACAACATCGATCGCAGGTCGACGATGCCGGCCTTGATGGCATGCACCACGATGCCGAGCATGAACATGACGGCGAACGCGAGATGCAGGAGCAGCCAGGACACCCCGAGCAGGGGCACCGGGCTACGGACGATCCCGGGTGAATAGAACGCCGCGCCGGAAATCCAGAGCGCCAGGATCAGCCCGAACACGCCGAAGTGCCACAACCGTGCCCCGATCTCGTAGCGCTCGACAACGGTGACGCCCGGGGGAGGGGGAGACCCTCTCGAGCTGCGGCGCGGCTTGCCGAACGCCTGGCGGATCAGGACCACTCCCGCCATCACCAGGACGAGCGACAGCAGGAAGACGGCAACCCACCATGTCACCTGCTGCGGGAGATAGTCGTCGCTGAAGGCGCTCTTGGCGTAGTGGAATGGATTCATCCCGAACCTCCAATCACCGTCGCCAGCGAGCTTTCCCCTGAGGGGCAGCTCCCGCAATTGGACTAAAGGGCCGTCACCGGAGGAATGCGCGCCACTTCAGGGCAGGTATCGAGCACCTATAGGGCGATGCGGCCACATATGCATGGCGACTCATACCTTTGCCGTCTCGTTTCGGACTGGTACGGCCAGCTCCGATCGCGTTTCCGAGCGACGGTGATTTATTCGGTGGCAGTGCCCAGCAGCGGCGGCTGAGGGGCCGGTGCGGACGGCGCTGCGCTGGGCGCCACGCTCCCCGGAACTGGGGCAGCCGTAGAAACCGCCATCGGCACCTGCGCGGCTTGCAGGCGCTCGAGAATGGTGAACAGCAGTTCGCTGCGTACCCCGGCCGCCATGCGCGGGCCGGACACGTACGCGATCGCCTGGAAAATCAACAGGCCGTTCTCGATGCCGTCGAGCGTCACGCCTGGCGCGGGTTCCGGCAGCACCGCCTCGTGTTCGTGGAGAACGCCCAGCATGATTTCGCGCACTTGCCGCGCGTCGGTAGTGAGCGGCATCGGCAGCCGGATCAGCGCCCGGCCCTCCGCATTGCGCAGGGTCATGTTGCGTACGGTCTTGGTGATGAATTCCGAGTTGGGCACGATCAGGGTGGATCGGTCGCCCAGCTGGATCTCGGTTGCACGCACGTTGATGCGTTGGATGTCGCCCTCGGCGGCGCCGAGCACCACCCAGTCGCCCACTTTCACCGGTCGCTCGGCCAGAAGGATCAGGCCCGAGATGAAGTTCTGCACGATGGCCTGCAGCCCGAAGCCGATGCCCACCGAGAGCGCGCTTGCGATCCACGCGATGCGGTTCACGCTGAGGCCCAGAGCCGAGAGCGCGATGCTGATCACCACGATGCCGCCCACGTAGCCGAGCAATGTGGTGAGCGAGCGTCCCATCCCGGTCTCGAGGTTCGTGTGGGGCAGGTAGCTGTTCTTCAGCCAGCGTTTGAAGAGCCGCAGCACGATGAAGCCCACCGTCAGCACCACGAGGAACCTGAAGATCGCGCCCGGCATCAGATCGAACTCGCCAACCTTCAGGCCCGAGCCGTACTTGCCGCCCCGCTGGAGCAACTGCTGTGGGCTGCTACCCAGCGGCGCGACAAAGGCGATGACCATGTAGAAGAAGATCAGGACTCGGCTGAGGGCCGACAGCAGCACGGCTCCTTGCTCCAATACTCGTGGCGCCACGCCCAGGCCCTTGTGCACCCGCTGGCCAAAACGGCCGCGCGAGGAGAGCAGCGCCATCCACACGTCGTCCGCGAACTTGAAGAGAAGGTACGCCGAAGCCAGGACGATGCCGGCCCAGGTGGCCTGCCCGGCGATCACGCGCGCCAGTGCCAGGTAGCCCACGGCCACCAGCACCAGCAGGCTCACGACCAGCGTCACCGTCAGGCCCATCAACAGCGCGAGCCTCGACGATCGCTTGAAGGCGAGGTCCGGCCGTTTGGGCGCATCCTGCGACGGGACTTCACTGTGCGCCTCCGGTCGTGGATGCCGAAGGAGGTACAAACCGATGACGCACGCGATGGCAAAGGCGGCGGTGGGCGCCAGGTTGGTGATCACGCCGTTGAGCGGAGTCTCGAGCACGCCGTTGAGCGTGAGCGGCAACCACGCCACCAGGGCTACAGAAGCAAAGAGCCAGGGCAGCGGCGCCAACTGCAGCGCCAAGTCGTCGCCGATCGGCGGCAGCCGCCAAGAGCTGCGGCCGTTGGCGAGCAGCGATCGCCCCAAACCCAGCACGAAGGCCAGGAACATGCCGAAGCTCACCGCCGACTCGGCAAGACGCGTGCTTTGCGTGCCCCACCGGCCGGCATCCTCCAGCCAGTCCCAGACGAGAGAGAACACCAGCCCGGCGATCAGCATGTAGGCCAGCACCGTCAAGAGTGCCAGCAGCGAGCGCCGCAGCCGTCCGACCGGAACGGTGCGTGCCACCAGGCGGGCCAGGCCGCTTTCGGCAAGCCTGACGCCGACCGCCACGATGGCCAGCACGCTCACGGCGCCGACCAGAAGCTTGGCGGGAGCCGCGTCGCGCAGAGCCGTTGTCGCCCCCACCTCGAACTCACCGGCCAACGTGCGCAAGACGGCTTGGTCGGTCTTCCATTGCGCGCTGGCCTTGTTCCAGAACGCGGCGCGCAGAGGCAAAACAGAGCGCTCGAGAAGCTGTGCCTCGAACACCGTCCGCCGCTGTGCCAGCACCTCGGCGCGGCGCTGCTGCGCATTCACCGAAATCAGGCGGGCCAGCCGGATGTCGGCGTCGAGTGCGTTGCGTTCCAGCTCCAAGGCAGCCCGCTGCCGCGTGACATCCGGGTTTTCGGCGTTGCCGCCAGCGCTCGGTGCTGGCCCGAGCTCACCCAAGCGTGCGTTGAAGTCAACCAATTGAGCGGTTCGCGCAGCGACGAAGCGTTCGGCTTGCGCCACGATCTCATTGGTGAGACTGTCGATCGCCCGCAGCTCATCCTCGCTGTCGGCCGACTTGGGCATCCGCTCCGACAGTGCGCGGAGGCTCTTCAGCGTGACTTCCGGCGCTGCCGCCTGCGGCCCTGCCGTCTGCGCGCGTGCAACGCAGCCAAGCACCATCACGACGAGGAAGGTCGCGATGCAACGGATCACTGAATTCATCGCGCGCATCTTAGGCAAGCGCGCCATTCGCCGGGCAGCTCGCGTCAAACGAGATCCGGGTCGCGCCTGACCGTTCTCACCGCATGGCGGCGGCAGCGTCTCGAGGGTGCGGCGCTAGGCGAGGCTCACGGTGGCAACCCGATGGCCGTAGTGCGTCACGGCACCTTGTGCCAGCCCGGACCCGGGTCGAACCGGGACATCTTGGTTGCGAGCTGCGGCGTGATCGAGCCGAGGTCTTTCTGGTGATGAGGAATGTCATCACGCGGAGACTCCGTAGGTTGCAGGGTACGCGACGATCGCGAATCCGCCGATCATCGCGCCCTTGGCCACGTAGTCGAACGCACCTCCAGGGGCGTTGCTTCCCTGTCCGGTGAGGATGCGGAACAGGTACCCGTGGTAGGGAGTGAGATTGGCCGTCGTGTAGCCCTCCGTGGCCGCCTGCGCGACCAGCGGTCCGAGGGGGGCTCGGGGGCTCGCCGTCCTTCACCGGCCAGTAGAGACCGTCCTTCTTGCCGGGGCTGCTCGCGAACTTCTGCGCATAGGCGAGCTCTCCGGTTCCGACCCAATCCGCGCGCGCGTACTCGATCTGGGCGTCCGCCATCGCCTTCAGCACCTGGATGGTGTCGAGTTCGTTGCGGCCGATCCGTCGTGCCAGCACCTCTTCGCCGGCAGAGCATGGGAGCGCGCCGCGCGCGGGCGGGTCGCTCTTCTCCTCCGATGCATCTATAACCAAGCAACTCGTGCGATGCAGATGCCCGCACGACGGGCAAGAACGGAGGCGACTTGGCAGCGTTGCTCGTTGATCGAGCAGTCCGGACCCGGTTTTTCACGCGTCCTGCAGGAATTAATGCAGTACCGGACCAGACCACATCGGCGGAATCGAGCCCTGGCGCGGGCTGCAGAAGGGTTTTCGATCCTCCTCCTCACCGTCCCGAAAAGCCCTGGAGCCGCCACCGGCCCAGGGCTTTTTCTCTTCTGAGGCCGGGGTCCTCGGCGAGTCGGCTACAAGGAGTCCTTGAAGCCGCTCGTCATCGCCCCTTCCATCCTCTCCGCCGATTTCGGACGCCTCGGCGACGAAGTCCGCGCGGTCGATGCCGCCGGAGCGGACTGGATCCACGTCGACGTCATGGACGGTCGCTTCGTGCCCAACCTCAGCTTCGGACCGGTCGTCGTCGAGGCGGTTCGGCGCGCGACGGCCAAGCCGCTGAACGTGCATCTCATGGTCGTCGAGCCGGAGCGGCTGCTCGACGACTTCGTCCGGGCGGGGGCCGATCACCTCCTGATCCAGTCCGAGCCGTCGTCGACGATCCACCTGCACCGCACGCTCTCGCGCGTGCGCGAGCTGGGCAAGAAGGCCGGCGTCGTCCTCAACCCGGCAAGCCCGGTCGCGTTCGTCGAGCACGTCGTGCACCTCTGCGACGTCATCCTGGTCATGGGCGTCAATCCAGGCTTCTCCGGCCAGGCGTTCCTCCCCGAAATGCTGCCCAAGATCGGCGAGCTGCGGCGGCTTTGCACGTCGCGCGGCCTCGACCCCTGGATCGAGGTCGACGGCGGCCAGAGCGGCGACAACGCCTGGCGCGCCGTCGACGCCGGTGCTGACGCGCTGGTCGCGGGGTCGGCGGTGTTCGGCAGCGACGACTACGCTGCGGCCATCGCGAAGCTGCGCGCGCACGCCCGACCGCACTGAGCTGCGAATCGGACGCCTCCTACGGGAAGTCGCTCGGTCGACCTCTGCCGGAGAGCGCTGTGAAGAACTATGGTCGGAGGCCCCCATGTCGCCCTTGCAGTTGCTCTCCAATGGCGCCTACCACGTCGCGCTTCTGCCGTCGGGCGAGGGCAGAAGCGTGTGGAACGGGTTGGCGATCACGCGCTGGCGCGAAGACGCGGCGCTCGGCAGCGGCGGCAGCGCCATCTTTCTTCGCGACGACAACGACGGATCGATCCGGCGGGCAGGACAAGCTGTCGCCGACACCGGGGCGGCGTTGCAGAGCCGGCTCGACGTCGCCGTCGCGGCCGATGCCGACGTCGAGTTGCGCCGCCTCCAGTTGACGAACCGGTCCGCGGCCGAGCAGAGCGGAAGCGCAACCAGCTACGTCGAACTCGTCCTCGCGACGGCGTCGACCGACGCGGCGCACCCTGCGTTCAGCAAGCTATTCGTCGTGACCGAGCTCGATCCGCGCCATGGAACGATCCTGGCGACACGGCGGCCGAGCGCACCGTCCGACCCGACGCCGTGGATCTTCCACCAGGCGATCGCGTCGAACGCGACCGGGGCGCTCTCGTTCGAGAGCGATCGGATGCAGTTCATCGGTCGCGGCCGCGACGTTCTCACGAGCGACGCGCTGCACAGCGGTGCGGCGCTTGCCGGCCGGTTCGGTCCCGTGCTCGATCCGATCGCCGCGGTGCGCGTTCCGTTTCGCCTGCCTCCTGGCGCGACCTGCACGATCGACTGGACCACCGGCGCGGCCGGGTCGCGCGACGAATGCCTGGCCCTGGCGCGGCGCTGCCGCGAAGCGGGCGCCGCCGATCGGATGCTGGGCAGACGCTTCGACTTCCGACAGCGAACGCTCGCGCGCATCGGCGCCAGCGAAAAGGATGCACGACGGTTCGAACGTCTCGCGGCATCGATCCTGCTCGCCGACGCGACGACCCGCGCGAGCGCGAGCGAGATCGCGCGCAACCGGCGCGGTCAGCCGTCGCTCTGGGCGTTCGCCATCTCCGGCGATGTGCCGATCGTGGTCGCCGAGGTCGTTCGCGCCGACGCGGTCGCGCTCGCCCGCCAACTGCTCCAGGCCCACGCGTTCTGGAGCTCGCATGGCCTGAAGACCGAGTTGCTGCTGCTGCACGGTCGCTCGCAAGGAGCCGACGTCGGAGCGCTCGATCGCCTCCGCGCCGAGATCGATGGCCTCGGCATGGCGGACGAGATGAGCAAGCCCGACGGCATCTTCGTGCACGACCGCGACGGCATCGACGAAGACGCATTGCGGCTGCTGCGAAGCGCGGCCCGGATCGCGGTGCCGGAGTCCGCATCGAGCCTCGCGACATGGCTCCAAGCGGACGCGGACGCGCCGGCGCCTTCGTTCGCGCGCGCGAGCCAACCCCGGCGCAGCGACTCGGCTGCGGGCGATGGCAACGCGGTTGCGGGCGACAACGGGCACGGCAGGTTCGGTCCCGATGGGCGCGAATATCGGATCGCGGTCACGCGCTCGCGCATGACTCCGCTGCCATGGACCAACGTCATCGCCAACCCGGGGTTCGGCACCCTCGTGTCGGAGACCGGCAGCTGCTCGACGTGGAGCGAGAACTCGCAGCAGTTCCGACTGACGCCGTGGTCGAACGATCCGGTGAGCGACCCGAGCGGCGAGGCGTTCTACCTGAGCGACGAAGCCACCGGCGACGTCTGGTCGCCGACCGTGCTGCCGACGTCGTCCGAGGCGACGGTTCAGGTCCGGCACGGTTTCGGCTACAGCACATTCGATCGGCTCGTCCACGGGATCGCATCGACATTGCGGATCCATGTCGCGATCGACCAACCTGTCAAGTTTTCGACGCTCACGTTGCAGAACGTCTCCGGCGAGGCGCGCCGACTGGCGATCGTCGGCTACGTCGAATGGGTGCTGGGCGACGAGCGCGCGAAGCAGCTGATGCACGTCGTCACTGAGTTCGCGCGGGACCAGCGCGCCGTGTTCGCGCGCAATGGCTACAACACCGACTTCGCAGGGCGGATGGCATTCTTCGCGGTCGACGGCGTCGGTCACGCCGAGCTCGAGGTCGGTGCCGACCGCGGCGAATTCTTCGGCGCCGACGCGACGCGTGCGATGCCCGCGGCGCTTCGGCAGCCGCGCTGGTCGGGCCGCGTCGGCGCCGCGCTCGATCCCTGCGCGGCGATCCGGGTCGTCCTGACGCTCGCCCCCGGCGAGCGACGCGAGATCGTGTTCAGGCTCGGCGCCGGAGCTTCGGCCGAAGCGGCGCACGCACTGGCGGCGGCGAGCGCCGACCGCGCGGCGGAGACGTTTGCCGCGGCGCAGGCGCATTGGGACCGCAGCCTCGGCGCGATCCAGGTGCGAACGCCCGACCGCGCCGTCGACGCACTTGCCAACGGCTGGTTGCTCTACCAGGTCATCGGCGCGCGCCTCTGGGGACGCACGGCGTTCTACCAGTCGAGCGGCGCTTACGGCTTTCGCGACCAGCTCCAGGACGTGATGGCGCTCGTGCACGCCGCGCCCGGGCTCGTTCGCGAGCATCTCCTGCGTGCCGCAGCGAGACAGTTCGTGGAAGGCGACGTCCAGCACTGGTGGCATCCTCCCTCCGGCAAGGGGGTCCGGACGCGCTGCTCCGACGACTATCTGTGGCTTCCGTTCGTGACGTGCCGCTACGTCGAAGTCACCGGCGACGCGGGCGTCCTCGATGAGCCTTGCCCGTTCCTGCAAGGCCGCGCGCTGAAGGACGGCGAGGCATCGGACTACGGGCAACCCGACGTCGCCCGCGAGTCGGCAAGCCTCTACGAGCACTGTCGTCGCGCGCTCGCGCATGCGCGAGCGCGCGGCCGGCATGGCCTGCCGCTGATCGGCGCCGGCGACTGGAACGACGGCATGAACCTGGTGGGCATCGGCGGCGCGGGCGAAAGCGTCTGGCTCGCGTTCTTCCTGATCGCGGTGCTGAAGCGCTTCGCGCCGATCGCGCGCAGCCGCGGCGACGAGTCTCTGGCCCGGCAGTGCGAGGACGACGCGGCGCAGTTGCGGACGAACGTCGAGGCGAGCGCCTGGGACGGCGAGTGGTACCTGCGCGCCTGGTTCGACGACGGGACACCGATCGGATCGGCCGCGAACACCGAGTGCCGGATCGACTCCATCGCGCAAAGCTGGTCAGTGCTTTCGGGCGCGGCATCGTCCGAACGCGGCACGGCGGCGATGGCAGCGCTGCAGCGACACCTCGTCCGCGACGAGATACGGATCGTGCAACTGCTCGAGCCGCCGTTCGACGTCTCGCGCCCCTCGCCCGGGTACATCCAGGGCTATGTGCCAGGCGTGCGCGAGAACGGCGGCCAGTACACGCATGCCGCCGTCTGGGCCGCGCTCGCGTTCGCAGCGATCGGCGACAGCGATCGCGCTTGGCGACTGTTCGGCATGCTGAACCCCGTTCGCCACGGCGACAGCGCCGAGCGGATCGCCGTCTACAAGACCGAGCCGTACGTCGTCGCCGGCGACGTCTACGCGTTCGCACCGCATGCCGGCCGCGGCGGCTGGACCTGGTACACCGGCTCGGCCGGCTGGATGTACCAACTGCTCGTCGAGTGGCTGCTCGGCGTGCGGCGGCGCGGCGACCGCCTCGTGCTTCGCCCGCTTCTGCCGGGCGACTGGGAGGCCTTCGACGTGTCCTATCGTTTCGGCGCGACGACGTTCGACATCGCCGTCCGGGCGGCGGCAGCGGATGCTGACGCGGAGCTGACGGTCGACGGGACGAGATCGACCGACGGCACGGTCGCGCTCGTCGATGATGGCGCCCGGCACCAGGTGGTGCTCGCCGTGGCGCGCGGCGCAGCGCACGCCACGACGATCCAATGAGGGAGAGCCGCATGCAACTCGGGATGATCGGATTGGGGCGAATGGGCGCGAACATGGTTCGACGCCTGATGAAACAAGGCCACGAGTGCGTGGTCTTCGACGTCAACGCCGACGCAGTGACCGCGCTCGCCGCCGTCGGCGCGATCGGCGCCGCGTCGCTGGCCGATCTGGTCGCCAAGCTTGCCGCGCCGCGCGCGGTCTGGATGATGGTCCCGGCGGCGATCGTCGATCAGGAGCTCGGCCAGGTCGCTGCGCTGCTGTCACCGGGCGATGCCGTGATCGACGGCGGCAACTCCTACTACCGCGACGACATCCGCCGCGCCAAGGAGCTCGGCAGCAGGAGCCTTCACTACGTCGACGTGGGCACGAGCGGAGGTGTCGCCGGTCAGGAGCGCGGCTACTGCCTGATGATCGGCGGCGAAGCGAATGTCGTCGAGCGCCTGACGCCGATCTTCGCGGCGCTCGCGCCAGGCGCGGGCACGGTCGCGCGCACGCCGGGCCGCAGCGGCGACTGGTCGAGTGCCGAGCAGGGTTTTCTGCACTGCGGCCCGAACGGTGCAGGCCATTTCGTCAAGATGGTCCACAACGGCATCGAGTACGGCGTGATGGCCGCGTACGCCGAAGGGCTCAACGTGCTGCGCCACGCCAACGTCGGCAAGCGCACCCAGGTGGTCGACGCCGAGACGACGCCGCTGCGCCATCCCGAGCTCTATCAGTTCGACATGAACCTTCCCGAGATCACCGAAGTGTGGCGTCGCGGGAGCGTGATCGCGTCGTGGCTGCTCGACCTGACCGCGGGCGCGCTGTTGCGCGATCCCGAGCTCGCGGCCTACGGCGGCCGCGTCTCCGATTCCGGCGAGGGGCGCTGGACCATCGAGGCCGCGATCGACGAAGGCGTTCCGACCCATGTGTTGAGCGCCGCGCTGTTCGATCGCTTCACGTCGCGCGGCAAGGGCGACTTCGCCAACCAGGTCCTGTCGGCGATGCGCCATGCGTTCGGCGGACACGTCGAGAAGCCTGCCGGAGACCACACATGAGCACGACAGCCGGAGCACCCGCGGCGCGCTCCGATGCGCTCGTCGTCTTCGGCTTCACCGGCGATCTCGCGAACAAGAAGATCCTCCCGGCGCTCTACGGCATGGTCAAGGACGGCGAGCTCGACGTGCCGGTGGTCGGCGTCGCCTCGACGGCGCTGACCGCCGAGCAGGTGCGCCAGCGCGTGCGCGACAGCATCGAGCATGCGGGCGGCATCGACGACGCGCCCGCGTTCGAAAAGCTGCTCTCGCTCGTCCGCTACGTCGCCGGCGACTACAACACGCCGGCGACCTTCGCCGCGCTCAGGGCCGCTCTCGGCGGCGCCGCCCGCCCGGCGCACTACCTGGCGATCCCGCCGCCCCTGTTCGAGACCGTGATCCGAAGCCTCGGCTCGGCCGGGCTGGCGGCCAAGGCGAGGGTGATCATCGAAAAACCCTTCGGCCGCGATCTCGCCTCGGCAATCGCGCTCGACGCGGTGGCGCATGCCGTCTTCCCCGAGGCGTCGATCTTCCGGATCGACCACTACCTCGGCAAGGAAGCGATCATGAACATCCTCTACTTTCGCTTCGCCAATTCGTTTCTCGAGCCGATCTGGAATCGCCACCACGTCGCCAACATCCAGGTCACGCTGGCCGAGGACTTCGGCATCGGCGAGCGGGCCGCCTTCTACGAGAGCGCCGGCGCATTGCGCGACGTCGTCGAGAACCACCTGTTCCAGATCGTCGCGCTGCTCGCGATGGAGCCGCCGGCCACCCGGGGCTTCGCTGCCGTGCACGCCGAAAAGGCCGGCGTCTTCCAGGCAATGCGCAAGCTCGCCGCGAACGACGTCGTCCGCGGCCAGTACGAGGGATACCGCGCCGAGAAGGGAGTCGCGGCGGACTCGGACGTCGAGACGTTCTGCGCGGTGCGGCTCTTCATCGATTCCTGGCGCTGGGCCGGCGTGCCGTGGTATCTGCGGACGGGCAAGTTCCTGCCGACCAGCGCAGCCGAGGTGCTCGTCCGGCTGAAGCGTCCGCCGCAACGACTGTTCGACGACCGCGAGGTGCCGGACGAACCGCCGAACTACGTCCGCTTCAGGCTGCAGCCGACTCCGGCCATCGCGATCGCCGCGCGCGTCAAGCGACCGGGCAAGGGATTCGTCGGCGAGCCGCGCGAGCTGCTCCTGTGCGAGAACGAAGCGGGCGAAGAGCCGACGTACGAACGGCTGCTCGGCGACGCGATGGCCGGCGACGGGTCGCTCTTCACGAGTCAGGACGCAGTCGAGGCGGCATGGGCGGTCGTCGACGGCGTCCTCGTCGACCACGCGGCCGCCCTGCCGTACGCGCGCGGCTCATGGGGTCCGCGCGCTGCCGACGAGCTGATCGCCGACGACGGCGGCTGGCACACGCTCGGTGCGAAGGAACGGTGCCCGCCATGAGCGTCGCGAGCTCGGGCGTCGTCTTCCTGCTCGATGTCGACAACACGCTGCTCGACAACGACCGGATCATCGCCGACCTGCGGCAGCATCTCCAGCGCGAATTCGGTGCTGCGAGCGCCGAGCGCTACTGGACGATCTTCGAGCAGCTCCGCGCCGAGCTCGGTTACGTCGACTACCTCGGCGCGCTGCAGCGCTATCGCGACGCGATCGATCACGACGGCGACCGCGACCACCGGCTGCTGGAGATGTCGAACTTCCTGCTCGACTATCCGTTCGCCGAACGTCTCTACCCGCGCGCGCTCGCGGTCGTGGCACATCTGGCGACGCTCGGCGCGACGGTCATCCTGTCCGACGGCGATGTCGTCTTCCAGCCGCGCAAGGTCTGGCGGTCCGGCCTGTGGGACGCGGTGCAGGGTCGGGTGCTGATCTATGTTCACAAGGAGCAGCAGCTCGATCAGGTGCAGCGGCTCTATCCCGCACGCTGCTACGTCCTCGTCGACGACAAGCTGCGCCTGCTGACGGCCGCCAAGCAAGTGATGCGCGACCGCCTCGTCACGGTCTTTCCGCGCCAGGGCCACTACGCCCTCGACGCGGTCGACAACGCACGCTATCCGGCCGCCGACTGCGCTGTCGACGCGATCGCCGACCTGCTCGCGCTCGACCTTCGCGCGCTCGTCCGCGCGCCTCCCCAGGAGACAACACGATGAATGCCAACACGCAAGCGCTGCATGCGCTCGGCCAGAGCCTCTGGCTCGACAACATCACGCGCACGATGCTCGACGACGGCACCCTCGCCCGCTACATCGCCGAGCTGTCGGTCACCGGGCTGACGTCCAATCCGACGATCTTCGAGCACGCGATCGGCCACGGCGACGCCTACGACGAACAGATCGGCGAGCTCGCGCGGGCGGGCAAGTCGGGCGAGGAGCTGTTCTTCGCGCTCGCGATTCGCGACCTCGGCAGGGCGGCGGACCTGTTCCGGCCGGCCCACGACGCCAGCGGCGGCGTCGACGGCTGGGCGTCGCTCGAGGTGTCGCCGCTCCTCGTCGACGACACCGCCGGATCGATCGAAGCGGCGGCGCGCCTGCATGCGGCGGCCGCTCGGCCCAATCTCTTCATCAAGATCCCCGGCACTCCGGCCGGCGCCAAGGCGATCGAGGAATCGATCTTCGCCGGCGTGCCGATCAACGTCACGCTGCTGTTCTCGCGCGAGCAGTACCTCGTCGCCGCCGAGGCATACCTGCGCGCGATCGAGCGGCGCCTCGAGGCCGGCCGCGACCCGCGGGTCGCGTCGGTCGCGTCGCTGTTCGTGAGCCGATGGGACGTCGCGGTCAAGGACCAGGTCCCGCGCGAACAGAGGAACCGCCTCGGGATCGCGATCGCCAAGCGCACCTACCGGGCGTATCGCGATCTCCTCGCGTCGCCACGATGGGTCCGACTCGCGCAGGCGGGCGCGCGACCGCAGCGGATGCTCTGGGCGAGCACGGGCATGAAGGATCCCGACGGGCGCGACACGCTCTACATCGAGACGCTGGCGGCGCCCGACACGATCGACACCATACCGGACAAGACGCTGCTCGCGTTTGCCGACCATGGCAAGGTTGGATCGCCGATGGCGGTCGACGGTGGCGACGCCGAGCAAACCATCGCCGAATTCGCCCGGCTCGGCGTCGACATCGACGCGCTCGCGGTGCGCCTGCAGAAAGAAGGCGGCGACGCATTCAAGACGTCTTGGGGCAGCCTGCTCGACGCGATCCGCAAGAAGAGCACGCAGACAGCCGGCGCCGAGAGCCGATGAACCGCGACGCGCTCGTTTCCCGGCCGGCGTGGCGCGCGCTGGCCGAGCACCACGCGACGATCGGCGCCGCGCACCTGCGCGATCTCTTCGCAGCCGATCCGGCCCGCGGCGAGCGGCTCGTCGCCGAGGCCGGCGGGATCTGCCTCGACTACTCGAAGAACCGCGTCACCGACGAGACGATGCGGCTGCTCGCCGCGCTGGCGAACGAATGCGGAGTGCGCGAGCGGACCGCGGCGATGTTTCGCGGCGACGTCATCAACGCGACCGAGCAGCGTTCGGTGCTGCACGTCGCGTTGCGAGCGCCGGCGGGGACGACGCTCGTCGTCGGCGGCATCGACGTCGTCCGCGAGGTCCACGCCGTGCTCGACCGCATGGGCGCGCTCGCCGATGCGGTGCGCAGCGGGCGCTGGCTCGGCCACGGCGGCAAGCGCATCCGCAACGTCATCAACATCGGCATCGGCGGCTCCGACCTGGGCCCGGCGATGGCCTACGAAGCGCTCCGTTTCTACAGCGATCGTGCGCTGACGATGCGCTTCGTCTCCAACGTCGACGGCACCGACCTCGTCGAGGCGACGCGCGACCTCGATGCCGGCGAGACGCTCTTCATCGTCTCGTCGAAGACGTTCACGACGCTCGAGACGCTGACCAATGCGCACGCGGCGAGGGAGTGGCTGATCGGCCGCCTGGGCGATGAGCGTGCGGTGGCGAAGCACTTCGTCGCCGTGTCGACCAACGCCGGCGGCGTCAAGGCGTTCGGCATCGATGCCGAGAACATGTTCGGCTTCTGGGACTGGGTCGGCGGCCGCTATTCGATGGATTCGGCGATCGGCCTGTCGACCATGATCGCGATCGGCAAGGAGCGCTTCGCCGAGATGCTCGCCGGTTTCCGGACGATCGACGAGCACTTCCGCGACGCGCCGCTCGCGCAGAACCTGCCGGTGTTGCTCGGGCTGCTCGCGATCTGGAACAACGACTTCCTCGGCGCATCGACGCTTGCCGTGCTGCCGTACGAGCAGTACCTGAAGCGGTTCCCGGCCTATTTGCAGCAGCTCACGATGGAGAGCAACGGCAAGCACGTCACGCTCGCCGGCGAACGCGTCGGCGTCGAGACGGCGCCGATCCTCTGGGGCGAGCCGGGGACCAATGGCCAGCATTCGTTCTACCAGCTGATCCACCAGGGCACGAGGATCGTGCCGTGCGACTTCATCGGCTTCTGCCAGAGCCTGAACCCGCTCGGACGTCAGCACGATCTGCTGATGTCGAACCTGTTCGCGCAGAGCGAAGCGCTCGCGTTCGGCAGGAGCGCGAGCGAGGTCGCGGCAGAAGGCATGCCCGCGGCGCTCGTTCCGCACCGCGTCTTCGAAGGCAACCGGCCGAGCAACACACTCCTGCTCGAGCGACTGACGCCGCGCTCGCTCGGCGCCCTTGTCGCGCTCTACGAGCACAGCGTCTTCGTCCAGGGGGTCGTGTGGGACATCGATTCGTTCGACCAGTGGGGCGTCGAGCTCGGCAAGGTGCTCGCGCAACGCATCGTCCCGGAGCTGACGAGCGCGGCCGAGCCCGAGCTCGGTCACGACAGCTCGACCAACGCGCAGATCCGGCGCTATCGCCGCGGCCGCACACCGGCGAACGCCGCGGCGGCGAATTGACGACACCATGACCACTCGCATCAGTCCTCTCGCCGGCAAGCCCGCGCCCGCGTCGTCGCTGGTCGACATCGCCCGGCTCGTCACCGCCTACTACACCGGCGTTCCCGACCCGGGCATCGCCGCCCAGCGGGTCGCGTTCGGCACGTCGGGCCACCGCGGCTCGTCGCTCGACCTCTCCTTCAACGAAGCGCACGTCCTCGCGATCACGCAGGCGATCTGCCGCCATCGCAGCCAGCAGGGCATCGATGGTCCGCTCTACCTCGGCATCGACACCCATGCACTGTCGGCGCCGGCGTGCGCGAGCGTGCTCGAGGTCCTCGCTGCCAACGGCGTCGAGACGATGCTCGCGGCAAACGACGACTACACGCCGACGCCCGCGGTCTCGCACGCGATCCTCGTCTACAACCGCGGCCGCACCTCGGGTCTGGCCGACGGCATCGTGGTGACGCCGTCGCACAACCCGCCTGACAACGGCGGGCTCAAGTACAACCCGCCGCACGGCGGCCCGGCCGGGACCGAGATCACGACCGCGATCGAGACGGCCGCAAACGAGCTGCTCGGCCGAGGCCTTGCCGGGGTCGTGCGCAAGCCGTACGCGAAGGCGCTCGCTGCGGCGACGACCCATCGCCACGACTACCTCGCCGCCTACGTCGCCGACCTCGGCAACGTCGTCGACTTCGATGCCATCCGCGGCGCCGGCGTCCGCATGGGAGTCGACCCGCTCGGCGGCGCAGGCGTCCACTACTGGCCGCGCATCGCCGAGCAGTACCGGCTCGACCTCACCGTCGTGAGCGACGTCGTCGACGCGACGTTTCGCTTCATGACGCTCGACTGGGACGGGCAGATCCGGATGGATCCGTCGTCGAGCTATGCCATGCAGCGCCTGCTCGCGATCAAGGACCGCTTCGACATCGCCTTTGCCTGCGACACCGACCACGACCGCCACGGCGTCGTCACGCCGGCGGGGCTGCTCGCGCCGAACTCGTACCTGGCGACGATGATCGATTTCCTGTTCAGCCATCGGCCGCAATGGCCGTCGGCAGCGGCGGTCGGGAAGACCGTCGTCAGCACCCAGCTCATCGACCGCATCGCCGCTCGCCTCAAAAGGAACCTCTTTGAGGTGCCGGTCGGCTTCAAGTGGTTCGCCGACGGCCTGCGCGACGGTTCGCTCGGCTTCGGCGGCGAGGAAAGCGCAGGCGCCTCGTTCCTGCGTCGCGACGGCCGCGTCTGGACCACCGACAAGGACGGCATCGTCCCGGCGCTGCTGTCGGCCGAGATCACGGCGCGCAACGGCCACGACCCCGCACACGCCTATGCCGAGCTGACGCGCGAGCTCGGCGCGCCGCTCAACGATCGCATCGACGCCCCTGCGACCGTCGAGCAGAAGAAGAAGCTCGCCGCGCTCTCGCCGGAACAGCTCACGGCCAAGGAGCTGGCGGGCGAGCCGATCGTGCGCGTTGTCGACAAGGCGCCGGGCAACGGGGCGTCGATCGGCGGCATCAAGGTGATCGCGGCGAGCGGCTGGTTCGCCGCGCGACCGTCGGGCACCGAAGACATCTACAAGATCTACGGCGAGAGCTTCAGCGGCGCCGAGCATCTCCGTCGCATCCTCGAAGAGGCGCAACGGATCGTCGACCGCGCGATCGCCTAGCGCGCTACAGCGGCAAGGGACAGGACATGGACACACGAACGCTGATCGACACGGCGACGACGCTGGTCGCCGGTGACCGGGGGCTGCTGGCGATGGACGAGAGCACTCCCACTGCCAACAAACGATTCGCCCCGCTCGGCATCCCGCTCACGGCCGAAGCACGTCGCGCTTATCGCGACATGATCGTGACCACACCGCGCCTGGGCGAATGCATCAGCGGCGCGATCCTCTACGACGAGACACTGCGCCAGCAGACGAACGAGGGGCTGCCGTTCGCGCAGGCGCTCGTGCAGGCCGGCATCGTCCCCGGCATCAAGGTCGATGCCGGCGCCAAGCCGCTCGCTCTGCATCCGGGCGAGGAAGTCACCGAAGGGCTCGACGGATTGCGCGAGCGACTTGGCGACTACCGCGGTCTCGGCGCGCGCTTCGCGAAGTGGCGCGCCGTGATCCGGATCGGCGATGCGATCCCGACCCGGGCGTGCATTGCCGCCAATGCGCACGCGCTCGCCCGCTACGCGGCACTCAGCCAGGAAGCGGGGCTGGTGCCGATCGTCGAGCCGGAAGTCCTGATGGACGGCGACCACACGCTCGAGCGCTGCGCCACCGTCACCGAAGCCGTCCTCCACGCCGTGTTCGACGCGCTCGACGGGCAAGGCGTCCTGCTCGAGGGCATGCTGCTGAAGCCGAACATGGTGGTCCCGGGACTGACGGCTCGCGACCAGAGCGACACCGACACGATCGCAGACGCGACCGTCGCGTGCCTGCGGCGCCACGTGCCGGCCGCGGTTCCGGGAATCGCGTTTCTCTCCGGCGGCCAGAGCGCCAAGCTCGCTTCGGCCCGCCTCAACGCCATGAATGCGCGCGACGGCGTTCGGCTCCCGTGGGCGCTCGCATTCTCGTTCGCACGCGCGATCCAGCAGCCCGCCCTCGACGCATGGCGCGGCGTCGCCGAGAACGTGCCGAAGGCGCAGCAAGCGCTCTTTCACCGCGCCGACTGCAATCGCGCCGCGCGACGTGGCGAGTACGACGCCGCAACCGACGCACCGCGCCGCGCCTGACATCGCTGAGGATCCCATGGCTGATACGCTCGACCGGCTCTGCATCGATACGCTGCGCTTCCTCTCCGTCGACATGGTGCAGAAGGCCAACAGCGGCCATCCCGGGCTGCCGCTCGGCGCGGCGCCGATGGCGTACGCGCTCTGGACGCGCCAGCTCAAGCACAACCCCGCCGATCCGCACTGGCCGGATCGCGACCGCTTCGTGCTCTCGGCGGGACATGGCTCGGCGCTGCTCTATAGCCTCCTGCACGTCACCGGCTACGCGCTGTCGCTCGCCGACCTCGGACAGTTCAGGCAATGGGGCAGCAAGACGCCCGGCCATCCCGAGCGTGGCCACACGCCGGGCGTCGAGATCACGACCGGTCCGCTCGGTCAGGGCCTGGCGAACGCCGTCGGCATGGCGATCGCCGAGGCGCAGCTCGCGGCACGCTACAACCGGCCGGGGCATACGGTGATCGACCACCGGACGTGGGTCATTGCGAGCGACGGCGATCTCATGGAAGGCGTCGCCTCGGAAGCGGCGTCGCTCGCCGGTCACCTGAAGCTCGGCAAGCTCATCTGCCTCTACGACAACAACGAGGTCACGTTGGCGGCAGGCGCCGACATCACGTTCTCGGAGGACCGCGCCAAGCGCTTCGAGGCGTACGGCTGGCAGACGATCGACGTCGCCGACGGCAACGACCTGGCCGCGATCGATGCCGCCCTCGCTGCGGCGCGCGCCGAGACCGGACGGCCGTCGCTGATCCTGGTCCGCACACACCTCGGCTTCGGCTCGCCCGAGCAGGACAGCTTCAAGGCACACGGTTCGCCGCTCGGTGTCGCCGATGTCGCGAAGACGAAGGCGAATCTCGGCTGGCCGAGCGAGCCGGCGTTCCTCGTGCCGCCCGAAGCGGCCGCGCATTTCCGCACCGCCCTCGAGCGCGGCGCTGCGGCCCAGGCCGAGTGGAACGCGCGCATGGCTGCTTACCGCGTGGCAGTCGCCGACCTCGCCGGCGAGCTCGACGCGCGCCTGCACGACGAGCTCCCCGCCGGATGGGACGCCGACGTGCCGACCTTTCCCGCCGACGCCAAGGGGATGGCGACGCGCGTCGCCGGAGGCAAGGCGATGAACGCCATCGCCGCGAAGCTGCCGGCGCTCGTCGGTGGCTCGGCCGACCTCGATCCCTCGACGCACACCGCGCTCAAAGGGCTCGGCGACTTCAACCCGCCGCTCGCTGCAGGTGCGAAGGTCGAGGGGTCGGACGCCGCGGGCTGGAGCTACGGCGGACGCAACGTCCACTTCGGCGTTCGCGAGCACGCGATGGGAGCGATCGTCAACGGCCTGGCCGCGCACGGCGGCTTCATCGGCTACGGCTCGTCGTTCCTGATCTTCTCGGACTACATGCGGCCGCCGATCCGGCTCGCCGCCTTGATGGGCCTGCACGTCATCCATGTCTTCACCCACGACAGCATCGCGCTCGGCGAGGACGGTCCGACGCATCAGCCGGTCGAGCAGCTCGCGAACCTGCGCGCGATCCCGAACCTGACGCTGCTCCGACCGGCCGACGCGAACGAGACGGCGGTGGCGTGGAAGGTCGCCGTCGAGACGCGTGGCAAGCCGGTGCTGCTCGCGCTGACGCGCCAGGACGTCCCGACGTTCGATCGCAGCCGCTGCGCGAGCGCGGAAGGCCTGCGCAAGGGCGGCTACGTCCTGAACGACTCCGGCGACCATCGGCCGCAGCTGATCCTCATCGCCAGCGGCTCGGAGGTCGCCCTGATCGTCGCCGCCGCCGAGGTGTTGCGCGCCGATGGCGTGGCGGTGCGCGTGGTCTCGATGCCGAGCTGGAACCTGTTCGACGCGCAGCCGCAGAGCTATCGCGACGAAGTCCTGCCGCCGACCGTGCACGCGCGCCTGGCGGTCGAGCTCGGCGTCGCCCAGGGGTGGGACCGCTACGTCGGCGAGCGCGGCCGTATGGTCGGCGTCGACCGCTTCGGAGCGTCGGCGCCGGCGCAGGTGCTCCTGCGCGAATACGGATTCACGGTCGACCACGTCGTCAGCGAAGCGCGTCGCCTGCTCGCGGGCGAGGCGACGTGACCGCGGCGCGCGACAACGACGAGCTTCTGCGCCACCTCCAGAAGCACTCGTTCGATTACTTCGTCCACGAGGTCAATCCGCGCAACGGCCTGATCCTCGACAAAACGGCGGACAACTGGCCGTGCAGCATCGCCGCCATCGGCATGGCGCTCACCGCGTATCCGGTCGGAGTGGAACGAAAGTTCATGGCGCGCGCGGCCGCTGTCGAGCGCACGCTGCTCACCCTGCGGTTCTTCGCCGCGAGCGAGCAAAGCGAGAGCGAGACCGCCACCGGCTATCGCGGCTTCTACTACCACTTCCTGGACATGGAGAGCGGCAAGCGCGCCTGGCGCAGCGAGCTGTCGAGCGTCGACACGGCGATCTTCATCGCCGGCGCGCTCGCCGCGGCGCAGTACTTCGACCGCGATACTGCCGAAGAGGCGGAGATTCGCGCTCTCGCGAAACAGCTCTACGAGAGGATCGAGTGGGATTGGATGCTCCAGGACGGCGAGACGCTCTGCCACGGCTGGCGACCGGAGCGCGACGCGGGCTTCCTGGCGTATCGCTGGGAGGGCTACGACGAAGCGCTCCTGCTCTACGTTCTCGCGCTCGGATCGCCGACGCACGCCATCCCGCCGCGCTGCTACGACGCGTGGTGCCGCACCTACGAATGGAAGGAGATCTACGGCATCGGCCACCTCTACGCCGGACCGCTCTTCATCCATCAGCTCTCGCACATCTGGATCGATTTCCGCGGCATCCGCGACGCCTACATGCGCGGCCGCGACTGCGACTACTTCGAGAACAGCCGCCGCGCGACGCTCGTCCAGCAGCAGTACGCGATCCGGAATCCGCTCGCATTCCCGCACGTCGGCGAGCTGTGCTGGGGGGTGAGCGCGAGCGACGGGCCGGGCCCGTCGCGCAGGAGGATCGCCGGAGTCGAGCGCCGATTCTTCGACTACATCGCGCGCGGCGCCCCGTACGGACCCGACGACGGCACGCTGGCGCCGTGGGCGGTCGTCGCGTCGCTGCCGTTCGCCCCCGAGATCGTGCTTGCGACGGTGGAGAACTTTCACAGGCTCCATGTCCACGTCGCCAATCCCTACGGATTCAAGGCGTCGATCAACCCGTTGTTCAACGTCGGGACCAAGGACGACGGCGTCGGCTGGGTCTCGCCGTTCCACTTCGGCATCAACGAAGGGCCGACCGTGATGATGATCGAGAACCACCGCAGCGGGATGGTGTGGTCGCTGACGCGGAGGTCCACGCCGATCTGCGTCGGCTTGCGCACCGCGGGCTTCACGGGCGGCTGGCTCGACGACCCGGCGGGCTAGCCCGCGAGCGTTCCGCTGCCGTCGGCTGCGCTCGCCGTCAGCGCCCGAACGGCATCGGCGACGACGGCGGCGACCGACGGCTCGAGCGAGAGCGTGATGACGTCGCCTTCGTCGCGTCCCGGCGGCTCCAGCGTCGCGAGCTGGCTCGCCAGCAGCGACGTCGGCATGTAGTGACCGCTGCGCGTCGCCATCCGCGCTTCGATCGTTTCTCGCCGACCGTCGAGGAAGACGAAGCGCACGCCCGGCGCCGCGGCCCGGATGCGGTCGCGATAGGCGCGCTTCAGCGCCGAGCACGCCACCACGACGCCCGCCGGCGAGCGGGCGACGTCGGCAAGCTCGGCGCCGATGCGATCGAGCCACGGCCAGCGGTCGTCGTCGGTGAGCGGGACGCCGCTCCGCATGCGGCTGACGCTCGCCGGCAGATGGAGCGAGTCGCCGTCGACGAAGCGCAGCGCGAGCGCAGCGGCGATCGACGCTCCGATCGTCGACTTGCCCGATCCCGAGACCCCCATGACGACGACGCTGCGCCTCGATTCGCCTTGCGACATCGCGATCCCGAGATCGGCCGAGGCCGGATTCAAGGATTTTGCCGGCCGCCGGTGTCGACGAAGGCGACGAAGCCGCGCAGGAGGGCGCGCAGCGACTCAGCGACCTTGGCGTCGGTCAGCGCCCCGTCGGCGTCGAACACCGTCGCCGCGCGCGGGACGAGGAGCCGTCCGGGCCAAAGCTCGCAGCCGAGCGTTCGAAGGATCGGCAGCCACGCGTTCTGGCTGAGGATCGTCCCGAATCCCCCCGGCGACGCGCCGACGAGCGCGACGCGCTTGCCGGCGAAGACGCGCGCCGCGTCGGCCGGTGGTCGCGACAGCCAGTCGATCGCGTTCTTGAAGACGCCCGGCACCGAGTTGTTGTACTCGGGCGTCGCGAGCAGCAGGCCGTCGGCGGCAGCGATCGCGTCCTTCAGCTCGGCAACCGCGCGGGGGACGCCTTCGGCCGCCTCGACGTCGCCGTCGTAGAGCGGGATGCCGGCGATCGTCGCGACGACGAGCTCGGCGCCGCTCGGCATCAGCGTGACCGCAGCGCGCAGGAGCGCCGAGTTATACGAGCCGCGGCGCAGGCTCCCCGAGATGCCGACGATGCGCGCCATCTGCCTCCCCTGTCGATCCTAGTGTCGCAACGATACGATCTCGCGGCGCGATGAACGCGCGGGAGGGAAGAGCGATGACGACGTTGCGTGTCCTTCGGCTGGCGGCTGCAGTCGCCGCCGCCTGTGCGGCCGGTGCCGCGATCGATGTCGGCGCCGCCGAGCCCGCGGCGCTCACCGTGCTCGCGGCGAAGGCCCCCGCTCCGCCGTGGCCGCCCGGCGACGAGCGCGGGATGACGAACACGCTCGGCGAAGCGACGACGCTGCGCTGCGGCTGGCACCTTTCGCAGCGCGGCGCGCGGACGTACGAGGCGTCGTTCGTCCGCTCGAACGCGATGCCGAAGTCGCCGTTCGCGAACCCGTCGCTCAGCAAGCCGAAGCCGACCGCGGGCGTTCCGTTCTCGGCGCATGCGTTCAACAGCGAGGCGTTCGACGCCGGCGCCGAGCCGCAGCAGCAAGGCACGCAGATCGACGCGATCGGGCACTTCGCGTCGATCGAGGGACCCTGGAATCCGAAGGATCCCTTCCCCGCCGACCAGGCCAAGTACTACGGCGGCTTCAAGCAGGCCGACGTCAAGCCCACGCCCGAGTCGCCGCTGCTCAAGCTGGGCATCGAGCATATTCCGCCGCTCGTCACGACCGCGGTCCTGCTCGATGCCAAGCGCCTCAAGGGCAAGACGCTCGGCGACGGCCAACTCGTCACCGCCACCGACATCGAGGCGATGGTGAAGGCGCAGGGGCTCGGCAAGCGCGGCATCCTGCCCGGCGACATGGTCTGGATCTACACCGGCTGGAGCGAGCACTGGAAGGAGGGCGACGACAGCACGCCCTACTACGCGATGGCGCCCGGCCTCGCCGTCGACGCCGCCAAGCTGCTCGCGCAGAAGCGGATCGTCGCGATCGGCCTCGACGCACCCTTCATCGATCCGGTGCCGAACGGCCTGCTGCAAGGCAAGGCACCACCGGCACCGGGCACCGAGCCGAACCTGCCGTTCTCGATCCACCACTACATGCTCTCCGTCTTCGGGATCCACCACCTCGAGAACCTCAATCTCGCGGCGATGGCCGCCGATCGCGTCTGGACGTCGTGCGCGATGGTGCTGCCGTCGCGCGACAAGGGCGCGGCCGGCGCCGTCATCCGTCCGGTCGCGATCGGCGTCCCGGGTCAGCGCTGAGGCGGCGCGCGCGCTCAGGCGCGCAGGTCGAGCGTCTCGGGGTGGCGCTCCATGTAGGAGCGCGTGTACCCGCACTCGGGCTCGACCTTGAGCCCTTCGCGCCGCGCATGCTCGAGCGCGGCGCGGACGAGCGCAGCGGCGACGCCGCGGCCTTCGAGCGCGCGATCGACCTCGGTGTGCTCGATCGTCATCACACCCGAGTCGACGTGGTATTCGATGCGGCCGTGATGGCCGTCGAGCGCGGCCTCGAATCGCTTTTTCGCCGGCTGGTGCTCGATCTTCGTCGTCATGAGGACGAGTGTCGTGCAACGATCGACGCCCCGCGTCCGTCGAGGGTGTTGCGACGAAGCCGACACAGACGCCGCCAAACGGTGAGAAGTCTCGCGGCAAGGAACTGACCAGCGATTCCGGTCCTTTTCACGCCACTGCCCCGCGGTCGAGCGACGAGACTTCGGCCCGCCTCCGGGAAAACCCGGGGGCCGGCGGGAGGTGGGGCTCGAAGGCGGCACGGCCGCAAGCGAAGTCGATTTCCTGCGCTTGCAGAAACGATCGCAGGACAGTCGACATGGACGTCTCTCGACCGCCGCGGTGCGCGCGGCGCGCGCTGCTCGCGGCCACCCTCGCCGCAGGATCGATCCACGGAGCGGTCGCCGCGACGGCGACCGCCACCTTCCAGGTCACCGCCAACGTCGCCACGCAGTGCACGGTGAGCGCCGCCGACCTCGGCTTCGGCACCGTCGATCCGCTCGGCGGCAACGTCGACCAGTCGACGACCGTGACCGTGCGCTGCACCAAGAACACCGCGTACACGGTCGGCCTCAACGCCGGAACGACCGCCGGCGCGACGCTCGCCCAGCGGCTGATGGCCAACGGCAGCGACACGATGAACTACAACCTGTACACCGACGCCGGCCGGACGACGGTGTGGGGCAACTCCGCCGCGGCGCCGGCATGGGTCTCGGGCACCGGCGCCGGCATGGGAACGCCGCAGGTGCTCACCGTCTACGGACGCGTGCCGAGCGGGCAGACCAACCTCGCTGTCGGCAGCTTCGTCGAAACCGCGATCACCGTGACGGTGACGTACTGACCGGGCCCGACGTGCTCACCACGCGCCTTGCCACCGTCCGCAGCGGCGTCGTGCTGCTCGTGACGGGGATGCTCGCCGCGGCGGCGTCCGCCGGATCGCTCTCGGTCAGCCCGATCCGCGTCGAGATCGCGCCCGGGCAACGCAGCGTCACGCTGATCGTTCGCAACGACGGCGACCAGACGACGCTCGTGCAGACGCAGCTCGTCGCCTGGTCGCAGGCGGACAACGAGGACCGCCTCGAACCGACGACCGACCTGCTCGCGTCGCCGCCGATCTTCGAGCTCGTCCCCGGCGGCGTGCAGACCGTGCGCCTCGCGCTTCGGCGTCCCGCCGATGCCGACCGCGAACGTTCGTACCGCATCCTCGTCAGCGAAGTGCCGGGACCGCCGCAGCCGGGCTTCACCGGCGCGACGTTCGCGCTCAAGCTGAGCCTGCCGGTGTTCGTCGACGCCGCGATGACGAAGGCGGTGGCACAACTCGTCTGGAGCGGGGCCATCGACGCCGACGGCCGCCTCGCGCTGACGGCGACGAACACGGGATCGAAGCACGTCCAGGTGCGAACGGTCGACGTGATGCACGACGGCCCCGGCGTCGATGGCCGCCAGGCCGGCCTCTGGTACGTCCTGCCCGGCCAGCGACGCAGCGTCATGGTCGCGCCGCTGCCGGGGCGCGCGATCGCGACCGATCGCGTGCGCATCCACGCCGACACCGACGCCGGCATCGTCGCTGCCGATGTGGTGCTGGACCCGCGCTAGCGGCCGGGCGCTCGCGCCGATCGCGCTGTCGCTCGTCGCCGCAGCCGTTGCCCTTCCGGCCCGCGCCGACGATGCCGCCGCGCCGCCTGGCTTCGCCGTCGCCGTCCTCGTCGTGACGCTGAACCGGCAGCCGCAGCGCGAGCCGATCGTCGCCCTGCGCGATGCGCGCGGCGCGGTCTTCGTCGGCGCCACCGACTTCGCGCAATGGCGGCTGCGCATTCCCGATTCCACTGCGCTCGTCCACCTCGGCGAACGCTACTACCCGATCGCTGCGCTCCCCGGCCTCGTCGCGTCGGTGCGCGAGAGCGAGCAGGCGCTCGTCATCGAAGCGCCGGCTGCGCTCTTTCCGGTGATGCCGATCGACGTCGGCGCCGCACCCGTGCCGCTGCCGCGGCGCAGCGCGAGCGGCGGCTTTCTCAACTACAACCTGCTCGCATCGCGCGAGAGCGGCACGACGTCGACCGCGGCGTCGTTCGAGCTCGGCCTCTTCGGCGCCTGGGGCGTGCTGACGAGCACCGGCACCGTCGGCGACGGCGAGACGGTGCCGCACTGGACGCGCCTCGAGTCGACCTGGACGTATGCGATGCCGTCGCGCATCGAGGCAGTCCGCGCCGGCGACGCGATCAGCCGCGCCGGCGCGTGGGGCCATGCGCTGCGCTTCGGCGGCGTCCAGCTCGCGACCGACTTCGCGACGCAGCCCAACCTCGTCCTCTCGCCCGGCGAGGTCGTCGCCGGGCAGGCGACCGTGCCGTCGACGGTCGACGTCTTCGTCAACAACGCGCTCGTCGCGCAGCAGCCGGTGCGCCCCGGGCCGTTCTCGATCACCAACATCCCGCCGGTCACCGGCGCCGGCAACGTCACGCTCGTCATCCGCGACGAGCTCGGCCGCGACCAGGTGATCACGCGGCCGTTCTACGCCAGCCAGGCGCTGCTCAGGCCCGGGCTCGACGACTTCTCGGTCGAAGCCGGATGGCAGCGCCGCAACTTCGGCATCGCGAGCGACGACTACGGACCGTGGTTCGCGTCGGCGACGTTTCGCCGCGGCCTGACGTCGCAAGCGACCGGCGAAGTCCGCGCAGAGGCCGAGGCTGGGCTCGCCAACGTCGGCGCGAGCGGCGACGTCCTCGTCGGCGAGCTCGGTGTCGTCAACGCATCGCTCGCCGCCGGGCACAACCGCGCTGGCAGCGGTGCGCGCGTCGCGGTCGGCTTCGAGCGGCAATCGTTCGGCCTCTCGTTCGCGGTCCACGGCGCGTGGGCGTCGCCACGCTTTCGCCAGCTCGGCGACTTCGAGTCGACGCTCACGGTCGACCGCGAAGTGATCGCGACGGCGGGCTACGGCTTCGGCCGCTTCGGCACTGCTTCGATCGCCTACGTCGATCGCCACTACCGCGAGCAGCCGTCGGCGGCGGTCGCATCGATGGGCTATTCGCTCGGCCTCGACCGCTGGGGCTACGTCGCAGCGTCACTGACGCGCGTCCGCGGCGACGGCGGCTCGACCGCGATGAACCTGCTCTGGACGGTTCCGTTCGGAACCGCGACGAGCGCGACGCTCGGCATCGACCGCGTGCGCGGCGCCGCCGCGAACCGCGACGAGGTCTCGCTCAGCGTGCAGCGCAACCTCCCTGCCGGCGAAGGCGTCGGCTGGCGGCTGCGCGCGAGCGACAACGGGCCGCGGCAGGCGCAGATCGACCTCCAGGGTCGCTACGCGTCGCTTTCCGCCGAAGTTGCCGAGGTGCAGGGGCGCACCGGCGAGCGCGTGTCGCTCACCGGCGGCGTCGGCGCGATCGCCGGCTCGTTCTTTCTCAGTCGCACGATCGATGACAGCTTCGGGCTCGTGCGCGTGCGCGGCTATCCGGACGTGCGCGTCTACGCCGAGAACCAGGAGATCGGCCGCACCGACGCCGGCGGGTCGCTCGTGGTCCCGCGTCTGCTCGCATACCAGCGCAACGCGCTGCGCATCGAGCAGGCCGACCTGCCGTTCGACGCCGAGTTCGACGCGCTGATGCAGGAGGCGGTGCCGTACGCGCGCAATGGCGTCGTCATCGACTTCGCGGTCCGGCCGGCGCGCGGCGCGCTCGTGACCTTCGTGCAGGAGAGCGGCGCGCCGGTGCCGCCCGGTGCGCGCGTGCGCCTCGACGGCAGCGAGCGCAGCTTCGCCGTCGCCAACGACGGCGTCGCCTATCTCGCCGGCCTCGCTGCGCATAACCGGGTCGTGCTGTCGTGGCGCGATCGCACCTGCAGGATCGAGTTCGACCTGCCCGCGACCGGCGACCCGCAACCGCGGCTCGGCCCGTTCGTCTGCCGGAGCGTGCCGAGATGACGCACCTTCGCCCGCCCTCGACCCGCGCGCGCGCTCGAGCGACCGCAGCGACGACGGC
>Ga0207675_100000690_pt1 | contig 33345 bp, 30 predicted proteins | sample KBSSwiS42_FD_184305 | JGI IMG/M metagenome (GOLD analysis project Ga0207675, IMG submission 184305) | Switchgrass rhizosphere microbial communities from Kellogg Biological Station, Michigan, USA - KBS Switchgrass S4-2 (SPAdes) (version 2) | ecosystem: Host-associated > Plants > Roots >...
CTCGTCGCAGATCACTCAGGCGATGGGCGCCGCCAGTACGCCGCAAACTGACATGGTTTTTGGCACGGTCATGCCTGGCGATCGCTTCCTCCTCTGCAGCGACGGGCTTACCAAGAGCCTGGATGAGGGCGACATCCTGTCGACGGCACGTTCTGGATCAGTTGAGCAGGCTGTCACGGCCCTGATCCAGAATGCATTGGTTTCGGGGGCTCTCGACAACGTCACTGCGCTGCTCGTCGAGGTACCGCATGCAGCAGCCTGATTGCCAAAAGGCTGAAATGACTGTCGACCGTCGCGCGCCCCGACTCTCGGCCGGCCTGCAGGACCGCCTGGACGCCTTCGTCGAGCGATTGACACACGACGAGGAAGGTCGTCTGCGGCATGAGGCCGAACGAACGGCCCTGATCGACGCATCGCGCAGCCTGCTCGACCGCCTCGCCTCCGGCGAGCCAGCGCCACAACCACTGCCGCCAGGCGAGCCAGGCTCGCTCGAGCCCGGACAAATACTCGCCAATACCTACACCGTTCTCGAGATGGTCGGTCGCGGCGGCGTGTGCGAGGTTTATCACGTTCAACATCGGGAGCTTCGCAGCGAACGCGCGATCAAGATCGTGCGGCCCGAGCACGCTGTCGATCCGCTGGTGAAAGATATGATGGCCGACGAAGCGCGGGCGCTGCTCAATCTATTCCACCCGGGCGTCGTCCGCTGTCGCGATCTCATGCGTCATGGCGACGGCCGCCCCTTCATCGTCATGAATTTCGTACACGGACCAACGCTGGCCGGGTGCATCGAGGAGGGCCCGTTTCATCTCGATGCCGTCCTGGCGCTGGCACGGCGTCTTGCCGCGACGCTCGCCGCCATTCATGCCGCCGGCTACGTTCATCAGGACATCTCGCCCGAGAACATCATCCTGCCGCATGGCGACCCGCGAGCCGCCATGCTGGTCGACTTCGGCATTGCCATTGATCTCAGGAGCAATCACGCGATGAATCGCCCGGTCAGCTTCGCCGGCAAGCTGTCGTTCGCGTCACCGGAGCAAATGACCGGCGCGCCCGTCACTGAAGCGAGCGACCTCTATTCGCTTGGCCTCGTCATTGCAGCAGCGGTGGGTGGCGCCAGAGTCAACATGGGCTGGGACGAGATCAGCGCGCGCGCGGCGCGAACAGCTCCGCCTTGCCTGCCCGACGCACCGGCACCGCTCCTGGCTGTTCTGGAGAATCTCCTTCACCCTGATCCTCGAAGCCGGCTCACGGCCGCATCGCTCGTGCAGTTGCTCGCGTACTATCAATCGCACCGGTCGACCGACGAAGCCTCACGACAGCGGCGTGTCTAATAATACCGTATGGACATCCTCACCGATGCCACAGTTGAACGCGACACGGTAAATCATGAGGCTCAATGAACGGGAAAGGTGAGCAGCAATGCCGTTATCACCGAGTGGTCGCGATTGGGTAAACCAATTTCCTGGCCGCACGACGATTGACTATCTTGAGCCTGGTTTCCAGCAAAATGTCCGCAGATTTCTCGACGCGATCGCGTCCGCACGCTCCGGCCTGCCGAATGAAAATGCGCCGGTGATGATCGCGAATGCCAATGGCAGGCCGCCTGTGCCGAATGGCATGGGCCGAGCGCCAGGCCAGGCGGCGCGGGTCGCTGTAGCGCCCCGGCCCCGAGTTGCCAACGCCCATCCTCGGGTTCGAATCAACACCACGTTTCGTCCGGCGCAACGCGCCTACATGATGCACTATTCCTGGCTCATCAATCGCAACCAGATCGACCCTCGCAACGTTCCGCGATATCAGCCGCCTGACGCCCAAAGGGAGGACCAAAAGGCTTCGGTCGACATTGATTGGGTACACCTTGACCCCAAGGGGAAATATGACCCCGCCGCCAGCAAGCAGGCAGCCCTGGAGATGGTGAACGGTTTCTCCATCGCCGGCCTGGGGGTCGCCCCGGCTCTCAGTAGCCGTCACGTCTTCAAGCGAGCCATCGACATGACCATTTCGTGGAACGCCAACATGGAGATCGTCGACGCCGACGGCCAGACCGTGCGGATCGATACGGGCGCCCGCGACGGCACCAACCGCAGGCTTATCTCAGTCGGCGCCACCTATGGCGTCTACCATCTGGGCCTCGTCAATGGCGTGTTCAATCAGCAGACCGTCAATCGCGACCGGCCGCATTGGTCTGACGATGGTCGTTGAGCAAGGCTTGCCGGGTGGCGGCACGATCGATGCAAGGCTACAGGAATCGAGGCTTCCGTCTGCCGCGTCGACGAAGCGCCGACGCACACGCGTTTCATTCATGACTGCGCTGGCGCTACTGGTCGTTGTCGGATGCGCGGAGGTCGCCGCCGGCGACGAGGTTGTGCCGATCGGAAGCTTTTCGGCCATGCGCCAGACCGGCGAGCACTGCTCTGGCTATTCCGTCGACCTGTGGCGAACGGCGGGCGCTATCCGGGGGCTGTTTCGTGCATGCAATGGCCTTGCCGGTGATCTTCCGACCGGGCTGATCGAGCGATCGTCTTATGATGAAAAGTCCGGCCGCCTCTCCTTCGAGACGCGGCTCACGCTCGGCAATGACTACATCGCCGGACGGGGAGAAGTGCCATCGCGTGACCTGTTTGCTTTTGACGGCCGCCTCAGTGCCGCTGAACTGACCGGTCGTTTGAAGAGAACCGACCGGGTCTATGACGACAACGATGACGTCACCGAGCAGATCAGGCTGAAGAAGCAGCGCGATAAGCTTCCGTCCTACCCGTCGCCTGACGCCTGGCAGCGCCAGGCAGACGAAATTCTCAAGGTCAACGGACCGAAATGGTGATCAAGGCGTAGCCGGACGCCCCGGAACTTCGAAGTTGGCGATCGTCGCATTGGTCCCCGCAGCCAGGAGCTTGGCGCGACCAGGCCGGCTCGGCTCGCTCGCCCAGGACGCTTCGGCGACGACGCCGATGACCCCCGAGCGGACGATGAACGCAGTGTCTACCGACGCTTCACCCCCCTTCCAATTGGCGTCGCGCGCTATCGGCCGCCGCGAAACATCCCAAAGCTCCAACTTGCTCGGCCCATTCACGACCAGCTTGCCCTCGCCCAGAAAACCGACGGGGCCGATCGGACCAGCGGCCGGCTTGACGATCTCTCCCATTGCCGTGCCCGTCCGCGCGTTCCAAAGGGCAATCGGCCCGGTGCTACCGACCGCGATCAAGGAACCATCGCGGTTGAACGCGATGCTGCCGAAGCTGCCCGAGAACTTGCGCAGCGAAAGCGCCCGCTCAAGCTGACCCGTTCGCGCATCCCACACGTAGATCGCCGGACGCCGCGCCGAGCCGCCCGCCAATCGAGAGCCGTCGGGGCTGAAGGCCAATTCCTCCACGGGCTCGATGCCAGGAGCTGACTCGATACCGGGCGGCTCAATTGCGATGGCGTTTCGACCGGACGACACGTCCCACGCACGAATCTCGTTGTCGAGAGACGCAACCACCAGCGTGCCCCCGGGGGCAAATACCACGGAACGCGCGCTGTCATTCACGATGTTCGACAGCTTGGCGCGGTCTTCCAGGGGCCGCGCGCGCCCGTCGCCATCGAACAGTTCGACGTGCGGACAGCCTAACGGCCGAACCGCATAGGCCAGCGCCAGAGCACCATTTGCGCTCAAAGCGATCGCGGAAGCGGGACCAGACAGCATCCGCTGCCACAACAGCTTTCCGCTCGCCACGTCGTAAACGAACAGGCCGCTCCACGATCCATCATCGACGGTGACGGCAAAGCGGGCCCCGTCCTCCGTCAAGGCAAAGCTGCTGAACGCGCGGGATCGCTGCGGCTCGCCTGATGTTGATGTCGGCCCGCGATCTCCCCCGCACTGGGGTCCGTTCCCGCCCGCCGCATGGCCCGCACCGCAATGAGCGGCCAGCACGCCCGACACGACAAGTGCGGAGAGCCGGCAGACGACCGCGCGACGCCATGACATTTCAACGCACCCCAGCAGCCTTGCGGGATGCGACGACGGTCAGTCGAGGTGGGGCCTTCTTCGGGGTGACGGGCTTTTGGGCCCGAAGGACCACGGCCATGTGCAGGTAGTTCCGGCCGGCGTTGAAGGAAGTCGTGAATTCGGAGAGACCGTTCGATCCGCCGTTGACCTTCTTGCGTGCAAGCGGAAGATTTCCCCATTTCAATGCATCGCGGATGGCCGTTTCGTCGTTCTTGAGAAACTGCGCGAGAATTTTTGCCGCGACCGCTGCATCGAGCGCCTTGTCGGGATCGTCGACGAGGTTCACGCCGATCTGGCGACCGATCCGTTCATAGTTGGTTCGTCCGGTGAGCTGACAAAATCCGCGGCCGCGATATCTCTCGCCATCACACCAGTTCCTTCCCGCCGGGTCCACGTGGCATCCAGTGTTTCCCAGGCTCTTCATATTGTCATAGCGATCATATGTATGAGATGCCGGGGTTTTCGTATCTCTCGGATGCAACGGGTCTTTGGGCTGAGCTTCCTTCACCATTGTCGTATTGCCGGGAATCCACTTGTTTCGCTTCAAGTCCCAATGGCCGCCGTAAATCCCCTCTGAGATCGGATCGAAACCACTCGTCTCCGCCCGGATGGTGGCGAGGGCCATCAACAGCATGTCCAGGTCGCCGAGCTTCCTGTTTTGCAATTCCTGCAAGATGAACGGCAGATATTTGCGGATACGACCGTCTTGCCTCGGCTTCCCCTTCAGCAGTCTGTCAGCTCCGCCGGGGACCATTATCGAGGCAAGCTGATACATTTCGGTGACCAAGTTCGGGCTGAAGATGGCCTTCGTCAAAATGGCGGCGCTCTTGAGTGCAGCGAACGCATCGCCGTTAGGCTCGAATGAACGGGCAACGCCGTTGGAATAGAAGCGCTCGAACGTGCGGATCGCCTCCTGCATCTTCGCATCGTAGGCACCGCCATCGAGCGCCGTGCCGGATTTGGTCCCCACCACGATATTGAGCAGTTTCTGGATGGTGATAACGTCGTCGCGGTTGTTTGGCTGGCCGGGTCCGACTGCGGCAGTCAGCGCGCTGGTAGCGGGATCGAATTGTGGGCTGGTTTCCATGGGCAACGTGAAGTCCCTCACTGTCTGAATGTTCCGGAACGCGGGTCAGTCTAGTGACTGACCCACCATCTCACGCCTTCGGCAAATTCCGTAAGGCCACCAACGATGCCCTTCTTGTTCCAGAACTCGCCGGCCTCGCTGGCCGCCTGCATGACCTTTCCATAGTGGCCTTGCATCGATCGCCGGTGAAATTCGTCCATCGCTTCGGTGTCACTCGTTAAAAGGCCTTCCCCGATCGCCACCACGGCCGTGACACCGCCGCTATAGATTTCACTGAGCTTGTAGTCCTTCGGTGCCAACATATCGCCGGCGGCCACATAGGGATTTCTCATGATCAGGTACCCGGCCCCGGCACCAAGCGCGGCACTGACTCCCTTTCCAGCCGTCGTCTTGGCGGTCGAATCGAGATAACTTACGATGCCCTGCAACGCGGTTCCGACTATGACCAGGCCGCGAATAAAGGGCTCGCTCTTCAGGATCCGGCCAGACTTCAGCAGTTCCCGGCCCACGCGGCTGGTACGAAGCGCCATTTCAAGTCTCTCGGCGGCATTCGCGATAGGCTGACCAAGCCCCAGCTTGGCACCCCCAACCACGGTCGATTTGAACGCCTTGTATTTCGAGGCAAATTCATGCGCCGCCCGCACGGCCGATCTCTCGGCAGCAAAGGCTTCTTCCGCCGCCGCCAGGGCTTGTTTTGCCTGACTGAGCTTCTTACCCGCTTCTATTCCCAGCTTCCCACCCCGCGCCGCCGCTTGCTGCAGCTTGGCGATGCCCGCCCGCATTCGTCGCAGATCGTATGCCATCTGCGCGTGCGTCTTGATGAGCTTGGCGCTGGCTTGCACTTCCTTGAGATATTTTTGCAGATGACCCAGCCTGTGAGCGGCCTTCTCGAGGGCTTCGGCCGCAAGGTGAGATTCATGCGCGTAGTGCGCCAGATGCTCCCAGTGCGCTGCTCCTGAGTGCTCTTCCGCCTGCGGATGTCCTCCTTCGCTGCCATGTGCGGGCGCCGCTCCAGGATGCGCCTCACCGCCGGGATGTGCTCCTTCTTTTCCTTGTCCGGTCATTCCATGTCCGGTTTCACCATGCTGCGCGGGCTCTTGATGTCTCATCGTTCCGTCCTCCTGATTGTCCTCGTCGCGCCTTGGCCCGGGACGCAAAGCGAACGCTCGGGGCCATTAGTCCGAATCAACGGGATTGCCGTGAATGCCGACTCGCCCCGAGGCACTGAAATCGAACTCCCGCCCCGCAAGCGTCACCTTGCCGTCGCTCGTCATCTCCAGGCGCGACTGGCCAACGGTGATGACGAGCCTGTCGCCGACCACGACCGACATATCGCGGCCGACCGACACACTGCTGGTCTGTCCGACGGTGACAGTGCAGTTGTTGCCAATGCGGACCTGGCGATCCTGCCCGATCTCTTGCGAATCGTTGCGCAGCACCTGGGTGGTCATGTCCCTTTGCGCATGGACGTAGACCTCTTCACGACCGTTCTCGTCCTCGAAGCTCAACTCGTTGTAGCCGGCCCCCTTGTGGGTCTTCGACTTGATGGTCATACGGGTCTTGTTGTCGGGAAGCCTGTAGGGGACCTTGTTGATCGTGTTAGGCACGGTACCGATCACGAGCGGACGATCGGGATCTCCCTCGAGGAACGCGACCAGGACCTCCATGCCAACGCGCGGAATGAACTGAGCGCCCCAGTTCGCGCCGGCCCAGCCTTGACTGACACGCACCCAACAGGTGTCCGAGCCATCCCCCTTGGCGCGCCGATCCCAGGGAAATCTGAGTTTGATCCGGCCGTGACGGTCGGTGTGAATTTCCTCCCCCGCCGGCCCGGCGACGACCGCGATGTGCGTGCCTTCAATGCGCGGCCGCGGGGTTGAGCTGTGCGGCGTTGCCGGCACACGGGCGGGGATCGCCGACACCGAATTTGAGTATCGCGGGGACTCGCCACCGGTCTCGTATGCCGCGGCCTCGGCCTCGTGCACGATACGAACAACGACATGCGGCTCGTACGCCTGATCGGGATGGGCGACCTCGTGGGGGGTGAAGCGTTGTCCCGGCGCAAGCGTTCGTACCGTCGAGGCTGCATCGACGAGTTCGTGATCAGCTTCGATCGCCTGGATACGCAGCTTGGCGGCGGCCTCTCCCTCTGCCGGTGTCAGGAACCCACCCGGATATTCGTAGAGCTCGTACGACGAGTTGGGCGTTGGCAAGGTCACGAGCGAAGGAGCGATTCCCTGCGGCGGCGACAACGGTGTCTCAAAGTTCCAGTCGCGCGTGGATTGCTTACCCGGCGTAAACACGAAACTCCGGCGCCAGTGGTGGACATGGCCGACATCAGACGAACCGAACGCGAGCCTGACGCGCGGCTCGACGCCGTCGCGATAGCCGGATGCGTGGTTGGCCACGATCAGCCGGTGCGCTCCGGTCCCATGCTCGAACCAGTAAAATAATCCGTCCTCCTCGAACCGCCGCGTGAGATAGGCGAAATCCGTCTCGTTCCATTGCACGCTGTAGGGACGCAGCCTCGGCGCGACCGTGACGCCCGACGTGTCAGGCGCCGGAATGCCGTGCTCGCCGAGAATGGTCTCGGCAACCTGCAGCGATGTCTTGTCCAACCAGATCCGGCAGTCCCGGCGCTGCGTGGCGAGCCACAGCTTGGGCCGGATCGTGAGTGCATAGCTGCGCAGACCGCGCGTGATGGTCGGTCCCTCGTGCAGTTCGGTCACCAGACCGTTCCATCCCCGTCGTGGCTTTCCTATGCCGCGATCGATGGTCACATCGACGATGCTCCCGATGATGTCTGCCGGACGGATCGGATCTCGGCTGGATCGCACCGTGACCTGAAATTCGAACAGCGACGAGATACCCTCGTGCCCTTGGAGGCGCTCGAGCAGGAGCACGTCTTTGCCGAGTGGCGTCGAGATGCCAAGCAGCCGGTCGGCTTGCGCATAGTCGACAGGTGCGTCCATCGGCGCGCAACTCCTTGCAACAAGAGAAAGCGGCGGGGGACAGTCCCCCGCCGCACAAACCAGAGACTAGGCCGCCTTGGTGGCCGCGATGTCGTAGCTGCCGACCATCGGCGACTGCGGCTGATGCTTGTCGTCGTAGGGGATGTACTTCACATCGAGCTTCGTGAAGTTGAGCGTGACGGTCTCGATCGGGCGATCTCCGTCAGAGCCGACGCTGTAGTTCGAAATCAGTGTATTCTGCATCGTGTATTCGATGTAGGTGTCTCCGGGATTGCCCGTTGTCACCAGGTGAATCACCGCCTTCTTGCCCACGCGGCCGGTGCAGGCTTCCTGAAACAGCTTCACCGACGACGAATCGCTTGTCTTGGTCAGCGTGACTTCGGATACCATCGGCTCGGACGCCTCGCGATTGGCCGCCGATCCCGCGATGGTGTTCATGCTGCGGCTGACGTTCCAGTGCATCGCCTGGATGTCCATCCATTTCTGATGATTCTGCTGTGTTGCATCGCCCTGTATCCCGTCGATCTGCACATATATCGGCATGTTAAGGAACTCCTCTTGGTTGGTTAAGAATAAGGACGGACACAGCCGTCCTTCTGGGACTGTCGTCCCGCTTTTTCCGTCGCCGTCGGCAGCGCTGGCGCCCCCTAGATCGAGTTGACGACGGGTTCTGCACAGGCCAGCGCCTCCGCAGATGCTCTCGTGCCGCCGACAGATTCTGTCTCTACGCAGAACCTGCCATCGCGACCGCAACTCACAACCAAACGCACTGGCGCCTTTTGTTGAAGCGCGTGCTGGAGAACAGCCGTCGAAATCAGCGGCAGGATCTCACGGTTGAGGACACCTTCGATAGCGCGCGCCCCGATGTCGGTTGCAAGACAACGCGCGACGATATGGTTTTCCACCTCGGCCTCCACCACCAGCTCCATGCGGTGCGCATCGAGCAACCGGTCGACCACGCCGTCGAGCTGCAGGCGCGCAATATCGCGCAGCACGCTCTCATTGAGCGGAAGGTAGGGAACGACGGTGACCCGGCCGAGAAAAGCAGGCCTGAAATGGCGCAACAGCTCCGGGCGGACGAGATCGGCGAGCGACGCCGCGTCGGGAATCGTCGCCGGATCGGCGCCCACGGCCGACAGTGTCTCACTGGCCGCGTTTGACGCCATGATGATGGTCGTATGACGAAAATCGATGTCACGGCCTTCGCCGTCGCGCAACGTTCCCTTGTCGAACACCTGATAGAAGACGTCCTGGACACCGGGATGGGCCTTTTCCATCTCGTCGAGAAGAAGCACACCATAGGGTCTGCGGCGGACCGCTTCCGTAAGCACTCCGCCCTCGCCAAAGCCGACATAGCCGGGGGGCGAGCCAACGAGCATCGAGACCTTATGCTCTTCCTTGAACTCGGACATGTTGATCGTGGTCAGATGGTGGGACCCGCCATACAGGAGTTCAGCCAATGCATGCGCGGTCTCCGTCTTGCCTACACCGCTCGCTCCGACCATCAGCAGCACCGCGGCGGGCTTGCGCGGATCGGCGAGTTTGGCAGTCGATGTCTTTATCGCCGCGGCGATCAGCGCCAGCGCCGGCTCTTGACCGACGATGCGCTGACCAAGCCGTTCCTGAAGCGACAGCGTGGTCCCGACCGAATCTCGAATGAGGCGGCCGAGCGGAATGCCGGTCCATCGCGAAGCGACCGCAGCGACGGCATCGCGATCCACTAGGCGGTGTACCAGGGGATGTTCGGCCTGCACCGCAGCCAGCCGCTGCTCGGCCGCGGCCAACCCCACAGCATCGCCATCACTCTCCGCAGCATCGGCTTCGACGATGAGGCGACGCTCCGTCTCCAGGCGCGACATCAGCGCGGCAAGCCGTTCGTCAATCGCCCGGACACGCTCATCGAGCGTTTCGAGCCGCCCACCCCTGTCGATCGTCAGCTCCCTGGCGATCGTCGCGCGTTCCGCAACCAGGAGTTCGCGGTCGCGCTCCAGATCGGCGATAGCGGGCGGCTTGCTCGACCGGCTGATCGCGACGCTGGCCGCCGCCGTGTCGATCAGACTCACGGCCTTGTCCGGCAGTTGACGGGCCGGGATATAGCGGGATGACAACCGCACCGCCTCGCGTAGCGCCTCGTCGCGAATGCGCACCGCATGATGCGCCTCCAGCGCAGGCAGGAGACCGCGCAACATGCGCACTGCGATCTCTTCCGTCGGCTCGCCCACCTTTACGACCTGAAAGCGACGCGTCAGCGCGGCATCGCGCTCAAAATATCGCTTGTATTCCGACCACGTGGTCGCCGCGATCGTTCGAAGCTCGCCGCGCGCCAGCGCCGGCTTGAGCAGATTGGCAGCATCGCCCTGGCCGGCAACATTGCCGGCACCGATCAGCGTATGCGCCTCATCGACAAAGAGGATGACGGGACGCGGCGCGTGCGCGATGTCCTCGATCACGCCCTTGAGCCGGCGCTCGAACTCGCCTTTCACAGCAGCACCTGCCTGCAGGAGGCCAAGATCCAGTGCATGAACTTCGACACCGCGTAACGGTACAGGCACATCGCCATCAGCTACACGCTGCGCCAGCGCCTCGACGATTGCAGTCTTCCCGACACCCGCCTCGCCGGTGAGGATCGGATTGTTTTGCCGCCGCCGCATCAGAATATCGATCACCTGCCGCAGCTCGGCTTCCCGCCCAACCACCGGATCAATGCGACCCGCGCGCGCCTGCGCCGTAAGGTCGACGGCATAGGCCGAGAGATGCTCGCCTGCCGATGGCGCGCGAACCGCCCCGTCGCCCGACGCGCCGTCCGCCGGCATGGCGGCTGCTTGCGCGGCGGCTTTCGCCTCGTCGAAGCGCAGCGACGGCGCCGCTTCACGCACATATGCGCCGACGCTGACATCCGATGCGATAGCCACGAGCAAATCGGCATGACGGATCGAATTGCGGCCGAACCGCAGCGACGCTGCGAGCCACGCCGCCTCGGTCCAGGCAATGAGCCTTGGCGAGAGCGCCGGCGCCCCGCCCGGACCGAGCCGCAAACGATTCAAGGCGCTGGCGAGCTCATCCGCCACGATACGCTCGGACAAATCGAGCGTCGCCAGCAGGGTCTGAAAGTCGCGATCGCTATCAACAAGCTCCGCGAGCCAATGCTCGACCTCGACAGTCGGATGGCCGCGCGAGGCTGCGCGAGCAACCGCTCGCTCAAGCGAGTGACGTAGGCTCGGTGCAAGCCGGGATACCAGAACACGCAAATCGAGTACCATCGCCATCGCCTCGGCAAAAACGCAAAATCATACGCATGCCTGACGCCGGGACATTCGGCGACAAGCCTCTTCTGCTGCACGAACTTGTAGTGTTGTAGCCAGTGACTCCCAGCGTCGACACAACTGAGATAGACGACGCGCGAGGCATTTTTGATCGGCCGATTGTGGCGCCACCGTGATGATCGATGCGGTATTATTTCATGCCTTTATCTTCAAGCCGACGTCACTATAACTTTGCTTCACTGTTGTCCGACAACAAGCATCGCGTATGTCTGGATTGAATGCCAAGCGTCTTGAAATGCTTCTGATGCCGGTGCCGGGCGCAGCGCCGACCGGCACCGATCTTCGCACCGACAGCAGCGCGCAATCCCTGTACTTTCAGTTGAAGGACGCACGGACAGCGGCGCGCACCAGCGAGCGTGCCGCCGAAGCAGCGGGTGAGGTCAGCGGCCTTGCCGCGGAGTGGCGGACCGTGTTCGACATCGCGCAGACGAGCATCGCCCAGCACTCGAAGGATCTTGAGATCGCCGCTTGGCTGATCGAATCACTCGCGCGCCTCGAAGGCTTTGCCGGGTTGGAGCTCGGCTTCGGGCTGATCGAGGGCATGGTCGAGCGCTATTGGCCTGACCTCCATTCGATCGACCGCGACGACCTCGTCAGCAAGGTCTCGCCGCTTGCCGGCCTCAACGGCGTCGGAGGCGAAGGCGCGCTCATTCAGCCCATCAGAATGATTTCGTTCGTTCCGGGACGTCCGTTCGGAAGCCTCGCACTTTGGCATTATCAGGTCGCACGACGCGACTCCAGCGGTGAAGCGGCGGATGTATTTGCCCAGAACCTCGCTTCAGCCGGGGTGCAGACGTTGCGCGCCGGCGAGCAGGCCGCGCGCGCTGCACTCGATCGCTTTCTTTCCCTCACCAAGACACTCGAGGCCGTCTGCGGGACAGACGCGCCATCATCGTCGAATACCCGCAACGTTCTCACCGAAGTCACCGACGCTTATCGCGCCGTGCTCGGTGATCCGACGGCGGAGGCCGCCCCTATTGCGACCAACGAGCCCGATATGTCCGCTCCCGAGTCCGATGCTGGTCTTGCAGGCCATGGCACAACCGAAATCCGAACGCGCGAGCAGGCGTTCGCCGAGCTGTTGCGCATCGCGGCGTTCTTCCGCCGCGTGGAGCCTCATTCGCCCATTTCCTATGCAATCGAGACGCTGGTGGCGCGCGGACGCATGAACCTGATCGACTTGCTTGACGAGCTCCTGCCCGACGCCGGAAGCCGCAGCCAATTCCTGCAGGTGGCCGGCATCGGCCCGAAGGCGATCGGGCGCAGGAATGATTGAACAGCGAATTGAATGCCGGACCAGGACGAAAACCGACGGTTGGGCCGTCATATGACGATATGGGCGAGGCGCACGAGCTGCGCCGACATTCAAAGGAGACAAAGCCTTGGCGAGCATCCATGACAAGCTTGAGCGCGTGCGCAAGCCACGCGTCCATATCAAATACGAGGTCGAGACCGAGGGAGCGCTCGTGGATAAGGAGCTTCCGTTCGTAGTCGGCGTGCTCGGCGACTTCTCGGGTGACCCCGTCGAGGCGTTGAAGCCGCTCAACGAGCGCAAGTTCATTCAGATCGATCGGGACAATTTCGACGAGGTGATGGCCCGCATGACTCCCGGGCTGGAGCTGCGGGTCGAGAACACGCTCGCGGGCGACGGCAGCGAAATGCCGGTCAGCCTGAGGTTCTCGAAACTTCAGGATTTCGAGCCGGCTTCGATCGCGGCCCAGGTGCCCGCTCTAAAGGCCCTGCTGGAGACGCGCAACCAACTGCGCGACTTGCTCACCAAGGCCGACCGCTCGGCTGGACTCGAGGGTGTGCTGGAACGCGTCCTGCAGGACAGTTCTGAACTCAAAAAGCTCGCCGGGGAACTCGATCTCGATCCGCAGTCCCCTTCTCCCACCAATGATGGAGCCGCGTGAGATGTCGACGACCGTTCAGTCTTCCGTACGCCGCGAGCAGCTCCCCGAGTCCGCAAGCCTTCTTGATACAGCAATCTCTGCGACAAAGCAGACCGAGCCCGACCGCGCCGCGGCGCTCATTCGCACGTTCACGGCAGAGGCTTTGCAAGGCACGGTCACCTTCAGCCGCAACATGACGATCACGTTGACTAACGCGATCGCGGCCCTCGATCAGAAACTGTCGCGCCAGCTCGCGGCCATCATGCATCAGCCAAAATTCCTCGAGCTTGAAGGGTCGTGGCGGGGAATAAGCTATCTGGTGCAAAATACCGAGACGAGCCCCAACCTCAAGATCCGCGTCCTCAACGTCGGCAAGCGGGAGCTCGGCAGGGATCTGGCCAAGGCCGTCGAATTCGATCAGAGCCAGATCTTCAAGACCATCTATGAAAGCGAGTTCGGCACACCCGGTGGCGAGCCGTACGGTGCACTCATCGGCGACTACCAGTTCACCAACTCGTTCGAGGATATCGAGACCCTCCAGGGCCTCGCTGGCGTTGCAGCGGGCGCATTTGCCCCCTTCATCTCCGCCGCCAGCCCGGCCTTGTTCGGCTTCAGTGACTTTCGCGAGTTGTCCAAGCCGCGCGATCTGGAGAAGATCTTCGATACGATCGAGTACGCCAAGTGGCGGGGCTTCCGCGACAGCGATGATTCTCGCTTCGTGACGCTGACGATGCCGCGCATTCTGGCGCGCCTGCCATACGGCCGCACCACCAAACCGATCGAGGAGTTCGATTTCGATGAAGGGCCGACCGGTCAAGGCGAAGGTCGGGAGGGTCTCGTGCATGATCACTATTGCTGGATGAACGCGGCTTACGTGCTCGGCACCCGCATCACGGACTCGTTCGCCCGCTCCGGGTGGTGCACGTCGATCCGCGGCGCTGAGAACGGCGGCAAGGTCGAGGCGCTGCCGATGCATGTGTTCTCGAGCGACGACGGTGACCTCGACTTCAAGTGCCCCGCGGAAATTGGAATCACCGACCGACGCGATGCCGAGCTTGGCAAGCTTGGGTTCCTGCCGCTCTGCCACTACAAGAACACCGATTATGCGGTGTTCTTCGGCGCGCAGACCACGCACAAGGCCAAGCGCTTCGATCGACCCGAGGCAACTGCAAATTCGGCGATCTCGGCCCGGCTGCCATACATGATGGCGACGTCCCGCTTTGCCCATTACCTGAAGGTCATCGGTCGCGACAAGATCGGCTCATTCATGGAGGTCGAGGACTGCGAGGCGTGGCTCAATCGCTGGATCAATAATTACGTGAACGCCAACGACGATGCCGGCGCCGAGATGAAGGCGCGTTATCCACTGCGCGAAGCCAAGGTGACGGTTCATGAAGTTCCCGGCAAGCCGGGTTCCTACAACGCGATTGCATGGATGCGGCCGTGGCTGCAGATGGAAGAACTTACCACCTCATTGCGAATGGTCGCACGAATTCCGCAGCGAAGCTGATCGCGCAATGTTGGCAAAGGCACCGCTCGATGCGGCCGGCGAGACATATTTATGCGATCATGGCCTCTCCGGTCGCTTGCGCAGCGGCGGTGATCTGTCACCGGGCAATGCCGCTGCGTGGATCGACCGCCTGCTGACTGCAATCGACGATCTCATTTCGGCGCAGGTCAATGCGATCCTGCATCATGCGCATTTTCAGCGGATGGAGGCGCGCTGGCGTGGTCTCGCCTACCTGGTGCAGGTGGCGCAGGACGTGCCCAATGTGCGACTGAAGGTGCTTTCGGTATCGTGGGTTGAACTCTGCCGCGACCTCGATCGTGCCGTCGAGTTCGATCAAAGCCGGCTGTTCCGCCTGGTTTACGGCGACGAGTTCGACATGCCGGGCGGCGAGCCGTTTGGTCTCATGGTTGGCGAGTACGAGGTGGCACATCGGCGTACACAGGATTGTCCGACCGACGACGTAGCCGCGCTGCGGGCCATCGCGGCCATTGCGGCTGCGGCATTTTGCCCGTTCGTCACTTCCTGCCGCCCTTCTCTACTGGGCCTCGATCATTTCTCCGATCTCGATCTGCTGCCCGATCTCACGCCGACAACCCGCAGTTCCGACTTCGTACGCTGGCACGGTTTGAGATCGTTGGCCGACACTCGCTTTCTCGGCATTGTTCTTCCCCGCGTGCTGATGCGGGGGCCCTATCGCCGGCATGACCGTAGTCGCATCGACGGCTTTACCTTTGACGAAGAGGTCCGCGCGTCCGGACACGAGCTGCTGTGGGCAAACGCGGCTTTTGCATTCGCCGGCGTGGTGCTGCGTGCCTTTGGCCGCTCCGGCTGGTTCGCAGACCTGCGCGGTGCGCCGCAGGACGACGAGGGCGGCGGACTCGTCGTGGATCTGCCGACACTCTCGTTCTCGACCGATCGTCCGGGCGTTGCCGTGCAACCGTCCGTCGAGATTCGCCTGACCAGCGCCCAGGAGCGCATGCTCGCCGAGCTCGGCCTCATCCCCATCGGGGTGGTTCCCTACACGCCCTATCTCGTATTCAACACCAACTCGTCACTGCATCAACCGACCACATACGATCGGCCGGCTGCGGCACGTAACGCACGATTGTCTGCGATGCTGCAGTACGTGCTGTGCGCCTCGCGCCTCGCCCACCATGTGAAAGGCAAGATGCGCGACCAGATCGGCCGTCTCGTCGATGCTCACGCGCTTGAGCAGTTGCTCACAGAATGGCTGTCTCAGTACTGCCTCGGCAATGACGAAGCGTCGGCCGACATCAAGGCGCGTTTTCCCCTGCGTGCCGCCCAGGTCCGCGTGAGCGAAGTCCCCGGACGCCCCGGCGTGCTCAACTGCATGCTGCACTTGCAGCCGCATTTCCAACTCGACGACGTAGCAGCAACCTTTCACCTGGTTACAGAGGTTGCGACGGTCGCTTCCTCCTGAGGTCATGCACATGACGCTTTCCCTGCGCCCCAACGAAACGATTGCTACGCTATTGCTGCAGGCCCGCCTTGCCGAGGCGGCCGTTCGGGCGACCGATCAGGTCAAGGCGAACCCGCTCGATACGACGGCACGCATTCTGCTTGCCGACCTCCTGTGCCTGCAAGGTGCGTTCGAACGCGCCGACGCGCAGCTCCAGATCGCGAGCCAGCACGCGCCGGACGATGCCATCGGCATTGCGCAGCTCTGCGGTCTGATCAGGGCAGAGGCGGCGCGCCGGGCCTGGTTCAAGGATGGCGCGCTACCTAGCTTCCTCGGCCAGCCCACGCCGCGACAACAGAAGGCACTGCAACTGGCACTCGCGCTGCGCGCCACTGACGCCACAGCTACCGCATGCCTTCGTGAGGAGCTGGAGCGCACGCACGTTGCGCGCCGCGGGTCGTGCAACGGCGTGAGCTTCGACGATTTCCGTGACGCCGACGATCTCGTCCAGGACAATATCGAGGCTGTCTGCGCCAACGGCAAATACTACTGGCTTACGCCCGACGCCCTGGTCAGCCTGACCTTTGCGGCGCCCCGCTACCCGCGCGATCTGATGTGGCGGCGTACCCGTGCAGTTCTTCACAGCGGCGAAGAGGTCGAGCTTCGCCTCCCGGCCCAGTATTTCGACGAAGCCGCCGCGGATGAGCACCGAGTAGCACAACAGACCGATTGGATTGCGTCGATCGGCGGCCTCGTGCTGGGGCGTGGTCAGCGTACGCTCATGATCGGCGGCGAGCCGCAGGGTATGATGGACATCAAGTATCTCCGCTTCGAGGCGCCGCCACGTGAGTCTTAGCCCCTCGCCACTTCGTATGTCGCTGCTCGATCGCCTGATCGATGAGGCGCCCGAACTGTCCTTCGATCCGCCACGTAGCCGCACGGAGGAGCTCCGCGCCATTCGCGAAACTTTTCGCCGTGACATCGAGGCGATCCTCAACACACGCCGGCGCTGCCTCTCACAGCCGACAGCGCTGCGCGCCCTGAAAGCAGCGTTACCCTATTTCGGTGTGCCCGACCTCGTCGGGATGTCACTGGCGACCCAACGGGAGCGCGCCGAACTCCTCCGCTCTCTTGAGGAAACGATTCGCACCTTCGAACCGCGTTTCCGCTCCGTTGAGCTTTCGCTCGTTCAAGCGCGCGATCCTCTGGATCGCATCTTACGAATTCGTATCGAGGCGGTCACGCAGATCGAACACGCCCTCGGGCCGATCGTGCTCGAGACGGCGCTAGACCCGGCGACACGTACATTTTCGGTGACGGAGCGCGACGATGTCTGATCGCTTGCTCGCTTACTACAATCAGGAACTCGAAGATATTCAACGCTTGGCAGGCGAGTTCGCTGCTGCACATCCGAAGATCGCCGGGCGCTTGCGGCTGTCCGCCGACGCGATCGACGACCCCCACGCCGGCCGATTGATCGAGGCCTTCGCCTTCATCGCCGGCCGCCTCAGGCTCAAGATCGATGATGATTTTCCTGAGCTTACCGAAACGTTGCTGGACGTGCTCTATCCGCACTATCTCGCCCCGATCCCAAGCGCGGCTATCTGTCAGTTCGAGCCGACCGCGGACTTCAGCGAGGGCTCGCTTGTGCCGCGGGGCACGCTGCTGGAAAGCGAGCCTATTGAAGGCGACATCTGCCGTTTCCGCACCACGCAGGCGGTCGATCTCTGGCCGATTGCCGTTCAGTCCGCCACGTTGTCGGGGCGGCCGCTGCTGGCGCCGCCGGCCCCTCGCCTGGAAGCTGCCGCGAGTCTTCGCCTCGTGCTCCGCTGCCTCGATCCCGAGCAGACCTTTACGCGATTGGGCGTTGACCGGCTGAGATTCTATATTCGCGCGCCGTGGCGGCAGGCGGTTGCACTCTACGAGCTTCTGCTCAATCGTACGGTCGGAATCGCGCTCGCGGACCACGCGGAGGACCAAGCTGCGACATTTCTCGGGCCGAGCGCCATCAGGGGCGTCGGTTTCGACACCGAGGAAGCCCTGATCCCGCCGGCGCCGCGCTCGTTCCCGGGCTACAGGCTTCTGACCGAGCTCTTTGCCTGTCCGCAGAAGTTTCTGTTCCTGGAGTTGAGTGGAATCAGCGCGAAGGCATTGCGCCATGCGGGAAACACGCTCGAGGTTTTCTTTTATCTCAAGCATCAGACGCCGGAACTTGAGCGCGCAGTCACGCAAGACACCTTCGCGCTTGGCTGCACACCCATCGTCAATCTCTTCAGCCAGCGCGCCGAGCCCATTCAGTTGACGCATGAGCTCAGCGAATATCCGCTCGTGGCCGACGTGCGGCGGCATGCAACCCGCGAGATATATTCGGTCGATCGCGTCGTTGTGACTGACCGCTCCGGCCACCAGCGCATCGCCACGCCGTTCTTTGTCCGCGGGACGGATCATCACGGAGACGCACTTCATTGGCTGCTCCGACGGCGACGCCTTCAAACCGGAGACAGCAGCACCGACGTCATGCTCGCGTTCGTTGATACCGCCTTCCATCCGGCCGCAACCGCTGATCGGGTCGTTTCGGTGGAAACTACGTGCCTTAATCGCGATCTTCCGGCGCAGCTGCCTTACGGCGGGCTGCATCCCGTGCTTCGAGCTATCGAGGGACCGGCAGCCGTTACGGCGGTACGCACGCTGATGCCATTCACACCCACACTGCGCCTGCCAGCCGGCGGCGGCTTACTCTGGCGGCTCATGTCGCACCTGTTGCTGAACCACCTGTCCCTTGTTGACGCCGCCGGCGGCGCCGACGCGTTACGCGAAATGCTGCGTCTTTATGACTATCGTGATACGCCGGAGACGCGGGCGCTTATCAGCGGGATTGGAACGATCAAGCACCGGCGCAGCACAGCGCGCGTGCGCAGCGGGGGACTGGCCTGTGGCCTCGATGTCGAGCTCGAGATCGATCCACGCCATACCGACGTTGGCATGGCTTATCTGTTCGGTGCCGTTTTCGAGCGCTTTCTGTCGCTCTACGCCAATCTGAACAGTTTCACACGCCTTACCGTGCGGCCAACCGGCGCGTCCGATCCGCTCGGAACCTGGCCGGCGCGCACAGGCGACGGGCCACTGCTGTGACGCTGGTCAAGTCCATGTTCAAGAGCGCCCTCGATCGTCTCAAGGCGGCACCACATCGCTTCGACCCGTTCGAGGCGCTACGCCACCTCGATCACCATCACCGGACCACCGGTCGCGTTCGCGTTCGCGGAGCGCTCACCAATCGCTACGTCCCGGCGCCGCTCACGGCCGTATCAGAACGGCCGGACGGCGATTCGGAGATCGGCATCGCCTTCGTCGGCCTGACCGGCCCGCTTGGGGTGCTGCCGCCGCCCTACACCGAAACCGCCCTGCTTGCGCGCAAGCGCCGCTCCCATTCGCTGACCGCATTCCTCGACATGTTCGTTCAGCGCTGTGCCGAGCTGTTCGTGCGCGCTGCCGAAAAGTATCGCCTACCCGCCCAGGTCGCACGCAATACAGCCAAGGAGACAATCGGCAGCGACGGAATTGCCGAAGTCCTGTTTGCGCTGATCGGGCTCGCCTTGCCAGCGCTGCGCGGGCGCCTCTCGCTTCGAGACAGGGAGTTGTTTCCCTATGCGGGATTGCTAAGCAACCGAACGCGGTCAGCAGCCGGACTGGCGATCATGCTGGAGGACCTTCTCGGCCTTCCTGTGCGAATTTTGCCCTTCAGCGGACGCTGGGTTGAAGTCGCGCCCAGCGAGCAGACGAGGCTGGATGGCCTCGCACCGCAATATTGCCGACTGGGGATCGATACGGTCGCCGGCTCTCATATCTGGGATGTCCAGGGGATGTTTCGCATCGTAGTGGGCCCCCTCGGCTACGCTGATTTTCTCAGCCTATCACCTCGCGGCGAACGCATGCGTCGTCTCGTTGACGCGGCACGCTTCTATAGCGGGCCGACTCTGAGCTTTGACATACAGCTGGTTCTCGCCAAGGAAGCAATTCCCGAGTGCCAACTCTTGGGGAAGAGCGCGATTCTCGGCTGGAACACGTGGTCCAAATCGTTGCCGTCAATGCACGATAGCCATGACGCTATCCATTCTCCCGAGCGATGACCGCCGTGGCGGCCCGGCCAGCCGTCGGGTCTCCACCACAATTCCTTGCACACCCGCTCGTTTCAGTTCGGCCTGCTCACGTTAGTGGCCAAATCTAACATGGGGCTTCAACGACCGCTTGTGCGCCAAAAGCGGACATTCCCGAGTAGTATCAAGGCGCTATGCCCCGACCCTCGATATCTTGAACAGACGGCCGGCATTGCCGAAGGTGATCTTCTCTCGATCGGCTTCCGACAACCTCGCCTTGTTCACCAAGCCCACCGGATCGTCGTCACCCATGTCAAACGGAAAGTCGGAACCCAGCATCAGCCGGTCGGTGCCGACCATCGCTACCAGCGCCTCGATGAGGTCAGTTCGAAACACGCAGGTATCGAACCACAGTCGTTTCAGATAGCTCGACGGCGCATCGGCGGTGAGGCTTCGGATCTCAGGACGCACCTTCCACGCGTGATCCATCCGGCCGGCATAGAACGGATAGAAGCCGCCGCCATGCGCGATCACGACGTCGAGGTCTGGATGACGATCGAGCACACCGCCGAGAGTGAAATGCGAGATCGCGATGGCTTCTTCGATCGGCTGGCCAAGGGTGTTGACCATAAAAAACTCACCCAGCCGCTGGCCGTGCGAGAAGCCGAGTGGGTGCACGAACACCGGTACGCGCAGCCTTGCCAACCGCGCATAGAGCGGGTCGAAAGCGGCATTCGACAATTCGAGATTCTCGACCCGGGTGTCGATCTGAAAGCCGCGCAGGCCGAGCGTCTCGACCGCATGCACGGCTTCCTCGATCGCCCGGGCGGGAAACCGCATCGGCAGCGTGCCCATGCCGGCGAAATGCGCGGGGTCCTCGGCAACCAATGCGGCGACATCCTCGTTCTGTACCCGCGACAGGGCCACCTGCAATTCTTCACCGGCCCAGTAATGCTGCTGCGCCGGCGCCGGCGCGATGACCTGAAAATCGACCCCCATGCGCTGCATCACCTCGCGGCGCGCGGCGACGTCGAGCATCAGCCTCGGCAACAGCTTGCCTTGCTCGGCGTCGGTGGCACGACTTTCCGGAGACATGTCGCGGCGATAGGGATTTTCCATCGGATCGTAATGGCCGGCGACCAGCGGCTCGACGCGCTTGCTGATAGCATGGGTGTGCATATCGATGATGGGCATGCGATTCACTTTACTCAGTTCGGCGAACGGCCGGCGACAACGCGTCGGTCAGGATTTTATTCACTGCACACCGAGGCGCTGGAATAGCAGATCGGTATGCTGGCTCAGTTCTTTTGCATCGCCCTGGTGCACGACCTGCCCGGTCTCCAGGATGTATACCCGGTCGGCGACGGCCAATGCGCTGTAGAGATTCTGTTCGACCAGCAGGATCGACAGCCCCTCGCGCTTCAGATCAAGAATGATTCCTTCGAGATGCTGCACCATCACCGGCGCCAGGCCTTCGGATGGCTCGTCCATCAGGATCAGCTGCGGATCGATCATCAACGCGCGACCGACCGCGAGCATGCCGCGCTCGCCGCCGGACAATTGTCCGCCGCGGTGATGTCGCCGCTCCGCAAGGCGGGGAAAAATCCCGAACACACGATCGACAGTCCAGCCATTCTTGGCGCGCAAGTTCTTCAGCATGGTGAGATGTTCGGTCACCGTCAGCGACGGAAACAGCCGCCTGCCCTGCGGCACGATCGCGATCTTCCGGTCCGCGACGTCGTGTGGGCGCAGGCCGACCAGACTTTCGCCGCGCCAGGTGATCGAGCCTGAGCGGATCTGCGGCGGGGTCAGCCCCATAATGGAGCGGATGAAGGTGGTCTTACCCATGCCGTTGCGGCCGAGCAGCGCAACAATCTCGCCCGCGCCGACATCGAGCGAAATGCCGCGGACCACAACCGCGTCGCCGTAACCGCTCTGCAGATCGCGAACCTCAAGCATGACGCGGCTTCCCGAGATACACTTCCTGAACCTTCTTGTTGCGGCGGATGTGCTCCGGCGCTTCCTCCACCAGAATGCGCCCTTCAAACATGCAGGTCACGAAGTCGACGAGACCAAGCGCGAGATCCATGTCGTGTTCGATCAGCACTATGGTGATATCGCGGCCCAGCGACCGGATGATCTCCGCAACCATCGAGCGCTCCGATGGCGACAGGCCAGCGGCGGGCTCGTCGAGCAGCAGCATCGTCGGCTCCGTAACAAGCGAGAGCGCAATCTCGAGCTGGCGTTGTTCGCCGTAGGACAATTCTTTGACCGTAACACCGGCACGTTCTGCAATGCGGGCCGCGCCAAGCGCAGCGGCGATGCGCGGCGCTTCGATGGAATCCGTATCGGGCCTGCCGAACAACGAAAATTTTCTCGGCGACAGCCCCCGCAAGGCCAACACCATGTTGTCCTGCACGCTCAGCGTCGGAAACAGATTGGTGATCTGGAAGGTGCGGGAGATGCCGAGCTGCGCACGTCGGTGCGGCGGCAGCTTCGTGATCTCATGACCATCAAACATGATCCGGCCGCTGGTCGGCGGCACCATTCCCGCGATGGCGTTGAACAGCGTGGTCTTGCCGGCACCGTTGGGGCCGATGATCGCGCGGCGCTGGCCGCGCGGCACGGACAGGCTGACGCCGTCGACCGCCCGCAGCGCGTCGAAGGCAACCACAGCATCTGTCAGCGTCAGGATCGGCTCGGACACGAATATTTCCCTGTGGGGTATTGTCGGGCGACGTCGATACCGGTTCGCCGAACGACAATGGAATCAGTTGCAGTCGAGACGCGGCCATTAACCGCGCCTCGGCATCAGTGATGGATCAGCCCTTCTTGATGCCCTGGAAGGTGCGCGAATAGGGCGGCTGCTTCATATAGACCTCCGGATCGTATTTCCAGAACTGCGAGACATTCGGATAGGTGGCGACCGGCACGTTCCAGAATTTTCCGTCGGCGCGTTTTACGACCTTGCGGACATAAACGTCATAAATCGGGTTGCCGTAGGCATCGAGCTTGACGGCTTTGCCGAGCGGCGAGCCATCGAGTTCGGTCTTCAATACTGTGTCGAGGAAGGCCTCGCGGTCTTCCACCTTTCCGGCCATCTTCTTCAGCACGGTGTCGATCCACATCACGCCGGAGTACATCGAGAAACCGTAGAGCGACGGGATCTTGCCGTACTTTGCCTCATATTCCCTGGCGAACTTCTGCGTCACCGGATTGTCCGAGCCTTCCGCGAAATGCGCCGGCGAGAAGATACCTTCGCATTCCTCGCCAAGCGTCCGGATCACCGACTGGTCGGTGCCGTTCATCGCGGCGAGCAGCGGCGTCTTCGCCTTCAGGCCGAAGCTGGCATATTGCTGGATGAAGCGGGTAGAATCCGCGCCGGTCTCCATCGCGAAGATCGCATCGATCTTGAGGTCGGCGAGCTGGCCGAGATAGGGGCTGAAGTCCGCCGTGTTGAGCGGATGCCAGAACTGCTGAACGATCTCGCCGCCGCCTTCGGTGAACACCTGCGCCAGGCCACCGCATTGCTCGTGGCCGAAGGTGTAGTCCTGGCTGATGGTGGCGATCTTCCTGTAACCCTGCTTCAGCGCCCAATCGCCGAGCGGATGGGTGAATTCACTGGCGCTGTAACCGGCGACGCGGATCACGTTCTTGATACGCTGGCGCTGCGTCAGGTCATCGGCCGCGATGATCGGAATAAAGTAGGGCGTGCCGGTGCCCTTGACGTAGTTGGCAACAGCTAATCCGGTGTTGGCGAGCAAATTGCCGATCAGCATGTGGCAATTGCCCTGCTCGACCAGGCGGCGCGCTTTCTGCAAAGCGGTGTCGGGATTCGAGGCGTCGTCCTCGATCACCAGTTCGACCTTGCGGCCACCCATCTCGCCCTTGACCTGATCGAGATAGAACTGCACGCCCTCGACCATCTCCTTGCCGCCTGACGCGACGACGCCGGTGAGCGGCGCGAGCAGACCGATTTTGATCGGACCGGCCTGCGCTTGGGCGCTGCGCCATGGCGCGACGCCGACGCCTGCGGCGGTTAGTGCAGCCGTTGTGGTTTTCAGAAATTGCCTGCGGTCCATCTCGATATCCTTTCGTGAAAGCATTCGATTAACGCACCTTGCGCGTCAGAATGGCGCGCAGCTTGCCGATGATGCCCTCGGGGGCGAAGATCATGATGAGGATGAAGGTGATGCCAAGGACCATTTGCCAGCGCTCGGTATAGGCGCTGACCACGTTCTCCAGCGCGATGATCGCGGCGGCGCCAACGAAAGCGCCGAACAGCGTGCCGACGCCACCGGCGATCATCATCAACACGCCCTCGACCGACTGCGCCAGCGCCACCGTGGATGGGCTGACGAAGTTGTTGAACATCGCGTACAGCGCGCCAGCGACTCCAGCAAAGAATCCGGACACCGTGAAGCCGATGAACAAATGTAGCGGCACGTTGTAGCCGAGGCTGCGCATGCGGCTTTCGCTGTCGCGGATACCGCGCAGCGTTAGCCCGAATGGCGAACGCACAAACCGCCACATGGCGAACGCCACCACCGCGGCGCTGGCGAGTACGGCCCAATAGAACGCACTGTTGGTCAGCAGCACCGCCGGACGGACGTCGCCGCGCATGCCGTTTTCGCCACCGGTCACCTGGGTCCAGCGCAGGCAGATGCCCCAGACGATCATGCCGAGCGCCAATGTGAGCAGCAGGAAGTAGACACCGGAGGTGCGCACGGCGAGCAACCCGAAGATCGCCGAAACCAGCGTGGCGGCCAACACGCCGGCGACGAAGGCTGCCGTCGGCGGTAGTCCGGCATGGGCGGTGGCGTAGACGACGACATAGGTGGAGACGCCAAAAATCGCGCCGTGGCCAAGCGAGGTGCGTCCGGCAAAGCCGGCGAGGATATCGATCGACATCGCCAGAATACCGAAGATCAGCACTTCGGTGGCGAGTCCGACCTGATAATTCGACAGTACCAATGGCAAGGCGGCGGCAGCGACAACGATGATGGCAGCAATCAGCGCAGCGCGACCAGTCATGCCGGCAAGATGCGAGGGCTTCGGTGTGAGCGGCATCGTCATGCCGCCCGTCCGAACAGACCGAGCGGACGGAATGCCAGCAACACCGCCATCGGACCGAAAATGACGAAATAGGCCAGTTCCGGAAACATCACCTGGCCGAGCGTGTTAAGCAGGCCGACCAGCAGGCTGCCGACCCCAACACCGACCAGGCTGCCGCGCCCGCCAATGATCACCACCGCGAGGCTGAACACCAGGATCTCGGCATCGGCCGACGGATACAGCGAGAGAAAGGCGCCGCCCATCAACCCGCCAAGGCCGGCCAAGGCCGACCCGAGCAGGAAGGTGACGAGAAACACCCGGCGGATGTTGACCCCGGATGCTTCCACCATTTCGGCGTCATCGACTCCGGCGCGGATCAACGCACCGAGCCGCGTATGATTGAGCAGCAGCCAAAGTGCTGCGAACACCAGGATCCCGGTGACAAGCACGAACAGACGATAGGTCGGATAAAACACGCCGAGCACACGCTGGCCGCCGCGCAGCATCTGCGGGATCGGCACCGTAAAACTGTCGCCACCCCAGATCACCAGGGCCAGATCGTTGAGCACGAACGCAAAGCCAAGCGTCAGCAGTACCTGCCGCAGCTCGTTGCCACGTACAAATCGCAGCAAACCCTGGTCGAGCACGAAGCCGATCGCTGCAATGGCCGCCATGGCGCCAATGCCGCCGAGCGCAAAGCTCCCGGTCTTTACTGCGACGGTGAAGCCGATGTAGCCGCCGAACAGATACAGCGCGCCATGGGCCAGGTTGACGATGCGCAGCAACCCGAAGATCAACGTAAAGCCGCTCGCCACCACAAACAGCAGTGCCGCGAACGTCAATCCGTTGAGGAGTTGAAAGATGCTCATCCCTGATCTTCGACTACGGCGGTTTCGGTCCTACGGAGAGATACCAGTCGAAAATCTGTTCTCCGGTCATGAACGCGACGTCTGACTTCTTCCGAATGGTCTCGAAGATGCGGCGGAAGTATTTCAGACGGTGCGGCGCACCCATGATGTAGGGATGCAAAACCAAAGCCATGATGCGGGCGGAATCCGCCGCGTCATCGTAGATCTGTTCGAACTGGTCGATAGCGCGGTCGTAATATTCCGACGCCTTGTGATGCTGGATTAGCATCATCGCGACGTCGTTGCATTCCTGGGTATAGGGCACGTTGACGATCGGCGTCGTGGCGGTCCTGAGCCAGACCGGCTGGTCGTCCAGCACCCAGTCGGCAACGTAATCATAGCCCTCCTCTTTGAGCAGGTCCGGCGTATCCCAGGTCTCGGTGAGACCAGGGCCGAGCCAGCCGCGCGGCCGCTTGCCGGTCGCCTTGGCGATTACGTCGGCGGTCTTGCGGATGTCCTCGCGCTCGTTCTCCACCTTCTGCATGTTGCGCTGCGTGAAGCCGTGGCCCATGAACTCCCAGTTGCGCGCCATCGCCGCTTCCACGATCGGCGGATAGGCCGCGAGCGCCGAGCCGTTGATGGCGAGCACACCAGGGATCTTGAATTCGTCGAACACCTTGAGTATGCGCCAGAAGCCGACGCGGTTGCCGTATTCGTGCCAGGCCCAGTTCGGAATGTCAGGAGTAGGCGAGCCGCCGGCCGGCGGCGTCAGCACGGTGCGCGGCATGGTCTGCTTGGCGTCCCACTCCTCGACATTGACGATCACCCACACCGCCATCCGCGCGCCATTCGGCAGCTTGAGCGGCGGACGGGTGGCAATCGGCGAATAGGCAATGCGTTCGGTTGGCAACATGGTCATGCCTCACGTGGAGCGATGGTGACGGTAAGAGGCGGCAGCCCGTCAATGTGGGCGGCAATCAGATCGCCCGGCACGACGGGACCGACCCCCGCCGGGGTACCGGTATAAATCAGATCGCCTGCGCCGAGCGTGACCTGTTTCGACAATTGCGCGATCACCTCGGGCACGCTCCAGATCATCTGCCCGACATCGCCACGCTGGCGCTCGGTGCCGTTTACCGAAAGCGTGATGGCGCCACCCTTGAAATGCTGCGCAGCGCCTGCCGGCGCGATGGCGCCGCACGGGGCCGAGGCGTCGAAGCTCTTGCCGACTTCCCACGGCAGACGCAGATCGCGCGCGTCACGCTGACGATCGCGCCGGGTCAGATCGATGCCCACGGCATAACCCCAGATATGATCGCGCGCGTCGGCAACGGCGATGTCGCACCCGCCGCGGCCGATCGCGATCACCAGTTCCACCTCGAACTGAAAATCGGACGTGAACGGCGGATATGGCACCTGCGCGCCATCGGGCACCACGGCGTCGCGCGGCTTCTGAAAGAAGAACGGCGGATCGCGCTCGTCGGCTTCCTTCATCTCGCGGATATGATCGACGTAATTCCGGCCGACGCAATAGACCCGGCGAACGGGGAAGAAACCGCCGCCGACGACCGGAAGCTCGGTTACGGCCACAGCGGGCAACACGCGTTGGGTGGAAACGTTCACGTCGTCGATCCCCTGGCCGTCTGAGCCCTGTACCAGTCGAGGATCTGCTCGCCGTTCCAGTGCACGACGCCATCGAATTTGTTCACGTAGTTGTAGATCGCCTCAAGATATTTGATCCGGAACGGCTGTCCGCTGATGTAAGGATGGATCGCGAGCGACAGGATCTTCGGACGCTCATTGCTCTCCTCGTACAGCCGGTCGAAGCTGTCGATAGCGCGCTTGAGCATATGATCGCTCTCATGGTGCTGCACCAGCATCATCGGGATGTCGTTCAACTCCACCGTATAGGGCAGCGTCACCAGCGGTCCCTTGGCGGTGCGGATCACGGTCGGCTCGTCGTCATAGACCCAGTCGCCGATATATTTGACGCCGGCCTCGGCGAGGTATTCGGGGGTCTCCAGCGTCTGGGTCAGGCCGGGTCCGAGCCAACCTACCGGCCGCTTGCCGGTGAAGTTTTCGATCACGTTCATTGCACGGTCGATCATCGCCTTCTGGTCCGGCTCCTTGTGAATCGGTCCCTGCTCATAGGCATGGCCCATGAACTCCCAGCCGGCGTCCTTGGCCTGTTGCGCGACGCGCGGATAATCCTCACAAACCCGCGCATTGATGGAGAGCGTGGGCGCAATACCGAGCCGCTTGTAGAGATCGAAGAAACGCCACACACCAACGCGCATGCCGTATTCGTGCCAGCTCCAGTTCGGTACATCCGGCAGCAGCGGAATGCCGGTCGGTGCCGGGAGTACCTGCCGTGCCATCGGCCTACTGATGTCCCAGACCTCGAGATTGACGATGGTCCAGATCACGATGCGGGCTCCGCCCGGCAACTTCAGCGCCGGACGGTCGACGATGGCGGAATAATCGCAGCGGTCGCGCGGAATCATGGAGCCGGTCATGGGAAGTTACTCTTCAGTCGGTTGGGAATCTGGGCGCTCATGCAGCGCTGTTCCGGCGTGGAGCAAGCACGTCGAGCGCCATCACCGCGTCGGTGTCCATCACGAAGCCGAATGCCGTCTTGATGCAGGCGAGACCGGCTGCGTGCAGCTCGGGGCCGTCCATGCTGTCAACGCAGTCCTCGATCACGATCACCGCGTAGTCGCGGACATTTGCCGCGGTCGTTGTCGCGAGCACGCAGGAATTGGTGTTCACGCCTGTGATCAGAAGCGTGTTGACGCCATGCGAGCGCAGCAGGAAATCGAGGTCGGTGCCGAGGAAACAGTCGTAGCGTTTCTTGGTGTTGACGATGAAATCACGCGAATCGAGCAGCTGCGGCATCACCGTGCATCCGGGGCAGCCGATAATGTTGTGACGCATCACGTTCTTGCGGGTGGCGGTCGGGTCCTCGGCGCGGGTGCGCCAGAACGGATTGGCGCTGATTTCCTCGGCATCGCGATAGGACGTTACCTGATGGACGATCGGAATATCGACGCTGCGGCACCAGTCGAACAGCCGCTTGTTGGCGGCGATGATGCGGGTCGCCACATCGGGCGTGGTCGGCATGGTTGCCACCGCCATATCGAGATGGCCGCGATGCAGATCGATCGCGACCACGGCGGCCCTGGGATGATCGACGCCGAGATTCATTGCGCGCCTCATATCAAGGGATTGATGGACGACCTCAACAAAGCACGCTGATCGATCCCAAAACGATCAGCGAGCCAATCAGCCAGCACTTCCTGGCCGATGGTCGGATTGTCGTGCTGGCAATGCTCGGCGCCGGTTTCCTCGGGATCCAGCACCCGCATTGTCGCGTCAACGCCGTGCGCCCTGGCATAGTCGTAGGTGCTGCGCGCAGCGGTCACCGTCAGCACGTCGTGGCCGCCGTGCAGCACCAGATAGGGGCAAGCCATGTGTTCGAGATGCCCCTTCAGCGTGAACGGCTTCATCAATTCATGCGCCTCAGCCATCGTTCCAGCGCCGAACACCCAGCGGATGTGCATGGCGAGACCGAAGTCGTCGCCCTTGGTGCCCCACATGTCGTGCACCGACCAGATCGCGCCATGCGAAATGGCGGCCGCCAATCGCCGCTCGTAGCAGGCTGCGCGCGCGGCGTAGTAGCCGCCGAGGCTCGATCCGCACACGGCGATGCGGAACCGATCGACGTCGGGGCGCTGTTCGAGCCAGTCGATGCATTTGCCAATCGGCACTTCGCTGTCGGCGCGGGTGACGATCTTGTGTCGGCGCAGCGTGCCACCCTGCCCCGGCCCGTCGATCATCAGCACCGAGATGCCGCGCTGCAGGCAGCCATGGGCCTGCATGAACCACATCTCGTCCTTGATGGAATCGAGCCCGCCCATGCAGATCAGCACCGGCAGTTTATCGCCAGGAAACGGCGCGCGAATGAAATAGCCGCAGATCGGCTTGCCCGGCTCGTAGGGAATCTCGACCACCTCGCCGGGCGGATTGAGGTGACCGATGAACTTGTGCGAGCAGGCTTCCATCTTTTCGAAAGTGGGAAGCCGGCGCGGATCGTCGGGCTCAAGATGGAATTCGGCCTGCCGGTAATAGTCTGCCGCGCGCAGGAAGCAGTTCATCGCGGTGCGGACGTGGCCTGACTTCTCTTCGGCGAGCCCGCGCCCCCAGTTGCGATCGGCAATCCGCATCCATTCGGCGTGCCAGCTTTCCAGATCGCCCGGAATCATCCGCGATCCCGCCTGCATCACCTCGCTGACGCTGCCGCCCCCTTCCTGGGTCTCACCGAGCGCCCGACGAAATTGGTAGGCGAGCCAGGGATACTCCGGCCAATGATGCCAGCCGAACGGCTCGTAGTGCGGACCGCGATCAGCGGTGATCTGCTCGATGGCGCTTTCGCTGATGCTGGGAATCGCTGTCGCCATCGGACCTAGGCCATTTTTACCATCGCTGGACGCCCATGGTTCGTTGAAGTCAGTGCTGAGTCAACCAAAATTACATACACTTTTGCCGTTGCATATCGTTTCCGCGCCACGCCTGTTTTATAGGCACGATAATTATGCAGCTAAATGTGGATTTGGGAAGGGTCATGTGGTGGAATACTCTCGGATTGAATTTCAAGTGTATTCACTTTGAGCACGGCGGGCATTCCATGACGGACCATTCGGAGCAAGCTATTTTGGAGCCAACCGGCGGATCGCGTGCTGGCAATCGAGCCCTCTCGGTGATGGACCAGATCCGGGAAGCCGTCCTGAACGGCTCGGTCACCGCCGGAGAGCGGCTCAATGAGGTCAGGCTCAGCCGGACGCTGGCGGTTTCGCGCACGCCGGTGCGCGCCGCATTGCAAGCGCTCGCCGGCGAAGGACTGCTGGATTACGCACCCAATCGCGGCTTCACCGTGCGCGAATTTCCGCTCGATGCCATTGTCGACGCCTACGAGATCCGCGCATCACTTGAAGGGCTTGCGGCGCGGTTTGCTGCCGAACGCGGCCTCAGTCCGGACGAAAAGGCAACGATCGAGCGCAGCCTCCGTGCCGGCGACAGATTGCTGGAGCGCGGCTCGTTCGAACCCGGCGATCTCACGATCTATCGCGATATCAATGGTGACTTCCACGACACTCTGCTCGCCGCCGCGCGCAACCGGATGCTCGCCGAGATGATCCGGATCTGCCACCATGTGCCGGTGTCGTCGAGCCGAAACATCGTTGCCTTCGAGCATCGCGACGTCCGCCGCCGCCACGACGATCATCATCGGATCTATGAGGCAATCACGGCCCGCGAGCCTTGGCGGGCGGAGATGTTGATGCGCGAGCACGTCTCGAGTGTGAAGGCATCGTTGGTCAAATCCCTGACCGAGCGTATTGCCGATCGCGACAGGGAGGATGAGTCATGACCGCTATGCCCTCCTCTCATCATCACGGGCGCTAACGACAAGTCGACGCCGGGTCGGAAACAGCGTCAGACCGTAGCGTTCGGAAACGAGGCCCCACAGGCCCTTTGGTGCAAACAGCATGACCAGAATTCCGAGTGCGCCGAGCAGAATGAGATACGAGGCGCCGAAGTCGGCGAGATAGCGCTGCATCAGATAGAAGACGATCGCGCCGATGACCGGACCTTCCATCGTGCCGATGCCGCCGATCACGACGATGAAGATGACATAGGCGGTCCAATCGAGCACCGAGAAGGCCGCGTCGGGCGAGATGCGCGCCTTCTGAAGGTAGATGAGCGCACCGATCATGCCGGTCATGGCGGCGGTCGCGACATAAACGGCAAGCTTGATCTTATAGATATCGACACCGAGACCCGCGGCCGCGGCTTCGTGGTCGCGGATCGCACCCAGCGCAAGGCCACGGCGCGAGCGAAGGATGAAGTAGACGACGGCCAACGTGCCGGCCATCAGCGCCAGCGCCACCCAATAGGAGATGACGTCGCGCGCGGCCGGCGTGCGAAGGTCGAGCAACCCCTTGACCCACTCGATGCCGGGAACGGACGAGGTGACGGACGGCGTAAGCGACGTTCCGGTGCCGCCGCCGAGCGGCTTCACTTGCGCGAACACGAGGCGATAGACCTCGGCCACGACCCAGGTGCCGATCGCGAAATAAGCCCCACGCAAGCGGAATACGATGAGCGCGGTAGGCAGCGCGAACAGCGCGGAGACGAGGCCAGCGATCGGAATGGCCAGCAAGGGGTTGAGGCCGCCGAGCAGCGTGAGCGCGAACAGGAGGTATCCGCCGAGGCCGACAAAGGTCTGTTGGCCGACCGAGATCAGGCCGGCATACCCTGCGAGCAGGTTCCAGCATTGCGCGAGCGCCAGCATGTAGAACAGGAAGATCAGGTCCTGAATCAGGTTGCGGCCGGCGAAGACCGGAAGCAACACCAGGATCAGCAGAATGACACCGGCGACAAACGCGGCGGCGCGTGAGGCGCGGCCCGCGGTCTCGATGCGGAAGGCCTGCGTCGGCTTGGCTGATGCCTGATCCATCAACGCATCCCTCAATCCTGCGCACGGGGAAACAGGCCGCGCGGCCTGAGCGCCAGCACCACGAGGAAGGCGAGATGGCCTGCGAGGATCTGCCACTCAGGATCGATGCGGGCACCGATGGTCTGGGCCAGACCTAGCACGATGCCGCCAGCGAGCGTCCCCCAGAAGCTGCCGAGACCGCCGATGATCACCGCCTCGAAGGCATAGAGCAGCCGGGCGGGACCGATGGTCGGATCGAAATTCGCCCGCAGTCCGAGATAGAGCGCGGCGATCGCGATCACGACAAAGGCAAGCCCCATCGCCACCGCAAAGATACGTCTGATATCCACGCCCATCAGCTGCGCGACTTCGAGGTCGTCCGACGTCGCGCGGAACGCGCGGCCGATCGGCGTCCGGTAGAAGATCAGATTGAGGAGCACGATCACGGCAATCGCGGACAGGAGCGTCAACAAGGGCACGACGCCGACCGCGATGCCGCCACCAAGCTGGATCGAGGCGGTTTCGATTGCGCCGGAGCGCAGGCGCTGGCTGTCGGCGGAAAAAACCTGCAACAGCCCGTTCTGGATGATGATCGAGAGACCAAAGGTGACGAGCAGCAGCGGCAGCAAATCGCGCCCAAGCGTCCGGTTCAGCAGCACGTGC
>Ga0207675_100000691_pt1 | contig 33312 bp, 36 predicted proteins | sample KBSSwiS42_FD_184305 | JGI IMG/M metagenome (GOLD analysis project Ga0207675, IMG submission 184305) | Switchgrass rhizosphere microbial communities from Kellogg Biological Station, Michigan, USA - KBS Switchgrass S4-2 (SPAdes) (version 2) | ecosystem: Host-associated > Plants > Roots >...
CGCGCTTCGTCTGGATGAGCCCGACCAACGCCATCCGCATGGCCGAACTGATCGGCGCCGACTTCGCGAGACTGTCGACCGACGATGCGGCGAAGATTCGCGCCAACCAGTTCGCGCTCGGCGACCGCTTGCGCAAGCTCAAAGCGGAGTACGGCGCGAAGTACGCGAAGCTGCCCGATCCGCGCGTGTTCTCGCTGGCCGATGAATTCGTCTACCTGTTCGGCGACCTCGGCGTCTTCGTCGACGGCTGGTTCGTGAAGCAGGACGTGAACTGGACCGATGCCGACTACCAGGCATTCACCGCCTACCTGAAAGAGCACCAGGTCCGCACCGTCGTGCACAAATGGTCCCCCGACGAGAAGATCCAGGCAGCGATCAAGAGCGCCGGAGCACGCCTCGTGATTTTGGACGCCGGCGACCCAGGCCCGGTGAAAGACGCGGCACTCCAGCCCGATGGATACCAGACGCTGTTGCGCGGTGACATGGACCTGCTGCTGCAGGCGCTGTCGGCAAAGTAGGCGGACTCGCAGACCGAGCGGGACGGAATCTCTCCACATCCCCCGCTACAGGCACGAGCGTCGGATCGTCGTCGCCGAAGTACGTGCGGAAGGCCAAGCCGCTGAGCTTCGCCGCCAACCCCCGTTACAACTGCAACAGAAGTCCGGGTACATGACATCGGCCGGCAACCGGTGCTGCACATCCTGTACGAACGAAGTCGTCGGCGAATCCTGCAGTCGCCGAGTCTTCAATACCATCGGCATAGAGCGTACGACAGGAGTAGCAATCATGTACAAGCGAATCTTCCGGCCTCTGGCATTCGCGGCACTGGCGAGCACCGGCACGGCAATGGCGGGCACCAACGATGAAGGGCATTGGGTGACGACGTTCACGGGCGGTACCGACGCGATGACACGCAGCACGTTGCAGGAACATGCAGACGGCAGCCTGGCCAATCTAGGCGCCCTGGACCCGGACAACGCCGACGATCCGGCAACGACCAGCCTGCGCCGGCTCTCGATGCACGATGCGTTTCGTCTCGGTCCGGGCCTCGGCCTGGAACTTGGCTACATGACGGATTCGAGTGTCGAGCCGTTCATGAAGCTCGAGTATTCGCAACTGCGTGGACGCAACGAGAACATCGGCGAGCTGACTACGCCTTCGCTCTCGGCGCCCGCAGGGATCACCAGCAAATTCGATGACATGCATTCGTGGGCCCTGAACTTCGGCACCAGGTACTTCTGGAACGATGGCGGCGTAGTGAAACCCTACGTGGCGGGCTTCATGGGCGCAGATCGTCTGCAGGCCATGCGCACACATCTTATCGTCAACGGTATGGCCGACGTGGGCGAGGAAGAACTACTGCCTCAACAGACGCGGTTCGATGCCGGTGTCGAAGGCGGAGTGAATTTCCAGCTTGCCGACAAGGCCGATCTGCGCCTGTCCTTGGGTGCGGACTACGTGGACGCGCGCAGGAAAGACACCGACGCGTTTGCGCCGCTGGGCTTGGACGCGGTGAAGATGACGGAACAGCGCTGGTCCGTTCCGGTGGACCTGGGCATGAACTTTCGCTTCTGACTAGACGCATCGATCGTTGGACGCCCAGCCCGCTCGGACCTGGTCCTGTCGATCCATCCCCCAATATTGGCGCACGGCGGGACACGCGCGAATACACCAGGGGCTGGGCATTCCTGCGATCGATGCTTGGCACTCTCGATACTGGCTCTATACCGGGCGCCGCCCAACCCGATGAGGTTGGCCGATGCACTGGGACTCGGTGCAACACTCGAGAGCGGTGAGATCCGCCTGGCATACCCGATGACGATGATAGTGTGGCGGCGCGCTGCGTGACCTGTGAGCTGCTGCCCCGCCGGACCTCGTGTTTGCGGCACGACGTTCGGATGCTCGGCTCGACACGCTTGCGAGCTGTAAGCGTGTCGATGGAGAGCGCGGCGCTACTTGGTCTTCGTGCTCTTGGTTTCCATCACCGTGGCCCACTTTCCGTCGGGGGCCTGCATGTCCATGGTGAAGGTGTAAGCCGTGGGCGAGAGTTCCTTGATGATGACACGCGACTTGACCTTCTTGCCCCCCATCATGCTCTCGTCGTTGTAGGTCCAGGTATCACCCTGTATCGTTCCGTGCGGAACCGTGGTCATGGTCATGCCCGAGTTGTCGACACCGGAGTAGGTGTATACCTTCTCCTCGGAGCTGTAACCCAGGATGCCGATGCTCTTGCTGGGGCCCATGGGTGTTTTTCCATCGGAGTTGCAAACGACGGCGAATCCGCCCTCGAACCAACTGCACTTGTCAGTGGCCGTAATTTTTCCGCCCGGACCCATCGCGCCCGGCTTCATCTCGCCCTCGGTGGTCCAATTTCCCACGAAATATCCCAGGCGCTTGTGCTCGGGTCCAGGCTTGGGCGCCTGCGGCTCCGCAGCAGCGGCGAACTGCAGACCAAAGAATGAAACAGCAGCGCAGGCGGTAAGCCATTCGATCCTGTTCTTCATGAGGTAGTCCTCCTACGGTGGGAGCCGCATCGTATCGCCGGCGCGGGCCGATCGCCACCGCAAATATGTAGCAACGCGAACCTTCGCCTGCGATGTGGCCGAAGCTCGAAGATGAGTTGAAATATCAACTGATGCCCGTACCACCGACGGCCCGGCCCATGTTGCTCGAGGCATCAAGCCGCGTAGCACTGCCTTGGCATCGAGCGAGGACGACGCAAGTTCTCCGTCTGAGCGACGCTTGGCTGTTCACTCGCAGCGTCGGATCGGGCACAGCTGGAAGCCACCTGCTTCATCGCAATCGATGAAGCAGGTGGCAGCGGCTCTCATCCTCTACGAGTATCGAGTGCGCAGTGCCTTCAGCCAGGAATTTCAGGCTCGACCACCTTGGCGAGCAACTCGAGCGATTCCTGCCAGCCGACATAGCACGCCTCGACCGGGATGGCGTCGGGAATGTTTTCCTGCACGATCTGCAGTTCGACACCGACCGCCACCGGCTTGATATTGATCGTGACCAGGAGCTCACCCGGCATGTTGGGATCGTCGAACTGGTCCGTGTGACGGATGCGCTCGTTGGGAACCAGTTCCAGGTACTTGCCGCCGAAAGAATGGCTGCTCCCGGTGGTGAAATTCCTGAAGGACATCTTGTAAGTGCCGCCGACACGAGCCTCCAGGTGATGAACCGTTGCCGTGAATCCGTGCGGCGGCAACCACTTGACCATGGCGTCGGGCTCCAGGAAGGCACGATAGACACGCTCGGGCTTCGAGCGCAGGACACGATGAAGACGGACTGTACCGGGCATGGCTTTGACTCCTTGCAAAAAGTAGCGACTGTGGACCCCAAGGACGAACGATCCTGTCCGGAACCGACAGCGCCCCGCAGGAATCGTTCAGCATGGAGGCCGACGACTGGGCGGCCGGGCGAAATCGACGCGGAGCGCGACATGAAGAGCACGAGAAGTTGAAAGACTGACCGGCATCGGCGCGCAGCCCTATCCGTGGCGGTATCCAGCGGGAGCCGACTATGTCGTGCTGGCGGATCCGGATGGGAATCTTTTCTGCGTCGTCCAGGTAGCGGAAGAGGCGCAGTAGCAGATAGGCGAAGACACAATATGCGCGGTACCCTGTCGGATCTCGTCGAACTCGAGCGTCCTTGAGAGGCTTGGTATGAGTATGCAACCACGAGGACCGTTTCAATGATTCCTACCATCACCGCTTTCGAACGGTCGCCTGATCGCGGCAGAGGCCTGGCACGTGACATGCGTGTTCGCTGGGCGCTCGAGGAAGTGGGCCAGCCGTACGACGTTCGACTTGTTTCGTTCGGCGAGATGAAGGAACCGGCGCATCTCAGGCTGCATCCTTTCGGTCAGATTCCGACCTATGAAGAAGGCGATCTCGCCCTCTTCGAATCGGGGGCGATCATATTCCACATCGCGGAGCGCCATGCGGGGCTGCTGCCGAGTGATGCGAATGCCCGGGCACGCGCGATCGCATGGATGTTTGCCGCGCTCAATACGGTGGAGCCGCCGATTGTCGATCGCTCCATGGCGTTGCTCTTCGAGCGAGACAAAAGCTGGTATGAGGAGCGCCGGGCTAACCTGGAGGATCGCGTCCGTGTACGGCTGGGCCAACTTTCCAGTCGGCTTGGCAATGCCGACTGGCTCGACGCTGCGTTCAGCGCCGGTGACCTGCTGATGGTGACGGTGCTGCGCAGGTTGGACGGATCGGGTCTAGTGGAGAAATATCCGAACCTCTCCGAGTATGTCGCCCGCGGCGAAGCGCGGCCCGCCTACAAGCGTGCTTTCGACGCTCAGTTGGCGGTTTTCACTGGCAAGCCACGATGAGCTGAGAGACCTGAAACATCCGGCTACTCGCATCGAAATCGGCGGGCAAAACCCGACTCCGTATCGGCTCGATACATGCTAAGTGTGAGCACTATCGCTATTTGTGCGCGCGGCATTGTCATCAAGTTCATCCGCCCGGATGGATTTCCAGCAGAAGGGCCCACACGATATTCCTGCAGCTGAAGGCGGCGGCGGTCCTGAAGTAAAGGCGCAGGGCCAGTCGCAGAAGGCATGGTCATGTTCCTGCGGTCTCGATGAGATTCGGCTAGGGTGACCTCGGCCTGTACCGAAGGCCTATGCCGCTGACACCAACTCAGCAGCCTTTACGATGGAAAGCAGGCCAAAGCCAATCATCGTGACCGCCAGGAACTTCATGGCAAGCAGGTAGCCGCGGCTCTCAAGGACCGGCAGAAACCTCGAAGCAAGGAGCGCCACAGCGACCTTTGCAGCTATCAGCGCCCCGATGGCCGTTACTACGAAGACGGCACTTTGAACAGCCGTCCCGCGAATGATGTAGCTCCCCCCAACTGTGAACCAGAAGAGGTAGGGACCGGGATTGAGCAGATTCACCTTAACGGCCGTTGCGAGCGAGCCGTGTGACCGAAGCTTTCCCGACAATGAAATGTGGTTGACACGAAACATCTTCGCCGCCAGCCATAGCAGATAGATTCCGCCAACCAGACTCAAAGTAGCGGCGAGCAGATCGATGCTTTTGAATCTCGAGAGAAGCCAAAGCGCGGCGACGATAATTGGGCCGTCGGTAATCAGTGGAGCCAGACTTGCCCGCACACCGGCTGGCAGACCTCTCGACAGGGTCTGCTGAATCACAACGATGCCCAGCGGGCCCGGCTTGATGCCCGAAGCCAAACCGAACGACAAAGCGGAGAAAAAGAACTCACTCATTGGCGCGGATGACGATTCCTAACTGGATGCCGACCGCCTAGGTGTGGCGATCCGTCATCGCCCAAGAACTCAACGCCCGCACGGTGCGACGATCGCCGCTCAGAGCGACGTTGCGGAGGCAGTGCTTTGAATGCCTGGAAGCGACTGAGCCGTAGGCCCTGCGGATGGGTCGTCCTTGGGAATTTCCAGGCCGATCATCGTAGGCATGCCATTAGCCAATTGCAGTGCGCTGCCGGCGAAGTCCCAGTGAATCGCAGTAGTCCGATCGCCTAGCGATGCCTGTAGCATCTGTGACAACACATCGAGCGACGGCTCGACCGCTGCGTCGCCTTCGACCTCCACTGGCGGATGCGCTTCGATCCAGAGCTCGCCGTTGACGTCGGCCAGCTTGATCGGCTCGTTGACCAGCGACACCTTGGTTCCAACCGGCACCTGGGGAAACAGCGCGGCGATATCTTCCGGATACATGCGGACGCAGCCATGCGTGATCGCCAGGCCCACGGCTACCGGGTTGTTGGTCCCATGGATCAGATAGGTGCCGTCGCCCATCGCCAATCGCATGGCGAAGGCACCGAGGGGATTCCTCGGACCCGGAGGCACCACGCTCGGAATCGGGTCGCCAGCCGCGGCGTGTTCCTTGCGGATGGACTCGGGCGGATGCCAGCTCGGATTCTTGGTCTTCATCGCCACCCGCGTCTGGCCCAGCGGCGTCTTGCGATCGAACTTGCCGGTGCTCACCGGGTAGGTGATGACCACCGGCTTCTCGCCTTTCTTCGGCTTGGGAAAATAGTACAGCCGATGCTCGGGCAAGTTGACGATCACGCCGTTTCTCGCACCTGGCGGCAGGATGCGCCGGCCCGGCACCAGGACCTGCGTGCCCTCACCCGGCAACCACATGTCCACGCTGGGATTGGCGCGAATGATTTCCTCGTAGCCAATGCTGTAGCGTCGAGCGATATCGAGAAGCGTGTCGCTATGCTGTGCAGTGATGATGGTGTCGGCGCCAATCACATTCGAGCCATCGCCGGGTAGCTCGAATATCGCGGCATTGGCAAAGCCGGCCGCGAGCAGGACGGCGGCGCCAACTATGCAGGAACCTGGCAGCCTGGTACGGCGGGGGACGGAAGCGCTCCGGCGGAGCATGGTCGATTCCTGTTTCGCGAGTCGCGACTAAGTGTTGGATAGTACCTTATCAGCACAATGAGCGCGATCCGTCGGAGTAGAGTGTTTTGCCGCCCGCCAACAAAGCTGATGCAGGATGCGACCGAGAGGGGTCGGGTAAGGATGAACCATTGCTGGTTCATCCTCCTCCTGAGAACCGCACGTGCGAGTTTCCCGGCATGCGGCTCAAGCTATTGCGCAAGCTGGGGTGCCGATGCAGTGTTGAGCACTACATTGGAGACGATCATGAAAACCATCTCTGCCGCCGAGGCAAATAGGCACTTCTCCGAGGTGCTGCGTGAAGCGACGCGGGGGCAAACCATTCTGATTACCTCGCGCGGCAAGCCGGTAGCCACGCTGGGGCCTGCTTCAGAAAGGCCTCAAGTGCGTGCGGCGGCTAAAGAGGCGTTGCTTGCGCGTCTTGGCAAGCGAAAGGCCAGCGGCGCGCGCAACTGGGTGCGCGCAGACCTTTACGACGCCGAGAAGTGAAGATCGCATTGGGACATGAATGTCCTCGCATACGCCGAGGGCGTTGGAGATGAAGCGCGGCGCCGAAAGACCCATGTCTTGCTTGGTGCCTTGCCGGCAGACAACGTCGTGTTGCCAGCCCAGACCCTTGGTGAACTCTTCCGCGTTCTGACCGGTAAGAGCGGCGTCGCCCGGGCCAAAGCTCGCACGATCGTCTTGAGCTGGTCAGATGCCTTCAGCGTTCATGATTCGACACATTCTGCCTTCTTATCGGCATTCGACTTAGCAGCCGAAATGTCGATGCAGATCTGGGATGGGCTGATCCTGTCTGTGGCTGCCCAGGCGCGTTGTCGCATTTTGCTATCGGAAGACTTTCAACACGGATTTACTTGGCGCGGCATCACAGTCGTCAACCCGTACACGGACGAAGTTCACCCGCTGATCAAAGCACTGATCGAAAAGTAGCGGACGGGCAAAGTGGTCCTGTTCTACCGTCCGCGGTGCAAATCGGGATCACGTCAGGCCACGATCGACGCATCCATGATCTATGTCACTGACATAGGCGAAGCCAAGCTACAGAATCGCCCGGACCACGCCGCCATCTACACGCAAAGCAGCTCCTGTCGTCGCCGACGCTTGAGCGCTGCAAACGAATGCGATGAGGGCTGCCACTTCATCTGGGGAGGCGAAACGCTGAAGGATCGATGATGGCCGCGCGGTGCTGAAGAATTCGCGTTCGACTGTTGCGGCATCTTTTCCCTGGTCCGCCGCGAGCTGTGCGACGAAATTGCCGACGCCTTCGGAAGCAGTGGGCCCCGGTAGCACGGTGTTAACTGTTACCCGAGTGCCTATGAGAGTCTCTGCGAGGCCGCGGGCGACCGCGATCTGAGCGGTTTTCGTCACGCCGTAATGAATCATCTCGGTCGGGATTTGCACGCCCGATTCGCTCGACACGAACACGATGCGCCCCCAGTTACGGCTTCGCATGCCCCCCACATAGTGACGAGCCAGGCGAATGCCGCTCAGGACGTTCGACTCGAAGAAGCGCATCCAATCCGCATCGGAAATTTCCGCGAAAGGCTTTGGCTCGAAAATACCCATGTTGTTGACGAGGATGTCCACATCGGGAACGGCCGCGATTACATGGTCACAGCCCGCAGCGCCGCTTATGTCGGCGGCCACACCTTCTACATGCGCTCCCGGTGCGGCCTTGCGCAACTGGACAATTGCTGTTTCGACACGAGCAGTCGAGCGACCGTTTACGATGACGTGAGCGCCTTCGCGAGCGAGCGCGACAGCGGCGGCAAAACCTATACCGGCAGTGGAGCCGGTGACGAGAGCGCGTTTAGCTTTAAGTCCGAAGTCCATCGGAGTCTCCTGCGATCACTGATCTGCAGGGTACCACTCAATGCATCGATTCATCGCGCCACATCAGAATGAGACACTTGCCTATCGTTCAAGAGTTTCGCTGCAGTCGGCCCCAATCGCTGATGAGTCTTTCCGTACAAACAGAGCTGACTCGATGGAATGCTCGTCTTCGAAATGCAGTTCGGACTAACCGGCCGGCGATTCGAAGGCGACCCCCATCGTTATTGCTCGCGACGGCCCGGGTGTCCCGGCGTGCGCGAGCGGGCATGCTCGTTCGGTCTGGAGTCCGATCCTCGCAGTCCCTCGGTCGACTGCAGGGACGTCTGAGTAAAGCGATACACCATGGCGCCGCGGGACCGGACGTTGAGCTTGCAATAGACTGTCTTCAGATACGAACGGACGGTGAATTCGCTGAGCTTCAAACGAGCCGCGACTTGCTTCGTCAGATAACCCATGCAGATCAACTGGCAGATCTGCAGTTCACGGTTAGTGAGCAGGGCACGGGCGTCGGGCGGCGAACTCGCCGCTGCGGCCTCTTTCTCCGGAGTCGACTGCTGCAGGCAGTCGCTGACGAGGGCATAGCGATGGCCTGCGAATTCGAAGTTCACGATCTCGCCGGGCACGTAAGTGATTCGTTCCTGTTCACTCTCCGATATCTCGCGCGGTTCGAGAGCATCGATCGACAACAGTCGCACCGACTTGCCGGAGATTTCGAACTGCGACAGCACGGCGGGCACGATTCCGGCAGGACTCGGACGGTCCGCTGTCTCGGGGGCTTTCGGAGCATTCATCGTGCATCCTTGGAACATCGTGTCCGGGGGGCGAAGCAGAATCCGCGTGCATGCCCAGCCCACAGTGTGTTCCAAGCCCATGCAGTCGTACGAGTGCACTCGTATACGTGCGGATCAATCCAACCCTGCGCCGCTGCGTGCGGGCCTGCGTCGATCCCGATCTGCCAATGTCATGCGCTGCGTTGGAATCGCAAGCGGCCGAATGTTGAACACCGCGGCGAGATTGGCTCGAGCCTCTCGCCGCGGTTGCAATACTTCAGCCGGACCCGTCAGCAGCGCCGTTACGCCTGGCCCGTGACCGCTCACGGTGCTGTCGCCGTGAACGACGACACCGATCGTCACGCGCCGCTGTCGGAAAGACGGGCCGTGTCGTACATCGGCATCGACGATCGCAACGAAATCGCCGAAGCGCAGGCTGCCGAGATGGTAGCGCCTCGTCAACCCTCGATCTGCAAGCTGGATGTCATAGTCGCCCCTCCAGGCGGTGTTTTTTCCCAGTCCGGAGCCCATGAGCTGCGCGGGAATGACATGAGTGACTGGAACCGCGAGCCGGCTGTCACGCTCGACGATGCCCCAAAGGGCCAGGAGCCGCGGTGCGCAGTTCAGAACTTCGACGGCGGGATAGTCGGTGAGGCGCATGCCTTGGCCGATCGACTGGATCTGAATGCGATCGCCGATCTGCAGACGGCCCAGGACCTCGGTCGGAAAATCTACGAGGACATGATTGACTCCGCCGTGCTTGCCAGTCACCAGGCCGGCTTTGCCACGGCACGGTCCGCTGATGACACGCGCCACGTTACCGACACAGGCGTAAGTGACGAGTGCGTTGTTCGGTCCATCCCTGGGCCCGATGATCTCGCGTTGATTGTTGTGCAGCGCCACGCCCGGTTCGATGTGATCGCCCGCCAGTCCCACGCACAGGTTGCCGATGCGCTGGTTCAACACGATGCCGCCGGTGCCAGGCAAGACTCGGGAAATGCCGTCGTGCCCCATCCGGTAGGGCGCCGCTCGCCCCACCGGGTGGGCAATCTGACCTTGGACCGCGACGCAGACGAGCTCGTCGCGATTGATCGCCAGCGATCCGGAAGCCGTGCGAGCGGGTCTCGGCGGACTGCCATCTGTGCCGTTGTCTGCAAGGTCGCTCACAGCACATACCACCATGCTTGCGCGCTCGACCAAGGATCGGCTTGGGTATCGGCGGAGTCGTTCGCGGTTTGCGGACTCGCGACCAGATCCGTAAGTACATGCACAATGGCCAGCGGCGGCAGGCGTTGTGCCAACACGGACAAGCCCGCTGTCACGAGCACGTCACGTACCCATTCGCGCTCGGTGTCGAAGAGCGAATCGTTCGTGGCGTCATCGATCCGCAACGGATGCAGTCCGCTGAGCGACAGTGCTTGCACCGGCCAGGGGGCTGCATCGCGCGTTGGGATCTCGCAGAGGATCAAGGCTCCTCCCAAAGTCGCCGACAATGCAGCCGTGTCCAGAGCGGTGAGAATCGGATCGATCCCATAATGCCATGCAGGGCACCTCGACCTGCCGAGGCCGGCGCGGTCTTCGAGGGTGCGGGCCAGCTGTTCGTAGCGCTCGACGATCTCCAGGCAGTCTTCGTTGCCAAGCTGCGATTCCGACAGGTTGTCTCCCACCCATCGCAGCGGCCACGAACTCGCATCGGTCCGGTCGCGAAGCGCGATCCAGGAGGTTAATGCGGTCGCGTCCGTTCGCACGTGAAGCGATTCCGGGGCAGGCGGCGCGGCGGCGAACGAGCGCTGCTGCTCGAGCAGTTCGCTCGAATCGATGATCTGCCAGAACGAGCGAGTGAGCCATGGCTCGAGCACCTGCGTGAGTCGCATTGCAAGCTCGGGCCCGTGCGCATGAGCCAGAATCAGCGTTGGATCCAGCACGCAAGGTTGTTTGCGTAAGCTCACCCGCAGCGAAAGATCCGCAGTGTGCACGGCCTTCATCCTCCGCGTTCACTCGCCTCAGGCAGGCTGCGGCACACCCAGCACGCTTTGCAATGCGGGTGTCACGCCCGGAAACCCTCGACCCTCCGGGGTCATGCGATACGCCGCAATCCATGCCTCGGCGTGCGCTCCCATCGGCCGCACCACGCTCTGGAACAGAATCGGATCGGTCGCCGTCTTGAAGTCGTTGTCCGCGATGAACTGCAGTATTCGCCGGCCGCTCTCCGCCATCTTGGCCCGCTGCGACGGTTCGGCAACGCCGCCGAGATAGCGGTTGGAGACGATCTCCACCACATCCCACTTGGTGTTGGCGTCGAAGGCCTTCTTGATGTCCGCCGTATCGAGCAGCTTCAGTACCTGGATGAGATGATGTCCGGTCTCCATCGCCAGCGAGAACACGTTGCCGTACGTGGAGCGATCCAGCGCGTAGCGCAGATCCAGGCCGATGCGCTGGATGGTGCCGACGCTGCCGAACGGCCGTTGATCGATCAACTGGCCGCCGCGAATCACCTCGCCGATCATCAGGTCCCGGAAATACTGGCCGACGGCGACCATGAAGCCGAGCATCTGCCGATGGAAGTTGCGATTGACGACCGCCCCGGCCGGAGCCTGCGAGGTACCGTAGTTGAACGCACGGCGGTACGCCACCATGCGATCCGCCTTGGTGTAGCGCAACGGCTTCCATTTTTCGAGCAGGTACAAGCCGCGAGCGCCCGGTCCACGCTGGATGCGCATCTTGCCGAGCCGGAACAGCCTCAGCAGCGTTTCCGCGACTTCGAAAATCTTCATGCGTTCGTGCTGGTAGACATAGTAGAGCTCGGCCGCCGCGTGCAGCTGACTGGGGACGACGGAGTCGTCGAAGTCGGGAGTGAGCCGTGGATAGCCGATCTTGTCGAACCCGACGTTGCCCTGAGGCCCGATCCCGATCAGATCGTAGAAACCGCTGTCGGAGTCGTTGGTGTCCTTGCCGAGGAGTTCGCCGAAGCGCTGCTCGAATTGCGTCGACAGCGCATCGCGTTCCCCGGGAGGCAGGTTCGCGAGCTGCTCTTGCAGGAAAGTTTCCCAGAGGCGCTGGATGGTTTCGGTGGTCTGGAAATTCATTACGCGCTCCCGTTCGATGTCGGCCGAAGCCGCTGGCTCTTACTTGCGTGATCCCTTCGTCGATTCGCCGGGTCGGCCTGGTCCGCTCGGTCCACCCGGCCCGGAATCCTCTTCGGACTTCGGGGGAGGGGCCTGGATACATTTGAGCGTGACATGGATATCGTCGAGCGCCGTTGTGATCCGGACGAGCGTCGCCTCGACATTGCTCGCCCTCAGCCACTCGCACATCTCCTTGAGCTTCATGGCACACATGCCTATCTCAGTGCGGGCGCTGTTCTCCCCGACTTTCGCTGTCAGTGCGTCTATGGTCACCTGGAGTGCCTGGAGGCCGTCCCTCGTGTTGCTGGCGGAGATCGCTTCTGCGATGTAGCGCTTGGGCGCGCCCGCGGCGGCAAGAGGTACTGGCGCTGTGTCCCAGCCAGCGGATTTGTCGAAGCTCATGAGATTCCTCCGAAATGGAACACGTCAGATCTTTTCCGCAATGTCGCCTATGTTGTCTGCGATGGCGTCCAGGGACTCGTCGCCGTCGCGCGGGATGATCGTCTCCAGCCGCATGCCCTCGACCCTCACCTGTCCCGAAGATGCCGGTGCCAGGGCGGTCCTGTCCTCGATGAAGTACAACGCACTGTTCACGATCGTGGGCAGGCAACCGCGTGACGAACTGAAGATGGATTCGATGGACAGGCAGCCGGAGGTCATCTGCTCGATGACCGGCTGCCACCGCCGATCCGTATCGCGTTGCAGATAGAGTTCGTCGTGCAGCACCTGGGCGAAGAAGAGCGGCGCAAAGTCGCGGTCGGGCCAGGGCGTATTCCTTGACAGGAAGCCGTCGTAGGTAGCCGGCTCCGTGTCCCAACCCTCCGGCGTCACCATGGGACCCGCGCCATCGTCGATGGGGCGCAATAGCTTGCGGATCGCAAACAGCTCACGCCTGATTTCCCTTGCGACGCCGACAGGCGCAACGGCTCCAGTGACGTCTAGATAGTCTGGCCGGCCCGCGCCGGCCGGATTGTTCCACGGCAGGATTTCGAGCAGGAAATCGAACATGTGAGAGCAGGCCGCCGCACGCACTTCGGGCAAGCCGAGGTCGATGTCTCCTGCGGAATAGAAATCGACGGCGCGATCGATGTCATAGAGCATCTTGTCGAGCACGATCTGCGCGCGCACAGTCTTGTCGTCGCAGGCGCAGACCGTCAGGCAATCGAGTTGCCGTGCGAGCGAGCCTCGGCGATTGACGAGATTGATCAACCGCTGCTCGGCTCCGGTGACCGGTCCGGGACCGTACAAGCCATAGTTCAACACCGCTGGCCGTGCCACTCGCAGCAGCCGGAATCCGCCGGCGGGCATGAAGCCTTCGATGAAGAGCTGCAGCGCCTCGTGCAGCGTGGCCAGCTCCGGTGACGTTGGAGATATCTGTCGGATGGTCGTGTCGACGAAGCGGTTGAGCCGATTCAGCGGAGCCCACGCAGTGGCGCCGAGCGCACGCATGCCGGTTGAGCTGCCGCCTCCGGCATTCTGGATCAACTCGTCCATGGTCCGCGCGATCTCGCCCTCGGACAACAGCGACCGAATATCTCCTTGTCCTTTAGCCTCGAGGACCGTAGACATCTGCCGATATGCGCGCAGACCACGCGGCCACACTCCGCTGGTCATGCCACGCGCAGATGCGCCGTCCACCCGTCGCAGTGCATTCAGCACTGCGTCTCGCCGCGACTGCAGCTCCGAGTACGGTGCTTGCAACAGGAAACGGCCGCCAGCGAATCCTACGTTCGCCATCGATTCGCCCATGAGCACGAGCATGACCGCGCAGACTTCATCGATGCTCTGCGCGAGACCGCGGAAGCTTCTGTTCAAGGCGGGTGTCAGTGCGCCGATCAAGCGCGAGAGGCGCGCGTACTCGCCGAGTTGGCGACGCATCGCGAACGCCGTGTCCCTCTTGAGCGGATCGAGCCCGAAACTCGCTGACGACACGCCTTCGTCGATCGATCGGTTGATGACGGTCTGCCATCCTTCGAGTTCAGGGCGGATGTCCTTGGTGAGGTTGTCCTTGATGAGTTCCTGCAGGTCCAGGTTGACGTCGGCCCGCGATTGATCGAGGTCCAGGTTCGTTGCAGTGGGCGCCGTGATGTCCACGGGTCGCAGTGCCGGAGTTCGAAGAAACGGCAGGCCGCGTGCCTCGCCGTCGATTGCCTGCGCGCGCAGGTCGTTCTGGTAGCGCTCGGACAAGGCCTGCGCGATCTGCGCCGGATCGGTAGGGTCACCGACGTGCAGCTCACGACGTAGCAGGTTGTCCAACGTCATGCGCTGCCGATCGCCCGCAACGGACTCCGCGCCACGCTTGGCGTTGATGAGGCTGTTGGAACCAGGGTAGTTGGCCATCGTGGGTCCTCGTTAATGTGTCAGGCCGCCAGTCTCACTGTCGTGTCCGTGCCGTCCGAAGCTCGCTGATTGAGAAGCTGTGTCACGCGCCGCGCCAGCACCTTTGGCGCGATCCGTCCGGCTTCCAGCGCGTAGTGCGCAGCGCTAACGAGATGCCTCGGAGACAGCTCGACGTTACGTCCTTCCGCGAGGCGTCTCGCGCCTTCGCGGATCGCAACTTCGTCGTCGGCACGAAAGGGGATCACGTCGACGAGTGCTCGCTGCGCGAGATTGCGCCTGGTCTGATAGACGATCTCGTCAACGATCTCAGGAATCAATCGCGGCGCGGTACGCATCAGGGGCTGTGGGATTCGATGACCTTCGGCAGGTCGATACAGCCCCTGCCATACGCGCAGCAACCGCGTGGCGTCGCTAGAGAAGTTCATTCGCCGCAGCAGTTCCGCGAGCAGATAGACACGCAGATAGGCAGTCGGGTGTGCGCCACCAGGCCGATATGTCATGGTCCGAGGCTGCGGCTGCGCAAGAAAGTCCGCCATGCCCCACGCGGCCGCGGGACCTCCAAGCAGCACAGCCGCGAAGTCCGCGAAAATCTCCTTGTGCCATCGCCCATAGACAGTGGCAAGGAACGGACTGCGAGCACGGCCCATGACGCGTTTGAGCACGGCTTCCCGGTTCTCCTGCCAGATGCCTAGATCCGCATGGAGGTTGTGCGCCACTTCGTGCAGGAACACGCTTTGCCACGGCTGATCCCGATCCCATGGAATGCGGATCAGCGGAAAGGGATTCGCTTCGCCCAGCAAGCGGGACAACTGTACGCCACGCCGCATGGTAGCGGGCGAGTACCCATGCTCCATGTAACACACGGGCTTGAGCAGCGGTCCATCGAAGATACGCGGAGCTGCATCGCGCACGGCCACGTAGCAGTCCAGAGCGATCGAATCGTGCGCCGCAAGGGCAGGGCCGAAGTTCGTGCCGCGCTGCGCGAAGACTTCGTAGAACATGCCGAACAGTCGCCGGGCGCGATCCAGCTCGCGCTCGACCAGCGCGATGTCGATCAGCATGCGCTTAGGCGCAGAGTTTCTACTTTCTGCTTCCAGCTGCGTGAAGCGTCTCCGTGCATTCTGTGCCACGGCTTCGAGCCGCGCGTTTGCCGCTCGAAAGTGCGCGGCGGATGGTGCGTAAGGCATGTCCTGGGGACGCAAGCCGACGAACGCATTGTCGACCCTGGAGAGCCGGCTCAATCGAGCGCGGATCCCGTTGATCTTCGTCCGTATGAATCGACGTACGTCCATGGTGATGACCGTGCGAATGTAGTGCGCGAGACTGCGATGGCAGGTCAGCGGCAGCGCAGGTTGATGACGACCGGCCCGCGAGCCAGGATCCTCCGATTGCGGCACCCGGGGCACGATCCCCCGATTCGACGAACGGCAGGGGCCGCGGCACGACGAGCGACCGGAGTGACGGTGCGTGCCACTACACGCGCAGCCTGTCCGCGCGGAGTCGCGCGACGGTTTGCAGGCACGAGCGGACGTGCCAGTCGTTGGATAGCCTGCGGGCGCCGCGCGACCTGAGTCGTTACACGTCGAACGACTCGGACAGCCTGGCGCGCGGGCAGACGACGACGCTGCACAACTCGGCGTGCGGCAACGACTGCTCGTCCGACTGCACGAGCCGCGCGTGGACCCTGACGTCGTGCCGCTGTGCGCACAGCGTTGGACACAGCACGAACAGCTGCTCGTCGCACTGGTCGTGCAGCTCGCGCGACACCGGGCAACGCCCGGCGGACAACCATGCCCGCTAGCACCGGCGCAGCCGCGTCGATGCCGTCCTCGTCCAGGCCATCGACGAGTTCGTCGAATGCCTCCAGCTCATCCGCCCCGTCAGCCAGCAAGCGGCCGGCTACATTGGCGATGCGTCCGATGAGCTGAGCCTGCGGGATCGGTAGCATGCTGGCGATCGGACCGACGACGCGCGCCACGTTGCCAACACCGCGGCCTACTGTGCGCGCGATGCGGCGAAGCCTGCGGAAGAACTCATCGCTGTCGCCTGCATCCATCGCGTCTGCGACAGCGTCCTCCATGGCGTCGTACCCTTCCTCATCGACGTCCATCTCGTCGGTGTCGACGTCGTCATAGGCATCGGTCTCGTCGTATTCGTCGACCTCGTCGAGCTCGTCCATTTCGTCGTAGCCTTCGCCGCCGCCACCACCACCGCCGCCGCCGAGCAGCCCGCCGGCAACGCGTCCGATACCGCCGATGAGACGGCCGAGGAATTCGTCGTCGCCGGAATCGCCTTCGTCGTACTCGTCGGCCTCATCCAACTCATCATGCGCGTCGTAGTCATCCATCGTGCGCGCCGGTCCCTCCACGCTATCGGTCATCAGATCGTCCATTACGTCGGTGTCGAAACGGTCCATGGTGCTCTCCTTCGTTGCGAACGAATTAGCGAGGGGTGATGGTCAGCCGGACGGGCCGATCGATGTAAAACGTGCGCTGGCCACGGATGGATTGGTGCGGCCGTCCGCGGCCCAGTCCAGGATCGCGACCAACAGGACCTGTGCGGCGGCGCGGGGCAGATCGTGTCGCTCGTCGCATGGCTTGAGGATTCTGCGCAATCTGGCGTGCAGTGTGAGGAAGGTGCTTGCGGATCGTGCGTACAGCGGCTTGTGGCGTTGGAGTCGTACGTGTTGCGACTCGCCCCGCTGCGTGCGCGAGCCTCGGCAATGCGCGCAAGCCCTGACGGCCACGGCCGCGCATTAGCTCGCGCGCTGCTGCGCCGACGCCTCGCACTAGCGCACGGCGTGCACTCTGAGTGAGCTGCGCGATGTTTCGGAAGCCCAATCCACGCGCGGCCGCTCGGGCCGCCATCGCCACTGTCGCAGGCAGTGCGGCGTCGATCTCATCCTCAACGAACAGGTCCGACAGGGCATCGAAGTCGTCGAACTCATTCCCGCCGCTGCCGATGAGCTGACTCAATTGCGACAGGACGTCTTGCGCACCGCTGGCTGCTTGCCCGACGGAAGCGGAGAGGCGTTCCGCTCGACCTGCAGCTCCGCCAACGGTCTGCGCAACCTGTCCGGCTCGGCCCAGTGCGCTGGCAACTCCGGGCGCACCCAGCATGCGTGCAAGTCTCGCCGCCGCCAATGCAGCAGGCGTCGCCGCACGAGCGACACGGCCCACGCCGCGAGCAACTCGTGTCGCGCCTTGAGCAACTGAGGAGACATTGCCGGCGACTGACGCCCCCCGGCCGAGTCCTCGTCCGACCACTCCAGCGGCACGGCCCAATCCGCCGAGCAGCCGGCCGAGGAACTCGTCTTCGTCCGCGGCATCCAGGCCATCGGCGATCTCTTCCTCGAAGGCATTCCAGACGGCTGCATCGTCTACGTCTTCGGCGTACTCGTCTCCCGCGTCGATTGCGTCTGCATCGAGGGAGTCGCCCTCGAGCGCATCGGCGGAAGTCGGCTGAAACAGGGAGTCTCCGTCGTGATCGCCGTGATCCAACTCGTCCACGTCGAAGCCGTCGCCGACGGCTGCGTCGAGTTCATCGGTTGCGTCGATCGAATCGGCGGCATACGTTTCGTCGGTGTCGAACGGTCCGCTCATGAGTGCCTCCGCCATCGGGCCCGGCGAGGCCGGGTTCAGGGTTCAGACTGCGGGTGGACTGTGGGATCCGGAAAGGGATCCGGCAAACCCACGATGCGGGGAGAGCGGATGGGTGGATGAGTGGTGGCGGGCCAGAAGGGGTGTATTGACAAACTCCAATCGAAGCTGGATTCAGATAGAAAGGAGCGCTGGGCCCCGGCGACTGTCGCCGGGGCCCAGCGGTTTCCAAATTGTCGTGAGGGTTCCTAGTTCGCCTGGCTGAGGCAACATTATCGTCACTTCATCGTCAAATGCGATTGCGACCACTGCTAAGCGTAGTGCCTACACCGCACCGGATGCGGTATGGCAACCCCATCGGCGGCATGCTCGCAATGTACATAGCGATGAAGCCGGAATTCTTTGCAGGGCTGATCCAGTAACCAGGTTGCTTCGGCAGCCTCAATCAGCTTTGCAGTATCACCAATGTCCTAAAGGCACTGCTCAAGGCTGCAAGCCATGGCAGGCGAGTTCGCGTGAGATAGGACAAGGACTCAATCGGACTCCGCCTGCCTGCTGCCCACATGCGATGCGCGCACGAAGAAGGACCGCAACTCTGCGATGGTCTCCATCGGATTCTGCTCGGGAAAGAAGTGACCGCCGGCGACTGCGCGACCAGTCACCTCGACCGCCCAAGCGCGCCATATTCCCAGCGGCCCGCCGGACTTGCGGTACCACTGATCGAGGGCACTGTCTGCGCTCCAGAGGACCAGCACAGGACAGCGGATACGTCGGCCGGCGCGCTGATCTTCCTCGTCGTTCGCTATGTCGATCGTTGCAGCAGCACGATACTCTTCGCAGATCGCGTGTACCGCTTGCGGAACGCGCAACGCTTCGATGTACGCTGTACGAACGGCTGACGGAAAACTGCTTGGATCGGAACCCCAATTGACGAGCGCATCCTCAATGACAGCCGCAGGGTCCGAACAGAGCAATTGTTCTGGCAGAGGCGGTGGTTGTGCAAGCAAAGACCATGGCCAGAATGCCATGACGAAGCGAGCATCCGCGCGTCGGAACGCTTCAGCGGTCGGGATTACATCGAGCACGGCGAGACGTTCGACTTTGTCCGGATGATCGAGCGCCATCCGATAGGCGACGCGCGCACCGCGATCGTGGCCTCCAACGAAGAAGCGCTCAAAGCCCTGTGCTTGCATCATCTTCACCAAGTCGAGTGCCAGCGCCCTCTTCGAGTATGGCGCGTGGTCGGGGCGAGATGCGGGTTTGCCACTCGCGCCATAGCCGCGAAGGTCGGCGCATATGATTGTGAACTCGTCGGCCAGCGCCGGCGCAACCCGGTGCCACATGACGTGTGTCTGCGGGAAGCCGTGCAAGAGCAACACAGGCGGGCCGTCACCTTTGCGCTGGATGAAGACCGTCGTCTCGCCGACGTCAACGTGCGAGGACTCGAATCCGCTGAACAAGGCCGTCATGAAGGTCCAAGTGTAATCGTGTAAACAGTAGAATGCCGGGCACCGGCGGCGGTTCCGCGGCGGATTCAGAGCAGCCAAGCGCTAGGCGGGCGGCAAGCGTAAGACGAGGTCCGTACGGCAAGACTGTTTGTGGCGGCAACGGCACCGACCGGAACTTGGTGGAGGTTGTTGGCCGTCAGTGGAGGGTCGCGCCGCAGCCATTTACGACGTTCCTGCACTGTCGAGCGCTCGCTGAAACGTGCTCGGAACTCCCTGTGGTGGACATGTCTATGACTTCCCTTCAGGTGCACGCCTCCGAGCAATCCGATGAAGTGGCCAGCCGGCGGATCTGCTTTCTATGGCAGGTCCGCATCGGGTTGAGGCTAATGTGAAACTCCGATTACGATTCTGGGACCGTACTTCACAAGCCACGGACGAGTAACCCTGTTCACTCATTTGGCTAGCCTTTGAGGAGATCAAGGTATGGACGATGGGAGCCGTATGACGGGAGACCGTCCCGTACGGTTCTAAGAGGTGCTCCGGCTGCAATGCCGAGGCCTACTCACCTTCCTGCGGTACCGATGCGGGTTCGAGTCAGGTGACAAGTAAGGTGCGACGGTACGCACCGTAGCAGGGAACATCTACTTTGCGAGCTTGCGCATCAATTCCACCAGACCGATCGCGGTAACGCCATTACTCTCCGGCCATGTGTCCGTGCCCCCGTGAACGAGATAGCTTTCCTTCACCTTCAGCGCTTGGCGCGCGCTATAGAAGCCGCGCGAGAGCGTTGGCGCGGATGAGCGCTTGATCTCGACCGCGATCTCCGGCTTGCCGCCGCGTTCGAATAGCAGGTCGATCTCTGCACCATCCTCCGTGCGATAGAAATAAGGAGTGCGCCGCTCGCCGGCCGCCGCAATGAGATTCTCGATGACGAACCCTTCCCAGCTTGCACCGGCGACCGGGTGTCCCAACACGCCCTCCCAGGTTTCGATGTCAAGCAACGCGTGCGCTAGGCCGCTGTCGCGGATGTACGCCTTGGGCATACGCACCAACCGCTTGCCGACGTTGCCGGCCCATGGTCGCAAACGACGCACTAGAAGCAGATCGACCAGGAGATCGACATAGCGGCCCACGGAAGGAGACGTGACGCCAAGACTCGATGCCAACCGTGCCTGGTTCAGCGGCGTGCCTTGTGCATGAGCGAGCATCGTCCACAGCCGTCCGATGGTTTCAGCCGGAAGACGCGGAGCGAACATTGGCACATCGCGTTCGAGATAGCTGCGGATAAAGTCGAGCCGCCAGTCGAGACTTGCTGCATCGCTGGAGGCGAGTACGCTCTCCGGAAAACCGCCCCGCAGCCACAGTCGATCGGTGTCGCCGACCTGAGCGGGATACTCCAGAGCATCGATCTGTCCCAGATTCACATAGGCGACGCGTCCCGCCAGTGATTCAGATGCTTGGCGCATCAATTCGATGGCCGCAGAGCCGAGCAGCAGGAAATGCCCGGCGCGCTCGCCCGCAGCCCGTCGCTCGTCAATGATGCCGCGAAGTGTTTCAAACAGTGCGGGAGCCCGATGGATCTCATCGATGACCACGAGTTTTCCGGCTTGTGCTCGCAAGAACTTGTCCGCATCGTGCAGACGTCGCTGATCGACGGGTCGCTCGAGATCCAGGTAAATAGCCGCTGACTTTGCCTTGCGCGAAGCAATGTTGCGCGCGAGAGTAGTCTTGCCCACTTGGCGCGGCCCCAGCAACACGACGCCTGGCATCTGCTTGAGGCGATCCTCGATATAGGGGCGTAGGCGGCGGCCGATCATGCAGTGATAATTTAATACCGGAAATATAACGTGTAAATTTACTATTCCGGGGTTTGAAATACAAGGCGGGACTGCAGCGATGAGCGACCGCAGCAGCGACCGTCGAAGGGATTTCGTACGTTCCTGCAGTCAGGATGCGGGTGCAGGTGAGGTTATGAGCTTATGTGCATGCGGTCGTCGAATGAGGCTTATCTCGTCGCAAAGGATTGATGACGGCCGGTTGAAATGAGTTGCTTGTGCTGCACGCAAACCCTAGCTCGCGATACTTGATAGCCATTTAACATTGGAGTGGGCTAAATCGGTCGTCTGAGCTTCAAGGGCGCTTGAAACTGTACGCAGGGCTTCAGAAGCGAGGCTGACCTTGCCTCGTCGATCTGCGCGAGCCAGTCGACGATGCCCGGATCGGGGCGCGGCTCCTTTGCTGACTCCGTCGCGCGAGTCGGGCCTGCTATGTCAGGGGGGCCTTCTTCATTGAGTGCAGACCGTGGCCCGCTGCGCCTGTTCGCGCTGCCCCAGCCACTGCGCAGTGAAGGTTACGGCCAGCGCCGTCAGCGGTACCAGCGCCGCAACCCGCGGTAGCGCCTCGAGGCCAGCGCCGTGGTCGATCACCATTCCGCCGAGCCAGGCGCCGCCGGCATTGCCGAGGTTGAACGCACCGATGTTGATGCTCGACACGAGGCTCTGCGCCGCGCCCCGGGCCTTGTCCATCACCCACATCTGCAGCGGCGGAACGGTAGCGAAGGCTGCAAAGCCAAGGAGGAAGACGAAGGCCACCGATAGCACGCGGCTGTGGATAGCGAAGCTCATCAGCCCCAACACTATGGCTAGCGCCAGCAGGCTACCGAGCAGCGTCGGCACTAGCTGCTTGTCAGCCAGTTTGCCACCGACGATGTTGCCCATCATCAGACCGCTGCCGAACACCAGCATGATTGGTGACACCGCGCTGTCGCCGAAGCCGGTGATCTGCGTGAGAATAGGTGCGATATAGGTGAAGACGGTGAACATACCGCCGAAGCCGAGCACAGTGCTGAGTAGGCCTAGCAGCACCGGTATCCGTGTCAACGCACGCACATCGGCGCGCCAGTCGCTCGGTTCCGACGCGTTGTGATCGCGTGGCACAAGCAAGGCGATCACAAACAGCGCGGCCACGCCTACTGCCGCCACCACCCAGAAGGTCACACGCCAGCCATAAGCCTGGCCGACCCAAGTGCCGAAAGGCACACCGAGGATGTTGGCGACGGTCAGTCCCATAAACATTACGGCGATGGCTGAAGCGCGCTTGTCCGCGGCGACCAGCGTGATCGCCACCACCGAGCCGACTCCGAAGAATGTGCCGTGCGCGAAGGCCGTGATGATGCGTGCCGCCAGCAGGGTGGCGTAGTTCGGCGCGATCGCGCAGGCGGCGTTGCCGATCGTGAAGATCGCCATCATCGCCAACAGGATGGTCTTGCGGGGCAAGCGGCCGGTCGCCACGGTCATGATCGGCGCGCCGACGACCACGCCGAGTGCATAACCGGAAATCAGCAGGCCAGCAGTGGAGATCGACACACCCAGATTGTCACCGACCTGCAGCAGCAGACCCATGATCACGAACTCGGTCACACCGATGCCAAAGGCGCCGGCCGTCAGCGCGTAAAGAGCTGGGGGCATCGCAAGACTCCGTTTCCAGTTACAGCGGGTAGCATGCCGGCTTCTTCCATTGATGATAAGAATGTGCACCGACACTCCTGTCGTGCATTCAAATCACGAGTCACCCATGGACAACCGTACCGGCGAAATCGAAGCTTTCCTGCGCACGATCGATAGCGGCAGTTTTGCCGCAGCGGCCAAAAGCCTGCGGCAGACGCCTTCTGGCGTGAGCCGCAGCGTTGCGCGTCTGGAAGCACGTCTCGGAGTGCGCCTGCTCAACCGCACAACGCGCTCGCTCACGCTCACGCCCGAGGGCGAGGCCTACCGTCCGCGCGCGCTCGGTATCCTTAACGACCTAGACGAACTCGAACGCAGTTTCTCGGCCGACAAGGCCGCGCCGCGCGGCAAGCTGCTGGTAAGCGCCTCGGTGCCCTTCGGTCTGCATCGCTTGCTGCCGGTACTGCCGGAGTTTCTTGAGCGCTACCCGCAGGTTTTGGTGGATCTGTCGCTCACCGATGCTTTGATTGATCTGGTAAGCCAGCGCATCGACGTTGCCATTCGCCACGGAACGCTGCGTGATTCTTCGCTTCGCGCGCGTAAGCTTGGCACAAGCCGCTGGCTCATCGTCGCCGCGCCATCATACCTGCAGCGGCGCGGGACACCGAAGCGGCCGGCCGATCTGAAGCATCACAATTGTCTCAACTTCAGCTTCCGCCGCTCGATCGAGGGTTGGACCTTCAAGTTCGACGGCACGCCCAGGCAGTTCGCGATCAGAGGCAACTTTCAGGGCAACTCGGGCGAGGCGATTCGCCTGATGGCCGTTGGCGGCGCCGGTGTCGCGCGGTTGGCGCATTTCCTGGTGGCTGAGGACATCGAACTAGGCAGGCTGGTGCCACTGCTGACCTCTTTCAACATCGGCGACAGCGAGGACATCCACGCGCTCTATGTCGGCCACGAGCGCCTCAGCGCGCGAGTGCGCGTGTTCCTGGATTTTCTGGTGAAGCGCGCCTCGATAGACGAGTGAATGCCGCCACCCCGCGTGGTTTTTCGCTTGTGCTGGCAATTTAGCGATCTTGCCGCTCTCGAAATGTATCAACTCCTACTTCAACTCCAGGTCTCGGCGCCGGCCGGCTGAATCTGTCAACAGCTTGCCTGCCGTGCCAAGGGGCCAAGCGCGCCTCGCTTGCTGAGGATCAGCCATTCGCACTCGCTCGAGCCTGCAATTGGAACAAGATGGAAGCCAGCAGCTCTCAGTGGAATGGTTGCGCAGAAGGGATTTGTCACGTTCCTGCAGTGCCGATCCTAGTCCGGGTGAGGTAAAGCCGACCGGTAATCGGCTGCAAGGAAGAGTCAGGCAGCAACAAACCCAGGCAACTTGACCGCTTTCGCGTCGAAGGAGGCGGTGGCGCGGCATCCGAGCGCACGATGCCGCGCGCCATTTAGACAATCCGCAAAGTCGGCGGCCGAATCCTTCCATACAAACAGGGCGCTCTCGATAGAGTGCTCGTCCTCAAAACGCAGTTCAGCTGAAGCGAGAAGTCCTGAGAACGCCGCGAGGATTTCAGCCTTGGTCAGGCTATAGCGACTTCGCAGCACCCATTCCGTCTCAAGCAACACCAAAAGACCAATGAGTACACCGCCGCCGGTGCGCGACTCACGACTGATGATTTTTTGAGCACGCTCGAATTGTGCTTGGTCGTCTTGAACGAGAAAGCGCACCAAGACATTAGTGTCGAGACCAAGCATCACCGGGATAGTTGCTCAACCGGAATGGCCTTCTGACCTTTCTTCTTCAGGCTTCCAGCAAGACTCATCACGCTCTTGTTTTTGACGCGCATGAGTACTGTGCCATCTGGAAGCATCGTGAAGGTCATCCGGTCGCCTGACTTCATGCCGAGAGTCTCGCGGATATCCTTGGGAATCGTGGTCTGTCCCTTGCTGGTTAACGTCGAATCTGTGCTCATTGTGCCACCTCCATTCCTTACGGATCGTACATCAGTAAGGAGCGCTTGGGAAGGCGAGCTGCAGGGTGTTCATTCGAAGCCCTACACGCTGTTCCTGCAGTCTCCGTGCGGGTACGCGTGCGGTGACCTCGAGACGTTCAGCTTTCGGTCAGGAGCATACATCCTTCATCCTTCGCTCCCAGGCCACGCAATTTCGACTGATGTCGGAAAGGGTGCCCCTGCTTCGTTTCTCTGCCAAAACACGCAGCGGCTGAGGAGCAGCCGTGCCTAAAATCGGACCGCGTCAACGGAGATTGCAAAGATGATTACCGTTTGGGAGTGACGAGGAGTACTGCGGAGTATCTGGCCGATCGGCGAATGTCTGGAACGAACGTCCCACAGAGAAGGGTGGAGCAGCCTAGCCTTGCCGGGTTTGACACCCGGGGTCCGCCGCAACTGCCACCGGCGAGGCGTTGCATCTGCCGGCCACGTATCCTTTCGCTGGGTTCATCCGTCTTAGCTGTTCATGGGCACGGTCATCCTTGACATCGCCCTCCTGGACGAATTGGAGCGTGACAAATGAACAGCAAGCAGAGCCTAGCGAACAAGATACATTACGAAACGCTCGCGGAGGCTTTTCGCAGCGGTCGAGAATCGCCACAGGAAGCATCCGAGTGGTCCGTTTTGACGGCAGAACCGGGCGGCGTCGATTACGTCGAGACGAACGTCGGCGACAAGACCGCGCTGTGGGTTCAGCCAAAAACGGCGACCAAAGATCGGGTCATGCTTTACCTGCACGGCGGTGGCTATGTCGGCGGATCGATCTGGACCCATCGCAAGATGGTCGGACACCTCGCCAAGGCGATCGGCTGTTACGCTTTGCTCGCCACTTACGACTACGCGTTTCAGAGCAAGTTACCCCGCCAAATCGAGCAGGCGGTGATCGCATTCGAGTGGCTGGCTGAGCAGGATATCCGGCCGAAGCACACCGTCGCTGCCGGCGATTCCGCTGGTGCAGGCCTGGTCGTTGCCGCCGCGATGAAACTGCGTGATGCGGGACGTCCGCTGCCGGCCGCAATCCTCAGCATCTCGGGCTGGCATGATCTGTCGGCGAGCGGGCTCTCTTACGAAACCAACCGCGAGAAGGACGCCTTCTTCCAGAAGGCGTCCGTGGAAATGCTGGCATCCCAAGTGCTCGGAGGGGCCGATCCGCGACTTCCGTTGGCCAGCCCGATCTTTGCCGATCTCAGGGGCCTGCCGCCGATCTATCTGCAAGCGGGCGGAGACGAAACCCTGCTCGACGACAGCCGAGCGCTCGCCGACCGCGCGAAAACCGCCGGCGTCGAGGTGCGCTTAGACGTATTTCCGGGGATGCTGCACTCGTTCCAGATGATGGCCGGCCGCGCTCCCGAAGCCGACGACGCGATCGCGCGGTTGGCACAATGGGTTCGCCCCAAGCTTGGTCTGGCCGCAACGGCGGCAACACGCGCTAAAGGTCAGGAGGTCGCATGACTGGCAAATTGAAACCAAGATGTGGCAGCTGAAGGACATGCCCGAGCGGCCGACCGGCCTGTTCGATGCGCGATATCGCGCCTTCCTCGAGACGGTGTCAGGCGTCCGCGCCCAACTGCATCGCTACTGCGGCCGCATGACGGGCTCACGCCTCGACGGTGAGGATCTCGTGCAGGAGACGCTGTTCGAGGCCTACACGAAGATTGAGACCCTAGACGATGCCGGCCGGCTGAAGCCCTGGCTGTTTCGCATCGCTCACAATCGCTGCATCGACTTTCTGAGGCGACGCGATGTGCGCGAGCGCGCGGAGCACGCCTATTCGGACGACATCGGCGTTGTCTCTGCAGAGCCGGCAGCGACCGATGCACGCCGCGCCATCGAACGGCTGGTTGGCCGCTTGCCGCCCAAGGAGCGCGCCTGCATCCTCCTGAAGGACGTGTTCGACTATTCGCTGGAAGAGACCGCAGAACTCGTGGACTCGACGGTTGGGGGCGTCAAATCCGCGCTCTCCCGCGGATGGGCGAAGCTCGCCGACTTGCCCCCTGAACCTGCCGGTGAACCGAACCGTCCGCTTGATCCCGACACTGCGCGGCTCTTGCAGCGCTATGTTGACCTCTTCAACCGCCATGACTGGGATGGCGTGCGGAGCCTCACCAGCGCCGACGCTCGGTTGCGGGTCGCCGACTGCTTCGACGGCCTGCTCAGAAGTTCTCCCTATTTCGTCGAATACGAACGAAACCCGGAGACGTGGATCATGAAGGTCGGGGCGATCGACGGAGAGGCTGTCGTGCTCGTGCTTTTCCAGCGAGGCGACCAGTGGCAGGTCGCGTGGCCGGTTCGTGTCCATGTCGCCGGTGGCGTCATCGACCGCATCGAAGACTATTATGCCTGCCCATGGGTCGTTGGAAACGCCTCGGAGCCCGACTTGAAGCTCACGCTTGGGCCAGCCGTTTTGGGAAGAGCATAAGGCGACGATTTCTCACTCTGGCTTCGCGGAGTGACGATGTTGAGTTCTCAACGAAAAATCGTGGCGTGCCTCGGATCGAGCAGCACGGCGGGCAAGGGCCAGGCATTCGATTGGATGACGGAGCTCCGCCGGCGGCCGGGCAACGGGCAATTTGAGTTCCGGAATTTTGGCGTCGGCGGCGACTTGGCCTACAACGCGCTGCAGCGGTTGCCGGATGTGCTCGCCTGTCGTCCCGACAAGGTCATCGTCTGGGTCGGCGGGAATGATGTTCTCACGCTCGTGTCACGCAAAGTGCGGCGGTTCTTTACGTTTTGGAAGCGTCTGCCCCGCACGCCTTCGCCCGATTGGTTCTACGAGAATCTGGCCGAGATAGCACGCAGGCTGAAGCGCCAGACGGCGGCGGACATCGGCCTTTGCTCGCTCCCTCCGATAGGAGAAGCGCCGGATTCGGACGACCCGTTCCAGAGCGAGCTCAACCGGCGGATCAAGGAATATTCTGCGATCGTCGCGGCCGTCGCGCACGAGGAACGCTGCGGCTATGTCTCGCTCCATGAGGCGCTCACCGAGGCGGTTCGCGCCTCGCCTGGCCGGGCCTACACGGCGTTCAACTTTCTTCCATTCTATCGCGATGCTTTTCGCGTACTGGTGCTGCGGCAGCGTCCGGATGATGTCAGGCAGCCATCGTGCGGGAGATGTTCACTCGCTTTGCGGAGGGCGCGAGCTATCTGATGATCGCGCGCGAGTTGAGTGCACGCGGGGTTCCGAGCCCCGGCTCAACGTGGAAGCGGAAGGTCCGCCGCTGCAAAGGGTGGATGGCCTCGGCGGTTCGCGTGATCCTAAGAAATCCGCTCTATTGCGGCCGGATGCGCTGGAATGTCTCGCAGTTCGTGCGCGACCTGAACACCGGTAGCCACAAGCGACGCGCACGCCCAAAGACAGATTGGGTCGAGCATCAGGACGAGGCCCTGCGGATCGTTCCGGACGAGCTATACGAACGAGCGCAGGCTCGCACGCGCGCCGCCGTCAACAGTGACAAGCGATTGAAGAGCGGCGGCAGAGCAAAATACTTGCTGAGGGGCTTGCTCGTGTGCGATGTCTGCAGAGCCCACTATGTCATCGCGGACGCCCGCTGCTACGTCATCCGCCGTCTAATGGCCCGTTGGCAAGTTGATGGATACGCGTTTGCAAAAGTCGACGCTCGGCGGGCTGGCGTGCCAACTCCAAGGCTCGTTGATACGACGACTTGGCCGCCTCGTTAAGACCGAGGCGTCTCTGCATGTCGGCGCGCGCGGCGTGGGCCAGGTGGTAACGATCTAGCTCGCCCTGCGCCATCACTGCTTCAATGGCCGCGAGACCTACCGCGTGCCCATGACACATGCCGAGGGCGACGGCGCGGTTCAGGGCTGTCACCGCGGAGAGGTCGACGCGACACAGTGCGTCGTAGAGCGAGACAATTTTCACCCAATTGGTCTCGCGGAAGCTCGGGGCTTCGGCGTGAACGCCAACGATGGCGGCCTCGAGGGCGTAGGATCCCATGCGTCGAGAGGCGCGGGCACGCTCGATGAGCGCAAGGGCCTCCGCAATCTGCCCGCGATTCCAGAGCGATCGATCCTGGTTTTCAAGCAAGATGAGATCACCCGCCGCATCGACGCGCGCAGAGAGCCGCGCCTCGTGCAACAGCATCAGAGCAAGTAGACCCAGTGCCTCGGGTTCGTCCAGAAGCTCGACCATCAGCCGACCGAGCCGTATCGCTTCCGCGCACAGATCGCCCCGCGTCAGGCTCGCACCTTCCGTCGCCGCATAGCCCTCATTGAAAATCAAATAGACCACGTGCAGCGCGCTCTCGAGCCGCGCCGGCAGCTCGGTTCGGCTCGGAACCTCGTAGGGAATCACCAGGTCGCGGATCTTGGTCTTGGCTCTGACAATGCGCTGAGCGATTGTCGGCGCAGGTACCAGATAGGCCCTGGCGATCTCCTCCGTGGTCAGCCCGCCCACTTCGCGCAAGGTCAGCGCGATGCGCGCGTCCGGCGCCAGAGCAGGATGGCAGCAGGTGAAGATCAGCCGCAGTTCATCATCCTCGATGTGCTCGGGCATGTCTGGCTCCGGTGTCGGCTCCACGAGCATCGCCAGTTCGGGCAAGACGCCTGCCAGTCGCGATTGCTGGCGCCAGCGATCCACGACCTTGAAGCGTCCCGTGGAAACCAGCCAGGCATACGGATTCTCCGGAACGCCTTCGCGCGGCCATTGCTCCACAGCGGCGGCGAAGGCTTCGTGAAGGGCCTCCTCCGCCGAATCGAAACTGCCCAGTAGTCGGATCAGCGTCGCCCGAACACGGCGCGCCTCGGTGCGGTACACCGCTTCCAGAGCGTCGTGCGCGCGGGCTGGGCTCACAGCTTTGGACGCGGTTTGGTGAAGTCAATGACCGGTCGAACTTCGATAGCCCCCAGCCTGGCGTGCGGCATTCCTGCGGCGATCCGCACGGCCTCATTGAGGTCACGCGCTTCGATCAAGACCATACCGCCGAGCATCTCCTTGGTCTCCATGAACGGACCATCGGTGGTCGACATCTTGCCGTCGCGTACTCGGACGGTGATCGCCTCCCGAGGCAGGTTCAACGGCTGAGACTGGATCAAGTGGCCGCTGGCCTTCAGTTTGGCGGCATGGGGCCCGATCTCGTCGAGAACTGCATTGGCCTCCGGGCTGCCGTTGAAGACTTCCTGGGGATCGAAATAGACAAGGCAGTGATACTGCATGCGGGCTCCTTCGGGGTTCTGGTTCAACGTCGTGACGACAAGTGGTCGCTGGGCGGCACCGGAATTCGACATGACAGAAAATATTTTTTTGCGCCTGTCGAACTGGGGACAGACGCAGCGACTACCCGGGCTACCACGAGGACAGGAGTAACTATGTCTGAAACGCCAAGAAGCCGCACGACTGCCCGTTGCTCCTGTGGAAGCGTCGAGCTCGAAGCGATCGGCGCTCCTATCGTCAGCGTTGTCTGCTACTGCGACGATTGCGAGGAAGGCTCGCGTCTCATTGAAGCGCTCCCGAACGCACGTCCCGTTCGAGACTCCGATGGTGGGACCGCTTACCTTGTCTACCGGAAGGATCGCGTCAAGTGCTCAAGGGGAACCCAGTTCTTGCAGGCCCACAAGATTAGAGAGAAATCGCCCACGAACCGAGTCGTCGCGACCTGCTGCAATTCAGCCATGTTGCTCAATTTCGACGACGGGAAGCATTGGGTTGATATCTACCGAGCGCGGGTTCAAGGAGATGCTCCGGCCTTGCAGATGCGTATTTGCACGAAGTTCAAGGCAGGAAACGGCGATGTGCCGAACGACGCGCCTGGTTACCCGACTTTCCCGCTCAGGTTTCTGGCAAAGCTCCTTGCTGCCAGGATTGCAATGCTGCTGCGTCGATGAGCATCATCCGAGCGCACGTCCATGTGCGGTGACCCTATTCCAGTGGATCGGCTTGTGTCGGTGGATTCAGGTTTGAAGAGGCAGGGCCGTCCGGCCGGACGACACCATGCCTAGCCACGGATTCGAGATGGGTCCCAGAGCCACCGTGGCTTGCGCGTTGCTGACTCTTTTTCTGTTCTCCGCGGCGTGCTCAACTATCGATGATCCTCTCATCGGTACCTTCTCGATCAAGATGATCAAAGTGAGTTACGGCGCTTCGCCCGGCCAGACAGGCCGGGTCCGCATGACTCGCCAGGATGCTGGATATCGGCTCGCGTTCTGGGACGACCGGAGCAACAAATGGGAAGAGACGGCCCTACGACTGAAGCGCTGCACGTTCAGCGACTTCGCCGGACAGAATCTCCCGAATTCGACGCGGTGGTCGGCGGCTGCCAAGACCACACCGCTATCTTCTATTCCCGTGAGCCGATGCCGAAAGTGGTGGCTGACGTAACGCACACGGGCTATGCCTTCTTTTTCGCCCTCGGCATGGCAGGCACGATCTGGGAAGGAACGAAGGAGTAGCCTGCTCGCCTGGAGGCTCTTTCGGTGAGGAGCCGCTTCAGTGTCTCGACCTGACCCCCGGACGTAATTCAGGATCGCCCGATTCCGTGTCTTTCCTGAGACGAATCTGTTGCTCGACCTGCTCTTGTGGAGACGATTGATCCGGAAATGGAAATAGCGCGCCTGCCAGCACTTTTCCGCCCCGAGTTCCTTTCTTTGCCCATCTAACTGCTCGGACTCCCAGCCAAACGGCGACGGCCACGCATGCCACGGCAAGGCTGATTCCCACTATCAGATCCATGTTCTTGCTCCGGGAGATGCGGCACTTCCTCGTACTCGCTCGTGTTAGCTGCGCTCTCCGGAGATGCCGTTGGTCGGATGGGGGTCGCAAACTGCCGCTCCGTGTACTTGTCCAAGCAGCACTCCAGAGCGCTCGGCAGCCTTCGGTGGATGCAGATAATTCCGAAGAGGGGATTTCGCACGTTCCTGCAGTCAGGATGCGAGTGCGTGTGAGGTGAGGGCGCGTCGGCTTTCGGGCCGAGAGCCGACGCCGATCCCGGACTCTCGCCCTCTCGCCAGATAAGCTGTCTGATTTCGAGAGAGGCAATTGCGTCGAGTCTTGGCAACTGTTCTCAAATCTGCTACAGTTGTTCTCAGGATGAGATCAGATCGCTCCCAAATTGTCGAACTGCTTTTCGGTGCGTATCGCCGTCAGGTCCTGTCACTCCTGCTACTACGCCCGGACGAGAGCTTCTATGTCCGCGAAATCGGACGCCTTACAAGCGTGCCGGCTGGATCGCTTCATCGAGAACTCAAAGCGCTCACCGAAGCAGGACTCCTTGTGCGAACCGCCGCCGGCAATCAGGTTCGATATCAGGCGGCCCGAGACTGCCCTATCTATGAAGAGCTAGCGGCTATCTTCAGGAAGACAGCTGGGCTTGCGGACGTATTGCGCGATCTGCTTGCGCCTTTGGCGGACAAGATCTCCCTGGCTTTTGTCTTTGGCTCAGTTGCCCAAGGTAAGACAAAGGCAACGAGTGACATCGACTTGCTCGTGGTAGGGCCGGTGTCTTTCCCCGACGTGGTCGAGGCATGCCACTTAGGGCGACGCCGTCTGGGCAGGGAAGTAAATCCGGTAGTGATGTCCAAGACCGCGTTTCGTGCGAAGGAGCAACAACGAGATCGCTTCATCGTCCGAGTGTTGAAGGAACCAAAGATTCTCTTGATTGGAGATGTAAGTGAGTTTGGAAAACTTGCTGAAAATCGGACAGCTCAAGACGCACGCGGCTGACGCTAGCGAGATCGAGCAGCTCCTGACGGCGGCGCGCCGGAATTTGCGCGATGCTCGGGTGACCAGCATCAGTGCTGAAACTCGCTTTGATGCAGCCTACAAAGCGATCATGCAGAGTTCGCTTGCGGCACTGATGATGCATGGGTATCGACCTGATACGAATCGACCAGGCCACCACATGACAGTCGTTCAAAGCCTGCCGCTTACCATCGGTATCGAATCGAAGCGCGTTGTTGTACTCGATGCATTGCGTCGCCAACGAAACGTAGCTGACTACACAGGCGATGATGTCGATGAATCGATGGCAGAACACTGTATAGCAGAAGCAGAGCGCCTCACGGCAGATGTGATCGCGTGGCGAGAATCGAGCCGACCGAAGCTCGTTCCCTGAAGAAGGAATAAGGTTCGGTAGTCCGGTTGCGGCTCACTCCCATGCTGAACATCCGGCCGGCAGGATACTTCGTCGAAGCGATTTAAACCTGCACCTCCACACCACGAACTAAGAACCGAGAGCGCGGCGCTGAACACCCACCGGGGCCTCCTGCCGCGTGGAATTCCCTCTGGACCTGCGTCTCGCTCCGATTCACTGCTATTCTCAGCCCTCGCCGTCATCCCGAGGATAGATCGATGTCTCGTTCGCTGACTTTGCCGGTTGCAACCG
>Ga0207675_100000692_pt1 | contig 33306 bp, 28 predicted proteins | sample KBSSwiS42_FD_184305 | JGI IMG/M metagenome (GOLD analysis project Ga0207675, IMG submission 184305) | Switchgrass rhizosphere microbial communities from Kellogg Biological Station, Michigan, USA - KBS Switchgrass S4-2 (SPAdes) (version 2) | ecosystem: Host-associated > Plants > Roots >...
CGGGATGGCCCCCAGGTAGCCGACGTCGGCGAGCGACGGGAAGGGCAGGTCGCGCCGGGCCAGGTGCTCGTACCACACCCAGGTGGCCTGCCCGACCGCCCAGCAGGCGGCCGACGCGGCCAGCAGAGCCCAGGCCCGGCGGGTCCGGCCGTCCGACCCCGAGACGGCCGCCCAGGCGCAGCTGACCGCGGCCAGCGACGGCGCCAGCAGCTGGGCCAGGTTGGCGGTCAGCTTGACCGACCCGTCACCCACCGGCCGGACCGCCAGGAACGCCAGAAAGGCCAGGCTGGCCCCGACGGCCAGCCCCAGGCTGAGCCGGAATCTCCGGTCGCGTCGCGTCTCCCCCAGCTCCCCGCTCCCCTCGATCGGGGTGTCGCCGCCCCTCGACGGGGGCTCGTCTCCCACCGTTGATCGGCACGTCGGGCGGGGGGATGGAGTGGACGAACCGGCGTAGTAGGCTTGGCCCATGCGCGCACTCGTGGCCGACCCGACGGCCTCCCCACCCCTGTCCCTGGCCGACGTGCCCGAGCCGGCCCCAGGCCCCGGCGAGCTGCTGCTCGACATGGAGGCGGCCTCGGTCAACCGGGGCGAGATCCGGACGGCGGCCAAGCAGCCGCCGGGCACGGTCATCGGCTGGGACGTGGCCGGGACCGTGGCCGCCCTCGGCGAGGGCGTGACCACCTTCGACGTCGGCGAGCGGGTGGTCGCGTTGTCCCCGAACGGTGGCAGCTTCGCCGAACGGGTGGTCGTCCCGGCCGAGTGGACCGCGCCCCTGCCGTCGGCCTGCGACTTCGTTCCCGCCGCCACCCTGCCCGTGGCCGGGGTGACCGCGGCCGGCACCCTCCGCCTGGCTCGGACCCACGCCGGCGACCGGGTCCTGGTCACCGGGGCGGCCGGCGGCGTCGGCCAGTTCATCCTCCAGCTCGCCCTCCAGGCCAGGGCCACCGTGACCGGCCAGGCGGCCAGCGAGGAGCGCGCCGCCGCCGTCCGCGCCACCGGCGCCGAGGCGCTGGTCCACCCGGGCGACGGCTCCCCCGTCGACGGCCAGTTCGACGTCGTCCTGGACGGCATCGGCGGCCCCATGCTCGGCCCCCTCCTGGCCGCCACCGCCCCCAACGGCCGCGTGGTCGTCTACGGCAACTCCGCCGACGCCGAGTCCACCTTCCGGGTCGAGACCTTCTACAGCAAGGGCGTCACCATCTACGGCTTCCGGGTCTTCACCAGCGTCCCCCCCGACCAGGTCGTCAAGGACATGGCCGCCCTGGCCGACCAGGTCGCCTCCGGCACCCTCTCGATCAAGGTCCAGGCCACCGCCCCCCTGGCCGACGCCCTCCCTCTGATCGCCGACCTCTACGCCCGCAAGGTCACCGGCAAGGTCGTGCTCACCCGCTAGACGCCGAACCCGGGCCACCTCCAGCCCAGGCCGGCGGCTGGGCATGCTGCGGGCATGCCCAGAATCAGGGCTAGGCTGGCTGGGGACGGTCGCATGGAGGTGGGTGTGGAAGGGAACGGGCAGGGACCGGTGGTGGAGGTCCGCGACCTGGTCAAGCGGTACCGCAAGGCCAAGGTGAACGCGGTCGACGGAGTGAGCTTCGCGGTCCGGCGAGGTGAGGTGCTCGGGCTGCTGGGCCCGAACGGGGCCGGGAAGACGACCACGGTGGGGGTCCTCACCACCCGGGTGCGGCGGACAGGTGGGACGGCCTGCGTCAGCGGGGTCGACGTCGGGGTCGACCCGGTGCGGGCCCGGCGGCTGGTGGCGGTCGTGCCCCAGCGCAACAACCTCGACCGGTCGCTGTCCATCCGCCAGAACCTGCTCTTCCACGCCGCCTACCACGGGGTGCCGGCCGCCGAGCGGACCCGGCGGGCCAGCGACCTGCTGGAGGAGTTCGGGCTGGCCGACCGGGCCGACGACAAGCCGGACATGTTCTCGGGTGGCCAGGCCCAGCGGGTCATGGTGGCCAGGGCGCTGATGCACGCCCCCGAGGTGCTGTTCCTGGACGAGCCGACCACCGGGCTGGACCCGGCGGCCCGGCTGTTCGTCTGGGACCGGGTCCGTGACCTCCGCGCCAGGGGGGTGACGGTGGTGCTGACCACCCACGACATGGACGAGGCGGCCGAGCTGGCCGACCGGGTCGGGATCATGGACCACGGCAAGCTGCTGGCCCTGGACACCCCGGCGGCGCTGACCCGCGGGCTGCCCGGCCGGACCACCCTCGAGGTGGCGGTGGTCCTCGACGGCTCCTCCGCCGAGGACCTGGTGGCCGGCCTCGGCGCCCTCGACGGCGTGGAGCGGGTCGAGCCGGTCGGCGCCGCCACCGGCCCGCCCGGCGGCTGGCCGCCGATGGGCGGAGGGCCGATGGGAGGCGGGCCGCCGGGCGGAGGCCCGCCGGGCGATGGCGGCTCCCCCGCCGGCCCGGCGGCCCCTCCGCGCGAGCTACGGGCCCGGCTGTACCTGCTCGGGGAGGCGCCCGCGATGGTCGCGCCGGTGGCCGCGCTGGTGGCCAGCCACCGGGCTCAGCTCACCGACGTGGCCATCGGCGCCCCCAGCCTCGAGGACGTCTTCATCGCGCTCACAGGGAGGGCACTGCGATGAGCACCACGACCAGTCCGGTCACGACACCGGTGCGGCCCCGGGTCGCCGGCGGGCCGGCCAGGGCGTTCCTGGCCGTGCTGTGGCGCGACCTGTACGTCACCGGCCGCGAGCTGCCGGTGTTCCTGGCCCAGGTGGTCCTCCAGCCCCTGTTCCTGCTGTTCGTCTTCGGCAAGGTCCTCGCCGACCTCGGCTTCACCCAGCCCGGCTACACCCGGGTCCTGTTCCCCGGCATCGTCGCCCTGACGGCGGTCGTCACCGGCCTCCAGAGCACCGCCTTCCCGCTGGTGATCGACTTCAGCTTCACCAAGGAGATCGAGGACCGGCTGCTGGCGCCGCTGCCGGTGGGGATGGTGGCCGTCGAGAAGGTGGTGTTCGCCAGCATGCGGGCCCTGCTGGCCGCGCTGGTGATGCTGCCCATCGGGGTCTGGGTGCTGGGCTCGATCCCGTGGCCGGCCAGCGGCGTCCCCCTGTTCTTGACCGTCCTGGTGCTCGGGTGCCTGGTCGGGTCGTGCCTCGGGATGATCATGGGCACGGCCGTGCCGCCCAACCGCATCAACGTCATGTTCGCCCTGATCCTCACCCCGCTGCTGTTCACCGGGGCGAGCCAGTACCCCTGGACGTCGCTGGACGACCTGCGCTGGTTCCAGGTGGTGACCGCCCTCAACCCGCTCACCTACGTCAGCGAGGGCATGCGGGCAGCCCTGGTGCCCGAGGTCCCCCACATCCGGCCCTGGGTGTCGGTGCTGGTCCTGGTCCTGACCATCGTGGTGTCGCTGGCCGTCGGCATCCGCCTGTTCCTTCGCCGGGCCGTGGACTGAGCCGGCCGGGCGTCAGCCTGGACGGATCGGGCGGCGCGGCCGGCGCTGGCCGGAACCGGGCAGCGGGGCGGCGGCCGGCCCCCCCTGGCCGTCGGGCGGGGTGGCCAGGAGGCGGCGCAGGGCGGCGAACAGCTCGGTCGGGGAGGCGGTGACGGCGGTGGCGCCGGCCTCCAGGGCGTCCTGGCGGTCGAGCTCGACCCGCCGGCTGCTGGTGTAGACGAGGACGGGCTGGTCCTGCTCGGCCTCCCGCAGCTGGCGGAGCAGGGCCAGGCCGGCATGGGAACGGAACTCGCCGTCCTCGGAGCGGCCCAGGTCGGTGACGATGGCCCGGACCCCGCGGCGCAGGGACAGGACGTCCATGGCCTCGGCCGTGGAGCGGGCCAGCAGCACCTCGAGGCCGTCGTCGCGCAGCTTGGCCAGCTCGAGGGCGTTGTCGTCGGGGTTGTCGTCGACCCACAGGATGGTCGCCCGGTCCAGGCCGGCGACCGCGCCGTCCGCCGCCCCGGCCGGTGCTCCGGGCGGTGCTCCGGGCGCGGCGGGCGGGCCGGAGGGGGCGGGCTCGCCCCGCTCGACCAGCTCGGTGGCCATGTGGGTCTGGAGGTCGGCGACCTGGCGCCGGAGCTGCTCGGTGGCGTCCTCGACCGACAGCTCGACCCCGCCGACCTTGACCGTGAAGGCACGGGTCCGCATCGCCTTGCGCAGGTCGGCGGCCACGCCGGGGATGTGCGGGATCACCCGGATCAGCAGCACGGCGACCAGGAGCGGCCAGAGCAGGCTCCCGATGGCCTCGATGATCCTGGCCGCGGTCATCCGCTGCCCACCTCGTTTCCCTCCTCGTCGTCGCGTGCGGGAATGTCGCGACCGGCGGCCGAATCCTGATCGCGGCCCGCGCCGCCGGTCAAGGCGGAAGCTGTCGACCCGGATATTCGGGTGCGGCCGGGCATCGCGGCGGCCCACACTGGGCCCATGGACCTCGACCTGCTTGGCTGGGACGGCGACCTCGCCGGCCAGTTCGCGCCCTGGGCCGAGACCGGCCACCGGCCCGGCCGGGTGCTCGCCGCCCACCGGGGCGGCGACCTGGTCGCCACCGCCGCCGGCGAGCTGCTCGCCCAGGCCACCGGCCGCCTGCGCCACCTGGCCGGGCCGAGTGTTGCCGCCCTTCCGGCGGTCGGCGACTGGGTGGCCGTCCGCGACGACCGGATCCACGCCGTGCTCCCCCGCCGCACGGCCGTGACCCGGCGCATGCCCGGGTCGGCGACCGTCGAGCAGGTGCTGGCGGCCAACGTCGACCTGGTGATCGTGGTCGTGGCCCCGGGCCGGGACGCCAACCCTCGCCGGGTGGAGCGCCTGCTCGCCCTGGCCTGGGAGAGCGGCGCCCAGCCGGTGGTGGTGCTCGGCCGGGCCGACCTCTGCCCCGACTGGGGCACCGACGTGGCCACCGAGCTGGCCGGCCTGGCCGCGGTCGCCCTCGGCGTCCAGGTGCTGGCCCTGAGCTGCTACACCGGCCAGGGGGTGGACGAGATCGCGGCCCTGCTCGCCCCCGGCCGGACCGCGGTGCTGCTCGGCTCCTCCGGGGTCGGCAAGTCGACCCTGGTCAACCGCCTGGCCGGCCGCGACCTGCTGGCCACCGGCGAGCTACGGGACGACGGCAAGGGCCGGCACACGACCACCACCCGCCAGCTCGTCGTGCTGGCCGGCGGCGGCCTGGTCATCGACACTCCCGGCCTGCGCGAGCTCGGCCTCTGGGCCAACCGGAGGGGTCCGGGGAACCCCGATGGGGTGCCCCGGTCTGTCGGGGCCGGGACCGCCGCCGCCTTCGACGACGTCGCCGCCCTGGCCGCCGAGTGCCGCTTTGACGACTGCCAGCACCGGACCGAGCCCGGCTGCGCCGTCCTGGCGGCGCTGGAGGACGGCCGGCTGCCGGCCGAGCGGTTCTCCTCCTGGGAGAAGCTCCAGCGTGAGCTGGCCTGGGTCGAGCGGCGGACCGACCCGCTGGCCGCGGCCAAGCGGCGCCGCACCATCAAGGCCATGAGCAAGTCGATCCGGACCAACCAGGTGCACCGCGGGCGCGACTGAGCGGTTCCTTCCGGACCCGCCGAACCGATGGTCACAGGATGGACGCGGAGTTCTCCGCACCCTGGACTCAAGGTGTGTACGGTGCGAATCTCTCCGACGGGACGAAGCCCGCCGGAGGAGGCAGCCATGGCCGCCAAGCGTCGCGCCCGTCAACTCGCCATCCTGCTCGCCGTGGCCGCGCTGCTGGTCACCGCCCCCGGCCCGGCCGGGGGGACGGCCGGCGCGCAGGCGGCCGGGGCCGCCAGGCTGGCCCGGTCCGGCCAGGAGCGCGGCGTCGCCGTCACCCTCCTCACCGGCGACAAGGTGCTCCTGCGCCAGCGGCCCGGCGGCCGCACGTCGGTGCAGGTGGTCGCGGCCCCGCGGCGCGGCGGCCGGCCGTCGTTCCAGACCGTCTCCGTCCCGGGGCGACGTCCACGTGATCCCCGGTGACGTCCACCACCTGCTCGGCCGCCTGCTCGACCTGGAGCTGTTCAACGTCTCGGCCCTCCAGCGGATGGGCTACGGCGACGCCAGGTCCTCCAGCCTCCCCCTGATCGTGCAGCGCCGGACGGCCAGCCGGCCGCCGGCCCTGGCCGCGGCCTCGCTGCGCCCGGTGCGCGAGCTGTCCAGCCTGCGGGCCACCGCCATGCGGCAGCCGCGGGCCGATGCGGCCAAGCTGGGCGCGGCCCTGGCCGGCACGACGGCCACGGCCACCCGGACCACCGGGGCCCTGGCCGGGGTGCGCAGGGTCTGGCTGGACCGCCGCTTCCGGGCCACCGACCTCGACCCCAACCTGGCCCAGGTCAACGCCCCGGCCGCCTGGTCGGCCGGCCTGACCGGCAAGGGCGTGAAGGTGGCCGTGCTCGACACCGGCATCGACACCACCCACCCGGACCTCAGCGGCGGCAAGGTCGTGGCCCAGGCCAACTTCTCCGAGGCCGACTCCGTCACCGACCACTACGGCCACGGCACCCACGTGGCCTCGATCGTGGCCGGCACCGGCGCCCGCTCGTCCGGCCAGCGCAAGGGCGTGGCCTTCAAGGCCAGCCTGCTCAACGGCAAGGTGCTCGACGACTCCGGCTTCGGCAGCGAGTCGGGGATCATCGCCGGGATGGAGTGGGCGGCCAGGCAGCGGGCCAGGGTCGTGAACATGAGCCTCGGCGGCTGGCCGACCGACGGCACCGACCCGATGAGCCAGGCCGTCACCCGGCTCACCAACCAGTACCGGACCCTGTTCGTGGTCGCGGCCGGCAACTCCGGCCCCGGCGGCCAGACCGTCGAGACCCCCGGCGCGGCCACCGCCGCCCTCACCGTCGGCGCCGTCGACGCCGAGGACCAGCTGGCCGACTTCTCCAGCCGGGGCCCGCGCTCCGGCGACTACGCGATGAAGCCCGACATCACCGCCCCCGGCGTCGACATCGTCGCCGCCCGGGCCGCCGGGACCGCCCTGGGCGAGCCGGTCGGCCAGTGGTACACCCGCGCCACCGGCACCTCCATGGCCACCCCGCACGTGGCCGGGGCGGCCGCCATCATGGCCCAGCGCTGGCCCAGCTGGACCCCCGGCCGGATCAAGGCGGTGCTGATGGGGACGGCCAGCCCCAGCCCCTCGGCGAGTGTGTACTCCCAGGGCGGCGGCCGCCTGGACGTCGGCCACGCCATCGGCCAGCGGCTGATCGCCCGCCGGGCCAACCTCGACTTCGGCTACTTCCGCTACCCGCAGACCGGCGTCCAGTCGGTGACCAAGCCGCTGCTGCTGCAGAACCTGGGTGACAGCCCGACCACCGTCGACCTGGGGGCCGAGCTGGAGGCCGAGGACGACAGCCCGGCCCCGGCCGGGATGGTCACGGTGACGCCGCCGCGTCTCACCCTGGCCGCCGGCGCCCAGGCCACCGCCCAGGTCACCGTCGACGTGCAGGCGGGCGCGGCCGGGCTGTACAGCGGCGCGGTGACCGCCACCCCAGCCAGCGGCCCGGCCGTGCGGACCCCGCTCGGCTTCTACAAGGAACCGGAGCGCTACGACCTGACCATCAAGGCGATCGGCCGCGACGGCCAGCCGGCCGCCTTCGCCGACGCCGGGGTCCTGAACGTCGACAACGGCGAGCTGTTCGCCGACTTCCTGGTCTTCGACGAGGACGCAACGGTCACCATCAGGGTCGCGCCGGGCCACTACCACATCATGGGGTTCGTGTCCGGCGCGGACTTCGAGTCGCTCTCGATGGTCGGCGACCCCGAGGTCCGGGTGACCGGCGCGACCACCTTCGCCCTGGACGCCCGCCGGGCTGAGCCGGTCACGCTCGGGATCGAGGGGGTGGCGACCCACCCCGGCTTCGCCGACGTCGGCTTCACCCGGCTGGATGCCGCCGGCACCTACGGGCTCGCCTTCAGCTACTCGGTCGGCGCGGAGGTAGCTTCCGGCGGGCTGTTCGCCGAGCCGACCGGCGAGCCGGTCCGGGTGGGCCAGTTCGAGGTGGAGCTGCGGACGCGGCTGCTGCCGGCCGGCGCCGGCTCGGCCGCCACCGCCCCGGCCCTGTACGACCTGCTGCAGTACGGCGGCCAGGTCCCCGACCCGCCCAGCTACGTCCTGTCCGCCGCCGAGCGGGCCCGGCTGGCCCGGACCGACAGCCACTACCGCAACCTCAACGACAACGCCGAGTACCAGGACGTGCGGGTCGGCTTCGCGCCCCTCCAGTTCTTCGCCGGGGGAAGCTACGAGTCGATCGCCGTGCCCCGGACCCGGGCCGAGTACGTGAGCCCGGCGCCGATCAGCTGGCTGCACGACGCCGTCTGGTACCGGGGGGAGGCGTTCATCGACTTCTACGGCCCGGCGTTCGTCCAGTTCGAGCCCGCCCAGCAGACCGACGAGTGGTGGTTCGGGGCGCCCCTGCACGCCAACGCCTACGGAGAGCGCGGCGCCGACTCGATGTTCGTCGGCGTGGCCGACCTGCGCGACACCGGCGGCCACGAGGGCTACCCGTGGGAGTGGAGCGAGGACCCGGTGGCCGTCCAGGCCATGCGCCTGTACCGCCACGGGCGGCTGCTGGCCAGCGCCCAGGAGCCGTTCCTCCAGGTTGCGGTGCCGGCCGGCCGGGCCCGCTACCGGCTGGAGCGCGACCTGGACATGGACGGGCTGACCCGCCTGGCCAACGCCTCCCGGACCCGCTGGTGGTTCAACTCCGAGGCCCCGGCCGGCCAGGACGACTTCGGGCTGCCACCCCTTCTGGGGGTCGACTACCAGGCCGCCCCGCTCGGCGGCCGCAACGGCGCCGTCGCCGGCCAGCCCGTCACCATCGACCTGAACGTGGCCCGCCAGGAGGGCGCCGAGCCGAGCGAGGTGGTCGCCACCGTCCTGTGGCTCTCGACCGACGACGGGAGCAGCTGGCGCCTGGTCCACCTGGCCAAGGTCGGCCCCGGCCACTACCGGGCCGTGATCCCCGGCTCCCGCCTCCACTCCGGCACCTGGGTCAGCCTCCGCACCTGGGCCCGCGACGCCGGCGACAGCCGCATCCACCAGACCCTGATCCGAGCGTTCCCAGTTCGCTGAGAGAGCGTGGCGGGTCCGGGTCCGGGGCCCCGAACCGGGGGTCGGCCGCGCCCCCCCTGGCGCCCTGCTAGCCGGCGGTTCGCTCCAGGCCGGCGGTGGCTGCTCCCTGTTCGAGGGCCTCCAGGCCGAAGGCGTCGACCGGGCCGAGGGCGCCGGTGTCCCGGACGCCGCCGCCGGCTGCTCGCAGGGCGCCCCAGGTGAGCAGCCTGGCGGTGAGGGTGTAGGGGTCGGGCCCGCGCAGCTGGACCCAGGCCAGCTCCCGTCCGCTGGCGTCGGCCGCGCTGGCCACGATCAGCGACCCGGCGCCGCGCCTGGCCGACTCGTCCGGCCCCTGGCCGGTCCGCCCGGCCAGCGGCCCGGTGGCGGCCCGGGCAAGTGCCCTGACCCCGGGCACCCGCGCCAGCGGCGTCCCCACCGCCGAGAGCACCTGCAGCGCCCGGGACCGCCGCCCGAACCACCCCAGGTACACCTCGACATCCCGCAACCCGGGAGCGATCCGCGGCAGCGCGAGATGCTCACTGCCCCCGTAGGTCGCCGCCAGCCAGTCCCGGCCCCCGATCGGGAACGCCCGCACCCGCCGCGCGATCCGCTCCCGCCGCAGCTCCCCACCCCGCCACGCGAACCCCGGTTCCACCAGCAGCCCCGCCCCCGACGCCCTGGTCCCGCTGCTGAACCCACCCCGGCCGGTCACGAAGTACCCGATGGTGACCCGGGTCGACGTTCGGGCCTGGGCGAGGGCGAGGGCGCCGGCCAGGTTGCCGGGGACGAAGTCGTACCCGAAGGCCGGGATCAGGGCGCAGCGGCCGGCGGCCCGCGGGCCGTGCTCCTCGAACACGCGCCGCAGGAACGGTGGCTCACCGGTGGCGTCCAGGTAGGTGGCTCCGGCGTCGACGGCCGCCCTGACCGCCGGCTCGCCATGGACCATGAACGGGCCGACGGTGCTGACCAGCACGTCGCCGGGACCGACGAGCGCGCGGACGCTGTCCGGCCTGGCCGTGTCGGCCTCGGCCACGGGCAGGCCCCCGAGCCGCCCGGCCAGCGCCTCCAGCCGGGCCCGGTCGCGTCCGGCCAGCACCGGCCTGGCCCCGGCGGCGGCCATCGCCTCGGCCGTCAGCCGGCCGGTGTACCCGGTGGCCCCGAACAGCACGACCCGCGTCCCCGCGGGACCCTCGGACGGCATGACCGGGTCAGCCGTTCCCGTCGCCGCCGCCGTCGCCGAAGCGGAAGCCGATGACGATGGTGACGGTGGAGCCGCGCCCGACGGTGGTGCCGGCGGGCGGGTTCTGGAGGACGACCCGGCCGGCCTGCTGGGGGTCGCGGACCGGTACCTGCTGCTGGTTCACCTGGAGGCCGGCCGCTTCCAGCTGGGCCCGGGCGCCCCGGGCCCGGCGGCCGATCACGTCGGGGACCTGCACCTGGGCCGGCTGCGCCTGGGTCGTGGGCGCCAGGGTGGTCGGCGGCGCGGTCGTGGTGGGCAGCTGCGAGGTGCTCGGAAGCTGGGAGGTCGAGGTCTGGAGGGCGGTCGTCTCGACCACCCGCGCCCTGGTGGCCGTGGGCAGGGTCGGGGCCGACTCGGTCGCGGGCGGCGCGTCGACCAGCCGCGAGACCGTGAACGCGACCCCGACGGCCAGCGCCACCACCCCGAGCGGCACCAGCACCCACAGCCACCAGCGCCGGCGGCCTGGCGGCGGCCCGCTGTGCCGGGCCGCCCGGCCGGCGGTCACCGTCCCGCCGCCCATGGCCGAGGTCGCGTCGCCCGGCCCGCCCGGGTAGCCGGCCAGCGGCGGCAGCATTGTCGTGGCCATGGCCGCCGTGGCCGCGCCGGCGGCGGCCGGGCCGGCCGCGACCCGCTGCCCGGCCCTGACCCGTTCCAGGTCGGCCCGGAGCTCGGCCGCCGTCTGGTAGCGGTCCTCGAGCCGCTTGGCCATCGCCTTCAGGCACACCGCTTCCAGCGACGCCGGGATGTCGGGGTTGAGCAGCCGGGGCGGCGCCGGGTCCTCGCGAACGTGCCGGTAGGCGATGGCCACCGGGGTCGCCCCCCGGAACGGCACCGTCCCGGTGAGCATCTCGTACAGGCAGCAGCCGAGCGAGTACAGGTCGCTGCGGTAGTCGACCGCCTGCCCCTGGGCCTGCTCGGGCGACAGGTACTGGGCGGTGCCGAGCATGGCCGCGGTCTGGGTGAGCGTCTCGGAGGCGGCCGCCCTGGCGATCCCCAGGTCCATCAGCTTCACCCGGCCGTCGGGCATGAGCATGATGTTGGCCGGCTTGACGTCCCGGTGGACCAGGCCGCGGGCGTGGGCGGCGGCCAGGGCCGAGCAGACGTCGGCGGTGATCTCGGCCGCCCGGCCCGGGTACAGCGGCGCCTCGGCCCGGATCACGTCCTTGAGGGTGCGGCCCTCCACGTACTCCATGACGATGAAGTGGGTGCCGTCCTCGGACCCGGTGTCGTAGACGGCCACCACCCCGGGATGGGAGAGGCTGGCCGCCGTCTGGGCCTCCCGCCGGAACCGGTGGGCGAACTCCGGGTCGTGGGCGTACTGGGACAGCGGCACCTTGATGGCCACCCGGCGGGACAGGAGCCGGTCGCGGCCCTCGAACACCTCGGCCATGCCGCCCGCACCGAGCAGACGGCCGACCTCGTAGCGGTCCAGGAGCACCTGGGGGGTGGTGGTCATGGCGTGAGCAGCTTATACGTCCCAGTATGCGGACGTGGTCACCACCACGATGACGGACGGTCACCAACCACCCGTCCAGCCGCCGGTGCCGCTCCGGTCAGTCGCCGATGGCCCGCTCCAGGAGGTCGCTGACCAGCTTGGGGTTGGCCCGGCCGCGGGTCTCGCGCATGACCTGGCCGACCATGGCCCCGAGCACGCCCCGCTTGCCGCCCCGGAACTTGTCGGCCAGGTCGGGGTTGGCGGCCACCACCCGCTCGACCACGGCCTCCAGCTCGGTGGTGTCGGAGATCTGCGCCAGGCCCTTGCGCTCGACAATGGTGGCCGGCGACGCCTCGGAGCTGAACATCTCGGCCAGCACGTCCTTGGCCGCGGTCGCCGAGACGGTGCCGGCGGCCAGCAGGTCGAGCAGCTCGCCCAGACGCTCTGGCCCCACCGGGTTGGAGGTCATCGTGTGCCCGAACTCCCGCAGATCGCGCTGCAGCTCCCCCATGACCCAGCTCGCCACAACCTTCGGGTCGCGCCCCGGTCCCCCACCGGAGGGGCCTGCGAGGACGGCCTGGAAGTAGCCGAGCACCTCGGGGTCGCGGACCAGCCAGCTGACCTCCTTGGCGGGCAGGCCGGTGGCCTCGGCCAGGCGGGCCCGCTGCTCGGCCGGGAGCTCGGGCAGCTCGGCCCGGAGCCCGTCGACCCACCCGGCGGTGGCCTCGATGGGGACCAGGTCGGGCTCGGGGAAGTAGCGGTAGTCGGTGGCGAACTCCTTGGACCGCATGGGCTCGGTCCGCCCCGCCCCCTCGTCCCAGTGGCGGGTCTCCTGGGTGAGCTTGCCGCCCTCGGCCAGCACCCGGCGCTGCCGCTCGGCCTCGTAGTCGACCGCCCGGTAGAGGCTGCGCAGCGAGTTGAGGTTCTTCAGCTCGACCTTGGTGCCGAACTCCGCCTGCCCGACCGGCCGGATCGACACGTTCACGTCGAACCGCATCGAGCCTTCCTCGAGCTTGGCGTCGGAGACCCCGAGGGCCAGCAGCACCGCCCGCAGCTCCTCGGCGTATGCCCGGGCCTCCTCGGCCGAGCGCAGGTCGGGCTCGGAGACGATCTCGACCAGCGGGATCCCGGCCCGGTTGTAGTCGACCAGGGAGTAGTCGGCGCCGTGGATCCGCCCGGTGGCCCCGACATGGAGGCTCTTGCCGGTGTCCTCCTCCATGTGGACCCGGGTGATCCCGACCCGCCGGACCTCCCCGTCCACGTCCACGTCGAGCCAGCCGTCGACGCACAGCGGCTCGTCGTACTGGGAGATCTGGTAGTTCTTGGGCATGTCCGGATAGAAGTAGTTCTTGCGGTGGAACTGGGAGCGCTCGGCGATCCGGCAGTGCAGGGCCAGCCCGATCCGGGCCGCGTAGTCGACGGCCCGGCCGTTGGCCACCGGCAGCGATCCCGGCTCGCCGAGGCAGACGGGGCAGACCTGGGTGTTGGGCTCGGCCCCGAAGGTGGTCGGGCAGGCGCAGAACATCTTGGTCGTGGTGCCCAGCTCACAGTGGGTCTCGATGCCGATGACCGTCTCATAGCGACGGGCCCCGACCTCCTCGGCAACAGCCGCGGTCACGATCGCACCTCCCCGGGTCGCACTGGGCGGGTGGGGAGGCCGAGGTCCTGCTCGAAGGCCCACGCGGCGCGGAGCATGGTCGCCTCTCCCAGCGCCGGGGCGATCAGCTGGAGCCCGACGGGCAGCCCCTCCGACAGCCCCGCCGGCACCGACACGGCGGCGTTGCCGGCCAGGTTGACCGGGATGGTGAACACGTCGTTGAGGTACATGGCCAGCGGGTCGTCGGCCTTCTCGCCGATCGGGAAGGCCACCGTCGGCGCCGTCGGCCCGACCAGCAGGTCGAAGCGCCGGTAGGCGTCGTCCAGCTCACGACGGACCAGGGTGCGGACCTTCTGGGCCTGGCCGTAGTAGGCGTCGTAGTAGCCGGCCGACAGCGCATAGGTGCCGAGCATGACCCGCCGCTTGACCTCGGCCCCGAAACCGGCCTGGCGGGTCCGCTGCATCATGTCGACCACGTCGGCCGAGTCCTTGGCCCGCAGGCCCCACCGGACCCCGTCGTAGCGGGCCAGGTTGGAGGAGCACTCGGCCGGGGCGATCAGGTAGTAGGCCGACAGCGCGTACTCGAAGGACGGCAGCGAGCACTCCTCGAGCCGGGCGCCGAGCCGCTCCAGCCGGTCCAGGCCCTCGCGGACCCGGGCCAGCACACCCGGCTCGGTCCCCTCCAGGAACAGCTCCTTGACCACCCCGACCCGCAGGCCCTCGACCCCGTCGGTCAGTGCCGAGGTGACGTCGACCGGGGCGTCGGGGATGGAGGTCGAGTCCATCGGGTCGTGGCCGGCGATCGTCTCCAGCAGGGTCGCGGCATCGCGCACGTCACGCGCGAACGGGCCCACCTGGTCGAGGGAGGACGCGAAGGCGATCAGACCGTAGCGGCTGACCAGCCCATAGGTCGGCTTGATGCCGACGATGCCGCAGAGGGCCGCCGGCTGGCGGATCGAGCCGCCGGTGTCGGTGCCGATCCCGAGGGGGGCCTGGCCCGCGGCCACCGCCGCGGCCGACCCGCCGCTGGAGCCGCCCGGCACCCGGGTCGGGTCCCAGGGGTTGCGCGTCGGGCCGTACCCGGAGTTCTCGGTGGAGGAGCCCATGGCGAACTCGTCCATGTTGGTCTTGCCGAGGATCACCACCCCGCTGTCGCGGAGCCGGCGCACCACGGTGGCGTCGTACGGGGGCACGAACTCGTCGAGGATCCTCGACCCGGCGGTGGTCCGGACGCCCTTGGTCACCAGCACGTCCTTGAGGGCCAGGGGCACCCCGGCCAGGGGGCCGAGCGGCTCGCCCCGCTCCCTGGCCGCGTCGACCTCGCCGGCGGCCTTGAGGGCCTGGTCGCCGGTGACGGTGAGGAAGGCGTGCAGCTGCTCGTCGGTGGCCGCGATCCGCTCAAGGGCGGCCTCGGTGGCCTGGACGGCGGTCGCCGCGCCGCTGGCGAACCGCTCGGCCAGCTCATGCGCGGTCAGGTCGGCCAGCGATCCCGGGACCGGGTCGGCCGGTCCCGCCCAGTCCGCGGGGCCCGCCGGGCTCACGGGGCCTCCTCGATGATCCGGGGGACCTTGAACCGGTCCTGCTCGACCTCGGGCGCGGTCGACAGCGCCTCCTCCAGGGTCAGGCAGGGCCCGGGCACGTCCTCACGCCACGCGTTCACCCTGGGCAGGGGGTGGGCGGTCGGCGGCACCCCTTCGGTGGGCAGCCGCCTGATCTTGTCGGCCTCCTCCAGGATCAGCGACAGCTGAGCCTGGAAGCGGTCGATCTCCTCGTCGGTCAGAGCGAGGCGGGCGAGACGGGCGACGTGCTCGACGTCAGCACGGCTGATCGGCATGGACAATTCCTTCGAACGTTCCGGCGGTCGGCCGAGTCTACCGTCGCCCCTCCGACGATTGCCGTGGGATTTCCACAGCCAGCTCGACCACGAACCCGTCCGGGTCCTCGACATGCACCGTCCGATGTCCCCAGGGCCGGTCCACCGGCCCGTTCAGGATGGTCGCCCCCGCCGCCCGCAGCCGCTGCGCCTCGGCGTCCACGTCCTCGACAAGCAACACGACCTCCCCACCCGGGCTCCCGGGCGCCTCCACCCCCTGCCCGGTCAGCTCCTCCAGCCGGTTGCGGTCGTACAGCCCGAACTTCGCCCCCTGGGTCGCGAACTCGGCGTACCCGTCCCCCCGCAGCTTGAACGGCAGCCCGATCACATCCCGGTAGAACGCCACCGACCGCTCCAGGTCGCCCACGAACAGGATCACATACCCAACCTGGTTCATGCCCTCATCCAACCACAGGGCGCCCGCCGAGCTACGAACCCCACCACCACGAGGTCTGCCAGGTGAGGGCGGAGAGGATGGCCTGGCCGGAGAGGCTGGGCCGGTAGAGCTTCGGGATCGAGGCCACGAACACGCGGGCCCCTGGGCGCCGCCTCAGGCGGAGGTGGGGATCAGGGGTAGTCGCGTTCGATGCGGCGTTCCTCGACCACGCGCTCTTCCGGGTAGGCGGTGGAGCGGCGGCGGTAGGGGGAGAAGTTGCTCCAGAACAGCAGGGAGAGGAGCAGGCCGACCACGCCGGCGACCATCAGGATGATGCCGACGGTGTTGATGTTGAAGCCCTCGGTGGTGACGTTGACCGCAAAGGTCAGGATGGCTCCGATCACCAGCAGGAAGATGCTGGCTCCGATGCTCATGGTGCCTCCTTCAAGTCAAGCACGTTGTCTCCGGTCCGCCCTACCCGGTCGGGCCTCGGGGAAACCCCCGATCCGGACCGGGGGACCCTATCAGCGGGAGCCGTAGCTGGCGCGCAGCTCGGGATCGTCGACGGCCAGCCGGACCGCCCCGGCCACCTGGAGCTGGAAGATGAAGCCGGCCAGCAGGCTGATCCCGGCAAAGGCCAGCAGCTCCCACTGGCGGTCGTAGAGGAGCTCCAGGACCAGGCCGGCAAACGCCGGGAGGAGGCCGAAGACCAGGGCCTGGCCGGCCCAGCCCATGGCCAGGCCGCGAAAGCCGATGGCCCGGGCCCGCTCGGCCCGCGGCTGACGCAGGCGCGGGTCGGGGTGGTCGAGGGCCCGCTTGCCCGCGACCAGCAGTCGGGTCGGTCGCAGGGCCAGCCAGGCCCCGACCAGCACGGCCAGCACGGCCACGGCGACCACCGCGGTCACCGCCACCCCGGCGACCCGCTCGACGGTCGCCGACGGCCCGCCCAGCCCGTTGAGGCCGGCGTTGACCATCGCCGCCACCACCATCCCGGCGAACAGGAACGCCACCCGCACCGTCCGCACGATCGGCTCCGGGTCGGGCCCCCCGTCCCGCCCCGCCGGCTCCTGCTCCCGCGACCCTTCCGGGTCGAGCGGATGCCAGACGTCACCCATCGCCCACCTCCCGTTCGAGGAGGGCGGCGAAGGCCGGCTCGTCGAGGGTGGGGACGCCGAGCTCGGTGGCGCGGGCGGCCTTGGAGCCTGGGTCGGCGCCGACGACGACGTAGGCGGTCTTCTTGGAGACGCTGGAGGCGACCCGGCCGCCGCGGTCCTCGATGGCGCGGGCGGCCTGGTCGCGGGTGAAGCCGTCGAGGCTGCCGGTGAGGACGAACGACATGCCGGCCAGGGTCTGGGGCAGCTCGATCCCGGTGTCGCCGTCGGCCTTGGTGTTGACGCCGACCTCGACCAGGCGGCGGACCAGGTCCTGGTTGTCGGCGTCGGCGAACCAGGCGGCGACGCTGGCGGCGATGGTGGGACCGACCCCGCCGACGTCGGCCAGCTCCTCCTCGGAGGCGGCGGCGATCGCCTCAAGGGACTTGAGCCGGTTGGCGAGCAGGCTGGCCACGGTGCCGCCGACGTGGCGGATGGACAGGCCGACCAGCAGCCGGTCCAGCGGGCGCTGCTTGGAGGCCTCGATCGCGGCCAGGAGGTTGGCGATGGAGCGGTCCTTGAAGCCACCCAGCTCGGTGAGGTCCTCGGCGGTGATCCGGTAGATGTCGGCCGCGTCGCGGAGCTTGCCGGCCTCGATCAGGGCGGCGATGGTCTTCTCGCCCAGGTGCTCGATGTCCATGGCCCCGCGGCCGGCGAAGTGGACCAGGGTGCCCCAGCGCTGGGCCGGGCAGCCGGTGGTGTTGGGGCAGCGGGTGGCCGACTCCCCCTCGGGGCGGACCAGGGGGGTGCCGCACTCGGGACACCTGGCCGGGAACTTCCAGCGCCGCAGCCGCTTGGGCCGCTTGGTCAGGACCGGGCCGACGACCTCGGGGATGACGTCGCCGGCCTTGCGCACGAACACGGTGTCGCCGGGGCGGACGTCGCGGCGGGCGACCTCGTCCTGGTTGTGGAGGGTCGCCAGGCCGACCGTGGACCCGGCGACCAGCACCGGCTCCAGCACGGCGAACGGGGTCGCCACCCCGGTCCGCCCGATCGACACCATGATGTCCTTGAGCAGGGTGGTGCGCTCCTCGGGCGGGTACTTGTAGGCGATCGCCCAGCGCGGCGCCTTGGAGGTGCGGCCCAGCTCGTTCTGGAGGCCGCTGGCGTCGACCTTGACCACCACCCCGTCGATCTCGTACTCGAGGTCGTGGCGGTGCTCGGCCCAGTGGGCGACGAACGCCTCCACCTCCTCAAGGGTGGCGACGCTCCTGGTCTGATCGGCCACCGGCAGGCCGGCCTGCTCGCAGAAGTGGAGGAACTCCGAGTGGGAGGCGAAGCGCATCCCCTCGGCCAGGCCGAACGAGTGGCACAGCATGGCCAGCTGCCGCGACCCGGTGACCTTCGGGTCCTTCTGACGCAGCGAGCCCGAGGCGGCGTTGCGGGGGTTGGCGTAGACCTGTTTGCCCTCGTCGGTCATCTGCTGGTTGAGGGCCTCGAACCCCGAGGAGGGGAAGAAGATCTCCCCCCTGACCTCGAACGCGGGCGGCGGGTCGTCGAGGGCCAGGCGCCGGGGGACGTTGGCGATGGTGCGCACGTTGGGGGTGATGTCGTCCCCGACCCTGCCGTCGCCCCTGGTCGCGGCCCGGACCAGCCGGCCCCGCTCGTACTGGAGGGAGACGGCGACCCCGTCGATCTTGAGCTCGCAGACATAGGCGGGGACGTCGCCGACAATGCGCTCGGTGCGCCTGCCCCAGGCGGCCAGCTCCTCGGTCGAGAAGGCGTTGTCCAGCGAGAGCATCGGCACCCGGTGCCGCACCGGCGCGAACGCCCCCGCCTGCACCGCCCCAACGGTCTGGGTGGGCGAGTCGTCGGTGCGCAGGTCCGGGTAGTCCTGCTCCAGCCGCTCCAGCTCGCGGAACAGCTCGTCGTACTCGGCGTCGGAGATGTCGGGGTCGCTGAGCACGTGGTAGCGGTACAGGGCGTCCCGCAGGCGCGCCCGGAGCTCATCGACCCGCCTGGCAGCCTCCTCGGCCGAAACTGGCACCCGTCCCCCTCGGCTCGGTTCTCCCTCCCCGCCACCAGTATCACCCACCTTCCCGACCGTCGCCGCCCTCTGTCCACAGCCTCAAGTTCCGCACACGCGAAGACGCCGAGGGCGCCCTATGCTGAGCGTCGTGTTCGCTTCCTTGGGTCGCTTCGTCTACCGCCGCCGGGTGCCGGTGGTGCTGGCCTGGGTGCTGCTCCTCGGGGTCGGGCTGGGGGTCGGCGGGCAGGTGTTCGGCCGGCTCGGCAGCGGCAGCGGCCTGCGCGACGACGCCGAGTCGGTGGTCGTGTCCGACCGGCTCAGCCGGGTCGGGGGCGGCGGGACGGGGATCAGCGGCCTGATCGACGGGCGCCCGGCCGGCGACCCGGCGTTCCGGGCCGAGGTCAGCGCGGCCGTGAAGGACCTGGAGGCCACCCCCGGCGTCGAGCGGGTCACCAGCCCCTGGACCAAGGGCGAGCCGGTCCGCGGGGATCGGGGGGCTCAGCAGGCCGCGGGCGACAGCCCCCCGAGCAATCCGCTGGTCGCCCGGGACGGGCGGGCGGTGCTGGTCCGGGTCGAGCTGGAGAGCCGGCTGAACGGCCCCGCCTACGACCGGGCCGTCGAGCAGGTCGGCCGGCGGCTGCGGGCCGTCGACGCCCCTCGGGTCGTGGTCGGCGGCGAGGAACAGGCCCGCGACGAGTTCCAGGAGCAGGCCCGCAAGGACCTGCAGCGGGGCGAGACCCTGGCCCTGCCGGTCATGCTGGTGCTGCTGTTCCTGGTGTTCCGGGGGGTCGTGGCCTCCATCACCCCCCTGCTGGTGGCGGCCGTCGCCGTGGCCGGGGCGCTGCTCATCCTGCTCGGGGTCAGCCAGGTCGCCGACATCTCCGCCTACTCGGTCAACGTCATCACCATGCTCGGCCTCGGCCTGGCGGTCGACTACTCGCTGCTGGTCATCAGCCGCTTCCGTGAGGAGCGGGCGGGCGGCCTGGAGCTCGGAGCGGCGATCGAGCGGACCATGGCCACGGCCGGCCGCACCGTCGCCTTCTCCGGGCTGACCGTGGCCGCCTCCCTGTGCGGGCTGCTCGCCTTCGCCGAGCCGTTCCTGCGCTCGCTGGCCTGGGGCGGGATCGGGGTGGTGCTGGTGGCCCTTGTGGCCGCCGTCACCCTGGTCCCGGCCCTGCTCGGCCTCTGGGGCGGCCGGATCAAGCCGGGCCACACGGAGGGGTCCGGCCCGGCGGACCGGGGCCCGGACCACGGGACGTTCTACCGGCTGTCGCGGCTGGTCCAGCGCTTCGCCCCGGTGATCGTGGTGCTGGTCGCGGCCCTGCTGGTGCTGCTGGCCCTGCCCTTCCGCCACGCCCGGCTGGAGAACTCGGGCCTGGAGTCGCTCCCCCGCTCCTCGGAGTCCCGCCAGCTGTTCGAGACGACCCAGGCCCGCTTCCAGGGTGGCGGCACCGACCCGGTGGTGGTCGTGGTCGAGGCGGCCCCCGGGAACCCGCCGGTCGCCGGCTACCTGCGCCGGATCGGGGAGCTGCCCGGGGTGTCGAGGGCCGAGGCCCGCCCGGGCACCCCGCCCCAGATCACCGTGCTCGACGTCATCCCCGAGGGCACCAGCGAGGGACCGGCGGCGACCCGGCTGGTCGAGCGGATCCGGGCCCTGGAGCGGCCGGTCGCGGCCGGGGTCACCGGCCCGGCCGCCTTCCTGGTCGACTACCGCGACTCGCTCGCCTCGCGGCTGCCGTACGCCCTTGGGCTGATCGGGCTGGCCACCTTCGCCCTGCTGTTCCTGATGACCGGGTCGGTGGTGGTGCCGGTCAAGGCGATCGTCATGAACGTGCTGTCGCTCGGGGCCAGCTTCGGGGCCCTGGTCTGGGTGTTCCAGGAGGGCCACCTGTCCGGGGTGCTCGGCTTCGACCCGCCGGGCATGGTCGACATCACCATCCCGGTGCTGATCTTCGTGTTCGCCTTCGGGCTGTCCATGGACTACGAGGTGTTCCTGCTCTCGCGGATCAAGGAGGCCTGGGACCAGACCGGCGACAACGACCGGGCGGTCGCCCTCGGCCTCCAGCGCACCGGGCGGATCGTCACCTCGGCGGCGGCCCTGATCGTGGTCGTGTTCTGTGGCTTCGCGGCCGGGGAGCTGCTGACCATCAAGGAGGTCGGCCTTGGCATGGCCATCGCCGTCATCCTCGACGCCACCGTGGTCCGGATGCTGCTGGTCCCGGCGACCATGAAGCTGATGGGCCGCTGGAACTGGTGGGCCCCGCCGGCCATGCGCCGCTTCCACGACCGCTACGGCCTTGCCGAGCAGGAGTCGTCGCCGCCTCCCCGGGGGGACGGCACGGAGCGGGTAGGCTCGCTCCATGCCGGTCATTGACCCGCGGGGCAACGGGGCCGTCCAGCTGGTCGTGACCGACCTGGACGGGACGCTCTCCGACGCCGCCGAGCGCATCCACCCGGCCTCGGTCAGGGCCATCGGCGAGCTGGAGGCCGCCGGGGTCCCCGTGCTGGTCGCCACCGGGCGGCGGCTGCGGATGGCCTGCGCGGTGCTGGAGGCTGGCGGCCTGACCGGGCCGGCGGTGGTGCTCGACGGCGCCATCGGGCTCGACCTGCGCGACGGGCGGGTGTTCCACCAGGTCACCTTCCCGGCCGCGGCGGCCGCGGGGGTGCTGGAGGCGTTCGCCGCCGCCGGCCTGAGCCCGTGCGTCTACGTCGACCGGGAGGGGGTCGACCTGGTCGTCGGCGACCACCCCTCGACCCACCCCGGCCACCTGGCCAGGGCCATGCCCTGGGTGGCCACCGACGACCTGGCCCATGTGGTGGCCACCGAGCCCGTGTACGCGTTCGCGGTGGTGGGGCGGCCGGCGCGGCTGCTGGAGCCGGTCCTCCAGCTGGTCGGGCCGGCCGGCAGCGCCAGCCTCGTCGGGGACCTGATCTACGGCGGCTCGACGGTCCAGGTCCGGCCGCCGCGGGTCAGCAAGTGGAGCGGGGTGCTGGCCTTCTGCGCCGAGCAGGGCATCGACCCCGGCCGGGTGCTTGCCGTCGGTGACGGCGCCAACGACCTGGAGCTGCTGGAGGGCGCGGCCGTCGCCTGTGTGGTCGACACCGCCGCTCCGGCCGTCCTGGCCCGGGCCGACCACCTCATCGGCCCGCCGGGCACCGGCGGCTGGGCGGCCGTGCTGGAGCTGGCCAGACGCCCGGTCAGCGACCGGTGAGCTCGCCCCGGAGGACTTCCCAGACGGCCGCCGGGTCGCTGCCGGCCAGGGCGCTCATGTGCCCGCAGGCCTCGAACCCCCAGGTCCAGAGGTCCTCGATGCCGGCCGCCCTGGCGGCGGCCACGGCGGTGCGGATGTCGGGCCCGTCGGTCGGCTCCATCCGGAACCCCTGGATCCAGATCTGCGCGCCAACCCCGTGGCCGGCGGCGAGGCGGCCGACCAGCTCCGAGAAGCGGGTCACGAACGGCCCCGCCGGCTCCGAGAAGGCCTTCCAGTAGGGGTCGGTGGCCAGCGTGCCCAGCCCGGGGAGGGCGGCCACCGCCGACCAGTCGGGCAGCCCGTGCACGCCCCCGACCAGGGGCAGCAGGCAGACAGTGGTGGCCGCGCCCTGGGATTGACAGTGGGCGACCAGGTCGGCGAGGAAGTCGACCAGGCAGTCCTGACGGAAGGCGAGCACCTCGGGCGTCAGCTCGGCCGGCAGGGACGCGCCGCCGGTGCGCTCGGCGAAGCGGGCCTGGCAGTGGCGGCAGCGGCAGCCCCAGCGGCCCGGGTCGAGGCCGAAGTGCTCGGGGTGGACCCAGTGCGGCTCGTCCCAGAAGACGTGGTCGGCGCCGGTGTCGACGGCCGCGTCGGCCCAGGAGCGGACGAAGGCCCGGACGGCCGGGTTGTTGGGGCAGCCGGCCGGGGTGGCCCGGCCGTCGTCAAGGACCTGGCCGGCGTCGGGGTTGAAGGCGGTGAAACGGCTCTCGGCCTCGCCGCCGAACATCTGGGCCACCCCCCAGGGGGCGATCTGGACCTCGAGGCCGGCGGCGTGGGAGGCCTCGACGATCCGGCCCATGCTCTCGCGGTAGTAGGCCAGGTCGTTCTCGCTGAAGGTGTGCAGCACCCCGGTGAACCCGTCGGCGGCCAGCCCCTCCATGTCGGCGGCGACGTGGCGCAGGACCCGGTTGCCGAAATACGAGGTCCCGATGCTCATCCCTTGACCGCCCCGGCGGTCAGGCCGCTGACCACCCGCCGCTGGACGAGCAGGAAGAACACCACCGCCGGGATGGCGAACAGCGTCGACCCGGCCATCACCGCGCCCCACTCGGTGCCGTGGTTGGTGGTGAAGGAGGCCAGCCAGATCCCCAGGGTCTGCTTCTCGGGGCTGCGCAGCAGCACGTACGCGATCAGGTAGTCGTTCCAGACCAGAATGAAGGAGAAGACCGCGGTCGCGACCAGCCCGGGCGCGACCAGCGGGAACAGGATCCGCCGGAACGCCCCGGCGCGGGTGCAGCCGTCCACCATCGCCGCCTCCTCCAGCTCCTCGGGGATGTTGACGATGAAGCCGCGCAGCGTCCAGATGGCGAACGGGAGCACGAAGGTCATGTAGGTGACGACGATCCCGGCCAGCCGGTCGGTCTGGCCGGCCCGGTCCAGCATCAGGTAGATGGGGATGATCAGCGCCTCCAGCGGCACCATCTGGACCACGATCAGCATGACGACCAGGAGCGCCCGGCCGCTGAAGCGGAACCGGGCCGCGGCCAGGGCGGCCAGGAAGGCCAGGGCCAGCGAGATCACGATGGTGGCGATCACCACCAGGATCGAGTTGCGGACATCCTGGAGGAAGTGTGGCTTGCCGACGGCCGAGCGGAAGTTCTCCAGCGTCCCCGGGATCGGCAGCCACCTGGGATCGAACGACAGGATGTCGGCACCCCGCTTGAAGCCGGTGGCCACCATCCAGTAGATGGGGAACAACGTGACCAGCAGCACCAGCACGGCGGCGGCGTTGTAGCCGGCCCTGGCCAGTCGGCGGCGGGTCACGGGCCCACCGCCCGCAGCATCTGGCGGACGTAGAAGGAGGTCACCAGCATCAGCAGGATCACCATGACCACGGCGATGGCCGCTCCCTTGCCGTAGCGGGTCACCCCGAACGACTCGCTGTAGGACCAGATGCCGAGCAGGAAGTACTCGCGGCTGGGGCGCTGGTTGAGCAGCACCCAGATCTGGGTGAAGACCTTGAAGTCCCAGATGGTGGAGAGGGTGGCCAGGATCAGGAAGATCGGCTTCATCACCGGGAGGGTGATGTGCCGGAACACCTGCCAGGCGCCGGCGCCGTCGACCCGGGCCGCCTCCTCGAGCTCGGCCGGGACCTGGGTCAGGCCGGCGTGCAGGGTGATGGCCACGAACGGCAGGGCCCCCCAGACGACCACGATCATGATCACCGTGAACCCCTGGAGCGGCTGGTCGAACCAGTTGTGCTGCTGGAAGCTCTCGGCCCCGAGGCGGGTCAGCAGCCAGTTCACCACCCCGAACTCGAAGTCGAACATCCATTGCCAGATGGAGATGGCGGTGAGGGTCGGCATCGCCCAGGCGGCCACCAGCCCGGCCGTGACCAGCACCCGCATGGGCCGGGCCAGGTTGCGCAGCAGCAGGGCCACCAGCGTGCCCAGCACCATGGTCAGCCCGACGGCGACGGTGGCGAACACCAGCGTCCGGGCCACCACTGTCCAGAAGAACGGGTCGGTGAGGATGTCCTGGTAGTTCCGCAGGCCGATGAAGGTGCCCCGCCCGGCGAACAGCTCCTTCAGCCCGTACTGCTGGAAGGAGAGGGAGACCAGCCGGTACAGCGGGAACCCGAGGATCGCCGCCAGCACCAGCAGGGCCGGGGCGAGCAGCGCGTACGGCACCAGCGGCCGCAGCCGCCGGGCCCGCGCCCCGGGTCGCCGCGGCGCGGGCGGCCGTTCGGGGGGCGCGGCGGCGCGCCGCCGGGACGACGGTGGTCTCGTCTCGACGGCGCGCACGGCGACTGCCTCCTGCTCGTCCAGGTCAGGAACCCGAATTGAGCGTATCCGTGATCTGGGTGCTGGCTTCCTTGGTGGCGTCGGCGACCGAGGAGCGCTCGGTGAAGATCGAGACCAGCATGTCGGGCAGGATGTTGGCCGCCTCGACGTTCGCCCAGTTGGGCGAGGTCGGGGTGAAGCGGCTGTTCTTGGCGGTGGAGTCGAAGACCGACAGGTAGGGGTCGTCGGCGTGCAGGTCGAGCAGGGTGGTCGAGTTGGGGATGACCCCGCCGACGGTGGCCATCTGGGTCTGGAAGTTGGTGCCGGCCAGCAGCTTGACCCAGTCGAGGGCCAGGTCCTGGTTCTTGGACTTGGCGGCGATGCCGAGGTCGGAGCCGCCGAGGAACACCGGCGCCGTCTGACCGCTGGTGCGGCTGGGCAGCGGGAAGGCGGCCAGGTCCTTCTCCAGCTTGGGGTTGCCCTGCTTGGGGTCGAGGATGACGCCCTTCTCCCAGCCGTTGGCCACGATCATGGCGATGTGGCCCTGGGCGAACGCCTGGTCCTGCTTGAGCTCGTCGCCCTGCTTGTCAGCCCGCGAGCAGCAGTCGACCAGCTGCTTGAGGGCGGTCAGCCCGGCCTGGGACTCGGCGCTGTCCAGCGTCCCGCGCCACTGGCCGCCGTCCTGGACGGCGATGTCGCCGCCGTGGTCCCAGACGAAGGGGAGCGCCGCGTACCAGTACTTGCCGGGGAAGTAGAAGGCCGAGAACCGCTTGTCGGAGCCGAAGGTCGCCATCAGCTTCTCGGCGTCCGCCTGGAGCTCCTCAAGGCTGGCCGGGGCCTGGGTGATGCCGGCCTTGGCCAGCATGCTCTTGCGGTAGATGACGGCCCGGCTGCCGGCCAGGTACGGGGCGCAGACGAGCTTGCCGTCCATGGTGCAGGACTCGGTGAGCGACTGGAGCCAGGCCTGGTTGTTCTCGAAGTCGCCACGGCTGCCGCTCAGGTCCTGGAGCGCGCCGGCGGCGGCGTACTTGGAGACCAGGGTGTTGCCCAGCTCGACCACGTCCGGCGGGCTGGAGCCGGCGAAGGCGGCGTCGAGCTTGGTGGTGATGTTGTTCCACTGCTGCAGCTCGACCTTGACGGTGTCGTTGGGGTGGGCCTTCTTCCACTCGGCGTTGACGGCGTCGACGACCTTGGGCGGGGCGCTTCCCTCCATCAACCAGATGGTCATGGTACGGGGGCCCGACTGGGCGCTGGACTGGTCGCCTTTCTCGTCCGACCCCCCGCAGGCGGCCACCCCGAGGACCAGGGCGACGGCGAGGGCGAGGACGGCGGAGAGACGGTGGCGGCGAGAGCTGGACATGGACCTTCCTCCTTGCTGCTGGGACGGCGGTGGCTAGTCGGGAGGGGCGCGGCCGGCCGGGGCGGGCCGGCGGGGAAGGCGGTCGCCGCCGTGGACGACGGCGCCCTCGGCCACGGTCACCACCACCTCGAGGGAGGGGTCGAGCAGGACCAGGTCGGCGTCCTTGCCCGGCTCAAGGGTGCCCTTGACGTCGTCGACCCCGATGGCCTGGGCGGCGTTGCGGCTGGCCGCCGGCCACAGCTCGGTCAGGGGGCGGCCGGTGGCCGCCTGGAGGTTGTGCAGGGCCCGGTCGAGGGTGAGCACGCTGCCGGCCAGGGTCCCGTCGGCCAGGCGGATGGCGCCGTCCATGAAGAAGGCCGGCCGGCCCCCGACGGAGTAGGCGCCCTCAGACTGCCCGGTGGCCTGCAGGGCGTCGCTGACCAGGACCACGCCCTCGGCCCCTTTGGCCTGGACGAGCAGCCGCATGGCGGCCGGGTGGACGTGGACGTTGTCGGCGATCAGCTCGCAGCGAAGCTCGGGGACGACCAGGGCCGCGCCGAGCAGGCCCGGCTCACGGTGGCCGAGCGGCCGCATGGCGTTGAAGGCGTGGGTGACGTGGCGGACGCCGTCGGCGACGGCCTGGAGGGCCTGGTCGTAGGTGGCGTCGGTGTGGCCGGCGGACACGGTCACGCCCCGGGCCACGGCATCGGCGATCAGCCAGCGGTTCCGCTCGACCTCGGGGGCGAGGACGAGGACCCGCGCGACCCCCGGGTCGAGCAGCCGGGCCGCCTCGGCCCGGTCGGCCGGCCGGATGTGGGCGGGGTCCTGGGCCCCGGCCCGGACGGGGTTCAGGTAGGGACCCTCCAGGTAGGCGCCGAGGATGGTGGCGCCGCCGTCGACCGGACCGGCGACCGCCCGCACCGCCTCCAGGGCCCGCTCGGTGTCGCGGCCGCTCGCCGTCATGGTCGAGGGCAGCCAGGCGGTGACGCCGTGGCCGGCGAAGAAGCGGGCCATACGCGCCAGCCCGTCCGGGTCGGTGTCCATCACGTCCACCCCGACCGCCCCGTGGACGTGCAGGTCGATGAACCCGGGCATGGCCACCAGGCCGTCGGCGGCCAGCACGTCGGCTCCGGCGCCGGTCCCCGGCGGCGGCTCCCCCTGGCCCATGGCGGCGATCCGCCGCCCCTCGACCGCGATCCACCCCCGCGGCCACTCCCCACCCGGCGTGAGCACCCGGGCCCCGGTGACCAGCAGCCCGGTCACGAGAGCTCCCCGCCGGCGGCCACGCTGCCCGCGACCAGCCGGGCCGCCTCCTCCAGCGGCTCGCCCTGGGTCGCGGCGGCCTCGCCGAGCGCGTGTCGTGCGGCGTCGACGGAGCGGTCGAGCATCCGCGTCCTCCCCCGAGTCGGGCCCTGTCAGTGAAAGGGACGGTAAAGTGGCCTAGTCCAGTTGTCAAGCGGTTGACGGTAGACTTGTCGGCATGACGGCACGCCGACGTGGAGCTCAGGTCGAGGCGCTCCCCCGCAAGCTCTCGTACACGAGGCCAAAGGGCGAGCAGCTCCAGGAGATCCTGGAGGGGGTGATCGCCGCCCTTCAGCCGGGGGCGCTGCTCCCCTCAGAGCGGCTGCTGGCCGACCGCTACGGGGTCGCCCGGGCGACCGTCACCCAGGCCGTGGAGGGCCTGGCCTCCCGCGGCCTGGTCTACCGGGTCCACGGCAGCGGCACCTTCGTGGCCGAGCCCAAGTTCCGCCAGCCCCTCACCCTGACCTCCTTCACCGAGGACATGCGGGCCAGAGGCATGACCCCGGGCTCGGTGGTCCGCAGCCAGGCCGTGGTCCCGGCCAGCGAGGTCGTCGCCCGGCACCTGGCCATCGTCCCCGGCAGCCCGGTCGTCCACCTGGAGCGGGTCCGCACCGCCGACGGCGAGCCGATGGCCCTGGAGCGCACCCACCTCCCAGCCCAACGGCTCCCCGGCCTCGAGTCGGCCGACCTGACCGACGCCTCCCTGTACGAGCTGCTCGAGCGCGACTGGGACGTCCGCGTGGCCGACGCCGACCAGTGGGCCAGCGTCGTCCGCCTCACCACCGACGAGGCCGCCATCCTCCAGGTCGACGCCGACCAGCCAGCCCTGCTGTTCCAGCGCCTCACCCGCGACCCCGTCGGCGCCCCGATCGAGTACGTCCGGTCCCTCTACCGCGGCGACCGCTACGAGGTCCACACCCGCCTGGAACGCCGCGACGGCTAACCCGGGTCCCGTCCCCAGCCCTCCTGGTCCGGTGGCCGGGCGACCGGGACCGGGGCGGCGAGCTTCGAGGTGCCGGGCAGTGTCTGGTGGAGGCCGAAGCGGTGGAGGACGCCCAGGTCGAGGAAGCGGGTGATGGCGGAGACATGCTCGCCGTCCAGGGTGAGCACGATCAGCCCGGCGGCCTGCGCGATCGGCGCCCGCGCGGAGTTGAGGTAGCAGCCGAAGGCGGGCTGGGTGTTGGCGCGCGTCGCCACCAGCCGGAACCGGCGCCCACCGCGCCAGGCTGCGCTGGCCCGCAGGAACGACGCGATCGCCGCCGCGCCCTGGTACTGGTGCGGGGCCGGGGGCATGGTGAGCCACGCATCGTCGGTCAGCAGCTCGACGAGGCTGTCGATGTCGTCGGCCTGGAACGCGTCGGCGAAGCGTCGTGTGAGCTCGCGTTCGCGCGCCGAGTGGGGCGGTGGTGTCCGCTGGCGATCCGCGGTTGGACGGCGCTGGGCGAGGGTCGCCCGCGCACGCTGCAGGGCACCCTTGACTGCAGCCTCGCTGCTGTCGAGGATGCCCGCCACCTCCGCGGTGTGGAAGCCGAGCACGTCGCGCAGGACCAGCGCGGCCCGCTGGCGCGGCGGCAGCTGCTGGAGCCCGGCGACAAAGGCCAGCTCGATCGCCTCCCTGGCCTGGTAGCGCGCCTCCGGCCCGGGCGCGGCGTCGGGAATCCCCTCCAGCAGCAGGTCCGGGTAGGGCTGCAGCCAGGTCGGCTCACCGTAACGGGTGGGCGCAGGCGGCTCGAACGGGGCGACCGGCGCCGGCGGCGGCCGCCGCCTGGCGTCTCGCAGGGCATTGATGCAGCGGTTGGACGCGATGCGGTACAGCCACGCCCGCAGCGAAGACCGTCCCTCGAAGCGGGCCAGGCCTCGCCAGGCCGCCACCAGCGTCTCCTGCAGCACGTCCTCCGCGTCCTGCACCGAGCCGAGGATCCGGTAGCAGTGCAGCTGCAGCTCGCGCCGGTAGGGGTCGGTGAGCTCGCGAAACGCCTGCTGGTCTCCCGCTCGGGCGCGGGCCAGGGTGGGCTCGCTCATCACCACATCTTCCCATCGCTGGCTCCGGTCCGTTCTCGCCGGCGGCGGTGTCGTAACGACATGACATCCCAACGACCGGCTCCTGGAGGGACAACCGTGACCCGAGATCCCAGCCCCGCGCTGTCGGTGGCCCTGGCCTACTACCACGCCTGGACCGGGAAGGACATCGACCGGGCGATGACCCACGTCGCTGACGACGTCGTGTGCGAGGCGCCGGCCGGCCGGGTCGACGGGGTGGAGGGGCTCCGGCAGTTCATGGCGCCGTTCGCGCGGATGCTGACCGGCTCCGAGCTGATCGCCGCGTTCGGGGACGACGACACCGCCCTGCTGATGTACAACCCCCACACCACGCTGGTCCAGGACGCCCCGAGCGCCGAACGCTTCACGGTCAAGGACGGCAGGATCGTCCACAGCCTGCTGGTCTTCGACCGGACCCCGTTCGATGCCGCCAGGCGCGCAGCGACCTAAGGCCAACCGCGCGGCCGGCATGGCGACACCCGCGACGCGCACCCGCGGACCCTGTGGCCGGCTGCCTAGCGCGTGAGGAGGTCGCCCCCGCGGCTGGTGGTGGAAACGGTGCCGCCGCCGAGGACCAGGTCGCCGTCGTACAGCACCCCGGCCTGCCCAGGGGCGACCGCGTCGACCGGCTCATCCAGCTCCAGCCGGACCCTGCCCCCCGGGCGACGAGCCGGGATGCCTCCCCGGGGTCCTGCGGGTCCCCCGGGGGGAACGGGATCCAGGGGGACGACTCGGCAGCCGACCTCGGTGCCGTGGGCGCGGAGGCGGACCTTGGCCCTGCCAGGGCGCAGGGGGCGGCCGTCGGTGGCGGTGGCCTGTTCCAGCTCGATGGTGGTGATGGCCAGCTCGGCCCGCTCCCCCACCACGACCCGGCCGGCCGCCGGCTCGACCCGGAGCACGTAGCGGGGGGTGGGAGCGGCGATCCCGAGCCCGCGCGGCTGGCCGACCGTGTAGCGGTAGGCACCCCGGTGGTGACCGAGGACCCGGCCGGCGGTGTCCACCACCTGCCCGGGCCGGGGCCCGAAGCGGCGCTCCAGCCACCCGGCGGTGTCGCCGTCGGGGACGAAGCAGACGTCGTAGGACTCCGGCTTGGCCGCGGTCCGCAGGCCGAGGCGGGCCGCCGTCGCCCGAACCTCCGGCTTGGTCAGCCCGCCCAGCGGCAGGCGCAGGTGGTCCAGCTCGGCCGGGCCGAGCATGTACAGCACGTACGACTGGTCCTTGGCGGCATCGGCCCCCCGGTACAGCCGGCCGCCCTCGACCCGGGCGTAGTGGCCGGTGGCCAGGGCGTCGAAGCCGAGGGCGCGGGCCCGGGCCAGGAGCCCGACCACCTTGACCTGCTCGTTGCAGCGGGCGCACGGGTTCGGGGTGCGGCCGCCGGCATACTCGGCGGCGAAGTCGTCGACCACCGCCCGCTGGAACTCCTCGGCCATGTCCCAGACGTAGAACGGGACCCCGAGCGTGCCCGCGACCCGCCGGGCGTCGTCGGCGTCAGCCAGGGTGCAGCATCCCTTCCCCTGCACCTGCAGATGACCGGGCGTGTCGGCCAGCTTCAGGTGCACCCCGGTCACGTCCCAGCCAGCCTCCACGGCCAGCGCCGCCGCCACCGACGAGTCCACTCCCCCACTCATCGCCACCAGCACCTGCGGGGCAGTCACCCGCCCACCCCCGGTCGCGCCGCCGCGACCCGGTGGGGATCGGGCGACCCCGGCCCCGGCCGCCCGGGCGCGGTCCTCCGGCCTTCCTCCGACCCCTCGCCCCGCCCTACCGCTGCGCTCCCGCGGCGGTCCAGCGACCCGTCCGCCGGTGCGAGGACCTCCAGCGCCTGGCCGACGGCGGTCACAGCGGCGTCGACGTCGGCCCGGGTCGAGGCGTGCCCGAGGCTGAAGCGGACCGTCTCCCGGGCCGCGACCGGGTCCCGGCCCATCGCGACCAGCACATGGGAGGGCGTGACCGCCCCACTGGCACAGGCCGACCCGGCCGAGCAGGCGACCCCATGACGGTCCAGCAGCAAGAGAAGATCTTCCGCCCGCCGCCCCGGGAACCGCACCGACAACAACCCCGGCAAGCCGGCCGCCGGCGTGAGTGGGAGACGTCGGCCGTCCGCGTCCAGGTCAGGGGCGACCCGGCCGACGAGGCCCGGGTCGCCGCTGCCGTCCGGGTTGAAGGCCCCGCCGGGCTCGGGGCCCGGGTCGCCGTTGATCTCCAGGTCGGGGGCGAGGGCGCGCAGGCCGGCCAGGAGGTGGGAGCGGAGGGTGGACAGGGTGGTGGTCGTGGTGCCGGTGTGGCGGTCGGCGAGGGCGGCCGCGGCGGCGGCGCCGAAGCCGGCCAGGGCGGCAGCCGGGAGGGTGCCGGAGCGCAGGCCGCGTTCCTGGCCGCCGCCATGGACGAGGGGGCGCAGGCTGGTTCCGGGGCGAACGACCAGGGCGCCGACGCCGGTGGGGCCGCCCAGCTTGTGGGAGGCGAGGGCGAGCAGGTCGATGCCGTCGGCGGTCATGTCGACACCGGGGAGGCCGGCCGCCTGCACCGCGTCGCAGAGCAGGACCGCGCCGGCGGTGTGGGCCAGCTCGGCCACGGCGGCGACCGGCTGGCCGGTGCCGACCTCGTTGTTGGCCGCCATCACCGCGACCAGGGCGGTGCGTCCCGGGTCGAGGAGCGCGGCCAGGCGGTCGGGGTCGACCCGGCCGAGGCGGTCCACCGGGGCCAGGTCGGTCCGCGCCCCGGCGTCGGCCTCGGCCCAGGCGGCGGCGTCGAGCACGGCGTGGTGCTCGACGGCCGAGCAGACCAGGTGCCTGGCCTCCGGCGGCCGGGCCAGGACGGTGCCCTTGACGGCCAGGTTGTCGGCCTCGGTCCCGCCGGAGGTGAACACGACATCGCCCGGTGCGGCGCCGATCAGGGCCGCGACCTGCTCACGGGCCGTCTCCACGGCGGCCCTGGCCGCCCGGCCCTGGCCGTGCTGGCTGGACGGGTTGGCGGCGGGACGCTCCAGCAGCGGCAGCATCGCCGCCAGGGCCTCCGGCCGCAGCGGGGCGCTGGCCGCGTAGTCGAGGTACGGCACGGGCGCTCCTAGTTGTTCCCGCCGTTGTTCCCGCCGCCCTGGCCGGGCTTCCTGGGCTTGCCGGGCTTCTTGCGGTGCTTCTGGCCGTCGTCACCCTGCTTGTGCTCTTCGGGCGGCGGCGGCAGGATCGTGTAGCTGAGCTCCTCCGGCGGCTTCGGCCAGTCCAGGACCTGCTGGTTGGCCATGGCCACGGCCATGAAGTCGTGCCACACAAGGGCCGGGTACGAGCCGCCCGACACCCGGCGCCCCCCCACGTTGTACATCGACTCCTGGTTCCTGGGGTTGCCCATCCAGACCGCCACCGCCAGCTGCGGGGTGTAGCCGACGAACCAGGCGTCGCGGTAGGCCTGGTTGGTGCCGGTCTTGCCGGCCGCGGGTCGGCCGATGTTGGCCGCGGTGCCGGTGCCGCCGGTGATCACGCCCTTGAGGATGTCGGTGACCTGCCAGGCCAGCGCGGCCGAGATCCGGCGCTCGGGCTTGGACGCCTGCCCGATCACCAGCTTGCCGCTGCGGTGGTCGACCTTCTCGAAGAAGGTCGGCTTGTGGTACTCGCCCAGGTTGGCCAGGGTGGCGTACGCGCTGGCCATGTCGATCGGTCGGACCTCGGCCGAGCCGAGGGCCATCGACGGCACCCGCTTCTCGGGCGGGATCGGGGAGATGCCCAGCCGCTCGGCCATGTCGGCCACCCGGTTCGGGCAGAGCTTCTCCATCAGGCGGGCGTAGACGCCGTTGACCGACCGCCGGGTGGCGTCCCTGACCGACACTGGCCCCGACCCGCCGCCCTCGTAGTTGTCGACCGACCAGCGCGAGCCGCACACCAGCTGGTCACCGAAGCCGCTCGACTCCCAGACCGAGTCGGGCGAGATCCCGGCGTCCAGCGCCGCGGCCAGCACGAAGGTCTTGAACGACGACCCGGGCTGGCGGCCGACACCCTGGAGGGCGGCGTTGTAGGCCCCGGTCTTGAAGTTG
>Ga0207675_100000693_pt1 | contig 33301 bp, 26 predicted proteins | sample KBSSwiS42_FD_184305 | JGI IMG/M metagenome (GOLD analysis project Ga0207675, IMG submission 184305) | Switchgrass rhizosphere microbial communities from Kellogg Biological Station, Michigan, USA - KBS Switchgrass S4-2 (SPAdes) (version 2) | ecosystem: Host-associated > Plants > Roots >...
GCCAAGGGCTTCACGCTGCCCGAGATCGGCGTGCAGCTGGGCCTGTCGCGCCACACGATCGCCGACTACGTCAAGCAGATCTACCGCAAGCTCAACGTCAGTTCGCGCGCGGAGGCAGCACTCGAAGCGCAGCGCTTGGGGTTGTTCGGCCGCGGCCGCTGAAGATCACGCACGGTCGGCCCGCGTGATGCGGGTTTGACGGCGGCGATAATCGCCGCCCATGATTGGCCGGCTCACGGGCACGCTCGCTGAAAAGACGCCTCCCCAGGTGCTCATCGACGTCGGCGGCGTCGGCTATGAGCTCGACGTGCCGATGAGCACGTTCTACAACCTGCCAGCACTCGGTGAGCGGCTGACGCTGTTGACGCATCTGGTCGTGCGCGAGGACGCGCACCTCTTGTATGGCTTTGCGAGCGGTCCGGAGCGCGCGACGTTTCGTCAGCTGATCCGCATCGCCGGCATCGGCCCGCGCACCGCGCTGGCGATCCTGTCGGGCTTGTCGGTCAACGAACTGGCGCAAGCGGTATCGCGGCAGGACGCCGCGCGGCTGGTCAAGGTGCCGGGCATCGGCAAGAAGACGGCCGAACGGCTGCTGCTGGAGTTGAAGGACAAGCTCGCGCCCGACCTCGCAGGCAGCGCAGCTGTGGCCAGCGACGCGCAAGCCGACATCGTGCAGGCGCTGCTCGCGCTCGGCTACAGCGAACGCGAGGCCGGCGCGGCGCTGAAGAACCTGCCACCCGACATCGCGGTGGCCGAAGGCATCAAGCTGGCGCTGCGCGCGTTGTCTCGTTAGCGGCGCGGCACGGACGCACAATCCAGCGATGGGCATCCAGACCGACGATCTCGGCGAACCGGCCGACGCGCCGCGCGCCGTCGGCGCAGCGCGCCAGTCGCCGCAGGAAGAAGCACTCGAACGTGCGCTGCGACCGCGCCAGCTGCGCGACTACGTCGGACAGGCCAAAACGCGCGAGCAGTTGGAGATTTTCATCGGCGCCGCCAAGCAACGCGGCGAGGCGCTCGACCACGTGCTGCTGTTTGGGCCTCCCGGGCTGGGCAAGACGACGCTCAGCCACATCATCGCCGCCGAGCTCGGCGTCAATCTGCGCCAGACCTCGGGGCCGGTGCTCGAGAAGCCCAAGGACCTGGCGGCCATCCTGACCAACCTCGAACGCAACGACGTGCTGTTCATCGACGAGATCCACCGCCTGTCACCGGTGGTCGAAGAGATCCTGTACCCGGCGCTCGAGGACTATCAGATCGACATCATGATCGGCGAGGGCCCGGCGGCGCGCTCGATCAAGCTCGATCTGCAGCCCTTCACGCTGGTGGGCGCAACCACGCGCGCGGGCATGCTGACCAACCCGCTTCGAGACCGCTTCGGCATCGTCGCGCGGCTGGAGTTCTACTCGCACGAGGAGCTGGCACGCATCGTTGTGCGCTCGGCGCAACTGCTGTCGGTGCCGATCGACGACGCCGGCGCCGCCGAGATCTCGCGGCGTGCGCGCGGCACGCCGCGCATCGCGAACCGGCTGCTGCGCCGCGTCCGCGACTACGCCGAGGTGAAGGCGCAGGGACGCATCACGCACTCGATCGCCGAGCATGCGCTGGCGATGCTCGATGTCGACCCGTTGGGGTTCGACGTGATGGACCGCAAGCTGCTCGAAGCGGTGGTGCATCGCTTCGACGGCGGCCCGGTGGGCCTGGACAATGTCGCGGCCGCGATCGGCGAGGAACGCGACACGATCGAAGACGTGATCGAGCCGTACCTGATTCAACAGGGCTTTTTGCAGCGCACGCCACGCGGCCGCGTGGCGACGCTGGCGGCCTACCGGCACCTCGGGGCAGCACCGCCGCAGCGTGCGACCGATCTGTTCGAGCCCTAAGCCGCGTCGGCGGTCGGGCTGCTTGGTGCCATGGGGCGTCAGTCGGCAGCCGCGCCAACGGCCGGCGCTCGCCGGTCGAGCAAGCGCCCTTCACCGAGGCGACCCACGGCCCACAGTCCCACGACGACGAGGACGGTGCCCCCGATCAAGGCCGGCGCCGACAACTGATGTGCGAACCACAGCAGCGCGCACACGCCGCCGAGCAACACGAGAAACAGGCCGAGCGCCAGCGCTTGCGCTGGACGCGTCATCGCTGGATCGAAGCGCCGCACCGCCTCGAGGCGAAACGCGGGCTTCGGAAATCGCTGCGCGACGTCGGCCGGGCGCCAGCCCGGCGGTTTGAGCCACACGCGCACCTTGTCGGCCCACGATCGGGCATGCCAGGCGTCGCGTGCCAATGCCGCGTAGACCTCGAGATTGGCCCACACCGGATTGAAGCTGCGCAGCGGCGCGCGGGTGCCGTAGATGCACGGCTCGTCGTCGTGCTCTTCCTCGAACGAGCCGAACAGGCGGTCCCAGATGACGAGGATGCCGCCGTAGTTGCGATCCAGATAGCGATCGTTCACCGCGTGGTGCACGCGGTGGTTCGACGGCGAACAAAACCAGCGATCGAACCAGCCGAGCTTCCCGACCTGTTGCGTGTGCACCCAGAACTGATACAGCAGGTCGATCAGCGCCACAGTGCCAAACACCAGAGGTGGCACGCCGATCACCGCCATCGGCAGGTAAAAGAGCCAGCCCAGCAGTGCGCCGCTGGAGGTCTGCCGCAGGGCCGTCGACAGGTTGTAGTCTTCACTCTGGTGGTGCACCACGTGCGCAGCCCAGAAGATCGACACGCGGTGCCCGGCGCGGTGCAGACAGTAGTAGCACAGGTCGTACATCAACAGTGCGCCGACCCACACCGGCACCGAGTCGGCGGGCAGGTGCCACAGCGCGACGTGGTCATACACCAGCGCATAGAGGCCAACCACCAACAGCTTGGTGAACAGGCCCGCCACCTGGCTCAGCATGCCCAGACCGATGCTCGCCATCGCGTCGTGCAGCCGATACGTGTTGCGGCCGCGAACCACGCCGATCACCAGCTCGAGCGCGATCGCGCCGAGGAAGACCGGGGTGGCCAGGACGATGATCTGCGCCGGCGTCATGGCGGGAATGATAGATCTGGGCCGGTTCAAACGACGCTGGGCCGCCCATCGAGCGGCCCAGCGAACGTGGACGCCAAGCGGTCAGGGAATCAGCTCTCGCCAGCTCGTGCGACGGACCTTGTTGGTATCGAGCGGCGTCTGCTTCGGCTTGCGTGTCTGCACCCCGGCGTCGCTGCCAACGATGATCTGCCGCTGGTTGCCGTCGGTCGCCATGATCGCCGACATACCGACCACCAGGAATGACCCGAGAAACGAGCTGATCGTCGTGCCGTCGACTCCGGCGCCAGTTCCGACATTCACTTCGTACAGCCACGAACTGCCGCCCGACGGGGTGCACTCGCTCGCCCCCGGGATCGCACTGGCCACGGTGAGCACGTTGAAGTTCAGCAGATAGTCGGTGACGACCCGCTCCTTGGACTGAGGCAAGTCGATCTTCCAGCCGATCTTGGTGCTCCAGTCCATCGTGCTGCTCGAGCCGGTTCCAGTGACGCCGCTGACAGTCACGGTCTGCGACATCAGGTCGGAACGCGTGCGCACGTCGCCCCAGCCGGTCGCGGTCAGAGGATCTTTTAGTGCATAGATCGACTGCTGCGTGGTGTCGCTGACGTCGCTAAGGCCAAGGTAACGCCCGGTGGCGACCGTCACCACGGGCACTTTGACGCCGCCGCTGGCGGTCACCACGGTCAGCTGCGGCTTCGTGGTGATCGGTTGCGGCGTCGTGGCGTTGATCTGCAAGAGCGCAAGTTTGGTCACGGCCGCTCCCGTGGGAGGCGTTGTGTTGTGATCGAAGCGCCAAAGGTTGCCCAGCAGGTCGCCACCGTAGAACCGCTTGGCGGTGTTGTTCGTGGCGTCGTCGACCCAGGCGTTGATCTTGGAAAGCCCGCTCGGAGCCGCCGCCGTGCCCGTTGACGTCGACAGCGGGGTGCCGATGAGCGCGCCCGTCCTCGCGTTCACCAGGTAGAGGCGGCCGACACCGTCGGCGTTGTTCATGCCGGAGGTCAGCGCCACCACCCAGGTTCCATCGGCCAACTTGGTGATCACAGGGTTGCCGTAGGTGAGACCCATGTTGGTGTCGGTGAACTCCCAGAGGCCAGCCGGGTTGTCCGGATCGGTGATGTCGATCGCGTAGTAGCCATTGCCGCCGGAGTTGAGGCCGCCGACCAAGATCGTCTTCCACGCGCTGCCGGTGTAGATGTCTGCCACCACCGGCGAACCGTCGACGAAGAAGCGATGCTGGTTTCGGTAGTCCGTGTCGGCCAGGCGATACAGGTTCGGCATCACGAACGACGGCACGAACGCCCATTGTTCCGTCCCGGTCGACGCATCGAAAGCGTGCAGCATGCCGTCATTGGCCGCCGCATACAGCATCGCGCGGCGTGAGCTGGTGCTGGTCACGAACGTGCTGTAGCCGGCATCGGTGTACTTCTGCATCGCCTTCTTCACGTACGTGGGCGACGCATTGATGATGTCGCCCAGCTTGACCACGCGCTCGCGGTACAGCGGGTTGGTCAAGTTGGTCTGGGCTTCATAGGTCGTGTCGCCCCGCAGGAAATTGACCAGGTTGTCGCCGTTGTTCGCCAACGTCACCTGCGCAGTGGTCAGCGTGCCGCACTGCAGCGGCGTCGGCGTCTTGCTGCACAAGTTGAGGAAGTTCGCGCCGTAGCCGTCGGCGTTCAGGTTGGTGTAGTTGAACGTGCGCAGTGCCTTGGTGGTCGGATTCATGTACTTGATGTTGCGGCTGCCTGCGCTCAGCGCCTCGAGCTGCGTCCGCGCCGACCAAGTGGTCGTTCCGGTGTCGATGTTGCCCGTGGCTGCATCCAGCGGGTAGGCCTTGATGTCGCCCGTCCACTCGACGGTGGTGTATGTCGCGATGTAGGCGCTGTTGTTGTCGCCGAGCACCGGCTCCAGCGAGTTGGTCGCCGCACCGGCCGCGGAGCCGACGGCCTTGGTGACATCCGACAGTGCGCTCTGCAGCGCGGCGGACAGCGTGTTCGGGTTCGTGGTCGCGAAATAGCGCCCGCGCCCGTTCACGGCGGCGTGCCACAAGTCATCGATGGTGCGCGCGTCACCCCCGCTGGAAGTGGCCTGAGGAGCCGGCCACGTGGTCGTGCCGTTCGTCAGGTTGACGTACGCACCGGTGGTCTGGTTCAGGTAATTCGCGTCGTACGCCAGAGTGCCGTTGACGCCCAGGCCGATCGTGTAGGTCGTCATGTGCTGGTGCGTCCCGATGTCCAGCGGCGGCATGGGCAGCATCGTGCTGTTGGAGCAAACGTCGTGCGTGCTGCCGTCGGGACCCACGGAGCCGGTGCAGTTGTTCAGCGCCGCCGTGCGCAGATCGGTGCTGTAGTAGTACTGCGCGACGTCGGCCAGCGTGTCGCTCGCCCCGCCGCTGGTAGACGGCGTGCTGACTGTGGTGCCGGCCGTCGGGCCGTTGGTCGACACGATCGTCGGCGTGCCGGCTGTCGTGGTACCGGTGCTTGAGCTGAACTGCACGCCGCTGGCGGTGGAAGTGATCGCGGTGTAGGTCGGTGTGTTCGTGCTCGAGTAGTACGTTTGGTTCGGGCTCATGCCCGCGGCCGTCAATTGCGCGGACGTGAGGCAGTTGTCGGTCGAGCTCCCGGTGTTGTTCCAAGCGCCGAAAGTCGCCGTGCCGGCGGTGGTGTTTGAACTGACATTGACCGTGCCGATGTTGGTCGGCGTGGAATTGGTGTTGCTGGTGATCACCCCGTTGGTAGTGACCACGGTGTTGTTGTACCGGCTCGTCACGTCGTCGACGGAGGTGATCGACACCGGGTCGCTCTCAATGCGGTTCTGGGCCTGGACCCGGACGCGGTATTCCGTACCGCTGCAGCTGCCGCCGCCCTTGCTGTTGGGCACCGGGAAGACGTAGCGCCGCCACGTGACGGTGTCGGTGCGCGTGCTCACCGTGTTGGTGCGGGTCACCGTCGTGTACGGCGTCACCGCGGTCACGATCGAGCTGGTGCCGTCCCACATCGGCTTGACCTCGCCGGCGTCCTGTTGGCCGACAGCGGTGTTGCTGGTGAGCTGGAAGGGCCCGTAGCTCGCGGTCTCCGAACCGGTGTTCCAGTAGCCGTCGGTCGACAGGATGGCGTAGTTGCGTTGGCACGAGTACTGCATCGGGTCCGACGCCTGGCCCGGTGCCTTGTTGGCGAAATAGCGCCCGACCTTGGCCAGCGACGCGCGCAGCGGCGTGTTCGACGTGCCGGTGGCCGTATAGAGGCTGTTGTAAAAAGCGGTCTTCTTCGCCGTGTCGAAGTCGCCGATGTCGACGAACTTGTTCGTGCCGTTCGTGACGCCGGTGTCGCTGATGGTCGTGAAGCCGACGCGGAAGTTCGAGTTCAGTGTCGCGAACGCGCGGCCGGCCGCGGTGCGCATCATCAGCCGGCGCGTGCGGTAGTACGAGTACCAGTTGGCGTACTTCTGCTTGTCCGTCGCGGTCGAAGCGTTGGTGAGGGTCACCGTGGTGAACACGCTGGTCCCGGAGGTGGCCTTGCACTCCGACGTGAATGTGCTCGTCTGCAGGGTGCCGCTGGAGTTGTAGGTCCAGTTCATCCGCGGCTGGCTGCCGGTGTAGTTGTAGTACGTGCTGTTGTTGAGGTCCGCCGCCAGACTCACGGTCCACGACGCGAACGTGCCACTGCCGGAACTGCCGGTGACGTTGACGATGAGGTTCTTCGAGCTCAACGTGTTCCAGTCCGTCACGGTGCCCGACATCCAGACGGTGGCGTCCGCGGTGGACGTGATGACCACCTGGTCACCGACGTTGTAGCTGGTGCCGCCGGCCGACGGGATATTCGCCGTCTTGCTGCCGGTGCCCACCGCGATCGATGAAGTGCTCGCGCGCGAGACGATGGCCACATAGCCATCGGACGCCGCCGCGTTGAAGTTGGCATCCGGATACGACGTGCCGTCGGCCTTGATCGGTGCCGGGTAGGCCAGCGACGGGTCGAACGCCACCCCGTTGCACTGCGCCGACTTGTAGCCGTACGCGTTCGAGTCGCTCATGTCATCCGGCATGTTGGCATCGGCCATACTGCCCGAGTTGTCCAGGATGAACATGACGTTGGGCTTGGCCACGACGCTCGACGTGGTCGCCAACGGCTGGTTGTAGATGTCGGTGACCGCGGCGTGCACGTCGACGACGGTGATGGCGGATGCCATCACCGCGGCGAGCATGCGTTTGCTGTGACGGGCAACGTTCATGATTGTTCCTCGAATCGCTCGAAAGGTCAGGAAGCCAAATTGACGATCGTCTCGGTGTAGGTCACCGCGTTGCGCGGGCCCTTGACACGGACGACGATGCGATAGAACGGCTGCTGGTTCTGCAGCTCGAAGTTCCGGGTCGACGTTTGATCGATGGCGCCGGCATTTTGGTTTTTCATCATGCTGGCCTTCAGCGCAACGGCGCAGTTGTTGTTGCTGGTTCCCTTGGCGTCGATGCCGGCGGTGGTGCACAGACGCGTGATCAGGTACCGCGCCTCAATCCGCATGAGCCCTGTGTCGTCGACCGCCTGGACGTCGCTCGGTCGGGTCATCGCATCGCAGGTGCCCGAAGTCGCGTAGGCACAGCTGCCGTCGACGTCCCAGTTGACGAGCTTGCGCGCAGGATCGGTCCCATCGAAGCCGGTGATGTCGTAGTCCTCTTTCGAGGTCGCGTAGTAGCCCTGGTTGGGCTGGTCGATCAGACGCGTTGCCTCGGTCATGGTGTTGGCGAGGTAGTTGATCGCCATCTGCGTCGCGCGGTCGGCGGCCACGGCAGTCGCTTTCTTTGCACCGAGGTTGCCCAGCACCACCGCGCCGGTGTCGACCGAGCGCACCAGCGCCGATGCTGCAAGGGCGAGCGCGACGAGAGTGATCAGTGCGAACAGCAGCGACGCGCCGCGTTGGCCCTGAGCGGACGCCGGCGTCGGCACCGCGCGATGGATCGAAAGGCTCTGCATGTCAGCTCCGATTCACTCTTCGGCGTTCCACATCAAGTTGCGCACCTGCACTGCGCTGTCGAAGATCTTGTAGCGGTAGTGCTTCCAGTCGCTCAGGTAGCTGATCGGCAACGGCAGATCGCACGTCGCGGCGCCGGCTGCGCACGTCGTGCGCGATCCGGGGTAAGCGTCGTACGTGACTGCGGCGGAGCCCGCGGCGTTCCAGGTCGGCTCGGCAGCGGTCACTTCGTCGCGCTCGCGCTGACCGCTGCGAGCCACCAGCACCAAGCGCACCGACAACACGTTGCGCCACGCGGCGTTGTCCGTCGGCGTGGTCGTGTCGTAGACGTCGACCGTGCCATTGCCATCGGTATCGCGACCGTACAAAGCCTTCAGCAAGACGATGCCGGAGTTCAGCGCCTCCAGGCCACCGATACCCGCCTGGGTCCAGGTCTGGGCCATCAGCGAATCGCCGGAGATGCTGTAGATCGAGCGCTGCGGGTTGCCGAAGTTGACGATCAAGGAATCCTGACCGAACCCGGCCGCAGGCCAATCGCTGCTGCTGGTGGCGTTCCACGACGACGCGGATGGCGAAGCGACATGCGGGATGCGCAAGCGGCTCAGGGTGGTGTCGGGGACCGATGTGTCCTGCTTAACCGTCAGCAGGAGGCATTTGTTGGTTGCGCTCCAGTCCGTCGGTATTGCCAGGATGGTGTCTCCTTCCTTGATGCCGTCCGACGAGCCTTCTACGATGACGAACGACGCGTAGGCATCGCCGCTGCCGTGCATGGCGGTGGTCTTCACCGGAGCGGAAAAGCTGGACTTTGTGCTGGTCAACAGCGTGATGCTGTCGCTTGGCGCCGACGCGCTGCCGCCAGGCGTGATCACCAGGGGCGCCAACGTCATCGAGGGCGCGGCCGTCGTGGTGCCCGACGTGCCATAGCGCCCGGTGATCGGGCAGCCGAGCGCGCTCGGTGCCGAGACCACACCGTAGCCGGCACTCATCACGCGGCGGCGTAGCGTGTCCAACGCCACCGATCCGTTTACCTGAGCATCGGTGCCAAAGGTGGCCGTGCGCTTCTGCCCTTCGGCAACCGCGAAGACCTGCGAGATGAAATACGTGGTGACCAGCCCCAGCAACATGGCCACCATCAACTCCACCAGCGTCATGCCGCGCTGGCGTCGGGCGGCGACGGCGAGGTGGGTGCGTGCGCTCTGTGAACGGTGATCGACTTGATGCACGGTGAGTCCTCGGTCAGGGCGCGTTCTGCGCGACGTTGAACGTCGAGACGTACTGGTGACCGCTGCCGTTGGGCAGCGCCCACGACAGCGTGACGGTGACCTTGCCGTGGTTGACGTCCCAGGTATCGACTGCGTTGTTGAACGAGAGATCGGTCAACGTGCCACCGGGCAGCGTCTTGCCCATCTTCGTGAGCCACGCGTTGCAGGCCGCGTTGCCCGAGCAGCCACCGGTGGTAAAGCCCACCAGATTGGCGGTGGTGTTCTGGTTGCCGAGCTCGCCCCACATCACAGTCGCAAGCTCATCGATCAGGTTCGCAGCGTCGGCGCGGACCTTGCTCTCGGTTTGCGTCTGCGTCATCGTGGCCTGTAGACCGACGATGCCCAGGATGCCGATCGCGAACAAGAGCACCGAGATCAGCACCTCGATCAGCGCAAAGCCGGCCTGGTGCGTGGTGGCCCCGTGCGTGCGGGGCCGAGGAGAGTGAAGAGCCTTCATTGGTCGTTCCGTTGGCGTGAATCGGCGTCAGTTGCAGGTGCCCTGGCACACGCGCGGGTCGTTGGTGTCGCTGACCGCGGGGTCGCACATGCGGACCTGCCCGCCCGCGTTGACGGCGATGTTCAGCTTGCGCGCCGAGGTGTCGCCCGAATTGCTCAGCTTGATGCAGTTGATGGGTGTGGCGTTTGTTATCTGACCGTAGCCGTTGAAGGTCACGGTCGTGGCGTTCGAGGCGACGCTGAGGGCGTTGGCAGTGCTGCCCGGCGTTCTCAACGCGACGAAGGCGTCGCGATCGGTGGCGCACCTGCCCGCGGGCGATGCCAGCGCCACCACCCATCCCGAGCTCGTTGACGACAGCGCGCAGGAGTCCGACATCGACAACGCGTCGGTATCCGACACCAGATAGAAGCTCACTGGCTGATTGCGCCGCACCGCCTCGGCGCGCGCCTGCTGCAGTCCGACGGAGATGGACTCAGCGGCGGTGCGCAGGCGCGAATTGCGCAGCCACGTGCCGACGCTGGGCATCACCGCCGCCAACAGGAAAGCGGCGATCGTGATGACGATGACGACCTCGATGATGGTGAAGCCGCGCTGCTTCATCGTCGGCTCCATCAGTTGTCGCACGAGTTGGCTTTGGTCAGCCAACAAGCCGCGCTCGAGCTGGCGGTTGCGAACTTTGAAGTTCCTTTGGTGCCAGCCTGGTTCAACGTGTAGTCGTAGCCCGTCGTCAACGAGCCGCTACCGGCGGCCGTCAGGGTATAGGTCTGCGAGGGTGCGGCCCCAGCCGTGCAACTCAGCGTGAAGTACTTGGTCGTCACCGGGAAGGCGGAATAGCCAGGCAACGTGGCGCACGTGGTCGTGTTCGCCGCCGTGCCGTAGTACTTGTTGTCCTGGTAGTACTGCTCCAACTTCACGCGCATGTCCGCAAGGGTCGTGAAGGCATCGACCAGTTGACCGCGGCGTATGTAGTTCTGATACGACGGCATCGCAATCGACGCCAGGATCGCCACGATGACCATGGCCACCACGAGCTCGATCAAGGTGAAGCCACCATCGCGGCGACGCGGAAGGAGAGTCTGGTTCGATGTCATGCGCTGATCCCGGCTGATGAATGACGTGGCAAACCCACGTGGCGAAATCAGCTTCGCCGATGCGCTGTCGAACGAACGGTCACAACCGCGGATGGGTGGTCTCAAAAGCGGAAGTAGTTCGCACTTCGCGCACCGCCTCACGCGCGCAGACGAAAGTGCTTACAAAGTGCCGCGCCGCCCGTCCCGGACGGGCGACCGCTCATCGCAGCGTCAGGAGTTCACGCTTCGGGTGCGTCGGCCGTCGATGCATCGAGGTGGCGGATGTCGCCCCAACCGACGAGCATCAACCCTTGGTCGACATGCAGCAGTCGATTGATCGATGCGTTGTCCAACGTCCAGGTGCGTGGTGCATCGAGCGCGATGCGGGCGGCAGCTCGGTACAGGCAGTCGAGCACGCCGCCGTGCGTCACCCAGACGATTGCGCGTCCCGCATAGTCACTCGCCAGGCGCTGCGCGACGCCGACGCAGCGTGCATAGAAGTCCGCCAGGCTCTCTCCACGGGGCGGCGCGAACGTCGGATCGCGCGCGCGCCAGCGCACCGTGTCCTCGGGCCAGTGGCGCTCGATGCCGGTATACGTGAAGCCCTCGAAGTTGCCGAAGCAGCGCTCGCGCAGGCCGCGTTCCGCCCGCACCCGCAGGCCGCGCGCCTGCGCCAGCGGTGCGGCGGTCTGCAGCGCACGCGACAAGTCGCTGGCGACGATCGCCTCGATGGGTTCGTGGGCCAGCGCCCGGCAAAGCTGCTGCGCCTGCCACCGCCCGCGCGCATCGAGCGCAGTGTCGAGCTGGCCCTGCATGCGCGTCTCCGCGTTCCAGGCCGTCTGGCCGTGGCGGATCGCGATGATGCGGGTGGCTTCGTTCAACGACGAACGCGTCAACCGCGGACCAGCCGGCGATTGAGCGTGTAGGTGCCTGACAGCGTGGCCTCGCCGAGCACCTTGCCCGCCAGCGCTTCACGCACCTGCGGCCCTGTGAACGCGCCGTCGACCGCCAAGCGGTCGACCGAGACCGCGTAGAGCGTGAAGACATAGTGGTGCACCAGCGAGTCGTTGAACGGCGGGAACGGCCCGTCGTAGCCGAAATACTGGCCTGCCATCTGCGGATCATTGGCGAACCAGCCGGTGTAGTCGTTCAAGCCATGTCGTGCACCGTGCCCCGCGGCAGGGCCGGGCTTGCCGCGAGCCGTGAAGCCGCGGCTGAACTGCCCTTCGGCAATCTCCCCGAGGCTCGGCGCGATGTCGACCATCACCCAGTGAAAGAAGTCCACACGCGGCAGGTCGGCCGGCACCTCGCGGTCGGTTTTGTTGACGTCGTCGCCGCGGCTGGGTACGTCGAAGTCGTGGCAGATGAGCACCAGCGAGTGCGTGCCGCTCGGCAATTCGCTCCACGCCAGGTGCGGGTTGATGTTGTCGGAGAACCCCACGCCTGCCGCCGCCTCGATCTTGCCGGCGGCATAGCGCGCCGGAATGGCGTCGCCGTTGGTCCAGCTGTTGCTCCACAACTTCATCGCTGCTGTGCTCCGCGTCAAACGCCCCAGACGATCGGCTCGCTCGCCGCGTGCGAGCGCTTCATCATCTCGACCATCGGCCATACGCGCTGCTTCAGCCCGACCTGGCGCTCGCCGTTGGCATCGTCGCCTGGCTGCTGCGAGCGGGCGGCCGCATCCTGCAGCGCACGCATCGCAGCCGGCATGTCAGCCACTTCGATGATGCCCTTGGCCGCCGGCTCACGGCCGATCAGCCGCATCAGCTGGTCGCCATGCGCCTGCAGCATGATCACGTCGCCGGCAGCCTTGCTCTTGAACTTGTAGATCATGTCGCAGCTACCCTCACTTGTAGATGTAGCTGCGCTGGAATGGGAACACCGACTGCGCGCCACGCATCGGCCCGTCGTCGACGTTCCCGCTCGGCCGGCTCGCCAGCATCTGATGCAGCGAGATCCAGCCGCGCTCGAAGCTCATCGCCGAGCCCGCGAGGTACAGCCGATAGGCGCGCACCACGCGATCGCCCGCCACTTCGGCGGCATGCGACAGACGCGACTCGAGGGCATCCGACCATGCCCACAGCGTGCGCGCGTAATGCGGCCGCAGGTTCTCGACGTCGATGGCCTCCAAGAAGGAGTCGGCCATCTCGCGCAGCACATGCGAGACGTGCAGCAGCTCGCCGCCCGGAAAGATGTAGCGCTCGATGAACTCGCCGATGCCCGCGCCAAGTTGCGCGTTGCGCGTGCCGCCCGCGGTGATGCCGTGGTTCATCAGCAGGCCACCGGGCTTGAGCAAGCGGCGGATCTTGGCAAAGTAGGTCGGCAGCATCGCGCGCCCCACGTGCTCGAACATGCCGATCGACGCGATCTTGTCCCACGGCTCCTCTTCGGGCAGCGCGCGGTAGTCGAGCAACTGCATCTGCACGCGCCCCTGCAGTCCGCGCTCGGCGATCAGGCGGTTGACGTGTTCGTGCTGGTTCTTCGACAGCGTGATGCCGGTGGCCTTGACACCGTAGTGCTCGGCCGCCCACAGCAGCAGGCCACCCCAGCCGGCACCGATGTCGAGGAAGCGTTCGCCTTCTCGCAGCATCAGCTTGCGGCACACGTGATCGAGCTTGGCTTCCTGCGCGTGCGCCAGCGGCATGCCGGCCTCGCGGTAGTAGGCGCACGAATAGACGCGCCGCGGGTCCAGCCACAACGCATAGAAGTCGTCCGACACGTCGTAGTGGAACTGCACTTGGCGCGCATCGGCCTCGGCGCTGTGGTGCCCGACAGACTTGGCATGGCTCAGCAGCGTTCGCCACCACGAACTGGCGGTGCCCGCGGCGGTGGGGTCGGCGGGGATCATTTGCGCCGCCACCGCCATCACGTCGCGCATCGTGCCGTCGATGTCGACGCGGCCCTCGACGTAGTCGCCCGCCAGCAGGCCGACCTGGCCCGCAACCAGGTGCGCGAGGGGCGACAGCTCCTTCAGCGTCAGCGTGACGCTGGCGTCGGCCGCGCCGAGGCGACGGCCGCCCGGCAGTACTACCGCGGCGCCGGTTTGCAGGTTGGAGAACTTGCGCTCAATCAGGTGCTCGATGGGGTTCATGGCCGCAGGCGCTCAAACGCTCTTGCCATGACTTTACGGCCAATCGCGGAGGCCGCCATCCGGGGTGAACAGTACGCATGGGCCCGGTGGGGCCGCTTCGCCCAGCTGCCGGCTGGTCAGTTCGCCACGATGCGCAGGTGGCGGCCGTGGGCCGCCTGGCCGCGCAGCCGCTGCTCGAAGCTGAACGCGTCGAGCGCCGGTGCCATCAGGAATCCCTGCAGCTCGTCGCAGCCTTCCTGAGCGAGGAAGCGGCGTTGTGCGTCGGTTTCGACGCCTTCGGCGTTGACCCGGAGGTTCAGGGCGCGCGCCATCTGGATCACGGCCCGCACGATCGCGGCGTCGCTGTCGTCGGCCGGCAGGCTGTGGATGAAGCTCTTGTCGATCTTGAGTTTCTCGATCGGAAAACGCTTCAGGTACGCCAGGCTCGAGTACCCGGTCCCGAAGTCGTCGATCGCCAGCTTCACGCCGAGCTGTGCCAGTGCGTACAGGCGCTGCAGCGCCTCGCCCGCGTCGCGCACCAAGATCGATTCGGTCAGTTCGAGCTCGAGCAGTGCCCCGGGCAGGTTGGTCGCCTGCAGCGCGGCGGCCACCCGCTCGACGAAGTCGCCCTGTTGGAACTGCAGCGCCGAGACGTTGACTGCGACCTTCAGCGGCATGCCTTGGTCGCGCCAGTTCGCGGCCTGACGCACCGCCTGGCCGAGCACCCAATCGCCCAGCGCGATGATGAAGCCCGACTCCTCGGCCACGGCAATGAACTGTGCGGGCGCGACCTCGCCAAGCTCAGGATCGCGCCAGCGCAGCAAGGCTTCGGCGCCGATGATCGTGTCGCCGGCGATGCCGAACTGCGGCTGGTAGACCACCCGAAACCGGTGCGCAGTCAGCGCCTGGCGCATCGCGTGGTCGAGCCGCATGCGCGTGCGCAGGTCGGCGTCGTGGCTCGGCTGGTGGAAGCGGAACGCCGCGCGGCCGCCCTGCTTGGCGCGCTGCATCGCGGTCTCGGCGTGCCGGATCAGGTCGCTGCCTTGCGTGCCGTCGCCCGGGAACAGCGCGACGCCGATGCTGCAAGTGAGCGTGAACTGGCTGCCGTCGACCGCATAGGCGCGCGCGGTCACGTCGAGCACGCGTGCCGCAGCCACCTCGGCGCCACGCTGATCCGAGCCATGCACCAGCAGCGCAAACTGGTCGCCCCCGAGCCGCGCCAGCAGGTCGCCCTGGCGCAGGCACGTCTTGGTGCGCTCGGCCACCTCCACCAGCACACGATCGCCGACGTCGCTGCCGAGGCTGTCGTTGATCTGCTTGAAGCGGTCGAGATCGAGCAGGAGCAGCGCGAAGCCGGTGCCATCGCGCCGCGCCTGCGCCAACGCCAGGTCCAGCGCGTCGCCGAGGTGACGCCGGTTGGGCAACCCGGTCAGGGCGTCCGTGGTGATCAGCGCTTCGATGCGGCGGTCGGCGCGAATGAGCTCGGTGCGGTCGCGAAAGGCCCACACCCGCCCGATCGGGCGCCCGCGGCAGATCTGCGGCTGCGTCACCATCTCAAGGGTGCGACCCGACAGCAACTGCAGCACCAGCTCGGCGCGCATCAGCACCGACTCGTGCAGGATCGCCAGCTGTTGCTGGTAGCTGCGGCTGTCGGTGACGCTGCGCCGCATCCAGTCGAACAGGGCGTCGTCGTTCGAGCCACTCAGCAGGTCTTTGGGCAGATCCCAGAGCGCCGCGAAGCGCTGGTTGAAGGCACGTATGCGGCCGGCCAAGTCGGTCACCAGGATGCCATCGGCGGTCGACTCGAGGGTGGCCTGCAATTCGGCCAGCAGCGTCTCGCGATCGAGCTGTTCGCGCAGCTGCTCGCTGCGATCGCGCACCAACACCAGGTAGTGCGTGGCGCGACCGCCGCGCGGGTTCAGTGGCGCGATGCGTCGCGTGAGGTGCAGCAGGCGACCGTCGGCAGCCAATGCGCTGGCATGCGACTGCAAGGTGCCCCCGTGGCCCGCTTTGACGTCGCTCCAGAACGCCAGATCCTCCGGCGTGCCGATCAACGCGCTGGCGCCCAGCTGCCTCGCGCCGCCTTCGTCCAGGCCAAACAACTCCAGCGCAACCCGGTTGATGCCCGCCAACGTGAGGCCGCGCGCCTCGACGATCCACGCCGCCTCGCCGAGCGCGTGCAGCATGTCGAGCCACGCCGCCAGTCCGGCGGGGGCTGGCGATGCGCGACCGGTGCGAAGTGGCGGGCGCGGCGCGGCGCTCACGCCGCGATCTCCTGCCCGAAGTCGGAGCGCACTGGCTGCGCCGGCTCGAAGAAATAGATCACGCGCCGCTGCGGCGACAGGTACTGTAGTGCGTCGTCGGGCAGTTGCTGTGCACGCAGGCTGCGACGAATGCCGAGGTCGGCGTGCTGCTCCAGGTTCAGGTGCAGCGCCTCGTCGACCGGCCACTGCGGGTCGAACACCAGCACGCGTGGCTTCAGCGGGCGCGTCGAGTTGACGTTGGTCACCACCGCATAGCGGTCGTCGGTGAGCTGCACCACCGAGCCCGGCGGATAGACACCCATCATGCGGATGAACGCGTTCAGCATCGAGGCGTCGAACTTCGAGCGCGTTTGCGCGAAGATCAACGACAACGCCTCGTGCGGCGTCAGCGCGTGCGCGGGCAGTGCAGGGTCGCACAGGTTGTCGTAGCGGTTGACCAGCGCGACGATGCGCGCCGCTGCCGTCATGCGGTCGACGTTGAGCTTGTTCGGAAAGCCCGAACCGTCGGCCATCTCGTGGTGCTGGCCGATCACCAGCAATGCGCCCGGGCTCAACGCCATGCGCTTGCCGACCGCAACGCCGCGCATCACGTGTTCGCGGTACAGCGCCTGATCGGCCGGAGCAGCCAGGGCGTCAGGGTGCCTCACCCGATCGGGCAACTCCAGCTTGCCGATGTCGTGCAGCAACGCACCGACGCCGACATCGAGCATCTCGGCCTCGCTGAAGCCGAACACCCGGCCCATCAGCAGCGAGATCACGGTCACGTTCAGGGCGTGCGCCGTGGGCCGGTCGGCGCGCACCTCGGCGAGCACGCGGATGCACAGTTCGCCGTCGATCAGCATCTTGTCCAGCAATGCACGTGTCAGCCCCTCGGCGGTCTGGCGCGCCATCTCGGGCTGACTGAAAGCGCGTTCGCCGACGAGCTTCAGCGACTTGGCCGCCTCGCCGTACTGGCGCGTGCAGAGTCGGGTCGCCTCGCGCTGGGCCGCCAGCTCGGCGCGCCGATCGTGCGCGCGCAGCACAACAGGTTCGCGCGCGTGCCGGCCGCCAGTCACACGGCTTTGGCCCGCCGCCTGCGGCGGCTGTGATGCGTTGGCCAGCCCGCCGGACACCGGCTGCTCCACTGAGCCATCCGGCATCGGCGGGTGCGTCTCGCCGGCCGCCGCCACAGGCTGCGCGACCGGCTCAGCCACGGTATTGTTCGCGGCCGTGGGAGCACCCCCGCTCGCGCTCGCGGGAGCCACCTCCTCGGGGGTGTCGAGCGCGCTCTTCTCCGGACTCCACCGCAACTGCTTCAGTCCGAGGCCGCGAATGGTCGCGATTTGGTCCTGCGATGTCAGCTTGAAGCTCGACAGCGCGAACGGATGCGCCCACCACCCGAGGTCAAGGTGGACGAACATTCCCAGACGCAACTCGTCGACGGCAATCGTGGCCGGCATCACAACCATCCCTGTACGGCTCCCGCCGATGCGGGAGCCCCCGCTGGCTACATCGGCAGGCGGCGTGGCGAACTTGAACCGCCCGTCCCGCGGTACGCCTCGCTGGCCGGCAAGCCGCTGTTGGGCGGCGTGAGCCTTCTCACGAACCCGCACTCGGTCGGGAAGCTGCAAACGGGTGTCACGGGCGCGCCGTCTTCACCCATGGCGGGTTCGGTGGCGCGATGCCGGGCTCAGCGGTCGATGCGGGTCGACAGCACGATCGCCGATTGCGTCCGCTCGACGCCGTCGAGTGCGCCGATGCGATCGATCAGATGGTCGAGTTCGCCGATCGACGCAGCGGCAACGATCGCGATCAGGTCGAATGGCCCGCTCACCGAATGCAGGGTGCGCAGTTCCGGGATGCGCCGCAGCGCCGTCTCGATCGCGAGTGCCTTGCGCGGCTCCAGCGTGATCAGGATGTGCGCTCGCACCTGGGCGGCCTCCGCCTCGGGGCTCACCTTGACCGTGTAACCCGCAATCACGCGCTCCCGCTCCAGCCGCGCCAGGCGACTTTGCACGGTGGTGCGCGAGAGTTTCAGCTTGCGGGCCAGATCGGCCGTCGGCGCGCGCGCGTTCTCGCGCAGCAGGGCGAGCAAGGCTTGGTCGATCGCATCGAGGCGCGCTGTGCTCATTGCCGGCGATTTTCGTCGAATTGACGGCCAAATTCGACCGAATCGTCAAGTTGATTTGTTCAGTTTGCAGCGTCCGGCCCGACAATGGGAGGGACAACCCTGAGCATGGAGGCGATCATGAAGGACGTCTTGATCATCGGTGCCGGCAAGATCGGCCAAGTGGCGGCCGACCTGCTCGCGGCCATGGGCGACTATCAGGTCACGCTGGCCGATCGCTCGATGGCCGCGCTGCGCGACATCGCCTCGGCGCCACGTCTGCACAAGCAGGCGATCGACGCCAGCGACGCGACGGCACTCCGGCAGGCGTTGCGGGGCCGCTTCGCCGTGTTGAGCGCGGCGCCTTACCACCTGACCACGCGCATCGCCGAAGCCGCCCGCCAGGCCAAGACCCATTACCTCGACCTCACCGAAGACGTCGCCAGCACGCGACGCATCCGCGAGCTGGCCGAGGGCGCCGACAGCGCCTTCATCCCGCAGTGCGGGCTGGCGCCCGGCTTCATCTCGATCGTGGCGGCTGACTTGGCGCGCCGCTTCGACAAGCTCGACAGCGTGCGCATGCGCGTCGGCGCGCTGCCGGCGTACCCGAGCAACGCACTGAACTACAACCTGACGTGGAGCACCGAGGGCGTCATCAACGAGTACATCGAGCCGTGTGAGGCGATCGTCGACGGCCGCCGCGTCGAAGTGCCGGCGCTCGAGGAGCGCGAGGAATTCGCGCTCGACGGCGTGCAGTACGAAGCCTTCAACACCTCGGGTGGCCTCGGCACGCTGGCGGAGACGCTGGAAGGCCAGGTGCGCACACTGAACTACCGCACGATTCGCTACCCCGGCCACGCGGCCATCATGAAGGCGCTGCTGCACGACCTGCGGCTGCGCGAGCGCCGCGACCTGCTGAAGGACATCCTGGAGAACGCGGTGCCCGCGACGATGCAGGACGTGGTGGTGATCTTCGTCACCGTCAGCGGATGGCTCGACGGCCGTCTGATGCAGGAAACCTATGCGCGCAAGATCTACGCGCAGGTGCTGGCCGGCAAGCTGCGCAGCGGCATCCAGGTCACCACCGCATCGGCCGCCTGCGCGATGCTCGATCTGCTGGCGCAGGGCAAGCTACCGGCGCACGGCTTCGTCAAGCAGGAAGATGTGCCGCTCGAAGCGTTCTTGAACAACCGCTTCGGCCGGGTGTACGCACAAGTCGAGCAGGCTCGCGCAGCGTAGCGCCGCGACTGTCGCTTGGCGCGGGCGGCGCCCTGCACGGACGCATCGGATGATCAGGCGCGGGCATCGTGGGCCTGGCCGCGCCACTGGGTCGGCGTACGGCCCGACAGCCGCTGGAAGAAGCGCGTGAAATAGCCGGCATCGGCAAAGCCGAGGCCGAGCGCGATCTGCTTGACGCTCAAGGTCGTGTACGCAAGGTCGCGCTGAGCCTCGAGCAACACGCGCTCGTGCAGCAGCGCCAGCGCGGGCCGGCCCGTGATCTGGCGGCACACCCGGTTGAGCTGCGTCGAGGTGATGCCGAGTTGCTGCGCCAGCGCCGCCAATGACGGCTGGGTCCGGTAAGACACGTCGACCAGGCTGCGGTAGCGCTCCAGGTGCAGCGTCGCACGCGAGCCGCGCTGCGCCATTTGTGCGTCCTGTCGTGGCGCTGCGCGCTCGAACGCCACCAGCAGCGCACACAGCGCGGCGTCGATCGCGAGCGCACGCCAAGGCTGCGTGGACTGGAATTCGGCTTTCAGCTGCGTGGCGGCCCGATCGATCGCGGCGGCCGCACTGTCGTGCAACGCGAGGATGCGCGGCTGCAGCAGTCGTGCGGGCAGCGCCGGTGCCGCCGCCAGCAGTTGCGCCACGTGCGCCTGCTGCACCGTGAACACGCTGCCGTCGATGCCGGGCTGGAAGCGAAAGCCGTGCGGCACCAGCGCCGGCACGCTGAGCACGCAGGGCCCGCGCAGTGGCCACACCTGGGCGTCAACGGTGGCGCGACCGGTGCCGCGCCGGATGTACAAAATTTGAAAGAGCGACGCATGCCGATGCGCGCGAATCTCCCACCGGTGGCGCCGACTTCGCTCGGCGATCGATTCCCAGTGCAGCCAGTCAATGGCTGGGGAATTGCCAGCCTCGCCATAGAGCGTGTAGGTGGGCAGCGGCGGGACTTGGGCGGCCATGGGGTGCGGGCGGCGCAGGCGTTCAAATGTTCGAATTGTGAAAGCGCTGGTGCCGTCCGTCCATTGCGCCGCCGCGCACCGCGACCTACCCTTTGGCGGACCCAGGCCCGCTCGCGACAGGGCCGGCAGGAGACACACCATGCGCACCCAGGTCGTCATCGTGGGCGCAGGCCCGTCGGGCTTGTTGCTTGGGGCGCTGCTCAGCCAGGCCGGCATCGACAACACCCTCATCGAGCAGCGCAGCGCCGAGTACGTGCTCGGGCGCATCCGCGCCGGCGTGCTCGAGCAGGTGACGGTCGACCTGCTTGACCAGCTCGGGGTCGGGGCTCGCATGCATGCCGAAGGGTTGCCGCACGATGGCGTCGAGCTGTGCTTTGGCGGTCGGCGAAATCGAATCGATCTGTTCGGGCTCACCGGCAAGCGCGTCATGGTGTACGGCCAAACCGAAGTCACGCGCGACCTGATGGACGCGCGCAAGGCATCGGGCCGCACCACCGTCTACGAGGCCGACGACGTCAGCGTGCACGGCTTCGACGGCGCGCGCCCGAGCGTGCACTACCGACACGGCGGGACGATTCACGCGATCGAATGCGACTTCATCGCCGGCTGCGACGGTTTTCACGGCGTGTGCCGCGCCAGCGTGCCGCCGGATCGCCTCAGGCTGCACGAGAAGGTTTATCCGTTCGGCTGGCTCGGGCTGCTGGCCGACGTGCCGCCGGTGGCGCACGAGCTGATCTACCTCAACCACGAACGCGGCTTCGCGCTGTGCAGCATGCGCAGTCGCACGCGCAGTCGCTACTACGTGCAGTGCGCGCTCGACGACCAGGTCGAGCGCTGGTCCGACGACGCGTTCTGGGCCGAGCTGCGCGCGCGCCTGCCGGCCGACACCGCGCCGCACCTCGTCACTGGCCCATCGCTCGAGAAGAGCATCGCACCGCTGCGCAGCTTCGTCTGCGAGCCGATGCAGTTCGGCCGCCTGTTCCTGGCCGGTGACGCTGCGCACATCGTGCCGCCCACCGGTGCCAAGGGTCTGAACTTGGCGGCCACCGACGTAGGCTATCTCGCGCAGGGATTGATCGGCCACTACAAAGGCCAGCCGGCGGATCTCGAACGCTATTCCGAGCGATGCCTGCGCCGCATCTGGCGCGCCGAGCGCTTCTCATGGTGGTTGACCTCGCTGATGCACAACTTTCCCACCAGCAGCTCGTTCGAGCGCAAGGTGCAGGTGGCCGAACTCGACTACCTGGTGCACTCCGAGGCGGCGTCGAAGGCGATGGCGGAGAACTACGTCGGCCTGCCGATGTAGCGCAGCGTGCGGCCATCGGTGCGCTGGCATGATCAGCCCGGGTGATCAGGAGCGCACCGCGATGAGCACACGAGATGACGCGCTGAATGCGGCCCGGCGCGAGTTCGACAGCGGCGCGTTCCAGCGCACGCTGGCGCGCCGCGTCGCTTATCGCACTGAAAGCCAGAATCCCGAGCGCGCGGGTGATTTGCAGGCCTACCTGCGCGACGAGATGGCGCCGTCGCTGGCCGCGATCGGCGTGCGCACGTCGCTGCACGACAACCCGCTGCCCGGCAGGCAGCCGTTCCTGATCGGCGAGCGCCTTGAAGATGCGGCACTCCCCACTGTGCTGGTGTATGGCCATGGCGATGTCGTGCGCGGGCTCGAGGGGCGCTGGCGCGACGCGCTCGACCCGTGGACGCTCACGGTGGAAGGCGAGCGCTGGTACGGCCGCGGCACCGCCGACAACAAGAGCCAGCACAGTATCAATCTTGCTGCGCTGGCCGCGGTGTGCTCAGCACGCGGTGGGCGCCTGGGGTTCAACCTCAAGTGGCTGCTCGAGACCGGCGAAGAGACCGGCTCGCCGGGCCTGGCCGAATTCTGTCGAACGCACCGCGCGGCGCTGGCCGCCGATGCGCTGATCGCCAGCGACGGCCCTCGGCTGCATGCCGACCGGCCCACCGTCTACCTCGGCACCCGGGGCGTCGCCAACTTCGACCTGATGCTGCGCCTGCGCGACGGCGGTCACCATTCCGGCAACTGGGGCGGCCTGCTGCGCAACCCCGGCACCATGCTCTCGCATGCCATCGCCTCGTTGATCGATACGCGCGGCGCGATCACGATCGACGCGCTGCGTCCCCCGCCGATCCCCGCATCGGTCAAGCGCGCGCTGGCGGGCATCGAGGTCGGCGGCGGCATCGACGACCCGGCGATCGACAGTGAGTGGGGCGAACCGGGCCTGACGCCGGCTGAACGCGTTTTCGGTTGGAACACGATCGAGGTGCTCGCGGTCGGCGTCGGCAACGCGGCGCATCCGGTCAACGCCATTCCGCACGAGGCGCGCGCCACGCTGCAGCTGCGCTTCGTGGTCGGCACCGAGGCGACGAACCTGCGCCAGCACGTGTTGGCGCACCTGCGGCAACACGGCTTCGTCGACATCGAGGTCAGCGAGCCCGTCGTGATGGCGGCCACACGGCTCGACCCCGATAACGATTGGGTGCGCCTCGCGTTGCGCTCGATCGAAGCCACCACCGGGCAACAGCCCGCACTGCTGCCCAACCTGGGGGGTTCGCTGCCCAACGACGTATTCGCCGACATCCTCGGTCTGGCCACCGTGTGGGTGCCGCACTCCTATCCGGCGTGCTCGCAGCACGCGCCGAACGAGCACGTGCTGGCGCCTCTGATGCGCGAGGGGCTGTTGATGATGGCCGGCGTGTTCTTCGACGTCGGCGAGCAGGCCGCCACGTTGCCGCGGCGGCGCTAAGCGCGACGGCGTCCCGCGTATAGTGCGCGGCCCTGTTCGGCAGCGTTGTCCCATGCCCCGCATCCTGATAGCCGGCTACCAGCACGAGACCAACACGTTCGCTCCCAGCCTGGCCGACTGGGCCGCGTTCACGCGCGGCGACTCGTTCCCGCCGTTCGAGCGCGGGCCCGCGATGCAACAGCGGCACAGCGGCGTCAACATCCCGATCGGCGGCTTCATCGAGGCAGCGCGACGGCGCGGCTGGACCTTGCTGCCGTCGGCTTGGGCCGGCGCGATCCCGTCTTCATACGTGACGCGCGACGCGTTCGAGCGCATCGCCGGCGCGATCTGCGATGACGCGCGCGATGCGCGCGAGCACGGCGGGCTCGACGCGATCTACCTCGATCTGCACGGCGCCGCGGTGGCGGAGCACGCCGCCGACAGCGAAGGCGAGCTGCTGGCGCGGCTGCGCGCCATCGTTGGCGCCGAGTTGCCGATCGTCGCCAGCCTCGACCTGCACGCCAACGTGACGCAGCGCATGCTGCGCGAGGCCGACGCGCTGGTGGCGTACCGCACCTACCCGCACGTCGACATGGCCGCCACCGGCGAACGCGCGGCCGAGCTGCTGGCGCGGCGATTCGCGTCCGGCCGCAGGGAGCCGCAGCACGCGCGGCGATTGCCGTTCTTGATCCCGTTGAATGCGCAGAGCACATGGCTGGAGCCGGCGCACGGTCTGTACGACGAGCTGGCCGCGCTCGATCGCGCACACGGCACAGTGCTCAGCTTCTGCATGGGCTTCCCGGCGTCGGACTTCGACGAGTGCGCACCGATGGTGTGGGGCCACGGCCAGCAGGCGACGCACGCCGTCGAACGGCTCTACGCTCGGGTGGCCGAGCGAACCCAATGGCGCCAACACGTGCTGAGCGCACGCGATGCAGTGGCGCAGGCGATCGCGCTGGCAGCCAACGTCGACAAGCCCATCGTGATCGCCGACACGCAGGACAACCCAGGCGCCGGTGGCGACAGCAACACCACCGGCCTGTTGCGCGCGCTGCGCTCGCAAGGGGCCGGCCGCCGCTACCCCGGCCAGGTCGCGCTGGGCTTGATGTTCGACCCGAAAGCGGCGCGCGCCGCGTGCGAAGCCGGCGTCGGCGCCGAGCTCGAACTGACGCTCGGGACCGCAGTGCCCACCTTCACCGGAGAGCGCAGCGACCCGCCGGTTCAGGGCCGCTTCAAGGTGACTCAGATCAGCACCGGCACCTGCACGCTGACGGGGCCGATGATGACTGGCTTGACCGTGCAGCTCGGAGCGAGCGCCTGCCTGGAGATCGACGGCATCCGCGTCGCGGTGGTCAGTGGCAAGAAGCAGTTGCTCGACCGACAGCTGCTGCGCATGGTGGGCATCCACACCGAGCAGATGCGCATCGTCGTGGTCAAGAGTTCCAACCACTTCCGCGCCGACTTCCAGCCGCACGCGAGCCACGTGCTGGTGGCCAAGGCCGCAGGGCCGATGGCCGCCGACCCGGGTGACCTGCCGTGGCGGCATCTGCCGCCATCGATCGGCCGGCGGCCTTGAGCGGACGAGCCGCGCGTTACAGCGGATCGAGCGGATAGATCGGCCGCCGCACGCGCTGCGGCTTCAGCGCCGCGTAGTCCGACGTGCACACGCCGCTGCCGTTGCACTCGACAACCGCATGCGCCAACGCCTTCAGACCGGCGCGCCAGTGGACGCGGCTCTTCAACATCACGAAGGTCTTGTGCTGCGGGGCGATGCCCACTGCGGTGAACGCCGCGAGGTCGTGCGGCTCGACGTGGTTGGAGATCACGACGATCTCGATGCCACCGCTGTCGAGCACCGCACTCGGGCCCATCGTCACCCACTCGCCGCGCCCCATTGCGCCGACGTTGCGATGGCGCCCATCGCACAGAAGCTTGACCTTGCCGCTCACGGCGCGCGGTTGGCCCTTCAGCTGCAGCGACGGCATGTCGAGCTTGCCTCCGAGCGGCAACGCCACCTCGGCACCCACACCGGCGGCCATCATCTGCTGCACCGCCGCCGGGTCGAAGACCGCGAACGCCGCAGCGTCGCTGAGTCCGGCGTCGAGCATCGCGCCGAGCACCGTCATCGTGTCCATCGTGCCGCCGGAGGCGCAGTTGTCGCTGTGGTCGAGCAGCACGATCGGGCCGCTGCCGGCGGGTTTGTCGGCGGCCAGCGCCCGCGCGCGCGCCATCGACTGCGCCAGCGGCTCGGGCCGGTAGACGAACTGCGCTCGTGACGCCCAGGCGCGCTCGAGCAACTCATCGCACCAGCGGCGCGCCAGGGCGGGGTCGTCGTCGGTGACAACCGCCGCGGAGAGGCCGGCGTATTCGATGTCGGCGTTCGGAAAGCCGACGAACACGCTGGCGGCGAGCGCGCCCAGCGCTTCCATCTCGCGACAGCGCGCCTGCAACTCGCGGTTCGGGGAATCGTCGGTGCCCTGGCGCATCACGTGCGGCAGCATCGGCTGACGGCCCCACGCCATCGTGGGTTTGGCCTTTGCGGCGAGCTGCGCCAACACGGCGCGGCCGGCGCGCAGGCCGGTGTCGTGCATGTCGACGTGCGGATAGGTGTGGTAGCCGGCAATCGCGCTGGCGTGCTGGCCCATCGCGTCATACAGGTTGGTATGCATGTCGAGCGCGACCCCGATCGGAATGCCGGACGCCACCGCCCGGATGCGGCGCAGCAACTCGCCTTCGCCGTCGTCGTGCGTGCGCGTGACCATCGCACCGTGCAAGTCGAGCAACACCGCATCGCAGCCGCCGCGCACGGCCTCGACGATGCGCCCGGCGATGTGCTCGTAGGCGGCATCGTCCACCGGCCCGCTGGGCGCCGCTGCTGCCGCGATCGGCACCGTGTAGCGCGCGCCAGCGGCTTCGGCGAGCTCGATGAAGGCGCCGATCGCCGAGCCGGTGTCACGGTAGGCCCGCACGGCAGCGTCGCCCTCCGGCGGCATGCCGCCGCCGCGTGCGAAGCGCGCCAGCGGCGTGGGCACCGGCGAGTAGGTGTTGGTCTCGTGCTTCATCTGCGCGATCACCAGCTTCATCGAGCGCCTCCGTGGTCCACGCCGCATCATGCCGCGGCGGCGTGCGGGCAATCCCGCGCCGTGCCACGATCGACTTGCGCCGATGATGCGGCACGCATCGCCATCCCGTGGAGGCCCCGTGACAGCGACCGACCTCACCCAATGCACCGCCGTGGAGTTGCTCGCGCTGTACCGCTCGAAGCAGGCCTCGCCGGTCGAGGCCACTCAAGCCGTGCTCGCGCGCATCGACCGCCTCAATCCGAAGCTGTTGGCGTACTGCCACCTGGCGCCCGACGACACGCTGGCGAGCGCGCGCGCAAGCGCAGCGCGCTGGCACAAGGGCGAACCGATCGGCGCGCTCGACGGCGTGCCCATATCGATCAAGGACCTGATCCTCACCAAGGGCTGGCCCACGCTGCGCGGCAGCCGCACGGTCGAGGCCAACCAGGCCTGGGACGTCGACGCGCCGGTCACGGCGCGGCTGCGCGAGGCCGGCGCGGTGCTGCTGGGCAAGACCAGCACGCCGGAGTTCGGCTGCAAGGGCGAAACCAACTCACCGCGCACCGGCATCACCCGCAACCCGTGGGATCCGAGCAAGACGCCCGGCGGCTCGTCGGGTGGCACGGCGGCCGCCGTGGCCGCCGGCCTCGGCCCGTTGTCGGTGGGCACCGACGGTGCGGGCAGCGTGAGGATCCCGGCGGCGTTCTGCGGCAACTTCGGCCTCAAGCCGAGCTTCGGCCGCGTGCCGGCACACCCCCTGTCGCCGTTCGGCACCGTGGCGCACCTCGGACCGCACGCGATGAGCGTGCGCGACGCGGCGCTGATGCTCAACGTGCTGGCGCGTCCCGACGCGCGCGACTGGACCGCGCTGCCGTACGACGCGCGCGACTACACGATCGGCCTCGACGATGGCATCCGCGGCTTGCGCATCGCGTGGTCACCCGCGCTGGGCTATGCGAAGAATGTGCACCCTGAAGTCGCGGCTGCATGCGCCAAGGCGGTCGATGAATTGCGCGCGCTGGGCGCGCACGTCGAGGCGGTCGATCCCGGCTTCGACGATCCGCTGGAGATCACCTGCGGCCTGTGGTTCGTCGGCGCGTGGACGCTGTGGAACACCTTGACGCCCGAGCAACAGAAGCAGACCGACCCGGACTTCGCCGCCGAGGCGGAACTCGGCTCGAAACTCAGCGCGCTCGACGTACAGCGGTTGAACCTGCGGCGCGGGGCGCTGGGTTCGCAGATGCGCCAGTTCATGCAGCAGTTCGACCTGCTCGTCACGCCGACCGTCGCGGTGCCGGCGTTCGAGGCCAGGCCGGCCGGCCATGCGCCGTTCGACACCCGGTCGATGCTCGGCTGGACGCCGTTCTCGTACCCGTTCAACCTGACGCAGCAGCCGGCCTGCACGATTCCCTGCGGCCTCTCGTCGGACGGATTGCCGATCGGCCTGCAGTTCGTCGGCCCGATGTTCGGCGATGCGCTGGTGCTGCGCGCGGCGCGCGCGTACGAATCGGTGCGTCCGATCCCGCGCCCAGACATGGGCCGGCTCGACTGAAATGCCGCCGCCGTTGGGCGCCGATCCGATCACCGACCTCGACGCGCACGCGCTGTCGCGCGCGGTTCACGCGCGCGAGGTGTCGTGCGTCGAAGTGATGCGCGCCTACTTGGCGCGCATCCGGCGGCTCAATCCGACCTTCAACGCCATCGTCAACCTGGCCGACGACGACGCCTTGCTGGCGCAATCCGCCCAGCGCGATGCCGAGCTGGCGCGCGGTGCGAGCCGCGGCTGGATGCATGGCATGCCCCAGGCCATCAAGGACGCCGCCAGCGCAATCGGCTTTCCCACCACCTTCGGCAGCGTGTTGATGAAGGACAACCTCGCGCGAGTCGACGGCGTGATGGTCGAGCGCATGAAGGCAGCCGGCTGCATCGTGATCGGCAAGACCAACATGCCCGAGTTCGGCCTCGGTTCGCACACCTACAACAACCTGTTCGGCGCCACCGGCAATGCGTGGGAGCCTGCGCTCAGCGCCGGCGGCTCCAGCGGAGGCTCAGCGGTGTGCTTGGCGCAGCGCCTGCTGCCGCTGGCCGACGGCTCCGATTTCATGGGCAGCCTGCGCAACCCCGCGGCGTGGAACCACGTGTACGGCTTGCGACCGAGCCAGGGTCGCGTGCCTTACTGGCCCACCGTTGACGCCTGGGTCGCGCAGCTCGGCACCGAAGGGCCGATGGCGCGCACCGTGCGCGACCTCGCGCGGCTGCTGTCGATCCAGGCCGGCCACGACGTGCGCGCCCCGCTGTCGATCGCCGAGCCCCCACAGGATTTCGCGCCGCCGCCCGATGCGTCGCTGCGCGGCGTGCGCATCGCGTGGCTCGGCGACCTGGGTGGTCACCTCGCGCTCGAGCCCGGCATCGCGGCGCTGTGCGAGCAGGCGTTGCGCGTGATGGCCAACAGCGGTGCGCGCATCGAGCCGCTCGATTCGATCGGCGTCGACCTCGAGCGCGTGTGGCAAGCCTGGCTCGCGTGGCGGCGCATGCTGGTGGCCCCGCGCGTGGCCGCTGCGCTCGCGTTGCCTGGTGCCGCACGCGAGCAGATCAAGCCCGAGGCGTTGTGGGAGTACGACCAGGCACAGTCCATGAAGGCGACGGACTTCGCCCGTGCCAGCGAGGCGCGCACGCGCTTCCACGCACAAATGCGAGCGCTGTTCGAGCGCTTCGACGCCCTGGCGCTCCCGGCCACGCAGGTCTGGCCCTTCGACCTGCGGCAGGATTGGCCGCGTGCGATCGCCGGCCGCGCGATGGACACCTATCACCGCTGGATGGAGTGCACGCTGTACGCCACCTTCGCAGGCCTGCCTGCGATCAGCGTGCCGGCCGGCTTCGACGCCGCAGGGCGTCTGCCGATGGGGCTGCAGCTGATCGGGCGCCCGCACGGCGACGCCGCGCTGCTGGCGCTTGCTGCAGCCTACGAAGCGACCCAGGCGCCACTGCTCGCACGGCGGCCGCCCGAGCCGAGCGCCGTCGCGTCGACCAGCGGCACGCGGGCCTGACGCCGGCCGCGCGCGCTCGCTCAGCGCATCATTGCGCCGTCCAGGTGAAGTACGGCACCTGCGTGACGGGTGTGCCGAGCACGATCGCGATGTGCAGGTGCGACGTCATCGAGATCGTCGCGGGATCGCCCGTGAATTGCGTGATCGTGCTGCCGTCGTAGAGGTAGACATACGTCGGCAGGTTCGTCACGCCGGCCACGTTGGTCGAGGTCAGCGGCTGGCCCCAGATGGCGAACAGGTCTCCGAGTTTGAAGTCACGCGCTGCCGGCGCCTCCATGTGGATCTTGCCGGAGTGGTCGTGCGTGTGCACGTAGTAGTGGCAGTCGGTGGTGGGTGTGAGCTGCGGGATGCCGACCTCCGCCGGGAACGCCTTGGCGTCGCCGTTGACGAAGATCGACAGGTGCGAGTGGATGTGGAAGGTCTCGACGGATGTGCCACAAGGGATGCCGTTGACGGGAGAGCCTTGCCCGCCGGTGGAGCTGTCGCCGTCGGCCCAGAACAGATTGCCGACCTGGTGGTTGTCGTCGAGGTTGACTGCCGGCGCGATCGTCGGCAAGGGCGGCGGCGACGGCGCGGGGCTCGGTGCCGGCGCCGGTGCCGGTGCCGGGCCCGCTGCCGGCGGCGACGAATCACCGCCACCACCGCCGCAACCGCTGACCACCATCACAAACAGGGCGGTCAGCCAATGCAATCCGGCCGCGCGCGGCGCGGCCACTGAAACATTCTTTTTCATGAGAGCTCCTTGGGGGATCAACCGGTCGTTCAGCGCCCGCCGCACGCCGGTCGCTGCGCAACGGCAATTCGTGTTCCTGAACCACACCTGACATTGCGGTGGACACCGCACAATCGGCAGCCCACCCCACTGCGCCGCCCTCGATGACTGCCCGTCTGCCATCCCCATACCGAGAGGAGGCGCCGATCGTCGGCGAGTTGCTGCAGTCGTTGTCGGGCCGGCTCGACTGGCCCGGGGCGGTGGCACAGGCCACGCCGTGGGTGCAGGCGGTGCGCGACAAGCCCGCACCGTTCTGGGCGCTGGAATCGCTGCTGCGCGAATACCCGATCAGCAGTTCCGAGGGGCTGGCGCTGATGCGGCTGGCCGAAGCGCTGCTGCGCGTGCCCGATGCCGAGACCGCGATCGCGCTCACCGCCGACCAGCTGGGCCGCGCCGACTTCGCGGGTGACAACGACGACGCGTCCCCGCACCGATTGCTGGCCACGTTGTCGTCCAGCGCGATCGGGCTGGCCAAGCGCTGGCTGCCCGAGGTCGGCGAGCCACCGGGACTGTTCGAGCGGCTGGGCGCCAAGACGGTGGTGGCCGCCACGGTGCGCGCGATCCAGTTGTTGGGTCGGCAGTTCGTGCTCGGCCGCCACATTGCCGAGGCGCTCGACCAAGCCGCTGCGCAGCGCCGCGAGCAGCCCCGCCTGCGCTTTTCGTACGACATGCTCGGCGAAGGCGCACGCACCGAGCGCGACGCGCTGCGCTACCTCGGCGCCTACGACAAGGCGATCCGCGCCATCGTCGCTCGACAGGACGATGCGCCGGCCGATGGCCACGACGCACTGCTGCGCGACGGCATCTCGATCAAGCTCTCGGCACTGCACCCACGCTACGAGGACGCGCAACACGCGCGCGTGATGGCCGAACTGGTGCCACGCGTGGCGCCGCTGCTCGAGCTGGCTGCCGCCGCCGACATCAACCTGACGATCGATGCCGAGGAGAGCGATCGCCTCGAGTTGTCGTTGCAGGTGTTCGACGCGCTGGCGGCGCACGTGCAGCAGCGCGCGCCGCGCTGGCGCGGCTTCGGCCTGGCAGTGCAGGCGTACCAGACGCGCGTGCTCGAGGTGATCGACGAGGTGGCGCGCATCGCGCGCGCGCGCCAGCTGAAGTTCATGGTGCGCCTGGTCAAGGGTGCGTACTGGGACGGCGAGATCAAGCGCGCACAAGAAGGCGGCTTCGACGGCTACCCGGTGTTCACGCACAAGCAGCACACCGACATCGCGTACCTGGCGGCGGCGCGCGCGCTGATCGCCCACGACGCAGTGATCGTGCCGCAGTTTGCGACCCACAACGCCGGCACCATCGCCGCCATCGTGCAGATGGCGCGCGCACGCGGCGCACGCTTCGAGATGCAGCGACTGCACGGCATGGGCGAGGGCGTCTACCGCGAGGTGCTGGCCGCGCTGCCCGATCTGGCGCTGCGCGTCTATGCCCCGGTGGGCGAGCACCGCGACCTGCTGGCCTACCTGGTGCGACGGCTGCTGGAGAACGGCGCCAACTCGTCGTTCGTGCACCAGCTGGCCGACGCCGCGGTGCCGATCGACGAACTGCTGCGCCCGCCGTTGCACGCCTTGCCCGGCACCGGACAACCGCTGCCGCGCGATCTCTACGGCCCGTCACGGCGCAATCCGGGTGGTGTCGATCTCACCTGCGAACCGCAACGTGAGGCGCTGATGGCCGCCTGGCACCAGGCCGTGCTGCCGCCAGTCAAGGAGACCGGAGCCGACACGATCGACGCCGCGATGCAGCGTCTGCAGCGCGCGTGGCCGGCGTGGAACGCCGTGCCGGTGGCCGAACGCGCAGCGCTGCTCGAGCGCGCGGCCGAGCGGCTCGAGGTTCGGCTGCCAACCTTTGCCGCGCTGCTGGTGCGCGAAGGCCACAAGACCTGGGGCGACGCCGTTTCCGAGGTGCGCGAGGCGATCGATTTCTGCCGCTATTACGCGCTGCAGGCCCGCACGCGCCTGGCGCCGATGGCGTTGCCCGGCCCCACCGGCGAGAGCAACGAGTTGCGGATGCACGGGCGCGGCGTGTTCATCTGCATCTCGCCTTGGAACTTTCCGCTCGCGATCTTCGCGGGACAGGTGGTTGCTGCGCTGGTGGCCGGCAACTCGGTGGCCGCCAAGCCGGCCGAGCAGACGCCCGGCGTCGCCGCGGCGTTCGTCGAGTTGCTGCACGAGGCCGGCGTGCCGATCGACGCCGTGAGCGTGCTGCACGGAGCCGGCGAAACCATCGGCGCGGCGCTGGTCGCGCACCCGTTGAACGCCGGCGTATGCTTCACCGGCTCGACGCAGGTCGCCAAGGCCATCCAGCGCGCGCTGGCAGCCTCCGATGGCCCGATCGTGCCGTTGGTGGCCGAGACCGGGGGCCTGAACGCGATGGTGGTCGATTCGACCGCCCTGCCCGAGCAGGTGATCGACGCGGTGGTGCAAAGCGCGTTCCGCTCGGCTGGCCAGCGCTGCTCGGCTTTGCGCTTGCTGTGCGTGCACGAGAGCATCGCCACGCCGCTGATCGAGATGCTGGCCGGCGCGATGGCCGAGCTGCGGGTCGGCGCGCCCGAGGACCTCACGACCGACGTGGGCCCGGTGATCGACGCCGAGGCGCACGCCGGCCTGATGCGCCACGTGCGGCGGCTCGAGCGCGAAGCACGCCTGCTCGCGCGCACGTCAATCGACGATCGGTTCGCGCACAGCCACGTCGCGCCGGTGGCGTTCGAGCTCGACGACGTCGCGGCGCTGCGCGACGAAGTGTTCGGCCCCGTGCTGCACGTGGTGCGCTGGAGCGGCGACGTCGACGCGCTGGTGGCGCGCATCAACGCCTTGAGCTACGGGCTGACACTGGGCATCCAGACGCGCATCGACAGCCGCGCGCTGCGCATCGCCGATCAGGCTGCGGTGGGCAACGTGTACGTCAACCGCAACATGATCGGCGCGGTGGTCGGTGTGCAGCCGTTCGGCGGCGAGGGGCTGTCGGGCACTGGCCCGAAGGCCGGCGGGCCGCACTACCTGTACCGCTTCTGTGCCGAGCAGACGCTGACGATCAACACCGCAGCGGCCGGCGGCAATGCGTCGCTGCTGGCTGGCATCGACTGAGCGCACGCATCAGCCGGCCAAGCGCTCCTCGCGCCACAGCGCGGTGGCGCTCTGCACGGGCCGATCGGAGAAGCTGAACAGCACGCACTCGTCGCGCGCCTGCAGGCGCAGCGTCTGCCACGACGGCGCGACGAAGTGATCGCGCGGTGCAAACTCGAAGCGCTGCTGCGCCGCGCCGTCGCCGACCCATGCGACCCCA
>Ga0207675_100000694_pt1 | contig 33279 bp, 29 predicted proteins | sample KBSSwiS42_FD_184305 | JGI IMG/M metagenome (GOLD analysis project Ga0207675, IMG submission 184305) | Switchgrass rhizosphere microbial communities from Kellogg Biological Station, Michigan, USA - KBS Switchgrass S4-2 (SPAdes) (version 2) | ecosystem: Host-associated > Plants > Roots >...
CGCCCCGCTTCGCGGGGTAACCCTGCGCTGCCTGACTCGATGAGGCGACTGCGCAACTCGACCTGGCGAGGCGCACACAACGCGCCTCACTGCGGGACTCGAACAGTGCTCGTCGACACCCCCTCAGCGAGTCGAGCTGCTCGGCGTGCCACAAGGGGGAATAAATGCATGCCCCCAGCCTCTAGCCGACCGTCAAGGCTTCTTGAATCGAAGCACGAACCGATCGCTGGTGCCGCGGCGTTCCCCGGCCGCGCGCGGCGAATCGTTCCAATCTCGTGTGTCGCCCGGATTGCGGAGAAAATCGGCTTCACCATCCAACACGAACCCTGCCGCCTGCACCTCTGATTTGACGACATCTTCCTCGATGCGATGGAACGTAAAGGTTTCCTTGACGCCGTCACCCGGTCGCGCGCTGTGATCGACGATCACAAACACACCTCCCGGCTTGAGTGCATCGAACACGGCCTTGTTCATGGCAGCGCGATCTACCTCGAGCCATACTGTGTCGTGATAGAACAGCACCATCGTGACTGCGTCTAGCGGACGTGTCTCCTTTGGAAAGGGATTGTCGAAATCACGATCCAATCTCACGACGTCCTTCATGGCCGGTTTCGCGAGTCGCGCGCTCCAGGGCTTTTCCAGAAACATCTCCAGCAGCTTCTTGGAGTTCTGGCCATAGACGACGCCTGTGTCGCCAACCGCGCGCTTGAGCAACTCGGTCGTGTAGCCGCCGCCTGCACCCAGGTCGGCGATGCGCCAACCCGGCTGGACGCCCAGAAAAGAAAGCAACTCGGCCGGCTTGCGGCCGGCATCCAGCGCACGATCCTCCGGGCTGCGATCTGCCGCTGTGACGACGGTGTTCGCAAGGGCCTTCGAATCGGCACTCAATGCTTGGCCAGAAAGGCCGGTAGTGACCAGGAACAGGACCAGCAACGATGTGTAGATTTTATTCATAGAGGCCTCCAATTGGTTTTGGGTTTTCTTGTGCTTCATGCTTTGAACGCGGAACGCGGTACTCCTGAACCCGTGCCGCCAATTGCCGCGCCGATGCGAAGGCGCTCCCGTTCCAACAGCTCGCGGCGAAGGATCTTACCCGTGGGAGACTTGGGGATCTGGTCGATGAACTCGACGAGGCGCACCTTCTTGAAGGGTGCCACGCGCGCGGCAACGTAGTCCATCACCTGCTGCTCACTCAACTCGCCCTTGCGCACGACGAAAGCCTTGGGGATTTCCCCATGTTCCTCGTCCGGGCTGGGAATCACCGCCGCTTCGGCAATCGCCGGATGCGACACCAGCACCGCTTCCAGTTCAGCCGGAGCAACCTGGTAGCCGCTGTACTTAATGAGTTCCTTCAACCGGTCCACGACGAAGAAATAGCCGTCGTCGTCCGCGTAGCCGATGTCGCCGGTATGGTACCAGCCCTCCGCGTCGATGCTTTGGGCCGTGGCGTCGGGGAGGTTCAGATAGCCGAGCATGATGTTCGGGCCCCGTACGCAGATTTCTCCCTGCTCTTTCGGGCCGAGAGCGGCACCGCTGACGATATCGACGATCTTGGCTTCGCAGTTCGGCACTGGCGGGCCGATCGATGTTGTCTTTTCCGGATCGCGGATGCGGCCGTTGAGGTGCGTGGCCCCGCTCGCCTCGGTCATTCCATAGCCCTGAACCAGGTTGCACTTCAGCCGGTCGGCGCAGGCGAGCAATGTGCTCGCCGCGACCGGAGCGGCGCCACAGGCGATGAGCCTGAGGGAGCTCAAGTCGAACTGGTTCACCAGTGGATGCTTGGCGAGTGCCAGGACGATGGGCGGGACGCAGGGCGCGTAGGTGATCTTCCGGTCCTGAATGGCGCGCAGGAAAACTTCCAGATCGAAACGCGGCATCGTGTACAGCGTCGCACCTTGGTACAACCCCAGTCCGAGGATCAGGACCATTCCGTAGATGTGGAAAAAAGGCAGCGTGGCGAGCACCCGGTCGGATTCCACGATCATCTCCGCCGCCAGGCATTGGCGGACGTTCGCAGTCACGCTGAAGTGCGTGAGCATCACTCCCTTGGACCGGCCGGTCGTTCCCGAAGAAAACGGAATCGCCACGAGGTCTTTGCGCGCATCGCACTCGTAACCCGGTTGCGAAGGCTCGCGATCGAGGAGGTCGTCGAGGGACACGACGCCCGGCGCTGAGCCGATAACGAAAACTTCCTTGACGCCCGACCGGGCGGCGGCCTCCTTCGCCCGGTCCAAGAGCGGCGGTATGGTCAGCAGGAATTTGGCCCCGGCGTCCTGCAACTGGGCGGTGACTTCGTCCGCCGTGTAGAGGGGATTGATCGTCGCACTCGCTCCCCCGGCCGCCGCAACGCCGAGAATGGCCACCGCATAGTCCGGATGATTAGGACTGAAGATCGCCATCACGTCGCCCTTGCGGAACCCGCGCTTGGAAAGACCAGAGGCGAATTGCGGAACGCGTCGTGCCAATTGGGAATAGCTGAGCGTGTACCCGGTGCCGACATCGACGAGGGCCGGTTTGTCGCCGAGCGCCGCGGCCTTGTGCAGGACGAAGCGATCGAAGGCCATCTCCGGAATGGATGTGTCGGGATACGGGCTGCGGACGATCATTCGATTTTCCCCTCGCGAAACATTACCGGAATTCCGCCGCGACAACATCGAAAGAGTCGGGCCGTTGCGGGCTACGCCTTAGCGACGCGAGTAGGGTCGGGAAAGATCCGCGCTGTCGATTTCTTCACCCAGCGCGCCGGCAATCCAGTTGAGCGTGCTCATTGCAGGAACTTCGTCAGAACTTGTCCGGGACCGGATGCGAGCGGCAGGTAGTCCCTGCCGTCGTGGATCTGTGCACCATTCACCCACACGCCGTGGACGCCCTCGGGCCGCCGTATCATCCGTGTGCCGCCCGCCGGCAGATCCCGTCGGCGTTCGAGTGCCGACATGCCCACTGTCGCGGGATCGAACAGCAACAGATCCGCCCAGGCACCCGGTGCGATCCGGCCGCGATCGGGGATGCGGTATTTCGCGGCGGGGTCGGAGGTCAATCGGCGCACGCCTTCCTCCAGCGTGAACGTTCCGGTCTCGCGCACCCAGTGCCGCAGGAAGTGCAAACCGAAACCCGCGTCGCACATGAAGATGAGATGCGCGCCCGCGTCGGAGAGAGCCAGCACGCCGGAATCGTGTTTGAGGAGCGGCGCCACACCGGCGTCATTGTTCTGGAACAATTTGGCGATGAGCGGGGCATCGATCGGCAGATCGAAGAACCAATCAAGCGGATCGCGCCCGGCGGCGCGCGCCAGTGTGTTGACCGGTTGTTCGTCGACTTCGACTTTCGACCAATCGCCGTAGAACAGAATCCCCGGCTGCGGGTTAGCCAGGTTTTCCCGGAAGCGGCGGCGAAACGCCGGATCGGCATAGATGCCCGGCAGTTCTTCCGGCTTTGCCGTTTTCACGCGCGCAAAGGCGTCGTGCGAAAACATGAGATACGGATCGCGCAGCGTGAAATCGAAAGATAGCGGGTGGCAGTTGGCGTGGATGTAGACTTCGTGGCCGCGTGCGCGTGCCGCCGCACAGCGTTCGTAATACTCCATCGCCACGTCCGGCGCGGCGTCGTTGTACATGGTCAGCACGGTTACCATGAAGGTCGGCCGGCCGGTGGCGGCGGCCAGCGATTCCATGAATTCCGTGGTGCCACGCGGTCCGGTCGCCATCACGAAGACGCCGCGTTTTGTATCGCCCAGCGGTTGCGCGAGCGCGCGCAACTCGGTTTCGGTTGCGATGGTGGAAGGCATCGGACGCCCGGCGAAACCCGCGTGATTGGGGGAAAACGACGAGGCCAGCCCGATTGCACCGGCGTCGAGCGCCTCGCGCACCAGGGATTGCATGCGCGCCAGTTCGTGCGGCGTGGGCTCGACACGGGTGGAGGCTTCGTCGCCCATCACGGCGGTGCGGATAGTCGAGTGGCCGGCTAGTGCCGCCACGTTGGCATAAGGCTCGATGCGCCGCAGTTGCGCGAGGTAGTCGGAAAACGATTCGAATTCCCAGCGGGTGCCGGTGAGCAGCGCATCGAGATCCATGCCCTCGACCACCGACAGGTTCTTCAGCATCGTTTCGCGCTGGGATGCGGGGCAGGGCGCAATGCCGAAACCGCAGTTGCCCATGACCGCGGTGGTGACGCCCAGGGCCGGCGAAGGCGACAGGGTGCGGTCCCATGTGATTTGCGCATCGTAGTGCGTGTGCACATCGACGATGCCGGGCATCAGCGCGAGGCCGTCCGCATCGACCGTCCGGCGTGCGCCGCCGCTTGGCCTGCCGACGTCGGCGATGCGACCACTGCGAATCGCCACGTCGGCGGTGACGGGGGCAGCGCCGCTTCCGTCGAAAACAGTGGCCCCGCGAATCAGGAGATCAAACATGCGCGGACCTTATCACAGCTCGCGGCGCGTGTGCTGCAGCGCTAAAGCGATCCAGCGTTGCCACTTATCCTGGTCTCACCACGACAGCTTCGGCCGTAAGTGTTCCCTTAAGGTCACGAAGACACGAATACCATCGCGTTAGCGTGGAGTACCCATTTAGAAAAGCGAAGGACGGAATGACGAAGTTAGTCGTCACAATAGCCCGCATCGCTATCGTAGCTGACAATGAAGCCGCAAAAAGCGCACCGTCTCTTCTATATTGTTCTTCTTCGTGTCTTCGCGTCTTCGTGGTGATATGCAGAATCTGTGCGTAACTCACGTATGCCTGAGATAGAAACCTCAGCCGCAGCGGCGCTCCAGAAACTCGGCAAGTATTTCGGCACAGGCGCGGCCGTGAGACAGCGGTAACCCGTGTTTGGAATGGGCGAAGACCTGCAACTCGGCGCCGGGAATCGTCGCGCGCATCGCTGCCATCACTTCCAGTGGGATAAATGGACTGGATTGCGGACTGAGCAAGAGGGTCGGTACCGTAATTTCGCCCAATCTCGGCGTCAGGTCCGCGCCGAGCAGCAAATCCGCGAGTCCAAGGGTTGCATCCATCGAACAGGTCTCATGCACCTGCAGGTACCAAGCGTGCAACTCGGGAGCGAGCGCGCCGGGATGAAAACGCGACTCCATCAGTTGCCTCGCCCAACCCGTTTGACCTTCCTGCGCGAGAACGTCGCGCCAGCCTTTGACGTTGGCGACCAGCCCGCCTCGCGCGGCGGCGTTGGAAAGCGTGAGGCTCAGCAGCCGGCGCGGCGCAGCAAGCGCGCAGGCGAGCGCGACCGTGCCGCCGATCGACTCGCCCACCAGATGGAAACGCCCGGCGCCCGATGCATCGGCCACTTTAAGCAAGTCATCCACCAGCACGTCGAAGGACCAGCGATAGTCGCGGGGTGGCTGCGCCGACTTGCCGAATCCGCGCATGTCGAACCGTAACAGCCGGTAGCGGCTGGCCAGCACCGGCAGCCATGCCGCCCAGATGTGCGTGTTGGCCGCAATGCCGTGATGGAAAACAATCGTCTGCCGATTGTCGACCCACGCCGGCACCACGTCGCACAGATCGTAGTAAAGCGCGCCGGAACCGGTCTCGATCATGGGCATGATCAACCGCCTTTAGTCGTAAACCACCAGCGCCTTGCCGCGGGTTTCCGGCAGGAGCGCCACCACCAGAATGACCACGGCAAAACCGACAATCGCCACCATCCCGATGGCCTTACCCAACGTGATGGTGCTGCTGAGGTAACCGACCAGCGGCGTCGCAAAGGCGCTCATTCCGCGCCCGAAGTTGTAGACGAACCCCTGGCCCGAACCGCGCACCCGGCTTGGATACAGTTCGGTCAGGAAAGGGCCGCATCCGCTGAAATTGCCCGAGACGAAGAAGCCGAGAGGGAATCCGAGGAACAGCATCAGCGTATCGTTGATGGGAATCTGGGTGTACAGGATGGCGATAAGCGCCGAGCCCGCGGCAAACAGGAAGAAGGTTTTCTTGCGGCCGAAAATATCGGACGCATAGGCCGCGGCCAGGTAGCCGGCGAAAGAACCGAAGATCACCACAAAGGTATACAAACCGGTGTTCAATACCGACAATCCGCGCTCGGTTTTCAGGTAGGTCGGCAGCCAGAAAAACACCGCGTAGTAGCCAGCCATCATGCCGGTGATCATGAGGCTGGTGAGGACCGTGGTCTTCAACAGTCCGGGTGAAAAGATTTCCAGGAAGTGGCTGCCGCGCTCCTTCGCCTTGGCCCTGGTCGCACTATAGACTTCCGGTTCGGGTACGTTGCGCCGGATGTAGAACACCAGCAGTGCCGGGAGAATCCCGGACCAGAACATCGCCCGCCAGGCCAGATGTTCCGGCAGGATCGAATACAGCAGCACGAAGAGCAGGTTCGCCACCCCCCAGCCCACCGCCCAGCCGCTTTGCACCGTGCCCACGGCCTTGCCGCGGTGCTGCGGTCGGATCATTTCCCCGATCAGCACCGAGCCGACTGCCCACTCGCCGCCGAATCCCAGGCCTTGCAGCGAGCGCGTGATCAACAACTGTTCGAAGGAATTCGTGAATCCGCAGAGAAAAGTGAACAAGGCGAACCAGGCGATGGACAATTGAAGCATGCGCACGCGCCCGAATCGGTCCGCCAGCACACCCGCCAGCCAGCCGCCGATAGCCGAACTCACGAGCGTCACGGTGGTGATCCAGCCTGCTTGAGTTTTCGTCATGCCCCAAACCGCCATCACGGTGGGGATGACGTAAATGAAGACCATGACATCGACCGAGTCGGTTGCCCATCCCGCGACCGCGGCAATCAGCGTCTTGCGTTCCCGCCCGTCCAGCTCTTTCAGCCATGCGAACATATGTCCCCCCCTCGTTCCACTGTCCCGTTGCGGATGATACGGCCTGGGAGAGATTGGGAGGGAAAGAAGCAAGGTCCGGCTTGGTAAGTTAGCCGTCAGGGCCCGTGGAATTGCATCAGCGATCGTTCGCGATCCTCGCTGCCGTTACCGAAATAATCGGCAGCGAGAGTCGTTGTTGTCCCCCTTACCTGCGCCGGATGGAAATCGCGATCGGGCGAATGGGTGAAGCGGTGCCGCCGCGGAATTTCAGGGGAGAGGCGATGAACAGGAACTCGTACACCTGATCCTTCGACAGGTCTTCGAGCCACATGGCCTCCATGAGCGAGACCCCGCGCTCGACCAGCAGATAGCTGTGCACCGGAACGAAATTATCCGGGTTGGGCGAGGGCAGACTCTCGACGCCGAAGTTGTCTCCGCCCAACAGCATTGTTTTCTGGCTTTCGACCAGCCATTGGGCCGCCTCGAGGCCCAAGCCCGGCTCATCGAGCAGGCGGTACTTGGTTTGATCCGGCCAAAGCGACATCATTCCGGTGCGTATCAAGACGACATCACCCGGCCGCAACGTCGTTCCCTGTTTTTTCAAGGCGTCCTTAAGATCCGCCACTGTGATGGCATAGGACGGTGCCAGCTGAGCCATGTTCTTCGACTTCGCCACGTCGATGAGCACGCCGCGCGCGACGATCGGCGGATATTTGTCCACGCCCGATTTGGTCCATCCGCGCACGCCCAGGTCGTCGCTGGCGGCGACCTCGTTCCAGATCTTGCCGTGCAGCCCGAAGTGATTGAGCGCATCGATGTGCGTGCCGCTATGGGTATACATGGTGACGCCGTCGCCGGAGTAGGACAACAACTCCTTGGCGGGATCGCCGCGCGAAGGCGCATGCGTCAGGAATATCTGAAAGGTCGGATCTCCAAAGATGGCGCAACAAATGGGCATCCCCACGAAGAGATCCACGCCCAGATCGTAAACCTTGCCCCCGGCAATTTGCTTGAGAACGTCGAATCTGGAGTCGTCGGTCATCATGTTGAGGGTGCCGATCTCGTCGGTCGGACCCCAGGGACTCTTTGCCGCGACATTCTTGGCGATCTGTGCCGCCGCCTCGTGTGGCGCCAGCGCGAGTCCCGCGATGAGGAGTGCTGTTGCGAAGATGGATGACGTTATTGCACGAACGTTATTTTTGACCATGATCTCCCCTTTAGTTAGCCTGACGCCCGGTACGGGGCAGGCTTAGAAAGCGTGATACCGGCTCATGCGCATGTCAAGAAAACAAAAAGATGAAGCGAGCACAGATCAAGCGGTTGCATGCAGAAACGGATATGGGAAGAAGCGGGATAGAATGGGCCAAACACAAAAACGCCGCCCGGAGGAATGAAGCATGCACGACCTCGTCATTGAAAACGCCCGCGTCATCGACGGCCTCGGTGGACCGGCGATGGAAGGCGGTGTCGCCATCAAGGGCGGCCGCATCGCGGCGGTCGGCAAGAATCTGGGAGCTGCGAAAACCCGCGTGGACGCCGACGGACAAGTCTTGGCGCCGGGCATCGTCGATCTGCATACGCACTACGACGCGCAGCTCACCTGGGACAGCTTCGCCACGCCGTCGCCCGCCAACGGCGTGACCACGGTCGTCATCGGCAACTGCGGCTTCACCATCGCACCCTGCAAGCCGGAGCATCGCGACCTGACGATGCGCAATCTCGGGCACGTGGAGGGCATGCCGCTGGACGCCATGCGTGCTGGCGTGGATTGGAGCTTTGAAACCTACCCGGAATATCTCGATATGCTGGAGCGCAAAGGTTCCGTGCCCAATGTCGCCTCATTCTGCGGACACTCCTCGGTGCGCGTGAATGTGATGGGCGAGGATGCCGTGAAGCGCAAGGCCACCGATGCCGAGGTCGCGAAAATGAAACACATCGTTCGCGAGGCGATGGATGCGGGCGCGATCGGATTTTCGACTTCCACTCTCGAGCAACACAATGGCGAGGGCGGCATCCCGATGCCTTCGCGCTTTGCGGGCGAACACGAATTGCTGGAACTCACCGGCGCTCTCGGCGAGGCGGGCAAGGGTGTGTTCATGCTGACCAAAGGCATGACCACCACGGTGCCCTGGCTCGAACATGTTGCAGCACGCAACGGCCGTCCTGTGATGATCGCCGCCCTGTTCACCGATCCCAACGATCCCGAGCGCGTCGTAGCCGAGTTCGGTGAAATCCAAACCGCGCGCCGCCGCGGGCGGGAACTGTGGGGCCAGGTAGCGTGTTATCCGCTCGGCATGGAATTCACGCTGTCGCTACCCTATCCGCTGCACGCGATCCTCGCCTGGCGTCCGGCCATGGAAGCGCTGGGTACCGATCGCTACGCGCAGTTGTTCAGGGATCGATCGTTCCGAGAGGCGGTCAAATCGGAAGCGCGCGGCAAGGGTGTGCCCGTGCGCTTTTCCTATCATTCCTTCGAGCACATGCATGTGCACGACGTGGCGAATCCGAAGTTCAAATCGCTCGTCGGCAGCCTGGTACCGGACCTTGCGCGTGCGGCGGACAAGGATCCCTTCGACTGGATGCTCGACCATGCGCTCGACGGCGGAATGGAAACCCTGTTCGACTGCAAGCTGTTCAATGTCGACGAGGAGAAAGTCCGCGACCTGCTCGTCCACCCTTGCGCCGCCATTGGCCTCGGCGACGCGGGAGCGCATCTGACTTTCCTGTGCGACGCAGGCTACGGATTGCATTTGTTCGGGCATTGGGTGCGCGAGCGGGGCGACCTGACGCTGGAGCAGGCAGTACAGATGGTGACCAGCCGTCCTGCCGATGCCTATCGCATCGCGGATCGAGGGCGCCTGGTGCCGGGTGCGCACGCGGACGTCATGTTGTTCGATCCGCAGACCGTCGGGCGCGGCGAGAAGTACCGAGTTTCGGATTTGCCCGCGGGCGCGAGCCGGGTGGACATCCCGCCGCTCGGTCTGAAAGGAGTCTGGGTCAACGGGCGACGCGTGGTCGATGAAAAAGGTCCGCTCAAAAACTGCGGCAAGCCCGGCGTCCTGATCAGAAATTTCGCGGCGTAACGGTCACCTTCGGGCGCGAAACGGTAGACACAAAGTCTACTCAGGCAAGGCGAACACCATCACGGCGTCGCCTTGCTTGAATCCGAACAGCGAATTGCCACCCGCGGCGACCGCGACGTACTGCCTGCCGTCGACCTGGTAGGTGATAGGCGGTGCGTTCACACCGGCGCTGCCTTTGATCTGCCACAGCAACTCGCCGGTTTCGGAGTTGAAGGCGTTGAAATTACCGTCACCCTCACCCATGAAAAGCACATCGCCCGCGGTGGCGAGCACGCCGCCGACCAGTGGTTCGGTTGTTTTCACTTGCCACTTGATCTTGCCGGAACGCTTGGTGTCGATGGCGCTAAGCACGCCCCAGCGCGGCCCTCCGCTGGGCTCCAGGGACGTATATCGCACAGCCGGCTTGTCCGCGCTCGCTGGAATTTCCTTCACTGTATAACGCATCGGCCAGTGAATCCCGGCGACAAAGGCGATCCCCGAGCGAGTGTCGAAGGAAACGGGCGACCAACTTGCGCCGCCCGCGCCGCCCGGCGCGATTTCGATGCCTTCAGCGGTAGGCCGCTTGAACAAGTTCTGATGTGGCACGAAGGCATCGGACCTGAAGAGCAACCGGCCATCGCGGCGATCCATCACATAGAACCATCCCGTTTTGCCCGCCTGGCCCACTGCCGGAATCGTGTCGTATCCCTTGACCACATCGAACAACACAGGCGGACTCGCCACGTCGTAGCCCCACATGTCGTGCGGGACTTCCTGGTAGTACCACTTGACTGCGCCCGAGTCGGCGTCCAGTGCAACCAGAGACACCGTATAGAGATTGTCCCCCGGCCGCGTAAGATCATCCATCTGCGGCGACGGATTGCCTACACCAACGTAAACGAGATTTTCTTTCGGGTCGATGGCGGGAGTAGTCCAGGCCGACCCGCCGCCGCGACTTGCCGCGTCTGGAAACTGCGCAAGCGCAGCGCGTTCCCTTTCGATATCCCGTTCCAGTTGAGCACCGTCCACGGTCGTCTCACGAAACTTGCCTTCCCACCCGGACGTCGGTGTGGAGTCGAACTGCCACATCTTTTTTCCTGTGTTGGCGTCGAATGCCGCGTAGAAGCCTGCTCGCTGACTCTGTCCCGCAATGCCGACGACTGCCCCGAGCGGCGCTCCTGCGCGTTCGGAATCCAGATGCAGGCCGTAACCCACTCCCGTGATGCCGATGATGACCTTGCCTTTGTAGACCAGCGGGGCCATATTCGCGCCCACGCCGGTGGATCCGCTTACGCGACTGTTGCGATTTGGATCGTCGGCACCAAGCTGATCGGTCTTCTCCGTCGCGCCGTCGAGATCCTCCACCAACGGAATATCCCACAGCGGCTTGCCGCTCTTCTGATCCAGTGCGATCAAACGCGCATCCACAGTGCCGATGAACACCTTGCCGTAGGCCACCGCCACGCCTCGATTGGCGGGACCGCAACACATCTTCTCCGTGCGCCGCTTGTGCTGATAGCGCCACAGTTCCTTACCCGACTTGGCGTCGAGCGCGACAACATGGTTGAACGGCAGGGATAGATACATCACACCGTCGGCCACGATGGGCGTGGTTTGGAAGGTGGACGACACACCGCTCTTGAAGGTCCAGGCCGGGGCCAGACCTTTGACGTTGCCTTTGTTGATTTGCTTGAGCGACGAGAAGCGCTGATTGCTGTAATCCCGGCCGTGACTCAGCCAGTTACCCGAATCCATCTGCGCTTTGAGCAGCCGGTTGTCGTCGATGATTCCGGCCTCGCCATGGGCGTCGAGTGAACAACCCAGAGCCAGGAATCCAAGCGCTACCACGTGATGACGCATGATCGGTCTCCCCAAGAACCTCAATCAGAATTCCACTAGTGCTCGGAAGCGGTACTTACGTGCCGGCTAAATCGCGGCCTGGGCTTTGCGCCAGGCTGCCGGCGGCGCTCCCACCATGCGCTTGAACGCGCGAGCGAACGCGGCTTCGGAGTCGTAGCCGACATCGAGCGCGATCGTCGCGACGTTGCGATTCGATTCGCGCAACATGCGCGCACCGAGCTGGATACGCCAGCCGGCAAGATATTGCATCGGCGGCTGTCCGAGGTATTCCACGAACCGCTCATGCAGGGCCGAGCGCGACAAGCCCACTTCGTGGGCGATCTCGTCGACGCTCCACGTGTGATCGGGACGTTCGTGCATGAGCGCGAGCGCGGCGCCGACGTAACGGTCGCGCAGTCCCGCGAGCCACCCTGTCGCCCCTTCGGGCAGGTCGTCGAGATAGCGGCGTGCCGCATCGACGAACATCATCTCCGAGAGCCGTTCGAGCACAGCATCGCCGCCGGGCCTCCTGTTGTTCGATTCGATCACCGCCTGATCGATGACGCGGGCCACCCAATCGCCGGTGCGGGACGCGGGCAAATGCAGGATGCGCGGGAGCGCCGCCACCAAGGGATTGAATGGGCGAAGATCGCAGCCGAGGAATCCGCATACGAGGATCGCATCCGCATCCGCTCTGGGCATCAATACGCCCGGCTCGCGGATCCCATGGTGATACGCAATCGGCACCGGCTTGGGATCATCGCGGCGTGCACAGACCCATTCGGCGTTTGCGGGAATCGGTTCAAGGCCAGGAGCGCTCGAGACGACGTTACGATCCCCGTGAGGAAACATCACCACATCGCCCGCGGCGAGCTTCACCGGGGGCAGGCCGGAAATCGCTGCCCACCCGCTGCCCTTCAGGAGCAGATGGTATTCCATGACATGTTCGCAGCCGGGCATCACCCCGCCGATCTGCTTTGCAGACAGACCTTCCGCCGACCACTGGTCGCGAAAGCTGATGTAGAAAAACACGGCGCCTCGCAGGCGCACACCGCGCAACAGGTCGGACAGCGTATCGCGGCTCATGGCATGGACCGATCGGCGGACGATTGATCAAGTAAAGCGGACGCGCGATCAAGTTGGACGATCAATCGCGGACGCGCGGTCAAGTTTGCAGGACGCGTAGAGAATCGTCAACGCAACGCTCCCGGAACAATGGCCTCGCTGCTTACCGCCGGTGAATTGCGCAGTGGGCAGAAGACAATTTTCATCATTCCGATAAAAGGAGCCACCATGCAAACCGCCCCAACCTTGCCAGACCATCAGCGCTATGCGAGGACCATCGAAGTCTCGAAGCGTATACGCTGGGACATCGACCGCGACGTGATTCAAGGCCGCGAGTTCGATCTTCGCCACAAGTTCCTGCCTGATGGCCTGTCGTTCGTCAATGAACTGGACTTTCTGAGCCCGAAGCAACAAACCTTTCTGAGCCAGGTGCAGGGCCGCACCTACGCCAACATGTTCGGCCTGGTCGAACGCTTCATCGGCGCCAAGCTTCTGGAGATCAGCCGGGACCACTGGCTGGGCGACCAGACTGCGCTCGAAGCCCTCGTGCGATTCACGGACGAGGAGTTGAAGCATCAGGAACTGTTCCGCAGAATCGAAAAGCTGGCCGCCGATCGCATGCCCCCCGGCTACCGGTTCGACGTGTCGCCGAACGACGTGGCGTCGTTCGTACTTAGCAAGAGCACCTGGGCCGTAATGGGACTGACCTGCCACATCGAGCTGTTCACGCAGACCCATTACCGCGCAAGCATCGCCGACGACGGCAGTCTGTCCAGTCTGTACAAGGACGTGTTCCTGTTCCACTGGAAGGAAGAGTCGCAGCACGCGGTCATCGACGAACTCGAGTGGGTGCGCGAGGACACGAAACTGACGCCGCCGGAACGTGATTCCGCGATCGACGATCTCATCGCGCTGGTCGGCGGCGTCGATGGAATACTGCAAGCGCAGGCCAAAGCCGACGCCGCGTACTTCCTGGCCGTGTCCGGTCTCGCCGATGTCGGCGCCCGCGCCGTTCAGATCAAAGACACGGTGCTGAAAGCCTATCGCTGGCAGTACATCGTCTCGGGGGTGATGGAACCGCGCTTCCAGAAAATACTCCGGGGCCTGATCAGTGAAGCGCAGATGACGCGCATCGTCACGGCGCTCACCCCACTGATGTACGCCGTGCCCATCAGGGAGAAAGAGATGGTGACGACCTGACAACCCTTTCGATCGCCAAACCGAAATATGTTGCTTTGATCAACAGCAGATAACTTTCATCCACTTGCAAAGGAGCATTCCATGAAATACCTCAACACTTTCACCGCGGCGACGTTGATTGCCGCATCGTCGTCAGTATTCGCTGCAGATCTGCGAGACAACATGGTGATCAGCGCCGGAAGCTATGTCGAGCTGGGCGTGATGGCCGGCATCATCGCCGGCGATCAGACACCTGTGGCGCAAACCGGTGGCAACGGCAAGTTCACGCAACAACCCTGGTCGGTGCAGCGTTCGATGCACATGCCGCAGCGCATCGAGATCGTCGGCGACAAGCATGCCGAACCGAAGGAAAATCTTTAGCCGGCTCCTGAAACGGGAAACCGCGGCGGGCTGCCTTTGCCGTGGCTTCCCGGGGAACGGCAGCGCCGGTACGCCGGCTCTGGCGGGAAGAGAGGTGCTGTATTCATCGCTTCCCCTTTTGTTCAAATACATCATCGAGTGAATTCACATGAATCGGGAACTTACAGTACACACTGCGCACTCATTGGCGAAGGCGTCGCCATCAGCCACCGGAAATGTCGATTTCGAAGCGATCAAGCAACGCCAGCAGGCAACCTGGGCCAGCGGCGATTTCGCCATCATCGGTACCACGCTGCAGATCGTCGGCGAATCGCTGGCCGAAGCAGTCGACGTGCGCGCCGGCGAAATGGTGCTGGACGTGGCAGCAGGCAATGGCAACGCCACATTGGCGGCTGCCCGGCGCTTCGCTCGCGTGACATCGACCGACTACGTACCGCAGCTGCTCGACAAGGCCGCCGCGCGAGCAAAGGCAGAGGGACTGGACGTCGAATTCCAGGTGGCGGATGCAGAGGCGCTGCCCTTTGAAGATGGGTCCTTCGACGTTGTCCTGTCCACCTTCGGTGCGATGTTTACGCCTGAGCACGGCAAGGCAGCGCGGGAGTTGAAACGCGTCGTTCGCAGCCGAGGCCGCATCGGCATGGCGAACTGGACGCCTGAAGGGTTCGTCGGCAAGCTCTTTCGCGTAATCGGTGCCTACGTTCCGGCCCCGGCAGGTACGCAATCCCCTGCGCTATGGGGCTCCGAGCCCAGGATCGTCGAACTGTTCGGCACGGAAGCGATCGACATTCGCTGCGAGCGCCGGAATTTCAATTTCCGCTACCAATCGGCTGCGCACTGGATCGAGGTGTTCCGCAACTTCTATGGGCCGACGCACAAGGCGTACTCTGTGCTGGATCCCGCCCGCCAGATGAGCCTGACCAAAGACCTTACGGCGTTGCTTGAGAGCAATAACGTAGCCGGACCAAGCTCGCTCGTCGTGCCCGGCGAATATCTCGAAGTCGTGATCACCAAGAAATGACCCATGGGAGCACGGACAGGCCTGCACGGGTATACGGAGGAACAGTGGGCTAAAAAAACCAGACCGGGTAAATTAGAATAGACAGGTCATCTCTGCATGGAATCCCGCCGATGAAAACACGACCCCAGGCCACCGCCAAACTGCTTACCGAAACCGACCGCGCAATCGTGACGGAATGGCGCTTCGCGCCGGGGGCGGAAACCGGATGGCATCGGCATGCGCACGACTACGTGGTCGTGGTGCTGACCGCGGGCAAGCTGATGCAGGAGACTGCAAACGGAGAGATCGTGACCGAACTTGCGATGGGCCAGACGTACGCGCGCAACGTCGGTGTCGAGCACAACGTGGTGAATCCGAATCCGCACGAGTTCGCGTTCGTCGAGGTCGAGTTGAAGTAATGCGCCTCATCCGAAACCGATCAATTACAGGCGGAGTACACCCTCTTGGCCACAGAGGCCACAGAGGACACAGAGGAAAGAAAAAGAACTAAGAAACGAGAAAGGGATCTTGGTAATCAACAATTTCGTGCGCACGGTGAAGATGGAATTTCTGCTCGCCGAGCGACTCGAGACCAGATCAATTCCTCTTCGTTCTTCTCTGTGTTCTCTGTGTCCTCTGTGGCAAACGGTTGATCGCTGAAGATGCCGTGTTGGGCGTGTTACGCACGTTGAGGAGTGAAGAGCGCGCTGAGCATCGAGCTAGGTTTGAGCTGAAACCATCTGATTGCGCCCCAGGTGTTTCGCCTGGTAGAGGGCTTCGTCGGCTGCGGCCGTCAGTTGCTGAACGGTCATCTCGCCACTGCGGTCCAGGACGGCTACTCCGCCGCTGATGCTGGCATAAGATCCTGCGGAGGAATGCTGGTGTGGAATTTTCAAGCCGGCTACCGCGTCTCGTGCTGATTCACCAATCTGGGCGGCGCTGCTCAATTCGGTATCCGGAAGGATCATGGCGAATTCCTCACCACCGTGGCGCGCGGCCATGTCGGCCGGTCGACGGCAGCAGGTTTGCAGCGCGGCTGCGATCTGCTTCAGGCAATCATCTCCAGCCTGGTGCCCGTAGTGGTCGTTATAGGCTTTGAACGAGTCGACGTCACACAGGATAAGGGCCAGTGGGCGTTGATGGCGGCGAGCGATGGTCGTCTGATCGGCAAGATACCTGTCGAACAAGCGCCGATTGGCGAGATCCGTCAATCCGTCATGCAAAGACAAGTATTCAAGAGAGGCATTGGCACTGCCCAGGCGTTGCACCTCGCTCGTGTGGACCTGGACCTGTTGTTCCAGGGTCGCGCTATGGGCTTGAAAGAAATCGTTCAATGCCTTCAAGCGCAACATGTTGCGAACCCTCAACCAGAGCTCGATCCGGTCGACCGGCTTGGTCAGGAAATCCTCCGCTCCGGCATTGAGACCGGCCAGGCGGGCGGCGTGGTCGTTTTGCGCCGTCAACATGATGATCGGAATGCCCGCGGTGGCGGGATTGGCTTTGAGTATGCGGGCGACCTGATAGCCGTCTTTGCCCCGCATCATGACGTCCAGCAAGATCAGGTCCGGTGCGCTTTGCGCAATCGAGGCCAAGGCTTCATCGCCGCTGCTGACGCTGAGTGTCAGATACCCTTCCGGTATCAGCAACGCTTTGAGCAACTTGCGGTTCTGTAACTCGTCGTCGACGATCAGGATCGTGGCGCCGGCGCGAATCATGGCGACTGCGGCTCCTCCTTGACCGGCAAGCTGCCGATCAGGGCCGCCGTGTATTTCGGGGATACCATCGCCAGCAGGTATATCGGGCCCATCTTCATCCATGTTGCAAGCTACGCTGTGCTGCACGGTCGAGTCCGTACGCTGACGCGCTTAGCATGCCCGTTCCCGGTTCCCAGACACTGGGACGATGGAGCAATGCTCCCGGGAACGTCGAGACCCGCATTGGTGATCCAATAAGGCGCCGGGTGGTCGTGGAAGGAATTCGGTAGTATCGAGTATTCAATTGAAGTAATGCGCCAAAACTATCTCGATCTCATTCGTATGGGGGGCCCATGAGCGCAGCGATTGCATTTGACCACATCCATCTGATCAGCCGCGACGCCCGCGCGACGGCGGAGTGGTATCGGGAGATGTTCGGAGGCGAGATCGTCGTGGAGCAACCGAATTTACGCGGCGCGCCCCAGATCGACGTGCGTGTCGGGGGGGCGACGCTGGTCATCCGCGGCCATCGTCCCGGGGAAGCGCCGGCCACCACCAAACCCATGCAACATTTCGACGGATATTCCAGCCACGATGAGTGGGGAACCGATCACTTCGGATTCACGTATCGCGGGGACCTGCGGGCCTTCTGCGCGGAGCTCAAGAAAAAAGGCGTGCGCATGGCGGTCGAGCCATGGGAATTCAAACCCGGCCTGGTGTTGTGCTATGTTGCCGCGCCCGATGGCGTGAGCATCGAGATGATTCAGGAGAAGTAGGGCTGCCCGCACGGACATCGCGCCGGCTTCCGAGCGCGCGCAGACTTTTGTCCGGCACGCGGCCGATGCGCGGGCGGACTGGGTTTTCTCGCCGGCAACATTCTCAAAATTGGCGCACCAGCTGCGTTCTCTGTTATCGTGGCGCCCTATGCGGTGTGCATAAGAAACTCCGGAAATCTCTGGAATCCGCCGCATAGGAGGAAGGATGGAAGAGTCTGCAGCACCGTCGGCCGCCGAATCGGCCTCCGACGTTCCGGTACTGCGCACACTCAACGATTTGCCCGGCCCCCGGGGTCTCCCGCTACTGGGCAACGCTCTCGAAGTCAAACCCAAGGAATTGCACCGCCTCCTCAGTGGCTGGGCCGACAAGTTCGGCCCGCTGTTTGTGTTCAAGGTCGCCACGACCCGCATCCTGACCGTAACGGACGCCGAGATCATCCAGCAGTTGTTGCATGACCGGCCCGATCGCCTTCGACGCTGGCGCAAGATCGAGGACATCATGGCTGACATAAAGGCAAACGGGCTGTTCTCGGCGGAGGGCGCCGACTGGAGGCGCCAGCGCAAATATGTGGTGCACATGCTCAATGGGAGCCACATTCGCGAGTTCATCCCGCGTTTCGAGGAAGTTGCCGGAAGACTCCGTCGCCGTTGGTGGCGGGCAGCGATGGCTGGAAAATCCATGAATGTCCATGCCGATCTGATGCGCCTGACCGTCGATGTGACCAGCGGGCTCGCCTTTGGCAAAGACGTCAATACGATCGAGGAAAAGAGGGATCCCATCCAGGTTCATCTGGACAAGTTGTTTCCGGCAATCGCACGCCGACAGACCGCGCTATTCCCCTACTGGCGCTACATCCCGCTGCGGGAAGATCGCGAGGTCGCGTTCGCCGTGAAGGAGATCGGCAAGTTCATCGACGGATTGATCGACGAAACGCGTGCACGCCTGGCCGCGACCCCGGAGCTGCGCGCGAATCCCCGGAACCTGCTGGAGGCGCTGGTGGCCGCCCAGCAAAAAGACGAGGCAGGACCGTCCGACGACGAGATCTCGGCCAACGTCATGACCATGTTGCTCGCTGGCGAAGACACCACCGCCAACACCCTTTCCTACATGATCCACTACTTGATGGAATTCCCGCACGTGCAGGTGGCAGTGCAGGAGGAAGTGGACCGCGTCTTCGGCATGACCGAGCAACCCTGGCAGGATCCGGCCACCCCCGACCGGCTTCAGTACGTCGAGGCCTTCGCCAACGAGGCGATGCGCTGCAAGCCGGTAGGAGGCCATTTGTTTCTGGAGCCGAACGAAGACATACAGATCCGCGATGTGATCGTGCCCAAAGGCACACCCATCCTGGCGCTCAATGGCTATGTGGGCACGCAGGAGGCGAACTTCGACGGGGCGAAAGATTTCCGCCCCGAGCGCTGGCTGCGCGACATGCCGGAAAACGACGGCGCGCACAATACGCGGGCGTTCATGCCCTTCGGTGCGGGCGCGCGCTTTTGTCCCGGCAGAAAGCTCGCCATGCTGCAGATCAAGATGGTTACCGCGATGCTATGCCGGGATTTCGAAGTGACCCGCCCGAAGGATGCGCTTCCCATGGAAGACATCTACAACTTCACCGTGGGGCCGACACACGTCTACGCCACCCTGCGCCCGCGCCGAACCATCCGCGGAGGAATCGATATCGAACTGCGTGATGGTAACAGGCGTATGTTTTCGCTGCCGATTACGTTCCCCGAACGCCGGGTAGGGGAGCGGCGCAAGCACCACGCGTAACGCTCCGGGAAGACAGCGTCTGCGTCACAAGTCCTTGACCAGACGAAACCCAAGATTCGACATCGGGTTGAAGGGATCTGAACCTCTTCGAGCGCTGGGTCTGTAAGACTGGCAATAATCTTCATTGCACAAGAACGACCCGCCTCGAATCACTTTTTTCGGCGCGTCCACGGGAACCCCATAGTCGGCAGGATCGAACGAGTCGCCTGGACCTCGTGGATTGACGATGACGGCTTTGCCATTGATCCTCGCTTGCGTTTGAAAATAATCGAAGCGGTACCAATCGGCCACCCATTGCCAGGCGTTGCCGGTCATGTCAGACAATCCATATCCATTCCGAGCAAATGTTCCAACAGGACTGGTCCCTGCGCCACCACCGCTTCCCGCAACCACTACCGGAAAGGGTCTTTGCTTTACGTTCCAGATGTTCGCCTGCAACTTTCCATCGACTTCCAGTTGGTCGCCCCAGGCATAGGTCGCCTGATTTAGCCCGCCACGCGCAGCAAACTCCCATTCAGCTTCTGTCGGCAATCTTTTGCCGGCCCAAGCGGCATACGCAGCCACATCCTCATAGCCGACCTGGACAACAGGGTGAGACCCCTTGTCAACGATACTGCTTTTCGGCCCCTGCGGATGCTTCCAGTTTGCACCGGGAACATAGGCCCACCACTGTGAAAAATCATCGAGCCTCACGCGCTTTGCCGTGCCGGTAAAAACCATTGCGCCTGGAACCAGCTTGCCATGATCGGGTCTTGGCGTCCCCGGTGGGAGCTGCACCCGCACGGTTTCCCAATCAGGCTGTTTCTCGGCGGTCGTGATGTAGTGGGTGGCGGATACGAACAGCGAAAACTGGTCATTCGTTACGTGGGTAACGTCCATCCAGAAACCGGACACACTCACCCAATGTGTCGGACGCTCGTTGATCTGCGACAGCTTGTGGTCGCTGCCCATCAGGAACTTGCCTCCCGGTATCAACGCCATGCCCTTCGGCGCATTGACTCCGTCACTCAGAACCACCTGCGGGGAAACGGCGAGCGCCTTGTTCGCTTGTTTCAAGGGAATGAAAAGCATGCCGCTGATTACCGCCAGGCCAACGGTCGCCAAAACGTGGAATCGGTGGCTCTTCAGGAACGTTGAGGCATGTTTCACGTCGACGGCGCCAATCATCTCAATACACGGAAGTGGATTCCGGGCAGGGACCCGGGTTGTTATTGATGATTGTCAGATCAGCACTGTTGGTTAGCCCGTCAAGATTGAAATCATAGATGCTGGACAAGCCCCAGGCCTGGCTGATCGTGCTCCAGAGACTGTTGTCAGCGGCGTTTACGGTGTTATCCATGTTGCCGTCTCCCCGACAAGCGGGTTGCGACGCCAAAATCGAATCGAGGCGAGATAGGAGTGCGGCATGGTTGGTGGAAACTTCAGGTGACCAGGATGTGGAGCTGGGCATGAGATCGAGGTCGGACGTATCGATTTTTGGCGTTGGAATACTCTGATCGATCTGATAAAACTCATCAGCCGTCAGCGGGCCGCCGGTATCGGAAATGGAGTCGTACGTTTGAATCGTATTTCGAACCAGTTTGTAGGAGTTATTTCTCACGGCGATGGTGATTTCAGGAGCGATGGGAGTCAGCGCCTGAGCCGCCTTGAATTCCGCCTGGTTGACTTCCCAGCAACTGTTGTAACCGATGTTGGACGGATGCCCCGATGTCAAAACCGAAGAGTCGGTATAGCCGGGACCCCACCAGACCCCGGCATTGTCCTCGCACGGACCCTTGTCGAAAACGCTCTGCGTGCATATCGATGCAACTGTTGTCCCGCCAATGATGGTCCTGACTATGCAGGCCCCATTGCGGGCTCCATTCGCCTGGATGTTATAGCCACCCTGCGCGAAGTTGACTGAACGGATACCGGGATGATCAGCGTCGAGGAGGTAGGGAAGCAAGGGTGCCGAATCGATCGTACGCGGCACTGAACCAGGGACATCGATACCAGCAAGCTCTCCGAACAGTTGAAAGACATCGACCATGTTGACCATGTGCTCGACGTCGCGGTTGGGCGATACAACGGTAGAGCCGGCGACGATCAGGGGTACCCATACACCGGTTTGGTATGCGGTCGCTTTTGCGCGACTGATGTCGAAAGGCTCCTTCACCGCATTGGCAAAGGTTCCGTTGTCGCCAACGATCACGATGACAACCTTGTTTGCTTTCGGATCGTAGGCCAGCGAGCCATCCTGTTTACGGGTGGCCAGCCCGGTTTCCACAAGCAACCGACCAAACTCCGCGTCCAGCGCTTCGGTCATCTTGTTGGATAAGACCCTTTGCTGACCAAACGCGGAGCAGCTCAGTTCGTCACCACCGCCGAGTCGCACCAGATTGCCGGGAGGCTGTTGGTAAGGAGTATGAGCGGCGCTATAGCTGACAGTGGCCATCCATGGCCTGGATGAAGACCGGCTGTTGATCCAGCGGATAGCCGCATCGGTTTCAAGGGTCGTGCGATAGCCGCGGCTGCGGGGATCTGAATTGGGGGGCACTTCAACACTGGCCGCACTGGCTATCACCAGGGGTGAAACATAGTATGCATTGGCTTTTGTAAAGTTCAGTCCAACCGGAGGAGTACCCTGACACGTCGCGCCTGGCTGAAGAATGCCTCCCCCGATGATGCATTGCTTGCCTGGCGCCTCCCCCGCAACGGAAACGCTGGAGATATTTCGACAGTTGCCGTCAGCTTGATAACATGCCCCTGAGTCCGCTCCCCCATTGGCGGCGCCGGGCACAAAACCGCATCCGTATGTTCCGATTGCCGCCACGCCACCCGCAGTGGTATCGATGGATACGGGCCCACCCCGAATCCAGCCATAAAAATAGTCCCAACCCAATTTCAGCGGGGTCGAATTGCCGTCCGGATTGTTGTCGGGCCCCGCCAAATGAAACTTGCCGAACATGGCGCTTTCATACTTGGCCTGTTTCAACAGCTTTGGAGTCGTCATCTCGTAACTGGACACTTGAGAATTTGCCAGATCATAGGGACCCAATGCCGCATAGATATTGTTGCGCAAGGGGAATCGCCCCACGAACATGGCCGCTCGTCCAGGGGAACACTCCGGCATCGACCAGGTATTCCGGAACCTCACGCCAGCGCTGGCGACAGCATCGATATTCGGCATGCGCGGCGGCGTACTTCCGCCATACCCAAAGGACTTCATTTGATCGACGCCGACGTCGTCCATGATGACAAAGAGGATGTTTGGCCCCGACCCCGTTGAACTTCCACCGCACCCGCTCATCATTACGACGACCAGGCAAGTAAGCGGGGAAAACAATGACGTCACTGGTGATGCCAGGACATGTCGACGGGATTCCTGGGCAACCGGCGCAGGTTTCGAGTGTTTGCGGCAATAGGGGAAATTGGCTTGCACAGCTCGGCGTTTCCGGGAGCAATACCCTGATGGATCCGCAACTGTCCTACCGGCCGGGTCAGCCGTCTGTGCGGTAACCGTCAGACCAGCCAATTGCGCGGCGGCGTAGCCTGGACCGCCGGACTAGCGCATCAGCATACGGACTACTGCGAGGCGCATAGGAAATGCCGCCCCGAGTCCTTACCAGTTATGGGCGAAGCAGGTCGAAGATCGGTTATGGGCGAATACCCTACGTGCGTAGCACGTCGGAGTACCCTTTTAGACCGGTATCCCACGGAATTCAGGACAGTCCTTATCACTTGCACGTGGGACGACAGGCTCCAGCATCAGCTGGCGATAAAGGCGCACCGGCTTGCACAAATCATTCACCGTGTTCGTGTGATGAGGCGATTCACCCTGCGACCCGCGCGGACTGTGAAGCTCTTCAGGTGATCACGCCAGGGATGCATTCCAACCGGGGCGGGCTGCATGCCGGCGCGGCGTAGAAAGGTATTGAAGTTGTGCGCCTCACCGCGCCGCGCGATATCCGGCGTGCGAAAGGTGATGCTGAAGGAAACCGAAACTTCCGATCCGTTTTTAACGTAGTGCGGCGCGGTAACCGGGAAATGCAGGCCGAAGCCCGGCTTCAGGTCAAACGTCCAACCCTTTGTTTCGAGTTCGTCGCGAAAGACCAGGTTGCGATGGGCGCCGCCGTAGTGTTGCTCGAGCTCTTCCGCGGAAAGGATGGTCGGGTCGTGGCCGTCGAACAGGCGAATGCGTTTGCTGCCGCGAATCTGCAACAGGAAATTGTGTTCCGGGTCCATGTGATAAGGCGTCACCGATCCCGGAGACGAGATGAAGATGAACCCTTGCGCGAGACACATGCCCGGCCGGATGGGCTCCGAGTGGCTGGCTACTTCGGCGAGGCATTGGTGCAGCAGAACACGATAGTCCGGATCGTTTTCGACGTATTTGAGCACCAGCCAGGACTTGCACTGGGCGATGCGGCGAATGGTTTCCTCGGCGCTGAGTCCGGTGCGCGGCGTGCTGTCGGGAGGCTGGTTGACGGGAATATTCCCCGCGTTGTACTCGACGTCGGCCTCCGGAAGGGTTTGTGCCAACCGCAGCAATCGTGGCAGTTCGAACAGAGGGTTGCCCACCAAATGGTGGCCGATGAAAAACGGCTTGCGATCGAAGCATTCCCGGAATGCCTGCGGATCCACTTGCAATAGCCGGCCGTCCGGTTCGGCGCCGATGCCTGCGGAAAGCTTCGATGCCTGCTCCATCAGACTGGAGCGCATAAGGCACCTTTCGATTCAATCTTGCTTTTCCCGCGAACCAGATGGCTCAGCCATTTGCCTGCCGGGTAGGCCGATATCATCAGATCGCCTGCGATTCTTCCCGTGGAAACCAGCACCGTGTTGATGGTCCTTCGGTCTGTCAGCAGCCGGTTGATCATGGGATGATCGGAATCCGCACAGGAATCGATCCAGGCAAAACGCGAGTCGGCGTGCAGGTGCGCCAGAACGTCCAGCGTCACCTGGACTCCTGGCGAATACTTGGCGAAGGCTTCGTCGTAGGCGATCTTGAAAGCGAAATTGCCTCCGCCGGTATGGAAGCTCAACAGCATGGCCACCGGTCGGCCGTCCAGCAAAAGCCCGTGCAGCAGCACTTGGCCGCGGGCCAAGCCGTTTCGCGCAACTTCCTGTACATACGCGCGTTGATCGGCATTCGTTTGCAGCGCCGTTCCCTCGCGTGCTTTCCAGCCGCTGGCTTCCAAACGCAGGAATTCCTCAATCCAGTCGTCGGCTGCGTCGGATTGCCGCAAGGTGACAAATTCCAGGCGGCCCAACTCGCCGAGGCGCCTTCGCTGACGGCGATATTCCTTGCGAATTCCGCCGGACAAGGCATTGCGCAGATAGACTTCAAGGTTTTCGCCGCGCTTCCACATGGCACGTGTGGTGCTGCTCGTGACCCGCGCCAATGAACCGGTCGCATCGGTGTGCTCGATGAGAAGGCGGTGAAAGGGTCCATCACCGCCGACAAGTGAAAAATCCACCACTGCGGCGCAGGGATCTCTTGCGGCCCATTCCAGCAGCGCTCCCAGAGTCTTGCCGGCGCGCTCGGCACGAACCAGCGGCGTGCACAGAAAACAGTGCAAATGTTGCCAGAGCCGGACGGCGCGAATCGGCAGATCGCGGAAGCGGGAGAGCAACTCCATGGGGAAGAAGCCCTGCAGCCGGGCAGTCCCTGCGGGATCGTTCGGAATTGTTTCGTAGATGAAAATGAAGCGCAGGGATTTTCCCTGGCCCAGCGCTTTTATCGCCGGCATCAGCACCCAGGGTTCATAAAAGGCATTGCATTCCATGGCGTGATCGGCCAGATCCTGCCAGGCTGCTGCATGGTCCTGAAGCTCTTCTGCCTTCTCGACGACGACAACTTTCAGTGTCGAATCCGGTATGGCTGAGCCCACGAGTTGGCGCCGGTGTCCGGCAGCCGCGCGGGCCGAAGGCTCCCCGATCGCGGCGCCGAGGGCCGAAAAGAAAGTACCGGTGAAATTGATCCCCATCCCCTTGACGCCTTGTCACTGCTCCCTGCAGCGGGCCGCTGAAGCTTTCATTGAAAGCGCAGCAATGGGATGTATTGAACCAACTCGGCTTTTTCCACACGCGTTCGCCCCTTGGTCCGTTTGGGCCATGGGGGTGAGGGGTGAGGCGTGAGGAGTGAGGGTGAGGGTGAGGCGTGAGGCGTGAAGCGTGAGGGGTGTCAATCCTTGGGCTCTTACCCCCTCACCCCTCACGCCCGATCCAAGCCGCCAGTACATCCAACATCTGCGCCCGGACCTGCGCATCCTTGCGCCCGCTGCGGGCGGGGACGTGGAAAGAATGATTGGCATCCTGGAATGTCTGCAGGGTTGCGCGCGAGCCGAGTTTTTCAACGACCGGCTCGAGAAGCGTCAAGTCCGCGAACTCATCGCGCGTGCCTTGCAGGAACAGCATCGGGACCTCGACCTCGAAAAGATGCTCGGCGCGCTCGTCCGACGGGCGGCCAGGTGCATGCAGCGGAAAGCCGAGGAACGCGAGACCGCGAACCCCTGGCAGCGGTGCTGCTGCTTGCGCCTGCGAAGTCATGCGTCCGCCGAAGGACTTGCCGCCGGCGAACAGGGCAAGCTTTGGCAGCAGGCGTGCCGCCTCGGCGACCGCAGCGCGCACGGTCGCTTGCGCAAGCTTCGGGCTATCGGGCCGCTTCGAGCCTCGCTCCATATAGGGAAACTGATAGCGCAGTGTCGCGATGCCACGCTGCGCCAGTTCATTCGCAATCGCCGCCATGAACGGATGGCCCATGCCCGCACCGGCGCCGTGTGCGACGACGTAACCGGCATGAGCGCCGCGGGGGTTCTGCAGCAAACCCGACACGCGCTGTGCGTCATCCACTGGGATCGTTACCGCCTTCGGACTTGCGGACGTTTTCACGATCTTGCCGGGCCGGGCTTTGCGGCAAAGCGCATCAGCGCTTGCGCATAGGCCGGGGCCGTCGGCTCGTGCATGAAGTACGCGTAGATCTCGCTCCATCCGCTGGCCGCCAGGCGTTGCGCCCATTGCTGCAGGTCGTGATCCGAGTAGGTCTCCAGTCGCAGCCGGACGTAGCCCCAGGAAGCCGTTTGTACAAGCGGCGGCGCAGTGGCGTCTTCGCGTTCCGAAAGACAAAGTGCCGCGCCAGCGCGCTTGAGCGCGTCGTAAACATCGTCGGCAAACCAGGTGTCATTCCGAAACTCGAATACCGCGTTGTGCCCTTCGGGAAGCAGATGCAGAAACTCGCTCAGGCGCGGCAGATCTTTTTTCATGTCCGGGCGCAGTTGAAAGAGCACCGGACCGCGCTTGGCGCCCAGAGCAGCAAGATTGCGATAGAGATAGGCGACGGGCTCGGCAGCCGAGTCTGACTTGAGCCGCGCCAAGTGGGTGATGCGTTGGGACGCCTTGATCGAGAACCGAAAATCTGCCGGCGTCGTTTCAGCCCAGGTCGCAAGCATCTCGGTCCGGGGCATGCGATAGAAGGTGTTGTTGATCTCGACCGTCGGCAAGCGCTCCGAGTACCAGGCCAGCATGTCAGTGGGCTTGATGTCGGCGGGATAGAAATTTCCCTTCCACTCCTTGTAGGAAAAGCCGCTTGCACCAGCCAGGCATCTAGACGCCATGAAGGGTCGCTCCACTATATATATCTATATTTTGTACCAGCCGACTTGGGGGAAGCCTGATTTCCTTGCGACCCGCCGACTCGGGGCAAGTTCGATGGGATCCCAGGCCGATATCGCTCGATCTTGATAATGTCAGGCACGCAGCCCGATCCATCGCCCAGGTTCGGTGCGAAGCGTGCCCGATTTTTGCGCGCAGACGCAAGCGCGTTACAGACGATTTCAAAAGCGGTAGTATCTTTTCAGCCTCATCGTTCGACCAAAGAAGAAGTCTTCCCAGACCAGACCGTCTCACTTCGAAAGGGGAAAATCATGCAAGCACGGCCACGGCATTCTTCTGTACGGCATTCTTCTGTTTCAACATTGATTGCTACACTGATCGCACTGGTGTTTTTCAGCGCCGCGTTGCCGCTGCGCGCCGAAGTGACGGATGACATGTTGCTGAACGCGTCGAAGGAGTCCGACAACTGGCGTATGGTCGGGCGCGACTATGCCGGTTCGCGCTTCAGTCCGCTCAAGCAGGTCAACAGCAAGAACATAAAACGGCTGGTCCCCAAGTGGACTTTCTCGCTGGGGACGCTGGATGCACAGAACACGACTCCGCTCGTCAGCGACGGCGTGATGTACGTAACTGCCGCGCATGGTCGCACCTATGCAGTCGATGCCAAAACCGGAACGATGATCTGGCAATACGCACACCAGCTGCCCGAAGACGTAGGCAAGGCTATGTGCTGCGATATCGGTAACCGGGGCGCGGCGCTCTACAAAGACAAGGTCTTCGTGTCGACACCCGATGCGCACGTCGTTGCGCTCGACATGAAGACCGGCAAGAAAGTATGGGACGTGGGTCTTGGCGATTACAAGCTGTCGTACACCATGACGGTTGCGCCGCTAGTGGTCAAGGGCAAAGTCGTGGTGGGATTGTCCGGCGCGGAGTATCCGACGCGCCTGTTCATCGAGGCGCTGGATGCGGAAACCGGCAAACAGGCCTGGCGGCGTTACACGATTCCGGCGCCCGGCGAGCCCGGTTCGGACACCTGGGGCAACGATCCCGACAATCTGAAATACGGCGGAGCCTCGGCCTGGATCACGGGTTCGTACGATCCGCAAACCAACCTCATCTACTGGGGTACCGGCAATCCCAATCCCGACTGGGATGGGGTGGGGCGTGAAGGCGACAACCTGTACTCGAATTCAACCCTTGCGCTCAATGCCGACACCGGTGAAATGCAGTTTTATTTCCAGTACACGCCGTTCGATGTCTGGGACTTCGATGGCGTGAACGAAAACATTCTCGCGGATCTGGACGGCGAGAAAGTGTGGCTGCATGGCGATCGCAACGGGTTCCTCTACAAGATCGATCGCACCAACGGAAAATTCAAGTATGGCAAGGAAATCTCGAAGGTGAACTGGGCTACGGGCTTTACACCGGAAGGCCGGCCCATCGTCAACCAGGAGAAAGTTCCGACATACACTTACGAGGCGAAAGACATTTGCCCCGCATCGGAAGGCGGCAAGTGGTGGAACCCCATGAGCTACAGCCCGGAGAAGAAAATGGTCTTCGTGCCGAGCCGGGAAATCTGTACCGACATCAAGAGCGCCAAGGGCGAGCGTGCGGAAGGCAAACCGCACTGGGGCATCGGCAGCATCAAATGGAACAAGGGCCATGGCCAGCTGGTTGCGTTCGACGCCAAGACCGGCAACAAGAAATGGACTGTCAACGCGCCGTCGCCTTTCATGAGCGGCGTATTGACCACGGGCGGCGGCCTTGTTTTCGCGGGAACACCGGAAGGCGAGTTCAAGGCCTATGACCAGGACACCGGCAAGGAACTCTGGTCCTATCAGACCGGCTCCGGCATCGTCGGCAGCCCGATGAGCTTCTCGATCGGCGGCAAGCAATACATCGCGGTTCCTTCGGGCTTCGGCGGCTGGACCGGCTGGGCTACCATCGGCGGGGGCGGAGCGCCCCATCTGAAGGACAGCCGCAAGGGCGGATATGTAACAGTGTTCGGCCTGTTCGACGAATAGACCGGAACGCGTCAGAAAAAAGCGGCGGCAAGCCGATTTGCCGCCGCTCACCATCAACCGTCGGCACCCACAAATGAAATCATTTTTTCGCTCGCCTGCACCAACGATAGCCGGCGTTGCTTTCGGCTGTGCGCTCCTGCTGTCGGCGCTTGACCTTGCCGTTGGCCAAGAAGAACTCAAGAACCCGTTCGATGGCGACGTCACTGCGGCGGCAGAAGGGAAGAAACTGTTTCTCAAGATGGGATGCTATGCGTGCCACGGCCATGAAGCGGAAGGCGCGGTCGGGCCGGATCTGACCGACGACGAATGGATTTACAAGCCGACCGACGCCATGATTTTCAACACCATCAACAGAGGCAGGCCCGGCACCGTGATGGCGCCTTTTGGCGACCAGCTCAAGCCGGAAGAGATCTGGAAAATCGTGGAGTGGCTGCGCTGGAAGAATCGGCAGCGCAAGGCGCCCGAATCGAAGTAGCATGTTTGTTGCGCCACGTCTTCAACACGAGAAGCAGGTAAGTGGCATGGCCGCGTTTGCTTATCTGGCCGGGATCTTTGTGATCGTCGCGGTCCTGGTCGATTGGAACTGGTTCTTCTCGCATCCGCGAGCCAGATTTTTCGTCGACGCGTTCGGGCGCAACGGAGCGCGCGTGTTTTACGGCATTCTGGGCTGTGCGATGCTGTATCTCGGATTCTATTTGCAACAGCTCACGCCGGCATGAAAGTCGCACTGCGCGCTGCGATTGCGGTCGTCCTGGCTTTGCAGCTTGTGTTCGCGCTTGCGCGTGCAGACGCGGCCGAAAGCGGGCCGGCTTTTTCTGTCTTGCTTTTTTCCAGGACCGCCGGATTCCGCCACGACTCGATTGCCGCGGGCATCGCCGCCATCGGCGCGCTCGGCGAGCAGAACAATTTCCGGGTCGATGCAGGTGAAGACGCAAAGGTGTTCACCGACGAAAACCTGGCGCGGTATCAGGTGGTGATTTTCATGAATACGACGGGCGAAGTGCTCGACGCTGGCGGGCAGGCGGCGTTCGAAAAATTCATCCGGGGCGGTGGAGGATTCGTTGGCATCCATGCGGCGAGCGATACCGGATACGACTGGCCGTGGTACGGCGGCCTGGTCGGCACCTATTTTCTGCGCCACCCGGCTATCCAGCCCGCGACGTTGAAGGTCGTTGATGCTTCCCACGTCTCGACCCGGCACTTGCCCCTCGAATGGCGACGCACCGACGAGTGGTACGACTTCCACCACGGTCTCGACGCGGACGTCACAGTCCTGATCCGCATCGACGAAACGACTTATCGCGGCGGCAGGATGGGCGCCGATCATCCGATGGCGTGGTATCACAAGTACGGTGGGGGCCGTGCCTGGTATACGGCGCTCGGACATACCATCGCTTCTTACGCGGAACCGCTTTTCCTCGAACATCTCCGCGGCGGCATCCTGTGGGCGGCCGGACTCGCGCAGAATTAGTGCTCGATCTGCGCGCCTAATCGTGCGCCGCGCGGAAACGGCATCCCCTTAACTCCCATCCAGAGTTGTCCAGCGCGTTAAAGCCTGAGAACTCTTCGGTTCCGTCAGCTTGAGACCTTCAGGCAAGAGCCTTCGCCACGATTGCCACGCTGTGTTCGATCCGGAGTGTGTCGGGTGGGCTCGCTAGCCATTGAAATGGGCAATTCGCACATTTATACTTAACATAACACCGGCAAAGGAAAACGTCGACATGGTTTCCCGTCGACCGAACGCAGCGTGGGCAAATCAATACGGATTCGAGAACGACGGACATTTATCACGTGTCATTGCAACCTTGACGACGCGCAAACCTTTTCCTGGAGGCAGAGCTTGTTGAGGGAGTCGAGCCTGGGCCGTCACCACCACCGCCGCCGAACCCGTGGCCCGCTGTGTGGGAATGGATGAGGAACAACCATGCTGGCTTGCGGGGAGAAGAGGCGCTTGATGATGGTGTACCACATTGCCACCGACGATTTTGCCGAAGCCGTTAGAAACCTCTGGAAAGAAATTGATGCGTTATCGAGAGACGAGTATTTGGAGTGGGCTGAATCCGTGCAAAAGGCGCGCTTGGACTGCGAAAGCGCGCGTTGCGAGTTTGAGCGGCATGTGAGCGTGCACCAATGCTGATCGCCGATAGAAAGCGGCCGATGGTGATTCCTCCGATTCCACAGAGAGGCCAACGTGATGTCCGTTTCGGCCCATGAAGCGCCTCCCCATTGCCGCGTTCTCGTCGTGGATGACAACGCGGATGCCTGCGATAGCACCGCCACGCTGTTGCATTGCTTGGGTTACGATGCCCGCACGGCCTTCAGCGGCTTTCAGGCCATCAGCAAAGCGGCCTCTTTCGCTCCGCACCTGGTACTGCTCGACATCGAAATGCCCGATATGGATGGCCTCGAAGTCGCGCGTGTCATGCGAAGGATCTCTGACAGCAAAGAACCCGTCATTGTCGCGGTATCGGATTTCGACTCGCTTTTCCACAAACGGCAGTGCGCGACGGCGGGTATTGATTACTATCTGCTAAAGCCGGTGGACCCGATCGCATTCGACCAGTTGCTATGGTTCGTGCGGAATGAGGGGACCACGATGCGCGAAAGAACTCAAAACCTAAAACGCGAAAAGGCATCGACGTGCTTTGAGTTGTTGCGCACTCAGGTGGAATTTGGTGGACTCGTACTCGATGTGGCTGCCACAAGCATAGAACCCTCGACCAGGAATCGGTGCTTTGAAAAAGTGCATCGCCTGGAACAAAGGATGTCTACCTTTCTTGCAGACGAAAAGGGGTTTTCATCCCGGCAGATGGATACGCTTCAGGTATTGCTTGCGGAGCTTCAAGTTCGTTTGTCGGCGATGGGAAACTCTGTGTAACACGCGGTCCGGATGCGTCGATACCGGAACACAATTAATTCAGCTGCAATGTGCTACCTGGCTCCTCGCCGGAAACGGTATCCCTTGAAGCTGAGGATCATGCCATCCAGGGTGATCTGCTCGAGTTTCAGCCCAGGCGCCACCTCCTCGCCTTCGTGCATCAGGTGGTTGTTGATCCCGACCAGACGCTTGGCGGGATCGTCGGAATAGGCATGAACCATGATCGACATGGCGGGCAGTTCTTTCTGGATTGCAACCGGCAGTTCGGCTATCGGTACCGCTGTTTCTTCCGGCGCGGACTCATCGGTATTCATGGCCTTGTCTGATCGCGGCGTTTTTCCCGACCCGTTCGCAGGTGTATCGCGTGCCCCATCCGCCTTGGCAAAACCTTTACCCGTGTTGCGCCGTGCCTTCACTGGCTTGGTCGCTTTTTTTTGTGCTTCCGTCGCTGAACGGCCCGTTGCGGCAGACCCGCTTGCAGCGGCGTCCGCACTGGACGACGCTGCCGGCACGGGTGGTACGAGCGGCGCCGCGGGCGGAATAGCCGGCTCCGACTTGGCGATTCCTTCCTGCGACGTTGTCCCGGTCGGGTTCACGACCTGATCGGGCGGTTTCGTGACAGCCACGACAGTCGCCTCTCGCTGCCGTTGCCACGGCCGCGTCAAGCCAATTGCAACGCCGGCGCTCACCAGCACCAGCGCAAACAATCCGTACCACACCAGCGCCCGACGCCTGGTCTCAACCGGCGCAGCGTGCGCCGCCAGCAGAGTCGGCGGCGCGCCGCGCCGGCGCTGCTGATCGGATTTACGCAGGGCATCGAGGATATACGACATTACTAGTGTCTCAACCCACTAATTCGCGGCTGAAAACCCGACGAGAATAGGCGCCATGCTGTGTTGCGAATCCTCGCCAGGTGTGCGCACCGGAGCGCGGAGCAGGGGCCCCGTGGGGATGCGACCGTGGAGGTGTGCACAAGACCGCGATGAAACTCGGTGCGCTTGCATCCCGCTACCGGGTCGCATCCCCGCAAGCGGGGCCCCTGCTCCGCCGTCCGTGGGCGCACCTGGCTGCGGTTCGTGCCTTGCCTGACGCCGATTTCGCGGGTTTTCCAATCATCCCTGGTTTGCTGTCGAGGGTGTTCCAGTATGCGTGCTCGATGGCAAGATCTTGCCCGCAAATTAATGGGTCGAGACACTAGTTGTCCCCTTGCCTGCGCACCAGTTTTGGCGCCGC
>Ga0207675_100000696_pt1 | contig 33263 bp, 28 predicted proteins | sample KBSSwiS42_FD_184305 | JGI IMG/M metagenome (GOLD analysis project Ga0207675, IMG submission 184305) | Switchgrass rhizosphere microbial communities from Kellogg Biological Station, Michigan, USA - KBS Switchgrass S4-2 (SPAdes) (version 2) | ecosystem: Host-associated > Plants > Roots >...
CGTGCCCGTCGAATTCTTTTGCGAGCGCGCTCGCAGATCCGAGTGCGACAAGGTTTGGCACGGCTTCAGTTCCGGACCGGCGTCCTTGCTCTTGTCCACCGCCGATAATGAACGGCGGCAGGTTTATTCCGTTGCGCACATACAATGCGCCGACGCCCTTTGGCGCATGAAACTTGTGACCGGAAATCGAAAACAGATCGACCGGCCAGTTGTGCAAATCGAGCCGAATCTTTCCGACGGCCTGGACACCGTCGATGTGAAAAACCGCGTCGGAATGCTCGCGAACGATCTTTCCAATCTCTTCAGTCGGAAACAGTACGCCAGTTTCATTATTCGCCAGCATGATGGAAACAATCCCGGTGTCGCGTCGAAGGGCCTTTCGCAAATCATCAAGGTCGATGTGGCCTTGTTCGTCGACGTCCAGCCAAGTTACTTCGCAGCCGATCTCGGCAAGATGCTCGCAGAGTTTGCGCACCGCTTCATGTTCGACGCGTGTCGTGATGATGTGTCGGCGATTTGGGTTCTGCTCGAGAAAGCCACCAATCGCCCAGTTGTTCGATTCAGAGCCGCAGGAAGTGAACACGATTTCGCTGGGCAATCGCGCGCCAAGTAACTCGGCGACTTGCCGGCGGGCAGTTTCGACGGCCGCCCGCGACTCGCGGCCGAGGGCGTGGCCCGATGAAGGGTTGCCGTAGTGCGTTGTGAGAAACGGACGCATTGCCTCGAATACTTCGGGGGCGACTTGCGTGGTCGCATTGTTGTCGAGATAAATCATTGATTGAACTGCGCAGTATAACCGATACTCTGCGCTTGCCGGGTGCCGCTGAACGAGAGCGGTGCTCATCCATCCTGAATGCTTGCTATCGTCTATTTGGTCGCTGTCACATACTTCGGAGATCTAATCTGCCGTCGGTTCTTTCGCTTTAACTCAATTCAACATCGCGTTGCGGCCGGTTTTTTGGTCGGGCTTTTACTGTCCACTTGGATCGTTTTTCTCAGCGCAGTGCTGTTTCATCGAACCAGCCAGCCTTTGATTGCGGGGAATCTCGTCTTTCTTGTGCTGGTCGCTGTTGTTGTGCTCGCTTCGCGCCGTTGGCCAAGTAAGGACAGTGATGATTACTCCGCTCGACCGCCGGGACATCGGTATTGGGATTTTGTTTGGCTCGGAGCCTGTTTGGTGTTCGCGTGCTGGTTGATGTTCGCCACACTCGGCTTCAAAGACGGCCAATTTCAGATCGCCTTCAAGGCGTGGACTGACTTTGGCGCCAACGTTTCCCTGACGCAGAGTTTTGCGCTCGGTAAGAATTTTCCGCCGCAGCATCCGTTTTTTCCGGGCGAGTTCATCCGCTATCACTTCCTCTTTTGGTTTCAGACTGGGAACCTGGAGTTTCTCGGATTGAATCCAGTCTGGAGCATCAACCTGCTCAGCCTATTGTCATTGCTCGCGCTAATGATTTTGATCGCGACACTCGGCGAGGTTCTTTTCAAGTCACGCGTCGTGGGAAGATTAGGTGCTTCCCTCTTTTTCTTTTCGAGTTCGCTTTCGTATTTGCCTTTCCTGCGCTCGCAGTCGGGAATCCGAGGCGCGTGGAACACGATTACCGGCGCCACGGAATTTCTGCCTTCCGGCTATCCATTTCGCGGCGAGACTTGGGGCGTTCTTTCGGCGAATGTTTTCGCTTACCAGCGGCACTTGATCAGCGGTATTGCTTTATTTTTCGTCGCGTTGATTTTTGCCGTCGACGAATATCAGCGGCGCGCTGCGATCAAGAAAATGAGGCCGCCTGAAACAATTCTGCCTATTGTTGAGGAGCCGGCGAGCGAAGCAATTCCGCAGGAGCAGCCAGCCGAAGTTGGTCGTCATGACCAACTTGATCCATCTTTGGACAAGACCTCGTTCACCGGACTTCCATCATGGATTTTTGCCGGCGTCCTGATTGGCTTATTGCCTTACTGGAACAGTCCAACATTTGTCGCAGGCCTCGCCGTGTTTGGCTGTTTGCTCGTTCTTGCGCCGCTGCGGAGCAGGACAGCAACCTTGCTGGTGGCGGCAACCGCCGTCGGGTTGCCACAGGTGCTGATGCTGAGATCCGGCAACACGATTACTTACTCATTATTCAATCCGGGCTACACGCTTGAAAGCGTTTCGTTGTGGTTAATTGTGAAGTATCTCGCGTGGACGTTCGGTGTGAAATGGATTCTGCTCGGTGTCGCTCTCGTTTTCGCAACTGGATTTCAACGAAAACTGCTGCTCGCCTTCACCAGCCTCGTCGCAATCGTATTTCTATTTCAACTCAGCGTAGATGTCTTCAACAACCACAAGTTGCTAAACATTTGGGCGACCGGCGTGAACGTTTATGCGGCGTTCGCGCTCTGGCAAATTGCGAAGCAGAAGATCGCGGGGCCGATTCTTGCGATCGTGTGGGCGATTGCCACCGTTTTCGGAGGCGTCATCGACCTGTTTCCGTTGCACAACGATCCGATGTTAGCCGTACCGTACAAAGATGATCGGCTCAGCCAGTGGCTGTTGACGAACACTCAACCGTCCGACATTTTTCTCACGCATACGCTGTTAACGCATCCTATTCTGTTCACCGGCCGTAAGATTTACCTTGGCTATACGCTCTTCGCTTGGACCGCTGGGTATAACGTGCCGGATCGCGAGGCACTCTATCGACAGATGTTTCAGGAGAGCGATCCGGAACAACTAAAACGATTGCTACGCGATAACAACATCGCGTACGTCGCGATTGATGACGGCGTCCGCCACAACGAGTCATTGCCGGAATTCAACGAATACGTCTTCGATCAAAGTTTTCAAAAAGTCTTTGAAGACACCGGGCACGTTTACGACAACGTCGTGATCTACAGAGTGCCGTGACATTTGCTCCCAGCCAGATGAAGACGTGTGTTCGACAACGGCCTCTCGCCTTCGGCATAATCGACGCATGTCTCAGTTGAATGAAAATGTAGTGCTCGATGCGCTGCGGCAGATCAACGATCCTGATCTGCACAAGGACATCGTTACGCTTGGCTTCATAAAAGATCTCGTCATTAATAACGGCAACGTCTCGTTTCGAATAGTCTTGACGACTCCGGCGTGTCCAGTGAAAAGCGAAATGGAAAGCGCGGCGCGGGAATTAGTTAGCGCGATTCCCGGCGTGCAGGCCGTGCAGGTAACTATGGACGCGGAAGTCCCGAAAGGCCGCGGCCTCGGCGACAAAGTCTCAGTGCCGGGCGTGAAGAACATCGTCGCAGTTTCGTCAGGGAAAGGCGGCGTCGGCAAGTCGACCGTGGCCGTCAATCTTGCCGTCGCGCTGGCATTGGATGGCGCGAAAGTCGGTCTAATGGATGCAGATGTCTATGGTCCGAACGTGCCGATCATGCTGGGCGCGGGAAATGAACGACCCGAAATTGACGTCAACAAACTGGTTCCGATTGAAGCGCACGGCGTCAAGTTAATTTCGATGGCCGTTTTGCAGCCGGGCGACAAGCCTCTGATCGTTCGCGGACCAATCCTGCACGGCCTGGTGAAGCAGTTTCTTTCCGATGTGAAGTGGGGCGAGCTGGACTACTTGATCGTTGACATGCCGCCCGGCACCGGGGACGTGCAATTGAGTCTTGCTCAACTCGTGCCGGTACAGGGTGCTGTGCTCGTGACAACGCCGCAGGAAGTTGCGTTGATCGACGTGCGTCGAGCACTGCGGATGTTTGAGACGGTCGCTGTTCCCGTGCTCGGCGTCGTCGAAAACATGAGTTACTTTATCGCACCTGACACCGGCACGCGCTACGACATTTTTGGCAAAGGCGGCGGGGAAAAACTCTCGGACGAATACGGCGTACCATTTCTCGGGTCAGTTCCGATCGGGATTGAAGTCCGGGAGGGCGGCGACAAAGGTATTCCCGTAGTGATCGGCCAGCCCGATTCTCCACAGGCCAAAGCTTTTCGCAAAGTTGCTGAGGAAGTCGCTCGCCAGGTCTCGATCGAAGCGATGAAGCCGGAGCTTGTTGTTTTGAAAAAATCTCAGTAGACTGGCTTCGGCGACAAGACTGAAATCACCATTTTAGGATTGAAAACAGGAGTTTATTAGAATATGTCAGCGAATCCAGCAACAACGACCCCCGTGGCACCCGCCGCGCCGGCCGCACCGTCGGTGAATTTGAGTGTCTCAGAACCTGCGGCCGTTGAAATCAAGAAATTCATGTCCAGCGAAGAGGGTCTGCCCGAGACTGCAGGCCTGCGCGTGCGCGTGGTGCCTGGCGGCTGTTCGGGATTTCAATACAGCTTGAACATTGAAGAAGCATCGCGACAGGGCGATTTCATTCTGGACGACAAGGGTGTGCGCCTGTTCGTCGATATGTTCAGCGCGCAATACCTGAACGGCGTCGAGATCGATTACGTCACGAACGTGATGGGTTCCGGTTTCACCTTCAAGAATCCGAATGCGACCGGCAGCTGCGGCTGCGGCTCTTCGTTCACCGCATAGTGTCAGAAGGGGAGCGATAGCGACCGGATCAAAAAAGACTCTTTAGAATTACAGCGACTCGGCCTGATACTTCGGTATCGGGCCGAGTTTGTTTTGCGGTACGTGTCGGAAGCCCGACCGTAAGGGATGGCAACGTTCGGTAATCTCAACGTTGGATGATCGCGCAACTTGCCCTCCCTGACGGTCGGGCTTCAGACACCTTCAGGCTTTTGACATCGCTGCCGATGAAAGTCATTCACGCCTCATCGCCGCACGAAATCGATCAGGCTCGCGAACTCTTTCGCGAATACGAAGCCTGGCTGAACCTCGATCTCTGTTTCCAAAATTTCGAAAAGGAGTTGGCTGAGTTGCCGGGCGCATACGCACCGCCTGGCGGCCGGCTGCTGCTAGCGTTCGACGATAACGAGTTGGCTGGATGTGTTGCGTTGCGAAGATTGAATGATAACGTTTGTGAAATGAAGCGGCTATTTCTCCGACCGCAATTTCAAGGTCGCGGTCTCGGCAGGGAATTAGCGGAGCGAATCATCGAAGAAGACCGCGCCATCGGCTATCAAAAAATGCGTCTCGATACGCTTTCGGAACAGATGGGAAGTGCGATAAGGCTCTATCGCGCTCTGGGCTTTCAAGAGATTGCGCCGTACTACAAGAACCCCGTCCCCGGCGCATTGTTCATGGAGTTGCTGTTGTGAAAGTGAACTTGCTCAGTGCTTTCGATCGAGAAGCTTCCATCCCGTCGGGAGCACCGCCGCAGCCAAAGCGATCTTGATGATGTCGCCGGGAATGAACTTCAGCACAGTGAATTGGAATGCGACCAAGGGTGAGGTTCTTGTAAGAAAAGAAAACCACAGACAGCCGCACAGAATAATCACCACAGAACCCGCGGCCATGGCGGCGACAGCAGTCAGATACTTTCGATCCCATCCCTGTTCAGCAAACGCGCCGGTGATGAATGCTGCGGCCGGAAACGCGATGAGATAACCGGCCGTCGGTCCCATGAGGTGTGCCACGCCGGCCGCGCCGCCTGCGAAGAAGGGAAGACCGCTCGCGCCTTCGATCAGATAAGCAATCATCGCCATCGCGCCTAACCGCGAGCCGAGGAGGGCGCCTGTCAACAGCACCGCAAATGTTTGTCCGGTGATTGGAATTGGGCCAAGAGGAATAACAATTTGCGCCGACAGCGCGGTCAGTAAACTGAATCCGATCACCAAGCCAACCTGCCGCACGATGTCGAACGGAGTGAGTGCGGCTTGTAAAAGAGTTTCATTTTTCGCGACGGCTACATTCATCAATTCTGACCTCTGATATCTGACTTCTGATGTCTGTCTTTACGGTCTTACACATAATACTGGACAGGGCGCGTTGCGAATAATGAACTCCGCTGTGCCCGTCATCCGCTCGTCGCCGCCGCAGCATAAAACTGTCGTGGTGGCGATGAGATCCGCTTTGTGACGACCAGCATGTTCGACGACTGCTTCCCCCACGCCGCCATGAACACGGCGGACCTTGCCGAACAATTCGGGCGCGCCGGCTTCTTCGAAGAACCGTTGCAGGGTTGCCTTGCCGCCATCAGCCGGTTCTTCGTCGCCTTCGGCAAACACGCAAAGCGTCTCAAGCTTTGCTTTCGTCTTGCGCGCAATTGATGTAGCGACGGGCAAAATCTGTTTTGACTTCTCAGACAGATCAGTCGCGAACACGATGGTCGCGAATCGATCGATAGGCCGTGTCGTGCGGCGCGGTCCGTACAAACGCGCGATTAGTGTCGGGATCTTAGAATCGCGCGCAATCTGTTCGGCGACGCTGCGCCCAAGAAAAAACTGCGCCACGTCTGAACGCCCGTGCGATGCCATCACGATTAGATCGCAAATCCGCTCCTCAGCGGTGCGCATGATCACCTGTGCGGGATCTTCATCATTTACTTTGGGAATAATCGTCTCGACAACTTTGACCGATGACGCGCCGGTGGGCAGTCCCGGAAATTCGTAGCGTGACGTTTCCGTGATGTGCGGGTCGCCGCCGTGAGCGATATGTACCGACTGCACGATCGCGTCGAACTGCGCGGCGATCGCCACCGCCAGCGGAAATGCGCTGTTTGCGACCGAGGAAAAGTCTGTCGGAAATAGGATCGACCGAATCATGGCATCCTGCGCAATTACACTTCGCTCAGTACAAGTGCCGACACATACAGTGCGAGCCACTCGCGTAAGACTTCCCGCGATGTTCTCACTTTCAGTGAATCTTACTTAAGTTGGGCTGTCCGGTCTAGCTTTCCGCGCCAATTCGCATCTTGTGGAACGAACGCCAGACGAAGTACATCGAGACGAGGAAGAAAATTCCTGCCAGTATGCGGCTGATGATCGGGCCATTCTTGCCGAATTGCCCGGTTTCGCTGCTGACGCTCACTGCCAGCTCAACCGCGAGCAATCCAAAAAGCGTGGTGAACTTGATGACCGGGTTCATGGCGACTGACGAAGTATCCTTAAACGGATCGCCAACGGTGTCGCCCACCACCGTCGCATCGTGCAGCGGCGTGCCTTTCTGCTTCAGATCGACTTCGACGACTTTCTTGGCGTTGTCCCAGGCGCCGCCGGCATTAGCCATGAAAATCGCCTGATATAAACCGAACACGGCAATCGAAATCAGATAGCCGATGAAGAAGAATGGCTCGACGAACGCAAACGCGAGTGTGGCGAAGAAGACTCCCAGGAAAATATTGAACATGCCTTTCTGTGCGTACTGCGTACAGATTTGCACGACCTTCTTGCTGTCAGCGACGGACGCTTTTTCGACACCTTCGAGTTTAATGTTCGCTTTGATGAACTCAACCGCGCGATAAGCTCCGGTGGTGACGGCCTGGGTTGACGCGCCGGTGAACCAGTAGATGATCGCGCCGCCGGTAATCAGTCCCAGCAAAAAAGGTGCATGCAGCAACGAAAGACTTTCCGTGCCGCTGGTGAGGCCTTCGGTGAGCGCCATGATGATCGAAAAGATCATCGTGGTGGCGCCGACTACGGCGGTGCCGATGAGCACCGGTTTCGCCGTTGCCTTGAACGTATTGCCCGCGCCGTCGTTTTCTTCCAAAAGATGTTTCGCGCGCTCAAACGCAACCGTCATGTTGTGCTCGCTCTTAAGTTCTTCCGTGATATTCGGCAAATGTTCGATCAGCGATAGCTCGTACACCGACTGCGCATTGTCTGTGACCGGCCCGTAGGAATCTACTGCGATTGTCACCGGGCCCATGCCCAGAAATCCAAAGGCCACCAGGCCGAAACCGAACACCGGCGCGACGTGGATCGTTGCGGTTGAAACCATCAACGCGTCCAGTCCCATCGTGCTCACGATGTAGGCGATTGACATCAGTCCGACAATGCTGATGCCCAGCCAGTACGCCGAGTAATTTCCCGCGACGAAACCTGAGAGGATGTTGAGCGACGCGCCACCTTCGCGCGAGGACTTCACGACTTCCTGCACGTGTCGCGATCCAGTTGAAGTGAAAACTTTGACGAGTTCCGGAATCACGGCGCCCGCCAGCGTGCCGCACGAAATGATCGTCGCCAGTTTCCACCACAGCGTCGGATCACCACCGAGTGTCGGAACCATCAGAAAGGACACGATGTAGGTCAGGACAATCGAGACAATCGAAGTCAGCCAAACCAAGGTAGTGAGCGGCGCTTCGAAATTCATTTCTCCGGCGTTTGCATAACGGGCTTTCGCGATTGCGCTGTTAACGAAATACGACAACGCGCTGGAGACGAGCATCATGATGCGCATCACGAAAATCCACACGAGCAACTGGACCTGCGTTGTCGGATTCGGGACCGCCAGGAGGATGAACGTAATCAGGGCGACGCCGGTGACGCCGTAGGTTTCAAAACCGTCGGCGCTCGGGCCTACTGAATCGCCCGCATTGTCGCCCGTACAGTCAGCAATCACGCCCGGGTTGCGCGCATCGTCTTCCTTAATCTTGAAGACGATCTTCATCAAGTCGGAACCAATATCGGCAATCTTCGTGAAGATGCCGCCGGCGATTCTGAGTGCCGCGGCGCCCAGCGACTCGCCGATGGCGAATCCGATGAAGCACGGACCAGCGTAGTCACCCGGCACAAACAGCAGAATGAAAAGCATGATGAGCAATTCAACGCTGATCAGAAGCATGCCGATGCTCATGCCCGCTTTCAGTGGAATCTCGTAAATTGGAAAAGGTTTTCCTTCCAGGCTCGCGAACGCGGTGCGCGAATTCGCGAATGTGTTGACGCGAATGCCGAACCAGGCCACGCCGTAACTCCCGGCGATGCCGATGAGACTAAACAAGAGAATGATGGCAACCGTGAGTGGGACAGGATGGTCTGGAACGGGGCGCAGAATCCCGAAGTAAGCGATGATGATCGCGGCGATGAACACCCAGAGCAGCATAATGAATTTGCCCTGCGTGATTAGATAGGTCTTGCAGGTTTCGTAAATCAGCTCGGAAATCTCGCGCATCGAGCGATGTACCGGCAGGTTCTTTAACTGAATGAAAATAACCAGTCCGAACAGCAGGCCGAGGAAACAGAAAAGGATGCCGATAAGCAGCAGCCGGTGTCCGTCAATTCCACGAAACAGTACATCTGACAAATCGGGCAGCTTGAGCGCGGCTTCACCGCCATGGCTCTGAGCGAATGCGGCCGGTGTGGTGATACAAAAAGCAATAGCTGCAAACAAAAAGCTGACAACGCGACGGCGCTGCGCCGCGACAAAGTTCGACATCGAATTCACGATCAAAACAGTTCCTTCCTTTACGTTTGAGCGATAGGCGAGAAATTAGCCTGGCTGATAAAGGCGCTATTATTGCGGTTTTTGCGCGAACTGTCCAACCGTGATGACGTAATCAAGTCTCCGATGTGAACCACAAATGTTAGTCGAGCGTATGTAAGTCATCGGTCCGACTGTCATTTTTGTGAAGGAGATGCCGCGATGAAAGCAACCCGACCTGTGTTCATAGCCATTTTGTTACTGCTTTTCACTGGCATGGCGCAGTCAATAGCTGCGCAAGCCAAAGGCGACTCGGATGAAAAGCAGACGATGCAGGAACTTCTCGCAGAAGTGCGCATGCTGCGACAGGCTTTACAGACTGTTCAGCGAATCAACATCGACACCTACCGGAGCCAGTTGCTGGTCGATCGCATCAGGATTAGTCGGGAGGAGATTAGGCGACTTACTGGTTCTCTCAATGAAACTCGCGAGACTTTACGGCGAACCCAACAGACAATCCCGACTTTCACTGAGCAAGTGAAAATGCAGGAGACGCAAGTTCAATTGGAAGTCGACCAATTGAAACGCTCCCAGTGGGAATTCGAGCTGAAGCGATCGAAAGAGATGCTCGAGAATTACAAGTCGCAGATCGAACCAATGAAGGAACGCGAGCAACAACTGCAGGCCGAACTGAACAAAGAAAAAGCGCAACTCGACGAGTTGGAAGGTCGCCTGAACATGCTGGAACGTTCGATCGAGAACGATCGTCAGAAGCTCGACGCGAGCACGTCGCCGAAGACGCCTTAGTTTACGGCGTACTTAAGCTTCAGCGAGTGCCGCTTCGTCTGTCAGTTGTGGTCGTTTGCGGGCGCCGATCCAGTTGCGAATTGAATCAGCGATAACGATCACCGCGGCCGTCATGATGAGCGCCGTTAGAGAAGTGTTGATGTAGCCCTGCGTTGAGGTCAGAGGGTTCTGCGCCTGCGGCCAGAAGATGTCCCGAATTGATTGATAGCCGGCGACGAGCGTCGTGGTTCCCACAAACGAAAGCGGTACGAGCGTTACCCACGCGTATCGCGCCTTGCCCATGTTAATGATGACGGTCGTGGCTACGCACAACGCGACGGCCGCGAGCAACTGATTCGCGATACCGAACATGGGCCAAATCGTCGAGATCGATCCTGTCAAGATGAATCCGGACCATGCCGCGACTACTACCGCGCTCGTGACAATCGAGCCCGGCAGCCAGTTTGGTTCTTCAAGTTTCCGCACGAACCTACCGCCGAACTCGCCAAGCAGAAATCTGGCGACACGTGTCCCCGTATCGATCGTGGTGAGAATGAACAGCGCCTCAAACATGATCGCGAAGTGATACCAGTACTTCATCAAACCGCTCAGTCCGGGAATTCCATCGAAAATTTTCGCGATGCCTAGCGCGAGCGTGACTGCCCCGCCCGTCCGGCCACGGACCTTTTCTCCTGATTCGGCTTCAAGTCGATCGAGTTCCTGAGTCTGAAGATTAAAATCAGGTCCGCTCTCAGCCTGAACCATCCGAACATAAGCGGCTTTTTGCGTCTCCGTTTTTTGCGCGGTATTGATGGCAAAGTAATCACCTGGAAAAAGTGAGGTCGCGGCAATCAACGCGACTACGCCGACGATGCCTTCCATCAACATGCTGCCGTAGCCGATCATCCGCGCGTCGGTTTCCTTCGCGATCATCTTGGGTGTCGTGCCGGAAGAAATCAGCGCGTGAAATCCGCTGATGGCGCCGCACGCGATCGTGATGAAGACGAACGGATAGACTTTGCCGGGGACAATTGGACCGCCGCCGTTCACAAACGGTGTCACGGCCGGCATGTGCAATGTCGGATGCACGACGATCACACCGATTATTAGAAACGCGACCGTGCCGATTTTGAGATAAGACGAAAGGTAATCGCGCGGACAAAGCAGCAACCAGACCGGCAGAACTGACGCGATAAATCCATAAGCCGCCATCAAAGCTGTCACTTGTCCGGGCGAAAAAGTAAATGCCGTGCCCCACGACGATGTCGCGATCTTTCCGCCCAACCACACTGCGAACAGCAGCAACACGACCCCAATCGCGCTGGCTTCCGCGATCTTTCCTTTGCGGAAGCGATACATGTACAGCCCCATGAAAAGCGCGAGCGGAATCGTGAAGCCGACTGTAAAAGTTCCCCACGGCGACTCAGCCAGCGCGTTTACGACGACGAGTCCAAGTCCGGCGAGCGCGATCACGACGATAAAAAGAATCGCAACTCCCGCGACAAACCCCGACAGGCCGCTGATTTCTGTGCGCGCGATTTCCGCGAGCGACTTGCCTTTGCGCCGGACGCTCGCGGCGAGAATCATGAAGTCGTGCACAGCTCCGCCCAGACAAACGCCAATCACCAGCCAGAGCAATCCCGGCAAGAATCCGAACTGCGCGGCGAGCACTGGTCCAATCAACGGACCGGCGCCGGAAATGGCTGCGAAGTGATGACCGAACAAAACCCACTTGTTTGTCGGATAGTAGTTGTGGCCGTCGTACATCGTGTTTGACGGCACCGGTCGCTTGTCGTCCAGCGCCAATACTTTGGCGGCGATAAAAGCCGAGTAGTAACGATACGCGATCGCCATCACGCAGAGCGCGCCAACGATGATTGGAAGGGCGTTCATTTCGGCACACTCAAATAACACACCTGCCAGATAACCTCAACAGGTCTGTATGGTTGTACGGCGCCGGTCACGTTAAAAAGACTTGACTCAGAAAACAGATTCGAAGAAAGTCTGGTCAGCTTCCCGGCATGAAAACCTGCTCCGGCAGCGTCGGTTATGTCCAATCTGAAAGTTCGGCCCCTGATTGTTGTCGCACTTTGCTCTTGCATCGCGTTAACTTCCGTCGCCCCGGCAGCGCTTGCGCAGAAGAAAACTGCCCCCGTTGAAGCGACTCCGCCACCCGTCCGGGAAGAATTCAAGTTTGGCAAAGTCGATGTCGAAGTGCTTGAGCAGGTGAATCTGCTCGATCGGCGCTTTGAGCGCGACGGCATAGTGCTCGAAGACGAAGCGACGAACGCTTATCTCTTTCGCATCGGCCACGCACTGATTCCGGCGGGCCTCACTCTGGAAAATGTTTCATGGAAGTTTCGCGCGCTGCGCGATCCGCAGCCGAACGCTTTCGCACTGCCGAATGGATCTATTTACGTAACCACCGGGTTGTTATCTCTGATTGACAACGAGTCGCAACTCGCGGCCATCATCGCGCACGAGTTGACGCATGTGATGCGCCGGCACACCTACGTGCAAAACCGGAGTAACCGGAAGAAATTTCTGACGATGAACATCATGGCGGCGGTGGGCGCCTACGCGCCGGGAGGGATCGTCGGAGTTGCCATTCAAGCTATCACGATGATTGCGCCATTCATCATCGTGGCCACAATCTTCGGCTACAGTCGCGACCTCGAACGCGAAGCGGACTTAAAAGGCATCGACATGATGATTAGCGCCGAGTACTCGCCGGAAGAAATGGTCAACGTGATGAAAGTGCTCGACCGCGACATCGAAGGCGAAAACATCAGATTGTTTTACAATGACCATCCCGCATTGCGAGAACGAATCACCTACCTGAGTTCATATCTCGGCGGGCGCGCCGACAAGGTGACGCCGCAGATGGAACTGAATCGCGAGAAGGCTGCTTACTTTCGCACGTTGGAATCTCTGATGCGTCACGATGTGCAATTGCAGATCAACGGCGGCCGGTTTCGTTCAGCCCTCTACATCGCGCAGCGGCTGGTGGATTTTCATCCCGATTCCGAGAATCTTTTTTGGCTTGCCGAAGCGTATCGCACGCTTGGTCCGCGCGCCCCGCAACTCACAGAAAAAGAGTTGACAAACAGTGCCAAGAAGGACGCGGCGAAAAAACACGAAAAGAGAACAGATGAAGAAATGGAGCGCGAGCTTCTTGCTACTGCTGCCGGCCAGGAAAATTGGAAGGCGCATCAGCAAAAAGCTGAGGAGCTTTATCAACGCGCACTGTCCGCCGACAGTCCCGTTGCCGTCGCGCACCGCGGACTCGGCATGTTGTACGAAAAGCTTGACCGAAGAGCCGACGCCGCCACCGAATATGAAAAGTATCTCGAGATGGCTGCCACGGCGACCGATCGTGAGCGCATTCAAAGGCACATTGAAAATCTAAGGAGACCCCCGCAATGACCGTCACTGGACCGATTGTCCTGTCGAAGTTTCGCAAATCAAGCATCACTTTCATCGCCGTTTTGATCATCACGAGTGCCCCGGCGATTGCGCGCGCTCAGTTCCTGCATCCGAAAATCAGCAAGAAGGAAACGACGATTCGCAACGTCATCATCCTGCCGGCGAAAGTTAGCGTGGTCCGCGACAGCATGAAAGGGCCGGAAGGCATGGCGGCAGAATCGGAAGATTTAAGCGGACGTGTCGAGAAAATGTTGGCGGAGGTGCTGGATAAAGAAAAGCATGTGAAGACGCTGAACACTCCTGCCGCGGCCACCGGTGAAGGTGACGCGCAACAAAAATATAGTGTCGCCGACTTTCAAACCAAGTTTGACGATCTGCTGCCGCGCATCATGAAAAAACGCAGCGATGTGAAGAAGGCCCGGTTCACGATCGGCGACGAAGTCCTGAATCTGAACCTGGATAAGAGTGTCGACGCAGTCGTTTTTATTCGCGGCCAAGGCCAGAAATTGACGGGAGGCAAAACCGCGTTTGTTTTCCTCGTGGGGGGCGCTCCGGCGTATCTGAGAATGCAGATCGGAGTAATCGACGCTAGGACTGGCGAAGTGCTGCTCTACACGGATCCGATGCTCGTTGGAGATCCGACAACAGCGATTGATCGCTTGCGCAAAGCTCTGGAAAAAGCATTTAAGAAACTGCCGGTGGTTAGCGTGCAGTAGCTTAAGTTTCAATTCCTGCCTTCAATTGCGCATGCAATAACCGGTGAAAGAGATGTTCGCCCGCTTCACGACGCACCGAGAGGCGGCCGGCGTCGTAAGCTCGCGACTTCAACCCACGCTGGACGGACGCGCAGATGTCCAGGTCTTCCTGCTGAATTCGATCGCCCAACTGCACACTTGCGAGATTTCGTTCGCGCGCCGCGTCAGAGACATCTGCGAAGTAGAAATCGAAAATCACTTCAGTCTTGTCGATCGTTACCGGCCGGACGAGATTCGTGTCCATCACACCTTCGTAGCAGTTGACCATAAAGTTCGGGTAAATCCAGTAATACAAAGCGTGCTCGCCTTTTCGCGTCTCGGCCACATTTGTTTCGCCGGTCCTGACCATCGGACTCGATTGTAAGCAATGCCGTCCGCCGCATTCGATCGTGTAATTGGTGTAATCCAGCACGCTGTCCAGACCTTTATGCAGATGCGGAACGTGATAACCGCCGTCGAGATAGTTGTCGACAAAAACCTTCCAGTTGCAGTTTATAGTGTAACTGCGGCTCTCGAACCATTTCAGATTGTTCAATTCAAGCTCGCGGAATTCGTCCGCTAGTAGCGTACCCAGCCACTTCTCGATTGATACATTGGGGCGATCGATTTTCACAAAGACCCACTGCTCCCAAACCGCAACGTCGATCGGGATTAATCCATTATTCGCCCGATCAAAATCACACACGCCGGTAAAGTCCGGCGTTCCTTTCAATTCACCTTCGAGGGAATACGTCCAGCCATGATAAGGGCAGCGCATCTGTGGACAGTTTCCCTGCGGCTCAATCATCACGGCGGCGGCATGATGACGGCACGCGTTGAAGAACGCGCGAATCTGATTGTCGCTGCCGCGTACAACGACGATCGGCTCGTCGGCAATTTCCGACGTAACGTAATCGCCGGGTTTCGTGAGTTGATCGACACGGGCGGCGACGTGCCACGAACGGCTAAAGACCGTCTGCTGCTCGAGTTGAAAAATTCGCTCGTCGGTGTACCACGAAGACGGAATTGTGCAAGCGCGCTCGAGCGGCGCGGTTGGATTGTAGAGATCTAAGATTTGTTGAAGAGAGTCCGCCATGGTATTCGCTCCGCCAGGAGCGAGATGTTTATAGAACCCAGCAAGCTAACCTGATGGGAGCTCCTTTAGGAGCGAAAATTTCGGTTTGATATTGCGTTCCTAAAGGAGCTAATCAAATACCTTGTAGCGGGCCCTATAAACATTCGGCTCCTAGGGAGCGGTTCGTATAACTCGAAACTTGAAACTCGAAATTACAAACTTTCAATATACCGGCGTTGCTGTTTTGTGCTTCGGGTTGTAGAACGGCGTTTTCGCGACAAGTGCAGGGACGCGATGGCGCGCCGCTTCGACCGTGATTTCAATCTCTACGCGTGAGCCCGGTTTGGTGAAGTCATTGTTCAACGTAGCCAATGCGATCATTTTCTTGAGCGTGGGCGACCATGTGGTCGAGGTTGCTTTTCCGAGTTGCGTGCCATTGCTGTAGACCGGCACTGCGACACGTGAAGCGATCGGCGACAACGCAGGCGGCAGTCCGACTTGCTCATAGATGCGTTCCACTGCGGGCCAATCGATTTCCAGTCCGACGATCTGTTTTCTGGCGCTGCGCTTTTGCTCCGCGTTTAGCGCCGGTTGTCCGATAAATCGGTTCTTCTCGAGACTCACCAGCCGCCCCAGTCCCATTTCAAATGGCGAATATTTCTGCGGCTCGATCAGCGCTTTCTTACTGCTGTTGAAATCAATGTCGATGAGTAGGAGTCCCGCTTCAATCCTGGCGACGTCGAGCGCGAGCATTCCCGCCGGTTTAATGTCAAAAGCTTTGCCTTGCTCGATGAGTACGTCCCAAACCTTCAAAGCTTCTTCAGCCCGCATCCAAATTTCGTAACCGAGGTCGCCGGTGTAGCCAGTGCGCGAGACTTCTACTGAAACTCCCGCGATGCTGCCTTCTGTCACGCGAAAATACTTCAGATTCTCAATGTCTGCGTCTTCAACGACATGCTTCAAAAGTCGTCCCGAAGTGGGCCCTTGCACGGCGAGCGCGGCGACTGATTCAGAAATGTCTTCAATTTCAACATCAAGGCCGGCTGCGTTCTGCGTGAACCAGCGGAGACTTGGGTCCGCTGCCGTCCACCGATAAACATTTTCTTCCAGGCGCGACACGGTTCCGTCGTCGATCACTTTTCCGTATTCGTCGCACCACGGAGTGTAGATCACCTGGCCCACCGCAACCTTCTGCATATCGCGCGTGATGATGCGATCGACAAGTCGCGTGGCGTCTTTGCCAGTCACGCGGTACTTAAAAAGTGGTGAGATGTCGATGAGCGCGGTGGCATTGCGGATTGCGCTGTATTCGTGATCGTGATGCGTCTCGTAGGCGCTGACGGTGTAGTAACCCGACCATTCGCGATAGTTGAGACTCTCGCACAGCGCAAATGTTCGTTCGTGAAATGGAGTGCCAATCGCCATGCTAATAATAGTGGCACAGACTTCAGTCTGTGTGTTGGGTATTATGCGAGACGTCCACAGACGAAAGTCTGTGCCACGAGTTTGTCAGAGCGAGCGATTATAAGTATCCTGCGAACACGTGAGCAAGACTCGTCGCAGCACATCCCCCGTTTGGGAGATTCAAGAAAGGGGAGTTATGTGTCAATCAATCAAAGAAAATAGATTTGGAGTTGTCGCGGTTGTTGTCGCGCTGTGCCTTTGTTTCGTAAGCGCGGCGCAAGGTCAGTCTAAAAACGCAAAGAAACTCGCGGACGCGGCCAAGAACGCACAGGAAGCGTCCGACACTTTCACCGGAATCATGAACGTCCCGGAAAAAGGAATCCCACGAGACCTGCTTGATAAGGCCGAAGCGATTGGTGTCTTCGAAGTTGTCAAAGCGGGATTTATTGTTGGGGGTCGCTCGGGGCACGGCGTGATCAGTCGGAGGGTGAAGGGCGGATGGAGCGCGCCGGCGTTCTACAACCTCAACGGCGGCAGTTTCGGTTTACAGATTGGCGCGGCCAAAGTCGATTTAGTACTGCTCTTCATGAATACGGGCGCGGTCGACCATTTAATGGAAGACAAATTTGAGATCGGCGGCGAGGGCAGCGCCGCTGCTGGGCCAGTGGGGCGATCGGCGTCTGCGTCTACTGACGCACAACTGCATGCGCAGATTCTTTCGTACTCGCGGAGCAAAGGACTGTTTGCCGGCCTGGAAATCAAAGGCGTGGCGATTTCGCCAGACAACAATGATAACGAACCGGTCTATGGCATGAAGGCCAACGACGTGCTTTCGCCGAGTAAGCAATGGAAGATTGCCGACATGCCGGCGGGTGTGAGGATCTTCCCGCGCACGCTGGCGCGTTACTCGACGCGAAAATAGTGGACGGTCGTCTGTTCCGCTGCTTTTTGGATTACTGCTTGCCCTTAGGAGAACCATGATCACCCTGAAACGAATTCTATTTCTGTCCATTGTCGCCATCTCATTTGCGCTCGCGAGCATAGTCACCGCCCAAACTGGTCGCGAACGGAGCACTAAGAAAATGCAAGCTGCGGCAAAGCAGTCTGCTCAAGCCGCGCGCGTGTTCGACGCGATCATGGGGACACGCGAGAAATCAATTCCGCGAGATTTGCTGCGACGCGCCGAGGCGGTCGCCGTGTTTCCGGGAGTCCTCAAAGGCGGGTTCATCGTCGGTGGCCGCCGTGGCAGCGGCGTGATCAGCCGCCGCGTGAAGGGCGGTTGGAGTGCGCCTGCGTTTTTTGACCTGACCGGCGGCAGCTTTGGTTTGCAGATCGGCGCGGCATCGACTGACTACATTCTTCTGTTCATGAATACCGAAGCAGTGGAGAGCTTGCTCGGCGACAAATTTGAAATCGGCGGCGAAGGCAGCGCCGCGGCAGGCCCTGTCGGCAGATCCGCGAGCGCATCAACCGACCTGAAACTCAACGCACAGATTCTCTCTTACTCGCGCAGCAAAGGCGCGTTCGCCGGACTGGAATTAAAAGGCGTCGTGATTAAGCCCGATAACGACGATAACTCGCAGGTTTATGGAATGACCGCGCGCGACATTCTTACCGGAGCAAACAAAATTTCGATGGAGACAATGCCCGAAGGCGTGCGCGTTTTTCCTGAGACGTTGTCGCGATACTCGATCCGATAACTCTGATCAATCCTAATAGCTCAACCCGCGACGTGGATGGCGTCTTCGCGTTCTCTGTGCCTGAACGCTAATCAGATTCCATACTGGTGCTTCCACAGCTTGAGCTGCGCCACGCGATCCTGATAGCCAATTACTTTGTGTGGGTCAGTGACGATGTGGCCAACGTTAATGAGAGACGAAACAGCCAGCAGATCGTCTGCCTCGCAGTGTGCCAGCATATTCGGATAGTTAACGAACTCTGCCACGCCACAGTCAAATGCGTGCGTTGGATCGGTGACTAACTCGGGCGAGTTAACCAAATCCAAACCGGTGAGCGCCCCGAGTGCCGCATAACCGCTCTTCCCCGTAGTCTGAATAAGACCTCGGCCGCGGTAGTTGTAACCGTCCTCTGATGGCGCCGGGTCATTCCCCATACGTCCGCCGTAAGCGAGTTCTCCAATCATCTTTTGGTTGGCCGGGTGAGCCGACGTACGGCCGTAAGCTTGTGCCTGAGCCGCCGTGAAGTGCGTGGGCCACTGCGCCAGCAGCGCCGAAGGTTTGTAATTGAGCGACTCAGTCAGGTCAGTGCCCTCGCCGCTTTCGTGGCTGAATTGAGCCATCATGTGGACGATGTGAAGGTCCTTCGTGATTCCGTACTTGGCGAATACGTCCTCCTGCGTCGTCAAAATGCCATTGACGAGCGCCTGGATCTTGGGATCATTCACATGCCAGCCCGTGGCTTGGAAATCGGCCAGTGTGAGAAGTCTCATGTTTTCGTTCCTTTGCTTCTTGGTCATTGAGGACAGCGACAAGACCGTTAGCCTCAGCCAGCGTCCTTCATTGCGGTTGCGGATTTAGTTGCGACTTTTTGTTGAAGCCATACTTGAATGAACTCATGAAGAATCCTTTGTTCGAGGCGCCGGCGTCGCCGGGACCATTGCCGCCAGTAACCACTAGATAGAAGTTGTCGGTGATCCTCGCTTCCGCCCCGAATGCGTACCTGCCGGACGTGAAGGTCCTGCTTGGGGCAATCTGATTTCGAACGTATGCCGCCTCAAAGTTGAAGGCGAACGCAGGATTGCCCGCCCGGAATCGGCCACCGAAAAAGCTGGAGTTCTGAGAGATGAAGCGCCCAGGGCGTGCTGGATCAGCAACCTGTTCGTTCGACCGGTAACGCGCGTGGACAATCAACTGGGCAATCTTGTGAAGACTCGACAGCCCATCAAAGCCATAGGCAAACGAACTCCAGAAGGCGCCGCCATTCCACTTGAGTGACGTGTTCTGGCCATTCTTGGTAATCCAACTCGGGGCGTAGGCAATCACCCAGCCTGTCGCATTCCAATTCGCCTTCCTGACTTTGTCGCGACAGGCATCTGCCACTTTGTTATTGGCGGCGATCGCTTTCGCATTGATGGCGGCAATCTCTGCCGGTGTCGGCATAGCAGAACTTGGTGCATCGGGCGGCTGAATGTTCGCCTTGAAACAGGTTAAGACGTCGCCGTCCGGTCCGCGCTTCGGATGGTAAACGCGCGCATCGCCTTTGTCCCACAAGGTCACGTTAAGACCGAGCGCGAGACGCGTGGCAGTGTCGTCTGACGCCGCGCCCTTTGTCGTCGCCAGCGAGAACTGGGTCCGGCTAAGCAAACGCGTCAGATAATAGTCATTGTAGTCTTGCAGGGTTACGTTCTGACCGTTGAAAAGCATGTAAGGCGCAGTGTCGATGGCCAGGCCGGTCTGGAAATTGCCGTTCTTGTCCAGCCCGTTGAGAAGCGAAGTGGCAAACTCTCGTGGGGTGCCGGGGCGAGCGATCGCGTTGGGAGTAACACCCAAGACGGTAAAGGCCGGCGACTCAGGCACAGATAGATCAATATTCGAGAAACTCGCTTCCAGATCTTTGCTAGCACCGGGAATCAGGCCGGCAATTCCCTGCAGCAGGTTACTGAGCGTGGGAGTCGCCTGCGGAACCGGAGGACGGGGCGCTAAGACCGGCGTAGTGATCGTCGATGCTGGCGTACTGAGGTCGGAAGCCGGCGGAACTGAATTATTGGTTGTTGAAGATGGAGTACTCGTGTCTGCACGGGGAGCCAATATCGGTTGGGATTCGTTGTCATCACGACTGACCCGCAAGGCGACTTGTGGAAGGGCAAACACCACTGAAATCTTGTCGGCAGCCGTTACCACGCGTCCACTGCCCCCCTGTCGCAGCAAGAACGAGATCTCAACGTCATCGCCCCGTTGTTCAACCTTGACGCTCAGAAACTCATTATTGAGATCGTTCTGAAACGACGCGACTGATGCCTGGGGGATAATGACGACGAATCGATTACCACTCTGGTACGAGACCGCATCACGCGTTGCCGCGCCTTCGATTACCGCGGGCCCGCTTGCGGGTATCTGGACACGAATTGGGCGCAGGTTTTCTTGCTGGAGGCCTTCGGCGAACCGGCACCTCGCTGAGATCGAAGGGCAGGCGATAACGGTCAGTACTCCGACCACAGCCAGAACAAGGCCAAGGTTTTTAGACGAGCCTGTTTGTTTTCTCATTGTCTTAAGTAACCACTTGAAAGCGAGCGTTAGCGAAAGTCGCCGTTGTGTTTGAGAACGGCCCGGATTGAGTGAACGGCCCTGTCGGACAATTGGCGCCGTCCTGCATGAAGCGGGCTGTTTGACTGTACTGCTGGCCTGGCGCGCCGGTCGGCGAGGCAATTGAAGCCTGCCAGGTAATATAACGGCCATCGAGATCGGACGCCGACGTCCCAATCGGAAACGTATCCGGTTCACCGGGCAGATTGGTAGCTTTTGCAACCTCGGTGGGGTTATGGCCACTCGTATCCCAAAGCAAAATGCGAAAACTCGCGAATTGCGCAAAGCCAAACGTCAGTTTTATTTCAGGCACGCTGCCGTTCTTTTTGATCTGCACAATTGGCACTTGATTCTCTGGCATTACAAAGACTCCTTTCGTGGCTCAGTATCTTCGGAGACCAATCAATCATGGTTTCGTCTGTCCTTCGCCCGGGCGCTCCTCGACGTTTTGTGTTTGACTCTTCTTGCGAATAAGTCCCTTCAAACCAAACAGAGATTCCAGTGTGTCTTGCCAAACCGGTGCGCCGACGCTCAAAAGGAGTGCCATGATCGTCCAGCCAACTAAGACTCTCAGTCCATGCATGGACTTTTCGGTGAAGGATTTTCCGGCCCAATCGCCCGTGGATCCAAAGAAATCGGAAATCTGCTGCCATCGCAGCGGTGTGAACCCGAGACCCTTGTAGTCGTTGACGTACTGCTGCGTCTCTTTCGCATTCTTTCTGATTTCTTCTTTGATTTCGTCATTGGCTTTGGCAGCTTGATCGCCGGCGGTCATGGTGGGACTTGTGGACGCGGAAGCACCACCCGGTGACGGCGTCGCCTTTGGTTTCGCCGGCGGTGTTGCGGTTGGTGTCGCGGTCGGCGTCGCCGCCGGCTTTTTCTGATCGCCACCAGCCTCCTGCGCCTTCAAGCGATCCAATAGAGCTTCACCGCGTTGAAGAATCTCAGCGCGCCTGATGTCGCTGTCCGCGATATTGCGATAAATGTTAAAGAAGTTAGCGTTGAGCAGGATTACAACTGCGAATGACACAAGTAGCGCGACGGTTTTCATGTGACGCGTGTAGCGCTCTTCAAAGCCCTGCATCACGGTTTCGAACCAGTTCTCCACTTCCGCTTTGAGCTTATCGCCGTGCAACTTAGTGAGAATTTTTTGCAGATCTGCCTTGGAGATCGAATCGAGCATTGGATTCTTTCTGATAAACGAAACGCGCCCTAATTGTTTGAATTGTGCCGTGACCTCCGCAACCAGTTGTTTCGGTGTGGTGTTTACGAGGTTCTCTGTATCAATGTACTTGAACAAATCCTCCATTGAATCGAAGACGATCGACGATTTGAGTTTCAGAAGTTTTTTGAGTAACGATTGAATCGATTGAACAATCAGGCTCAGTACAAGCAGGACAACGACAATCGAAATGATCACGTCAAGCACGCCAAGATCGAACATGTCTTCTCCTTGTTACAGGTGACGGTTTGCGACTCACTGCCGGTTCCGGGAGCAAAGGCGGCGCCGCGACCAACGATATTCCTCCGAGGGTGGCGATATCGCGCGATTACGTGAGCACGCCCGCGGTGGCGCGTCAGGAGGCCCTTTGGACACGCGGCTTATACTCCGCGAACTTTCTCGTGTCAACAAAAAATCGCCGCGCAACTTATGTCAATAGCTCAGGAACAGCGCGCTTGCCACTTTTTGGCGGATACTGAGTTTTGCATTCACGGTAATGACGAGTTTCAGTGGGAAAATTTCACGCCACCGCGGCCAGGAGGACCTCACTGAATCTGCGCGCGATGTCGGCGATGTTCGCGGCCTTGTCGTGGCCGTTAATGATGGTGCGGGCATTTTCGTAATCCGGTGACTGGCCGTCTTTCATGAATTGCGACAGCTTTCGTCCCGTAAACCAGCCGTCGATCATCCCCTGAGTAGCAATTTCGTAAGCGACCGCCGGATCCTTGGCCTGATCGGGATCGTTGAGGAGATCAACGCCCGTGAGCGCCTTCGCCTTGGCGTAATTTCTGCGACCGGTGAGTTGTACATACCCGCGACCGTGAAAGCGCGCGCCGTCGCCATCCTGCGTGTTGCCGAGCATCTTGCCAACTTTGGTTTGCGGTCCATATCGCTTGTTGAAATACGCGGAGCCGCCGTGTTCATCGATCGGTCGCATGGTGTGTGCCGTCTCCCATTTGAACGTCGCGAGGCAGTAAGCGAGTTGACGTCGATCGTTATCTGAGCCGGGGAAGCGCTGATCCTTTTCGATCTCGCCCAGCAGAAATTCGAATGCATCGACCAGGTCCTGCGTGAGCGGTCCAAAACGGTTGCGATATTCTTCAAAAAATTTCTTTCGATCAAAAGCAAACATAGTTGTCACTCCTCAAGTTTTGTGGTGCGCTCGCAGAATGCGTCGTTAACACGATTCGTTTTCTTCGGCGCTTGGTGCGAACCTGGGGTTGTTGAGCTACCGCAAGATGAAATGTGGGTCGCGGTAAAAAAACTTTGGGCGCGCCCGTGTGAGCCGTCGACTCGCGCCATTCAAGTCAACTCAGGTACGATCCTTGGGACAGGCGGCTTATACTCTGAGGGCTGCACGATGTCAATTAAATTCTGGCGTAAGCTGTTTGGTTTAAGAGACAACGCAACGCTTGCGCTAACTGGGACATGGCGAATGCGTCAAACGAACGAAACTCAATCTGGACCGTCGGGCACTCGACCCTGACGATGGAACAGTTCCTCGGCGTACTGTCGTCTTTTCAGATCGAATTGCTCGTCGATGTTCGGAGTTTTCCAGGTTCGCGTCGCTATCCGCACTTCAACAAAGAAAACTTGCGCGTGTTGTTGAGTTCGGCGGGAATTGGCTATGCGCACATGCCCGAGCTCGGTGGACGTAGAAAGACGCGGCCGGACTCTCCGAACGTCGCGTGGCGCAACGAATCATTCCGCGGCTATGCCGATTACATGGAAACGAATGCTTTCACCGAAGGAATCGACCGTCTGCTTGAGTTTGCGCGCGAACGGCGCACAGCAGTTATGTGTGCCGAAGCGGTCTGGTGGCGATGTCATCGCAGCTTAATTGCTGATTACTTGAAAGCTGATGACGTGACTGTCATTCACATCCTTAGCGAGGGGAAATCTGAGGAGCATCCTTACACCACCGCCGCGCAAATCGTGAACGGCAAGTTGTCATATCGCGGAGTTTTGGAATCGCGCGAGTGATGTTTGATAATGATTTGGATTTAAGACACGAAGTAGACGAGATGGCCGAACAGCAAACAGTCAAGCGCTGCGAGCGTTGTGATCGAGTCACTGATCACGTGATTGAATTCATCGGCCCCGACAGCGGACAACATTTCTTTTGTTGGGAATGCGTCGAGCGACACGAGAAAAGGTTCAATCATAGGCCCGGTTGGCGGCGCGCGCATCGCACGCGCCGATACGTTCGCTCAGAGCCGCCTGCGCCATCCTGAGATTAGCCCCGATGTAAGCGACGCTCAGTGCTGATGTCGCTGGTTCGCTCCCATTCGCGACCGTCTCGCTCTAATAAGTCATCAGCCTCCTGCGGTCCCCAACTTCCCGAGGCATAGTTAGGAAATTCCGGCGGGGCCCCCTCTTTCCATGCCTTTTGAATGGGATCGACGACGGCCCATCCGGCTTCGACTTGATCTGCGCGCTGGAACAAAGTCGCGTCGCCGACCATGCAATCGTGCAGCAGACGCTCATAGCCGGTGCTGGGCGTATCGCCGAAATAATCCCCGTAATCAAAATCCATGTCGACTGCGCCGATGTTCATGATCGAGCCGGGAACCTTCGCGCCAAAGCGGACACTGATGCCTTCGTCGGGTTGAATGTGCAGCACCAGACGATTGCGCGTCAGTTCTTCCACTTCTGTCTTGCGAAACAAAACGAACGGCGGACGCTTAAATTCAATCGCGATCTCTGTGTCGCGGGCGGCGAGATGTTTGCCCGTGCGCAGGTAGAAAGGAACATCGGCCCAACGCCAGTTGTCGATGAGAAGCTTCAGCGCCACGAACGTTTCGACCGTTGAATTCGGCGCGACGTTTGGCTCTTCGCGATAAGCGGGGACCTTCTTCCCGTCGATCTCACCGGGCCCATATTGCCCGCGGACGATTCGCTGCGCCGCTTCGTCAGGGGAAGGACACTGAATCGCGTGAAGAATCTTCGCCTGTTCGTCGCGAACGGCGTCGGGAGCGAACGAAATCGGCGGCTCCATTGCGGTCAGTGTCACAAGTTGCAACAGATGGTTCGGCACCATGTCGCGCAACGCGCCGGCGCTCTCGTAATATGCGCCGCGCTGTTCGACGCCGACTTTTTCGGCGGCGGTGATCTGCACGCTATCGATGTAGCGGCGATTCCAAATCGGCTCGAAGATGCCGTTGCCGAAACGAAACACCAAAATGTTCTGCACGGTCTCTTTCCCGAGATAGTGATCGATGCGATAGATCTGATGCTCGTCGAGAATCGATCCAATTTCCTGATTTAACTTGCGTGCAGATTCCAAATCGCGACCAAACGGCTTTTCAATCACGACGCGCCGCCAGTGACCGTCTGCTTCATTGGTGAGTCCGACCCGCCCGAGTTGCTCGACGATCGGCGCAAAGAATTGAGGCGCGGCCGCCAGGTAGAAAGAGTAATTTCCCTGTGCTTGATGATCTTTATCGAGTGTTTCAATGCGCGACTTCAACTGCGCATACATCGCGTTGTCATTGAAGTCGCCTGACAAGTAGTAAAGTCGGTCTTCGAGCCACTTCCATTCCTGCGCGTCGACTTCGTCGGTCGCAAACTCTTTCATGTCGTCGCGCATGCGCGAGCGAAATTCCTCGTCAGACATCTGCGCGCGCGCGATGCCCAACACCGCGAACTGATCTGAAAGAAGCTTGCTGTGTTTGAGGTTGTACAGTGCCGGAATGAGTTTTCGCTTGGTGAGGTCACCCGCGGCGCCGAAGATTGTCATCACGCATGGCGGGGCGACGTGAGCGTTCGGCTCTTGTGAATTGCTCGACATGCTTACTTTTGGCCGGAGCGCGGCTCAAGATGCCCGCCAAACTTTTTGCGCATCGCGGAGAGAATCTTTTCCGCGAAGGTGTGCTCCTGCCGCGAACGAAAGCGCGTGTAGAGCGCTGCGCTCAGGACCTCCGCCGGCACGGCTTCTTCAATCGCAGCCTGAATCGTCCAACGGCCTTCGCCTGAATCCTGAACAAAGCCCGTGTAGTTTTCGAGCTTTGCATCTTCCACCAGGGCCATAGCCGTGAGATCGAGCAACCAGGACGAGATGACACTACCGCGACGCCACACTTCAGCGATATCGGCGACATTCAAATCGTACCGGATGTCTTCGGGCAGTTGCTCAGACTTTGCATTGTGAAAGATGTCGAATCCTTCCGCGTAAGCCTGCATTAGCCCGTACTCGATCCCATTGTGCACCATCTTTACGAAGTGACCCGCGCCCGATGGCCCACAGTAGAGGTAGCCATCTTCGACTGTTCCCGTAAGATTCTCGCGGCCTGGCGTACGCGTGATGTTCCCACGACCAGGAGCCAACGTCTTGAAGATCGGGTCGAGATGTTCCGCGACTTCCTGCGGTCCGCCGATCATCATGCAGTAGCCACGTTCGAGCCCCCACACGCCGCCGCTCGTCCCCACGTCGACATAATTGATTCCTTTTTCGCGCAGCGCGTTCGCGCGGCGCACGTCGTCTTTGAAATAGGAATTGCCGCCGTCGATGATCATGTCGCCGGAATCGAGCCGCGAACCGAGTTCGTTAACAGTCTTTTCGGTTGCGTCGCCCGCCGGAACCATAATCCAAATTGCGCGCGGTTTGTTTAGTTTCGCGATGAAGTCATCAAGCGATTCCGCGCCCTTGGCGCCTGCGCCGGCCAGGTCCTTTACGCTCGCTTGGTTCATGTCCCAGACGACGCATTCATGACCGCCGCGCATCAAGCGCCGCACCATGTTGGCGCCCATCCGGCCCAGACCAATCATTCCCATTTGCATATTGAAGTCCTAACTCCGTTTTTGTGCCTCAGTGTTTCCTTTGTGTCTCTGTGGTGAATGACCGCTTTGAAATAGTCACCACAGCCATAAAGAAGGCACCGAGTCACAGAGTTATTCCAGCGCTTGCTTGATTGCTGCGGCTAACTTTTGCAAACCACTTCGAAGATCCGCCCCCAAATGAACGCGCAATGCTCTCCGTCCACGTTCCGCCAGCACTTCAAAATCACCACGCGCCTGGGCAGCTTTGACGATGCCAAATGTGTACTTCTGATCCGGCACAGGCAGATCTTGCGCGTCGTCGCATGTGATTTGCAAAAACACGCCAGTGTTCGGCCCACCTTTATACGCCTGTCCGGTTGAATGCAGAAAGCGTGGACCGAATCCAAGACAGGTGGCGACATGTTTGACGTCGCGAACCGACTGACGCGCTTGTTGCAGAAGTTGCCCATGCTCGTCATTCATCTCGACGTAAGCGAGCAGAGCAAAATAGTCATTCGGCTTCAAACGATCGAGATGCGCCTTCAGATAACCAGCCAAAGAAGCATCGCCCGCAAATACTTTCAAGTCCGCAGTATTGGTTTCATCCGCAAACAGTTTGATGTCGTTGGCTTCGAAGAACGGCGTTTCGGAAGGCAACGAACCGGTGCGCTCGAACTTTTCGGTAAGTTTGCGAGTCTCGACCTTGCTCGCCTCGACATCCGGCTGATCGAACGGATTGATGCCAATGATCGATCCGGCGACAGCTGTCGCAAATTCCCAACGGAAAAACTCCTGACCGAGGTTGTAAACCTCATCTAGCGAAATCGTGATCACCGGCTGCCCCGCCTTTTCGAGCACGTCAACCGCTGCGTCCTGCACCGCGTCAGGCGCACTCGTCAAACGCAAATAAACGAACACTCGGTCGTGACCATACGCGTCGGGCGCTGCGGGCGTTTCTCGATCAATGGGGATCAAACCTTTGTCTTGCTTGCCCGTGGACTCTGCTATCAACTGCTCGAGCCAGGCACCCAGATCATAAATTCCAGGTGACGTGATGAAAGTAATTTTGTCGCGTCCGTTGTTGTGCGCCGTGCCGAGAATCGCTCCGAGGATTACGCCTGGATTGTCTCGTGACACCGCGTTAACGGCGCACGCCATCATCATGGCATGAGCGCGCTCTAAAAATGTGCTGACATCGATCCCCATTGCCGCCGCCGGCGCCATGCCGAAATCCGACAAGGCGGAGTATCGACCGCCGATGGTGGGCACTCCGAGAAAGATTTTTCGAAATCCGTCGCGTTCCGCTTCCTCGCGCAACTTCGACCCCGGATCAGTGATGGCAATGAAATGATTGCCGGCGCGCTCATTACCAACAGCTTCTTTAGCGCGCGCGAAAAAGTATTGTTTGAAAATGTTTGGCTCGAGCGTCGTGCCGGATTTGCTTGAGACAAAGAAGATCGTCTTCGCGAGGTCGATCTTGTTTTCGAATGATTTGACCTGCTGAGGATCGGTTGAATCCAAAACGTGTAGTTCGGGAAATCCTTCGATCCGTCCGAACGACTTACGCAGAACTTCCGGGCACAGACTTGATCCGCCCATGCCGAGCAGCAGAATGTGCGCGAAGCCGGCATCCTTCATTTCCGCCGAAAAATTCGTGAAACGGCGAATCGTCTTTCGCTGCTCATCTATGATGTTCAACCAACCCAGCCACTTGTCTTCATCTTTGCCACTCCACAAGGAAGCGTCACGTGCCCAGAAACGCGCAACTTTACGTTGCAAATCCCAATCGTCGAGCGCCGCTTCGACTGCCTTCCGCAAATCAGGCGGCAGCGAGACCTTCATTTGATTGATGTGGTGGTTGATTGGCGCCTCCTGCGTTTATGGCGCGCTGGCAGAGCGCGCGTTGGCCAGAATGCGGAGGCTTTCAGTGTAGGGAGCGCGGGCGACTCCGCGGTCAGTGATGATCGCGGCAATAAATTCGTGCGGAGTTACGTCAAAAGCAAAGTTGTGAACATCCACGCCTTCCGGGGTGAGTTGATGCTCGCGCACATGCGTGACTTCTTTCGGATCGCGTTCTTCAATGGGAATGTCTTCGCCGGTTGCGGTTGAAAGATCGACTGTGGAGAGGGGCGCGGCGACGTAGAATGGGATGTTATGTTGCTTCGCGAGCACCGCAACCATGTAAGTGCCGATCTTGTTTGCCGCGTCGCCGTTCGCCGCAATGCGATCGGCACCCACCACGACACAATCGACTTTGCCTTGCTTCATTACGTGACCGGCCATGTTGTCGGTGATCACCGTGACCGGAATGTTGTCTTTGCTTAATTCCCAGGCGGTCAATCGGGCGCCCTGGAGAAAAGGCCGCGTTTCGTCAGCGATAACTGCGACCCGCTTGCCCGCGTCCACAGCTCCACGAACCACGCCCAGGGCTGTTCCGTAATCCCCGGCCGTCGCCAACGCGCCCGCATTACAATGCGTTAAGACTGTCGCTCCATCATCGATCAAGTCGGCCCCGTAGCGACCAATCGCGCGATTCGAATCGATGTCTTCCTGATGAATCGCGAGCGCTTCGTTCACGAGACGCGTTTTGATCTCATCGATATCACGAATGCCTTCAGCTTTCGCTTTTTGAAAAACGCCGCGCATTCGCTCGATCGCCCAGAACAGATTGACGGCCGTGGGACGAGTCGCCGCCATCACGTCACACATGTATTTAAAATCAAATTCGAGATCCGGCAGCGAAGTGCTTACGGATTGATTTGCGCCGAGCGCCAGGCCCATCGCCGCGGCGATGCCAATCGCGGGCGCGCCGCGCACCGCCATTTTCTTAATGGCGTCCGCGACCTCTTCGTACGAGTAAAGCATGAGGTACTTTTCTTCGTTCGGCAGCAGACGCTGGTCGAGCATGCTGATGCCCTCTTTGGTCCATTCGACGGTTTTGATCATGAGCGAGTTGGAGGACTGATGTTACTTGACACAAGCGGCGCAGGCAAAGGGTGCGCTTCGCATCTTCGTTGACATGAGCGCGAGGCCGGTGCTATTGTCCGCCGCGTTCGAGTGATTTTTGATAACGCGTTCGGGTGCCTCGCATAAAAGCGAGGAGAATAGGGAAGCGGGTGTGAATCCCGCGCGGTCGCGCCACTGTGAATGTCATCGCCGGTCTGAAGCGGTGATAAAGCCAGGAGACCTGCCTGAACGTTTTGCCGCTTTTGAACGCCCGCGAAAGGTGTTCAGGCCGCCCCGGGAATTTCAGAGATCCCGTTGCCACCTGTCGACTTCGCGCGGCAGAAGGTGACGGGATTTTGAAGTTTAGGAGATCATTTTGGAGTGCGGTGGCAAGCGCAGCGCGACACCGCTTTGGATCGCCTGGTTACAGTGAACCATCCAAAGCGCCGTCGCCGCTTCGCTCTGCCGGCGCACTCCAAATCTTTGTCGCTCTCCTCGCGACCCTGGTGATATTCGGATGCTCGTACCATTCAAATCAAAACTCGGCTTCCTCGATTGATACTCACGAAGTTACCGACGAAGCCGGGCGTCGCGTCACGCTGCCCGTCAAAATCGATCGAATCGTTTCGCTTGCGCCGAATTTGACCGAGATTGTCTATGCGGTTGGTGCAGGCGATCGTCTGGTGGGTCGCACTAGCTACTGTGATTATCCGCCGCAAGCAAAGTCAGTAACTGAAGTTGGTGACACGCTTCATCCCAGCGTCGAACGAATCATTGCTCTGAAACCGCAGGTGGTGCTGGTCTCGACAGCTTCGCAGCTGGAAAACTTCACGCGACAACTGGACGAGCAAAAGATCGCCGTCTACGTGACAAACCCGCAGAGCCTCGATCAAGTCTTTGCATCGATCGAGAAACTGGGAAACCTGTTTGGCAAGAGTGATGTCGGGGCGAAGTTGCTGGATGATCTTCGTCGTCGCGCGAAGACCGTTGAAAGCGCGACCGCACCGTTAAAGCCGGTTCGAGTTTTTTACCAGGTTTCAGACCAACCGCTCTACACGATCGGTCGCGACGCTTACCTGACTGACTTAATAAAGCGCGCGGGTGGAATTTCAGTCACTGCGGACGTGCCCACTGCGTTTCCGCGATTCAGTGACGAAGCCGCACTGGCGTCCAAACCTGACGCAATCATTCTGCCGACCGGCGGCTCGATGGGAAACGCGAACGCCGCGGTCGCGCCCGCGTTGAAGAACTCACCCGCAGTTCGCGACCACCGGGTTTACAAGATTAATGACGACTTACTTTCGCGGCCGGGTCCGCGGCTCGTTGATGGACTCGAACAGTTGGCGAAGACGCTGCATCCCGAATCGTTCAAATAACGAATGACCGAACCGAGACACAGTAGAACAGATTTGGGCCGGACGCTTTTGGTCTGCGCGGGGATGTTTATGTTACTCGTGATTGTGTTCGTGATCTCATCGGTCATCGGAGCGCAAAGACTTTCGTTGAGCGGTGCATTGTGCGCGCTCACCGGAAAAGCGAGTTGCAGTCTTTCCGCAGAAGAACGTGCAATCCTTTTCGATATTCGCTTGCCGCGGATTTTGCTCGCGGGCGCGGTGGGGACATGCCTGGCAGCCGCGGGCGCTGCTTATCAAGCATTACTGCGGAACCCTCTCGCCGAACCGTATCTGCTCGGCGTGTCCAATGGCGCCGCAGTCGGCACGATGGTGGCGTTGGTCTTCTTTGGCGCACACGAATGGGGTCGTCCAGTGATGGCGTTTGGTGGCGCGATCGCCGCTACGTTTTTAGTTTACCGGCTGGCGCGCGGAAGAGCCGGCGCGAGTCCTGAGCGTTTGATTCTGGCCGGCGTCATCGTCACGACCTTTCTATCTTCGGCGATCGTTTTTATCACGACCGTCATGGATGCCACCCGCATTCGTTCCTTTACGTTTTGGCTGCTCGGCGATCTCTCCGGCACGACTTCGAGTCTTTTGACGGTCGCGTTCATCGCCGCGGCGGTCGGCGTGATCGCGCTGGTCATGAATGCTCGTGCACTCAACTTGATGATGCTCGGAGAGCGCGATGCTTTCGATTTGGGCGTCGAAATCGGACGCGTGCGGCTGATTGTTTTTGCTGCCGCGAGTTTGTTAGTTGGCGCGTCGGTCGCTTCCAGTGGTTCAGTCGGTTACGTCGGACTGGTAGTGCCGCATCTCGTGCGGCTGTCGTTTGGCAGTGACAACCGCCTGGTGATTCCCGCGGCGGCGATTGCCGGAGCGACGTTTGTAATTGTCGCGGACACCTTGGCGCGCACAGTTATCGCGCCGCGCGAACTTCCGGTTGGCGCGATCACGGCGCTAATCGGTGCGCCCCTGTTTGTTTATTTGTTGAAAAGGGGAACTGCGGCGGTGGTTTAGAAGCGGGCTAGCGCCCCGCAATTTTTGCGCTGCGAATCCAGGCGGGCAGTAGCGAGCTCTAAACCACCGACATCGATTGTCGAATGCTCGAAGCGAAAAACATCACGATCCGATACGACGCGCGCTTTGCGGTGCAAGGGGTTTCACTTCGCGTTGAGCCCGGGAAAGTGATTTCAATTGTTGGTCCCAACGGCGCAGGGAAATCGACGCTCTTGCGCGCGCTCAATGGCAACGTCAAATCGACGGCAGGCGAGGTGATTCTTGACGAACGACTTTTGCGCAGCCACACCCGCCGCGCGATCGCTCAACGCATTGCCGTGGTCGCCCAGGAAGCGGATGTCCGATTCCCCGTTACGGTTTTCGAATTCGTGCTCGGCGGACGCTACGCGGGGGCTAACCTGACGGCGTGGGGCTGGGAAAGTGGTCGCGATATCGAGCTGGCGCAAAACGCGATTGCCGAAACGGAGCTCGCGGGCTTCGAGTCGCGCTTGATGAACGAACTGTCCGGCGGCGAACGTCAACGCGCCGTGCTGGCGCGCGCACTCGCGACGGAGGCGAAGATTTTCCTCCTGGATGAGCCGACTGCGAATCTCGATCTCGCACATCAAGCAACAATGCTGCGTTTGATCCGCTCGCGCTGCGACAAAAGTGACAGCGCGGCCGTCGTCGTGACGCATGACGTGAATCTCGCCGCAGAGTTCTCGAACGAAGTGATGCTGATGAAGGATGGACGCAGCGTCGCCTTCGGATCGCCGCGCGAGATTCTTACTGAACAGTTGTTGAAACAAGTGTTTGGTTTGCAGGTACTCGTGGATGCGCATCCGGTTTCTGGTGCGCCGCGTGTGACGCCAGTTCACGAGATGAGGTCAGGACCACGTGCGTAAGCAGGTGGGTCGAAGTACTCGATGAATGATGAGGAATGAACGATGAACCGTTGGGAGAAAAAGTTTACCGCGAAGCCGTTGATGACCATGGCCCAGGGTTGGAGCCAAGCGACAATCCTGGGACATCGTGTGAACTTTGT